>PJTQ01000437.1_pt1 | contig 24034 bp, 19 predicted proteins | sample 1512231 | NCBI WGS metagenome assembly PJTQ01 (sample SAMN08177688, study PRJNA422409) | Soil metagenome, whole genome shotgun sequencing project. | isolation source: Soil (3) enriched on wood chips | place: USA: Madison | collected 2015-01-15 | reverse complement strand
GCGGGCTTGTCGGCCCCGGCCGGGGCCGCCTCGGCCCCGTCACCGGCGTCCGCGGGCTTGGCCGTGGCCGCCTTCGGCTTGGCCTCGTCGATCACTTTCTGCACCGAACCGGTGGTGATCGGGTGGTAGCCGGGCCGGGCCTTGGCGAACACCGCCTTGGCCAGCGCCAGGCCGTCCTCGGTCTGCACCAGCGCGCCGTAGGTCGGCATGATCAGCTTGCGGCGGCCGATCTTCTCCAGGAACGCGGCGATCGCCTCGTTGGCGGCCGTGTAGCCGCTGCGCACCGCCAGCGGATACCAGCGCTGCGCGATCTCGCCGTTGGGCGTGCCGGTGAGCTGGTAAGCGCCATCGAGCTGCGCCAGCTGGTCGGTGGTCAGCGTGTCCGGCATGCCCTCGACGAAGTGCACCCACTCCTGCGTGCCCCACTCCTTGGTGATCACCGCCGGCGGCAGCTCGCCGCTGCCCAGCCACGCCAGCCGCGCCGAATCGACCACGCCGAACTTGCGCGCCAGCACCTGCGGTGCGCTGGCGGGGATCCCGGTGCCGTACAGCCATTCGTCGAGCTCGGCTTCGGTGGCCTTGCCCGGATGCTTGTCGAGCAGGTTTTTCTTCGCGTAGTCGAAGAACTGCACGGTGCTGATGCTCTGGAACGCGAAATGGTCGAAGTAGCCGCGCAGGAATGCATCGAAATCCTCGCGCCCGAAGCGCTGCTCGAGGAACTGCAGGAACCAGGCCCCCTTGTCGTAGGCCACTTCGGTGAGCGTGTCGCCGGCCTTGACCTCGACGTCGGGGCGGATCGCCAGCGACTGCGCCTGCGGCGGCATGTCGTCGATGGTCTTGGTCAGCTCGTCGCGGGCGATCACCAGCTCCATGTTGGCCAGCTCCTCGCCGTACAGCGCCTCGACGATGCGGTTCTCGACATAGCTGGTGACGCCCTCGTTGAGCCACTGGTCCTTGGGCGTGGCGAACGTCACCAGGTTGCCCGACCAGCTGTGCGCCAGCTCGTGCGCGACCAGCGCGACCAGCGACTTGTCGCCCACGATCACCGTCGGCGTGGCGAAGGTCAGGCGCGGGTTCTCCATGCCGCCGTACGGGAACGACGGCGGCAGCACGAGCAGGTCGTAGCGCTCCCAGCGGTACGGGCCGTACAGCGACTCGGCCGTCTGGATCATCTTCTCGGTGTCCTCGAACTCGGCCTGCGCCTTGTCCACCATCGCCGGCTCCGCCCATACGCCGGAGCGCCCGGAGACCGGCTTGAACACCAGGTCGCCGGCGGCGATCGCCATCAGGTACGAGGGGATCTTCTGCGGCATCGTGAACGTGTAGTCGCCGTCGCGCGCGGCCTCGGGATCGTTGTCGGCGCTCATCAGCACCATCACGTCCGGACGCGAGGTCACGTGCGCGCTGTAGGTGTAGCGCACGCCCGGCGTGTCCTGCAGCGGCACCCAGCTGCGTGCGTGGATCTGCTGCGACTGGCTGAACATGAAGGGCAGCTGCTTGCCCTCGGTCATCGCCGGCGCCAGCCACTGCAGGCCGGAGGCCTCGGGCGAGGTGGCGTAGGTCACGCGGATGTGTTCGTTGCGATCGGGCACCTCGATGGTGAACTTGCTGCCCAGGAGATCGTCGCGCTTGGCCAGGCCGTATTGCAGCGGCTGCCACTGGCCGTCCGCACTCTCGCCCTCGACCTTGTCGATGGCCAGGTCGCGGGTGTCGAGCACCAGTTGCCTGGCGTCGTCGTTCTTCCAGTCCAGGGTGTAGGTCGCGGTGCCGGAAATCGTCCTGGCGTCGAAATCGAGCTTCAGGTCCAGCGCCAGGTCGGTGATCGCGACCTTGTCGGGCTCGGCGTAGGAGAGCGCGTCGACATGGGCCGAGGACGCCGCCGCGGGCCTGGTGGCGGGCGTGGTGGTCGCGGTATCGGCCGCGTCGCGCTGGCAGCCGGCCAGGGCGACGGCGAAACCGAGGGAAAGCAGGAGGGTGCGCATCGGGATCCGGGGGAAGCGAACAGGGCCGTCAAGTCTAGCGCCCCGGCCGCGGGCGCCCAAACGGCGCCGCCTTTGCTCCCCCCTTCCCAACATGGCCCCCTCCCCTTCAAGGGGAGGGCCGGGGTGGGGATGGGTTTGGCTTGCGGAACTGCCATCCTCCAAACCCCTCCCCTTGAAGGGGAGGCTTTTCAGCGGCTTCGCGGCGACCTACGTCCGGTAGCCGGTGTGGATCGCGACGATCCCGCCCGACAGGTTCCTGTAGTCGCAGCGCGCGAAGCCGGCGGCTTCCATCATCGCCTTGAGCTCGTCCTGCGGCGGGTGCTTGCGGATCGACTCGGCCAGGTACTGGTAGCTGTCGGCGTCCTGCGCGAACAGCTTGCCCAGCCGCGGCAGCACCTGGAACGAGTGGAAGTCGTACAGCGGCTTGAACCAGTCCGCCTTCACTTCCGAGAACTCCAGCACCCGCGCCTGCCCGCCGACTTTCAGCACGCGCAGCATCTCGGCCAGCGCGGCATCCTTGTCGGTGACGTTGCGCAGGCCGAAGGCGATGGTGACCAGGTCGAAGCTGGCATCAGGGAACGGCAGCGCCTGCGCGTTGCACTGCACGTACTCGAAGCCGCGCACGTTGCCGCGGTCGGTCATGCGGTCACGGCCCACGCGCAGCATGTCGCCGTTGATGTCGCCGAGCACCAGCTCGCCGGTCTCGCCGACGCGGTCCTTCAGCAGCGCGGCGATGTCGCCGGTACCGCCGGCCAGGTCCAGCACGCGGTCGCCCTTGCCCACCTGGGCGGTGGCGACGAAATAGCGCTTCCAGACCCGATGGATGCCCATCGACATCAGGTCGTTCATCAGGTCGTAGCTGCCGGCCACCGAGGAGAACACCTCGCCGACCAGTTTCTGCTTTTCGGCCACCGGCACGTCGCGGTAGCCGAAGTGGGTGGTGCCGGGCGTTTCGCGTGACTTCTCGCTCATGCCCGGATTATCGCACTCCCCCTATCCTCGCGGCATGGCCGCCGCTTCCTGCTACCTCACCGAGCACGCGCGCGACGACGCCCTGCCCACCCATCGCCATGCCGGCGCCTACGCGTCCCTGGTCCTGCACGGCGACTACGTCGAAGCCAGCGCCGACGGTCCGTTCGCCTGCGTGCCGGGCACCCTGGTGCTGCATCCGGCGTTCCACGCGCACGGCGACCGCTTCGGCCGCCGCGGCGCGCGGGTCCTCAACCTCGCCCTGCCGGCAGGGTGGGCGCCGCGGCAGGTCCGGGTCCTGCGGGTCGCGATGCGGCTCGATGCCGCACGGCGGGCGTTCGAACACGGCGGCGCCGGGCTGCAGGCACTGGTCGCCGATGCGCGGCCGGTCGCCGTCGAGGCGCGCGGCGACTGGCAGGCCGCGTTCGTCCAGGCGCTCGCCGACGACGACCTCCCGATCGCGCGGATCGCACGCCGCTGCGGGGTGACCGCCGCATATGCCAGCCGCGCGCTGCGATCGGCGTATGGCATGGCACCGCAGCAGTTGCGCCGCGAACTGCGCTGGCGCCGCGCGCTGGACCTGCTGCGCGGCGACGCCGCCCTGGCCGATGTCGCCCTGCGCGCCGGCTTCGCCGATCAGAGCCACTTCTGCCGCACCGCGCGCGCCTTCAGCGGCCTGCCGCCGGCGATGCTGCGGCGGCAGGTCAAATGCGTTCAAGACGCGACCGCCGCCGCGGCCCATGCTGGCGGCACGATGGCGGCCCCACCGCGCCCGCCCGGATCGACCACATGCGCCACGCCACTCTCCCCCGGCATGGATTGGCCCGCCACGCCGCTGCCTGCCTGATCATGCTGGCCGGCGCCGGCGCCGGCGCGGGACTCGCGGTCGCCGCCGCCACGCCCGCGGAGAGCACGCCTGCCGCGAAGCAGGCGGTCGGCGCCTCCATCGGTGCCGCGTTGCAGGGCGACGCAGACGCGGCCCTGCAGGCCCTGGATGCGGTGCCGGCGGACCAGTTCGGCGACTTCGCCGGCGAGTACCGCCGCTGCATGCATGGCCGCTTCGACCGCGACGCACCGCCCGACCTGTCCGGCGCCATCGACGACGCCTTCGCCCGCGACGTGCTGTGGACCTATCAGGCCTACTGGTGGCACGCGCTCAAGGCACCGCAGGCACGCGACGCCCAGGCCGAGGCGCTGCTGCGGCGATTGCGTACGCTGGTCGGCCCCGCGGCCGACGATGCGCGCGATTTCGAAACCCTCGAACCGCTGCTGGCGGCGAAGCTGCTCGAACACGGCTTCCACGCCCTGCAGGGCCTGACGCCGCCGCTGCGGGAGCTGATGCTGTGGCGCAGCGAAGACGTCCGCGAATACGATCTCGCACTGCCCGAAGGCCCGCAGCACGTGACCGTGCACCTGCTCGACGATTTCGCCGCCTGGGGCTGGAGCCACTACGCACGCTGCGGGCTGGGCAGCAACGGCGGCTGGACCACCGACCAAGCCATCTTCGCGGTCCGGCCGGCCTATCCCGACCTGCAGGACGAGAACTACCGCGTCTCGCTGCTCGGCCACGAAGGCCAGCACTTTGCCGACAAGCAGCGCTGGAAGCTCGAGAACTGGGAACTGGAGTACCGCGCCAAGCTCACCGAACTCGCGCTCGCGCGCGAGCACAGCCCCGCGCTGCTGGAGAAATTCTCCCGCGACCAGGGCGACGACGAGAACGTCCCGCACGCCTATGCCAACAAGCACCTGCTGGCCGTACTCCGCCGGCAGTTGCACCTGGACGAGGGCGCCGACCTGCGAAAGGTCCCCACACCGCAGTTGCAGGCAGCCGCGCGCGCAGTCCTGCTCGAGGACACGCGCAAGCACGAAGCGGCCGATGCCGGCGGCCATTGAGGTGCCACCGCCTGGGCCGACGCGCTCGACGCTGCCCCGCGCACGCGGCAGACTGCCGTGCCTGCCATCGCCGCGGACCGCCGCCATGCCCATCGCCACGCCCGACTACCGCGCCCTGCTCGACACCGCCATCGAAGAAGCCCGCACCGGCCTGGCCGAGGGCGGCATCCCGATCGGCGCCGCGCTGTACCGCAACGACGGCGTCCTGCTCGGCTGCGGCCACAACCGCCGCGTGCAGGAAGGCGACCCGTCCGTGCACGGCGAAACCGACGCCTTCCGCAAGGCCGGCCGCCAGCGCCGCTACCGCGACACCATCATGGTCACCACCCTGGCCCCCTGTTGGTACTGCAGCGGCCTGGTGCGGCAGTTCAACATCGGCACCGTGGTGGTGGGCGAGTCGGTGAACTTCGACGGCGGCATCGACTGGCTGCGCGAGAACGGCGTCAAGGTGGTGGACCTGGCCGACGAGCGCTGCATCACGATGCTCGGCGACTGGATCGCGGCCCATCCCGACGTCTGGAACGAGGACATCGGCGAGGATTGAGTCTGCATGCGGCCGGCGTGCACCCGGTTCACGGGTGCACGCCGGCCACGACCGCTCAGGCGCGCCGCCGAAGCGCGACCGCCGGGAAATCCACCGGCACGGCGAACGCCACGTTGGTGTAGTTGGTGAAGATGTTCAACGCGACGTGGGCGAGGATCTCCATGATCTGCTCGTCGCTGTAGCCGTTGTCGCGCAGCCGCTGCACGTCGGCGCCCGACACCTGGCCGCGGTATTCCACCAGCTTGAGCGCGAACGCGAGCGCGGCGGCCACGGCCGGATCGCTCGATCCGCCGGACTGCGCCAGCGTCATCTCCTCGGCGCTGGCACCGGCCTTGCGGCCCAGCGCCGTGTGCGCGGCCAGGCAGTATTCGCACTGGTTGCGGTCGGCGATGGCCACCGCGATCTGTTCGCCGAGCCTGGGCGACAGGCTGCCCTGGCCCAGCGCACCAAACGCGCTCCACATCATCCGCAGCGCCGCCGGCGAGTTGGCCACCGCGCGGAACATGTTGGGCGTGGCGCCGAAGGCGCCGTGGACCTCGGCCAGCAGCGCGTTGCGGTCCAGTGTCTTGCTGTCGGTGGACGTGCTGCCCGGGTCGATCAGGGGAAGTCGTTGCATGAAGGGTCTCCGTTGGCCGGCGCGCCATGCGCCGGGACAAGGCAGTCTGTGGCCAGCATCCATCCGATTGGGTACGATTCGGATCGAAAACACTGCAGATCGGATAACCCATGCCCATCGACCGCCTTGAGTCGGTCCTGCGCCGATTCCAGGTGCAGGTCGAGCTGTTCCACAGCGGCCAGCTGTGCGGGACCGAATCGTTCGACCGCAAGCCCGGCCGCGGCTTCCTGCACGTGCTGCGCCAGGGGGCGCTGGAAGTGCGGCAGACCGTCGCCGGCGAACCGCGCGTGCTGCGGCTTGCCGAGCCGAGCCTGCTGTTCTATCCGGCCGGCGCGCCACACCGCTTCCTGCCGCAGGCGGGCGCGGCGCAGCCGCTGCTCACCTGCGCGGCGATCGCCTTCGAAGGCGGCGCGCGGCATCCGCTGGTCGCCGGCCTGCCGCCGGTGATGGTCCTGCCCACGCGCGACGTGCCCGGATTGGAAGCTGCGCTCGACCTGCTATTCGACGAGGCCGACAACGTCCGCTGCGGCCACCGGCTGCTGGCCGACCGGCTGTTCGAGGTGGTCCTGGTCCAGCTGCTGCGCTGGCTGTTCGACCACCCCACCGGGGGCCGGATCACGCCGGGCCTGATCCAGGCCCTGTCCGACCCGCGGCTGGCGCGTGCGATCGTCGCCATCCACGAGCAGCCGGGACGCGCCTGGACCCTCGACGGCCTCGCGACCCGCGCCGGCATGTCGCGTGCCGCGTTCACCGCTGCGTTCCGCAAGTGCATGGGGCGCAGCGCCGGCGACTACCTGGCCGACTACCGGGTGCTGTCGGCCAAGCGCGAACTCGCCTTGGGGCGGCAGGTCGCACTGGTCTCGGACACACTGGGCTACGCCAGCCCGGCGGCCTTCACCCGGATGTTCAAGGCCCGCGTGGGGACCGCGCCCAAGCAGTGGGCGATGCAGGTGGGAAACGCCCGCCGAAGCGGAGTGCCGGAGCCGTCGGCAGACCAGGCGATCGCACCCCGCTGAGGCCATGCCATGCCCAGGCAGCGAGAGGGGGAGCTGATCCGCGCAGCAGCAAGTGCCGATTCGTGACGAAGTGAAGCCCCGTCCGTCTTCGCGGAGCTGACCACACGCGTCACCGGTTCGGTGCTTTCCCAGCCCCGTGCGCCATCGCGAGGGCGGCTTCGGTGTCCGGCGCAGCGACCGCTGCGGCGGGGCCGCGCCGCAGCGCGGTGTCCACTTCGTACCGCACGTCGGCTTCCAGCGACTCAACGAGAAAGGCGACCCCACCTCCACACAGGACCGCCACGGGCACCCCATCGCGAAAGGCGACGCGGTTTCCGGACACGCGCGGCACGCGCTCGCCCGCCAGCAGGCTGCCGAGCAGGTTGGCCGGGTCGGTCGCGCTGACGGCGACGATCTGGCCGTCGTGCGGCTGTTTGCGGATCCGGCGCATGGCGGCGACGGCTTCGGGCAGGGCGAACTGTTCGCCGGGAATGCCGGCGATGAAGCGGCCGCCGCGGATTTCGCCGCGGGCCTCCAGGCGGTGGTAGACGCGGACCAGGTCGCGCCAGGGCGGCAGCCACGCGGCTTCGCGTTCGAGCAGGCGCCAGCAGACCACGCCATGGCGGCGCAGGAGCACGCGGGCGACGTGTTCGATGGCATCGGGCGAGCGCGTTGCCGCCGCGTCCGGTTCCGCTTCGGGCACGGGCGCGCGTACCAGCGCCCAGCGGCCGGCGTCCTGGATGCCGAACAGGGCGACGCGGCGACGGCGGCGCGAACCGCCGTCGCGCTTCGAGGCCGGCACCAGCAGCGCGCGCAGGCCGGCGAAACTGTCGCAGTGGACGCGGCCGCGCACGACCAGTTCGGCCAGGGCGTCTTCCAGTTCGGTACGCAGCAGGCGGGCGCCGTCGGCGATCTCGTCGAAGAACGAAGCGCCGTGATCGCGCAGGTAATCGGCCACGCGCTGGGCGCGCGAGCCCAGCACCTGGCCGTCGGCGGGTGCAGGGGCCAGGCGCGTCCACAGCGGCGCGCTGCGGCGCGGCAGCAGCAGCACCGGCGTGGCGCGCAGCGAGCCGCCGCGTCCGCTGTCGGCGCTGGCGGTCCCCGGGCGCAGCCGTGTCCATAGCACGCGGCCGGCGGTGCACAGGTCGTCGAGCCAGCTGATCGCATAATCGCGCACGCGCGCCGACAGCAGCTCGCTTTCCCACGCCGCTGCCGGGGCTTCGAAGCCTTCGAGCTGCTGCAGCACGCCGGCCAGCGCCTCCGGGCCGCTGACCCGCGCGTCGCGCGACAGGTGCTGCCAGTCGAACAGGAAGCGGGCGTAGTCGCGCGGCGCCACCGGTTCGATCTCCCGCCGCAGCTGTTTCAACGTGTAGCGGTGGATGCGCGCGAGCAGGTGGCGCTCGCACCATTCGTCGACACCGGCGCCCGGGGTGAAGCAGCCCCGCATCACATAGCCCTCGCCCTGCAGCGCGAGCAGCGCGGCCTCGACTTCGCCCGGGTCGAGCGCCAGCGATGCGGCGAGCGCGGCGGCCGGCACGGGGCCGAGCGCGGTGAGGCGTGCGCGCAGCAGTTCGCGCAGCGCGGTTTCGCGGGTCCACGCGGTGCGCAGGCATTCCGCGGGCACGGGCACGTCCGGTTCGGCGGCGGCATCCGGATACAGCGCGCGCAGCTGCGGCAGCGATTCGGTCGCGGTCCACAGCCGCGGCCCGCCGCACGCGCTGCCGGCGACGGCAAGCACGGTCGCGCGGCCGTCGGCGGCCAGCGCCTGCAGCCATGCCGTCCAGCCGTCGTTGCGCGCGGCCTCGGCTTCGGCCAGCGCGCCCAGGCCGGTCAGCGCCTCGTGCATCTCGTCGGCGCTGCGCGCCTGCGGCCAGGCTTCCCCGCGCACGGCGTCGATCGCGGCGAGGTCGAGGCGGCCCATGTCGTCGGGCGAACCGGGTTCGGCATGGCGGCGTGACTGCACCGCCTGGGTGCGCCGCTCTTCCAGCGGCGCATCGTCGAGGAAGGCGTAGGGCGCGGCGTTGAGCGCTTCGGATGCCAGCGGCGACGGCGCCGGCAGGTCGCGCGCGACGACCTCGATCGCGCCCGATTCCAGCCCGCGCAGCAGGTCCAGCCAGCCTTCGGTATCCATGGCCTCGTGCAGGCAGTCGTCGAGCGTTTGCGCGACCAGCGGGTGGTCGGGGATCTCGCGTTCGCCGACGATGTTCTCCAGGCACGCGACCTGGTCGGGGAACACGGTGGCCAGCAGGTCCTCGGACTTCATCCGCTGCAACTGCGGCGGCACCTTCCTGCCGCCGATGAAGCGCGGCAGCGCGAGGGCGACGCTGGCGTTCCAGCGCCAGCGCACGCCGAACAGCGGCGCATCGAGCAGCGCCTGCACCAACACGTCCTGCGCGGAGGACGAATGCAGGTAGCGCGCGACCTCTTCGAGCGCGAAGCTGTGGCTGGTCGACAGCGACAGCACGATCGCATCCTCGGTGGCCGCGGCCTGCAGTTCGAAGTTGAACTTGCGGCAGAAGCGCTTGCGCAGCGCCAGGCCCCAGGCGCGGTTGAGGCGGCTGCCGAAGGGCGCGTGTATCACCAGCTGGGTACCGCCGGATTCGTCGAAGAAGCGCTCGAGCACGATGCGCGACTGCGTGGGCATCGCGCCGAGCGCGGCGCGGGTGCGGGCGATGTAGTCGACGAGCTGCTGCGCGGCTTCAGGGGCGAGGTCGACCTCGTCGACCAGCCAGGCGATGGCGCCGGCGTGCGCCTGTTCCTGTTGTAGGAGCGGCGGCAGCCGCGATTCGGGCGCATCGGCGGCAGGGTCGCGGCTTCCGCCGCTCCTGCAAACAACGGGATCCAGGCGCGCGGCAACCTCTTCGCGCAGCCGCGCCACGCCTTGCGACAGCTCGTCGGTGCGCCCCGGCGCCTCGCCGAGCCAGAACGGGATGTTGGGCGGCTGGCCCTTCGCGTCCTCGACGCGCACGCGGCCGGGCTCGACGCGCAGGATGCGGTAACTGGTGTTGCCCAGCTGGAACACGTCGCCGGCCAGGCTCTCGACGGCGAAGTCCTCGTTCACCGTGCCGATGTGGTGCGCCTCGGGTTCGAGCACCACCGCGTAATCGCCGGTGTCGGGGATGGTGCCGCCGGAGGTGAGCGCGGTCATGCGCGCGCCGCGGCGTTCGCGCAGGCGACCATGCACCGCGTCGCGATGCACATAGCCGGCGCGCGGGCCGCGGCGGGTGGTGAAGCCTTCGGCGAGCATCCGCACCACCTCATCGAACTTCCCGCGCGGCAGCTGCGCGTACGGGCCGGCGCGGCGCACCAGTTCGAACAGCGCGTCTTCATCCCATTCCTGGCAGGCGGTCTCTGCGACGATCTGCTGCGCCAGCACGTCCAGCGGCGCCTGCGGGATGCGCAGCGCGTCGAGTTCGCCGCGGCGCACGCAGTCGAGCAGCGCCGCGCATTCGACCAGCTCGTTGCGGGTCTGCGGAAACAGGCGCGCCCTGGGCACGCCCCCGACCGCATGGCCCGAGCGCCCCGCGCGCTGCAGGAAGGTGGCGATCGAGCGCGGCGAACCGAGCTGCACGACCAGATCGACATCGCCGATGTCCAGGCCCAGCTCCAGCGAGGCGGTGGCGACCAGCACCTTGAGTTCGCCGCGCTTGAGGCGCTGCTCGGCGTCCAGCCGCAGTTCGCGCGCCAGGCTGCCGTGGTGCGCGGCGACCACGTCCTTGCCCAGCCGCTCGCCCAGGTGGCGCGCAGCGCGTTCGGCGACGCGCCGGGTGTTGGCGAACACCAGCGTGGTGCGGTGCTCGCGCACCAGCTGCGCGACGCGGTCGTAGACCTGCTCCCACTGGTCGTTGGACATCACTGCCGACAGCGGCGTGGGCGGGATTTCCAGGCCGAGGTCCCGCGACCTGGCGTAGCCGATGTCGACGATCACGCAGTTCGCCGCGTCGTCTTCGAGGCGATTTTCACGACCCTCATCCGGCCCGGATAGCGGAGCGCGGATGGGGTGAGCCATCAGGTCGCGACTTTCTCCGGACGAAGCAGGGAGCGGATGGCCCTGGATCTCCGCCTTCGCGGGGATGACGGCATGGTTTGCACCCACCAGGAAGCGCGCCACCGCGTCGATCGGCTTCTGCGTCGCCGACAGCCCGATCCGCGTCAGCTTCGCGGGCACCAGCGCCTGCAACCGCTCCAGCGACAGCGCCAGATGGCTGCCGCGCTTGCTCGCGGCCACGGCATGGATCTCGTCGACGATCACCGTGCGCACGGTGGACAGCATCGCGCGGCCCGAAGCCGAGCCCAGCAGCACGTACAGCGACTCGGGCGTGGTGACGATGACGTGCGGCGGCTTGCGGAACGCCTGCTGGCGCGCCTTGGCCGGCGTGTCGCCGGTGCGCACGGCGGTGCGGATCTCCACGTCCGGCAGGCCGAGCGATTCGAGCTGCGCGCGGATGCCCGCCAGCGGGGCTTCGAGGTTGAGGTGGATGTCGTTGGACAGCGCCTTGAGCGGCGAGACGTAGACCACGGCGGTCTCGTCGGGCAACCCCTCCGACAGGCCACGCTGCACCAGCGCGTCGAGCGCGGCGAGGAAGGCGGTCAGCGTCTTGCCCGAGCCCGTGGGCGCGGCCACCAGCACGTCGCGACCGGCACGGATCGCCGGCCACGCGGCCTGCTGGGCCGGTGTCGGCCCGCCCGGAAACGCCTGGGCGAACCAGCCGGCGACGGCGGGATGGAAGGCTTGCAGGGACATGGGGCGAGGATAGGCCGGGGTGGCTGAAAGAATCGCTAAGGCAGCGTTGCCATGATGAACGCCAGGAATCCTGAGGGAGCGGCTTTACCCGCGCACTTTATGCTTTGGCTCTCCCACGCGAGGGAGAAAGGCTCGCGGCTGAAGCCACTCCCACGAAAGTCGAAGCCGTCATCCCCGAGTGCCCTTGTCGGGGAGCCAGGGACGTTGCGGAGCGCCCGAAAAGCTCGCGGCTGAAGCCTCTCCCACAAGGTCAGGATCCGTGACTACGAGGGGTGTCGCGAATCGCGGCAAGGAGCGCTTGCACATCGGCCAGGCGGGACTGATTGAGGCGACATCTCCACCACGAGAACACCGCGAACGCCAGCAGCACTGGTGCGTTGGCGAGCAGCGAGGCCATCGATTGCGCAGGGCTCACACCGGCCATCAACAGTGTCCAAAGTCCAACCCACAGCAGCAGCGCGCCCCAGATATTGACCCGCCAGTAGCGCCGCGAGGTGGCAAGCCGGTCGCGTTCCAGCCGCAGCATGGCGTTGGCATCGAGCACGATATCGCGCACCTGGCGGCGACGGATCCACAACGACCAGCCCTGAAACCCGATCACCAGCAGCGCCAATACCGCCATTGCCAATGGCGGAAAGGCCAAGGCACCTGGCAACGTCGCCGCCCACGCGCATGCCGCGACTGCAATCGTGCTCAGCAGCAACTCGACGGCAAGCGCCCACCGCAACCGACGCCCATGGCGCATGGATTGGTGCGATAGCGCGGCGATGTCGACCTGCGTGGCCGGCTGGTCGCGCCAGTCGGCGGCGAGGATGTCCCAATCATCGTTGTTCATGCGTCCACTCCCAGCCACTCACGCAGTTGCTGCCGAGCCCGGCTCAGGCGCTGCGCCACGGTGTTTTCCTGCAGTCCGAGTGCCTCGCCGATCTCGCGCTGTGCGAAACCTTCCAGGGCCAGCACCACCACCTGCCGCTGACCCAGCGGCAGCCGGTGCACGGCGGTGACCAGCCGCTCCCGATGCTGCCTGCTTTCGGCATGGCGCTCCGGGTCTCGCCCGTCATCGGGATGCTGCTCATCGAGCGCGACCTCGCCAATGCGTGCCTGCTTGACGACATGACTCACCGCGCGGTTGTGCGCAATCTTGGCCACGAAGGTCCGCAGCGAAGCCTCGCCGCGCCAGCGTGGCAGCGCGCGCCACAGTGCCACGCTGATCTCCTGCAGCAGGTCTTCGCGCCGGGACGGGTTGGACTCGTAACTGGCCGCGATGCGCGACAGCATCGAGCCGTGTTCATCGAGTACGGCTTCGATGCCTGGCGCCACGCAGGCCTGGTCAGCCACGGACGGCATCATGAAAGACATCGCGGTAGGCCACATAGCCGACCGTCATCCCGAACGGCAATAGCACCAGCAGCAGCAACGGCATCCATACGACGCCCATCAGGATCGCGGTCGTCAATGCGGTCAGCAGCACCACCGGCTTCCAGTACGCCAGCACCGCACGCAGGCTATGGACCATGGCGGCGCCGATGGCGATCTCGTCCAACAGCACCAGCGGCAGCACGAACATCAGCGGCGTGGCGACAAGGATGCCGCTGGCCAGCACCCACGCCAGCTGCAACCTGTCCAGGTTCAGTCCGGCGACGTCGGCCGTGGCCAACGCCTTGGCCGTGTCCGTGCCACCCATCAGCCCGGCCACCAGCAACTGGAACCCGAAAACCGCTAGCGCAATCATGGCCCATTGCAATGCCACCGGCAGCCGGCCCAGCCAGCGCACCGTCGATGCCTTCGGCGCAAAGCGGCCGCTACGGACCCTCGCGTCCATCAGGTACCAGATCCAGGCAGCGGCCAGCGGGGTCAACAGCTTCGACACGACAACGCCCACCAGCGGCACCAGCTGGAGCAGGCCCTCGACCAGGATCGGGAGCAGCGATAGGAGCAGCAGCCGCACCGGTGCCCGCCGGAACACATGCCAGCCGTCGCCCAGCCAGCGCCCCAGGACGCGAACAGGGCTACGTGCAGCAGCGTCGAATGATTGGGTGGCGACATTCATTTGCAACTCCAGGCCAAGGTTCTGGAGCAACAGTCACCGGCAGCCGGGAAACCTGACAGCGGCCTGGCGCACCGGCCGGGACAACGGCTACAGGATGTACCGGCTCAGGTCCTGGTCTTCCACCAGTTCGCCCAGGTGCTGATCGACGTAGGCACGGTCGATGGTGACCGGTTCATTCCTGTCGGGCGCCTCGAAGCTCAGCGTATCGAGCAGGCGTTCGAGCACCGTATGCAGACGGCGGGCGCCGATGTTTTCCTGGCGCTCGTTGACCTGCGCGGCGATCTCGGCGAGGCGGTCGACGGCATCGTCGGCGAAGGCGAGGTCCACGCCTTCTGTCTTCATCAGCTCGACGTACTGGCGGGTCAGCGCGGCCTTGGGTTCGGTGAGGATGCGGACGAAATCGTCCTTGCTCAGCGCGCCCAGTTCCACCCGGATCGGGAAGCGGCCCTGCATTTCCGGGATCAGGTCGCTGGGCTTGGCCAGGTGGAACGCGCCCGAGGCGATGAACAGGATGTGGTCGGTCTTCACCGAGCCGTACTTGGTGCTGACGGTGGAGCCTTCGACCAGCGGCAGCAGGTCGCGCTGCACGCCTTCGCGGCTGACGTCCGCGCCCATGCCTTCGCTGCGCTTGGCGACCTTGTCGATCTCGTCGATGAAGACGATGCCGTGCTGCTCGCAGGCCTCGATCGCGGCCTCGCGCACTTCATCCTCGTTGACCAGCTTGCCGGCCTCTTCCTCGATCAGCAGCGGGCGTGCGGCCTTGATGCTCAGGCTGCGCTTGTGGGTCTTGCCGCCGCCGATGCTGGAGAACATCTGTCGCAGCTGCTGGCCCATTTCCTCCATGCCGGGCGGCGTCATGATGTCGACGCCCACGTTGGTCGACAGTTCCAGTTCGATCTCGCGCTCATCGAGCTCGCCGGCGCGCAGCTGGCGGCGCAGCTTGGTGCGGGTGTCGCTGTCGTTGCCCTGCGCGGACGGTTCCGCGCCGATGTCCACGGTGGTGCTGGCACCGAAACCGAAGCCGGTCGACGGCACCTCGCGGCGCGGCAGCAGGGCGTCGAGGATGCGGTCCTCGGCGCGGTCCTCGGCCTGGGTGCGCACGCGCTGCTTGGCCTGTTCGCGGTAGAGCTTGACCGCGGTGTCGGCGAGGTCGCGGATGATCTGCTCGACGTCCTTGCCCACGTAGCCGACCTCGGTGAAGCGCGTGGCCTCGACCTTCACGAACGGCGCGTTGGCCAGCGTCGCCAGGCGCCGCGCGATCTCGGTCTTGCCCACGCCGGTGGGGCCGATCATCAGGATGTTCTTGGGCATCACCTCGTTGCGCAGCTCGTCGTCGAGTTGCGCACGACGCCAGCGGTTGCGCAGCGCGATCGCGACCGCGCGCTTGGCCTGCTGCTGGCCGACGATGTGGCGGTCGAGTTCCTGCACGATCTCGCGCGGGGTCATGGTTGAAGAGCTGGGATTGGGCATTGGGGATTCGGGATTGGGAAAGGCGGGAAATTGCGTCGTTGGCTCGGATCCGGGAGGGACGGGCTTTCGAATCCCGAATCCCCGATCCCGAACCCCGGCTTTACAGCTCTTCGACGACGATGTTGCGATTGGTATAGATGCAGATGTCGCCGGCGATGTTGAGCGCCTCGGTGGCGACGGCCTTCGCATCCAGTTCGGTATGCGCGAGCAGCGCGCGCGCCGCGGACAGGGCGAACGGGCCGCCCGAGCCGATCGCGACCAGGCCGTCCTCGGGCTCGATCACGTCGCCGGTGCCGCTGACGATCAGCGAGGTGTCCTTGTCGGCCACGGCGAGCAGCGCTTCGAGCTTCCCGAAGCGGCGCTCGGTGCGCCAATCCTTGGCCAGTTCCACCGCGGCGCGGGTGAGCTGGCCGTGCTTTTCGAGCTTGGATTCGAACAGTTCGAACAGGGTGAACGCATCGGCCGCCGCGCCGGCGAAGCCGGCCAGCACCTGGCCGTCCTTGCCCAAGCGCCGCACCTTGCGCGCGTTGGCCTTCATCACCGTGTTGCCGAGCGTCACCTGGCCGTCGCCGGCGACGACCACATGGCCGTTGCGGCGCACCGACACGATGGTGGTGGCGTGGAAAACGTTGGGGTTCTGGCTGGGATCCATGCGGCCTCCGGGGTCGAATCCAGTGGATGGGGGCCGGGGGCGGCGGACGCAACCCCCGCCTGCCACCCGTAGGAGCGGCGGAAGCCGCGAGCTTTTGCCTTTGCCCTTCCCCTGCGAAGGCAAGGGGAGCTCGGGAGGAAGGGCCACGGTTCGATCTGGTCCCAACGTCCCTCCCCAGCCCGTCCGGCACCGCCGGCACAGCTGACGGGCGTTCGTCAGCGCACGAGCCAGTGGCTTGTAAACGCGCTTCCTCATCCCTTGCCTCGCAGCGGGGGAGAGAAGAGCTCGCGGCTTCCGCCGCTCCTACCGGAGGGCCGAGGTCAGCCGTCCTTTTTCCGCTTTGCCCGCGGATGCGCGGCGTCGTAGACCTTGGCCAGGTGCTGGAAGTCCAGGTGGGTGTAGATCTGGGTGGTGGCGATGTCGGCGTGGCCGAGCAGTTCCTGCACGCCGCGCAGGTCGCCGGAGGATTCGAGCATGTGGCTGGCGAAGCTGTGGCGCAGCATGTGCGGGTGCACGTGCTTGAACATGCCCTGGCGCTGGGCCAGCTGGCGGATGCGGATCTGCACCGCGCGCTGCGAGATCGGTGCACCGCCGCGGCCGGGGAAGACCGGCGCCTCATTGGCAGCCTGCGTTTCGGCGTGCCAGGCTTCGAGTGCGGCGCGCGCGTGCGAGCCGACCGGCACGCTGCGCTGCTTGTTGCCCTTGCCGAGCACGGTCACCAGTCCGTTGCCCAGGTCCAGGTCGCGCCAGCGCAGCGCGCACAGTTCGGACAGGCGCAGGCCCGAGGAATAGAACAGCTCCAGCAGCGCGCGGTCGCGCAGGCCGAGTTTCACGTCGGTGGGCACCTCGACCAGGCGCGTGGCCTCGTCGGCGTCGAGCACCTGCGGCAGCTTGCGCGGTGCTTTCGGTGCCTTGATCGCCGCGGCGGGATTGAGCGCGATGCGGCCGTTCCTGAGCAGCCACTGGTAGTAGCTTCGGCAGGCGGACAGACGGCGCTGCAGGCTCTTGGGCGACAGGCCGCGGCGGTGTTCGGCGGCGATGAAGGCGCGCAGCTGTTCTGGCTGCAGGGTTTCGAGGCCGGCGATGCCCTGCCCGTGCGCCCAGTCCGACAGCGCGGCGAGGTCGCGCCGGTAGGCGTCGAGCGTGTGCGCGGACATGCGGCGCTCGACTTCGAGGTGGGCGAGGTAGTCGGCGGGGTTGGTGGAGGCCATGGCGGGCCTACTTTACGCCGTCGGTTCGCGCGGCTCTCAAAATCACACGCGGACCGGCGCCGATACACGCACTCCTTGCGGCGTCATCCCCGCGCAGGCGGGGATCGAGTTGCGTGCCGAAGTTCCGCGGTCACCTTGCCATCGTCCATGCCGGATTTACTGGATCCCCGCGGGGATGACGATCAAATGCAAAGTCACTGGCACATGCAAAGTCACTGGGTGGCCAGACATTCCTCTGTTGAAAACCCGGCCTGCGCGGGAATGACGGCCAGAAGCAAAGGCACCGGGTTCCCGCCTTCGCGGAAATGGCGGCAACGGAAGCGACCGACTATGCGTCGAACCTGCGCAGCGCGGTCGCGAATGCCTCGCCCATCATCCGCAGGAACAGCGTGCCCATGCCGGGGTAGAAGCGGTTGGGGTCGCGGCTGCCCACGGCCACCAGGCCCGTGCCTTCCAGCGGCAGCAGTGCGGTCGATTGCACCTCGTCCACGCGCGGGCCGTACAGCAATGCCTGCTTGTCCGGGTGCAGGCGGCCGCACAGCGGCTCGCCATCGGCCAGGCAGTCGCGGAACGGTGCCAGTACGTCGTCGTCGCGCGCGATCACCTGGAGCCAGTCGGCGTCATCCAGATCGTCGAGCGGCGCGAACAGCACCAGCCGCACCAGGTCGCCGTTGAAGTCCTCGGTCAGCCGCGCGGCCATCGCCCGCACGGTGGCCGCGGCGCTGTCCTGGCGCAGCAGGTTGAGCGTGAGCTGCTGGGTCTGCACCGCGAGGCGCTCGTTCTCCTGCGCGATCGCGTACAGGTCGTGCAGGCGGCGGGTCAGCTCGCGGTTCTTGTCGCGCAGCACCTCGAGCTGGTAGCTGGCCAGCGACGCCGCGGGGCCTTCCTCGCGCGGCACCACCATGCTGATCGCAAGATCCGGGAACTGCTGCAGGAACTTCGGATGCAGCCGCAGCCAGGCGGCGACTTCGTGGGCACCGAGTTTGTCGGCGGTTTCGCTCATTGCAACCACTCCCCTTCGAATACGAATGCGGTCGGCCCGGCCATCATGATCTGTGCCTCGTCGCCGGGCCAGGCGATGCGCAGGTCGCCACCGGGCAGCGACACGGTGACGTCGCGGTCGACGCGGCCGCGGCGCACGAGCACCGCCACCGCCGCGCAGGCGCCGCTGCCGCAGGCCAGGGTCTCGCCGACGCCGCGCTCGAACACGCGCAGGCGGATGCGGTCGCGCGCCACGACCTGGGCGAAGCCGATGTTGGCCGACTGCGGGAACACGCCCTGCCGCTGCAGCGCCGGGCCAACGGACGCCACCGGCGCGGCATCGACGTCCGCCACTTCGATGACGGCATGCGGATTGCCGGTGGAGACCGCGCCGAAACGCAGCGGCTGGCCGTCGAGTTCGACGCCGTACTCGTCCTGCTCGTCGGCGATGCCGGCCAATCCGATCGCCTGCGGCGCGAACCGCGGCACGCCCATGGCGACGCGGTAGCGATCATCGCCCAGCGCTTCCACCGCGTGGGTGCCGGTCGGGCTGTCGAGTGCGAACGCGTCGGCGTCGGTCGCACCATCGCGCACCAGCCAGGCGGCGACGCAGCGCGCGCCGTTGCCGCACTGCTGCGACGGCGAGCCGTCGGCGTTCCAGATCCGGTACGACGCGATCGAATCGGCGCTGCCGGGGACCTCGATGGTGAGGATCTGGTCGCAGCCCACGCCGGCGTGGCGGTCGGCCAGCGCGCGGCACAGCGATGCCGACGGCGGCGCGGCGCCGCGGCGCAGGTCGAGGACCACGAAATCGTTGCCGGCGCCATGCATCTTGGAAAATCGCAGCGCAGGTGCCGATGCGGGCGGGCGGGCGGCCATCGATCAGTCGCTGTCGCCGTCGTCCTGCGGCAGCGGCTCCGGTTCGGCCGGGACGTCGGTGTCGTCCAGCGGCTCGATGGCGGGTTCGGTGTCTGCGGGCGCGGTGTCGACGGCTTCGTCGGCGGCGGCGGCGGCCTGGTCCGCGGCCACGGATGCTTCGGCATCCTCGGGCGCGTCGGGCAGGACCAGCGGTCCCTTGTTGCCGCAGCCGGCCAAGGCCAGCGCGGCGGCGATCGAGAGCAGGCGCATGCGCGTGGTGTTCATGGCCGCAGTGTAGCCGCGCCGACGCGCCGCGCGAAGGTGGCGGGCTGAACGGGAATGCCCGCAACCGGGACTCTCGTTCTCGCGGCCATGGCCGCTCCCACGGGGTCCTGCTGTTTCCGGGAACCGCCAACGGGCGTCGAATGGCCTAGGATTTCGTGCGCACCGGCGGTTCCGGCCGCCGCCACAGCCACGCCGCCACCACGGCCATGCAGCCGATCCCGGTCAGGGCCATCCACGCGCGCGGCGCGGTCCACCACATGATCAGCCCGCAGGCGGCCATGGACAGGACGGCCATGCGCTTGGCGCGCCGGCTCACCGCGCCGTGCGCCTGCCAGTCGACGATCATCGGCCCGAACACCCGGTGCGCGAGCAGCCAGCGGTGCAGCCGCTCGGAGCCGCGCGCGGCCGCGTAGGCCGACAGCAACACGAACGGCACCGTCGGCAGCCCCGGCAGCACGACGCCGACCAGCCCCAGGCCGAGGCTGGCGTAGGCCAGCAGCCACCAGGCCCAGCGGAAGCGGTGTGCGGTCATCGGCAGGTCGCGGTCGGTTGTCGAGGTTATCGGGGTTGTCGCGGGAGCGGCTGAAGCCGCTTCTACAGGTGCTGTCTTTTCGAATCACAAATCACGAATCACCAATCACCGCCCTTCCGCCACACCCAGCCGGTCGAGCAGGAACGCATACATCTCCGCCAGCTCGCGGTACTTGCGGAAACGGCCGGACTTGCCGCCGTGGCCCGCGTCCATGTTGGTACGCAGCACGATGGTGCCGTCGCCGGTATCCAGGTCGCGCAGCCTGGCCACGTACTTGGCCGGCTCCCAGTACTGCACCTGCGAGTCCCACAGCCCGGTGCCGACGAACATCGCCGGGTACGCCTGCGCGCTCAGGTTGTCGTAGGGCGAGTACGAGAGCATGTAGTCGTAGTACTGCTTCTGCCCCGGGTTGCCCCACTCGTCGTATTCGTTGGTGGTCAGCGGGATGCTCGCGTCGAGCATGGTGGTCACCACGTCGACGAAGGGCACCTGCGACAGGATCACGTGGTACTTCTCCGGCGCCATGTTGGCGATGGCGCCCATCAACAGGCCGCCGGCGCTGCCGCCGTAAGCCGCGACGCGGTCGGGCGCGGCGTAGCCCTGCTTCACCAGGTGGTCGGTGACGTCGATGAAGTCGGTAAAGGTGTTCTTCTTGCGCAGCAGCTTGCCGTCGTCGTACCACTGGCGCCCCATCTCCTGGCCACCACGGACGTGGGCGATGGCGTAGACCATGCCGCGGTCGAGCAGGCTGACGATCGTGGCGCTGAAGGCCGGGTCGGTCGAGTGGCCGTAGCTGCCGTAGGCATACTGCAGCAGCGCGGCCTTGCCGTCCTTCTCGAAGCCCTTGCGATAGACCAGCGACACCGGGACTTTCGTGCCGTCGCGCGCGGTCGCCCAGGTGCGCTCGGTGGCGTACTTCGAGGCGTCGTAGCCGAGCACCGGCTGCTGCTTGAGCTCGCGCCGCTCACCGGTGACGACGTTGAGTTCGTAGGTCGTTTCCGGCGTGGTCATCGAGGTGTAGCCGTAGCGCAGCCACGGCGTGTCGTGCTCGGAGTTGGTGTCCAGGCCCATCGAGTAGGCGTCCTCGTCGGCCTTGACGTGCTCCTCGCTGTACTCATGCGAGTCCCTCGCAACACCCCGCACATCCATGTGCGGACTTTCCAATTTTTCCTTGAGCAGCCGGATGCGCTCCAGCCCGCCCGAGCGCTCGGCGATGGCGGTGAAGCCGTCGAACAGGTCGAAGTCATCGATGAACACGTCGTCGCGGTGCGGGACGAGGTCGGTCCAGTCTACGCGCGAGGTGCTGCCATCGGGCGCGGTGACCAGCTTGAAGTTGGTCGCGCCGTCGGCGTTGGTGCGGATCACCCAGCGCCCGCCGAGGTGGTCGGCGTCGTACTCCACGTCGCGCTCGCGCGGCGCCAGCACGGTGAACTCGCGCGGGTCGGCGGCCGGCGCGCAGCGCAGCTCGCTGGATACGGTGCTTTCCACGCCGATGCAGATGTACTGGTCGTCGCGCGAACGGTCCACGCCCATGTAGAAGCTGTCGTCGTGCTCCTCGTACACCAGCGCGTCCTCGGACACCAGCGTGCCGAGCACGTGCTTCTTCACCCGCACGGTCAGCAGGGTCTCGGGGTCGTTCTCGACGTAGAACACGGTGCGGTTGTCGTCGGCCCAGACCAGGTTGGGCGAGACACCGGTGATCGTGTCCGGATAGGTTTCGCCGGTGTCGAGGTCGCGGAAGCGGATCGTGTACTGGCGGCGGCCGACGTCGTCCTCGGCCCACGCGAGCAGGCGGTTGTCCTGGCTGACCTCGTAGTCGCCGACGCTGAAGTAGTCCTTGCCCGCGGCCATGGCGTTGACGTCGAGCAGGACCTGCTCGCCGGGCTCGCTGGTGGCGTTCGCCTGCTGCACGGCGAGCGCATCGGTGCCGTCGGCGTCGCGGCGGCGCGCGTGCACCGGGTAGTCCTGCCCGGTCTCGAAGCGCGCGTAGTACCACCAGCCGCGCTCGCGCACCGGCACCGAGCTGTCGTCCTGCTTGATGCGGGCGACGATCTCCCCGTACAGCTTGTCCTGCACGGGCCTGAGCGGCGCCATCACCGCGTCGGCGTAGGCGTTCTCGGCCCCGAGGTAGGCCAGCATGGCCTTGTCCTTGCGGGTGTCGTCGCGCAGCCAGTAGTAGTCGTCGTCGCGGGTGGCGCCGAACGGCGCTTCGACGACGTGCGGCTTGCGGGCGACGTCGGGCGGCGTCGGCGTCTGTGAGGCCTGGGTGTTCTGGGTCATCAGGAGGAGGGGCAACAGGAGGAAGGTCGGTTTCATGGATGGGGCCCTGCGTGAGGGATCACAACGGCATGCATTGTTTCGGCGGGGCAGTCGTCGACCCCGCCAGGCGCACCATTGTAGGAGCGGCGGAAGCCGCGAGCGTTTGCTCTTGCCACCCGTGCGAACGCGGGGGAGCCGGCGAGGGGCCACGATCCGCACTGATCCGGAAGCAAAGCCCCGCCCCGGGGACGGGCAATCGCGGCTTCCGCCGCTCCCGCAAAGGCAGAAGCGGGTTCCGTGCCGCGCTCAGAACCGCAGGTGCTTGACCGACTTGCCGTTGCGGCGGATCAGCCGCAGCGCCTCGATCCCGACCTGGATGTGGCTTTCGACGTACTCCGCGCTCACCTTCGCGTCCGAGGCCTCGGTCTTGACCCCCTCCGGGATCATCGGCTGGTCGGACACCAGCAGCAGTGCGCCACAGGGGACGCGGTTGGCGAAGCCGGCGGCGAAGATCGTCGCGGTTTCCATGTCGATGGCCATGCAGCGCATCAGGCGCAGGCGCTCCTTGAAGGCGTCGTCGTGCTCCCAGACGCGGCGGTTGGTGGTGAACACGGTGCCGGTCCAGTAGTCCAGGCCCATGTCGCGGATCATGGTCGACACCGCGCGCTGCAGCGCGAACGCCGGCAGCGCCGGCACCTCGGGCAGCAGGTAGTCGTTGCTGGTGCCCTCGCCGCGGATCGCGGCGATCGGCAGGATCAGGTCGCCAAGCCGATTTTTCTTCTTCAGCCCGCCGCACTTGCCCAGGAACAGCACCGCCTTGGGCGCGATCGCCGACAGCAGGTCCATCATCGTCGCGGCGTTGGGGCTGCCCATGCCGAAGTTGATCATGGTGATGCCGTCGGCGGTGGCGCTGGGCATCGGCTTGTCGGCGCCGACGATCTTCGCGCCGGTCAGGCGCGCGAAATGGCCCAGGTAGCCGCCGAAGTTGGTCAGCAGGATGTGCTCGCCGAACCCGTCCAGCGGCACGCCGGTGTAGCGCGGCAGCCAGTTTTCGACGATCTGTTCCTTTTCCTTCATGGCCGCGATTGTATGCCAGCCGGTCGGCCAGCCGGCTTTGCCCGGATTTGGGCAAGGCGCTTTTTTGCCACGGATCAGAGCGCATGAACGCGGATCAAAGCAGCAACGCCTAAAAAAGGTTCTTCTCCCAACTGAGGGGACCGGAGACGGGCAAGCGGCTGCAGGCGGTGTAGGGATTGTTATCCCGAGCGCAGCGAGGGATCTGCTGGGGGAGGCAACAACAGATCCCTCGCTGCGCTCGGGATGACGGGCTGTTTTCGGGACGACGGGCCGTTTTGGTGCAGAAGGTCGTTTGTCGGGAACCGGGAACCGGGAAGCAGTCCCCTTGGTGGGGAGAAGAACCAAAAAACCGCTATCCATGCTTGTCCGGGCCGGAGCCGACCGACACCGATCAAGAGCAATCACCTCCCCAATCGCCTTATCCGCGTTCATGCGCTCTGATCCGTGGCCAGAAAACCACTCGCCCGGCGCGCCCGCCGAACCCGCAGCATGACCATCGACACGGTGCGCGACCCCCGCCATACACTACGGTGGCCGTTCGCCCCGGGGAACTTCGACATGACCAAACCGCTGACCCTCGTGCTCGGCGCGATCCTGCTGGCCGGTTGCGCGACGACCGCGCAAACCGGCGGTGCCGGCGACGACGCGGCCGCACGCGTCACCGGCGACCCCTACCCCAGCACCTACGTGCCGATCGCGTCGCCACCGGTGCTGATCTCCGGAGCCACGGTGCTCACCGGCACCGGCGCGCGCCTGGACGACACCGACGTGCTGCTGCAGGACGGCAAGGTGGCGGCCGTCGGCGCCGCGCTCGCCGCGCCCGCCGATGCGGTCCGCGTCGACGGCAGCGGCAAGTGGGTCACCCCGGGGCTGATCGACATCCACTCGCACCTGGGCGTGTACCCCAGCCCCGGCG
>PJTQ01000428.1_pt1 | contig 24470 bp, 29 predicted proteins | sample 1512231 | NCBI WGS metagenome assembly PJTQ01 (sample SAMN08177688, study PRJNA422409) | Soil metagenome, whole genome shotgun sequencing project. | isolation source: Soil (3) enriched on wood chips | place: USA: Madison | collected 2015-01-15 | reverse complement strand
CATCAGAATTTGCACCGAGAATGACCATTTTTATATTTAATTTTTGAAATTAATACGTTGGTTTTGAATTGAATTGAATTTATCAGAATCAACATTTTTTAAATAATTTGTCAAAGAAGATTTAGACATAGAATCTTTGGTTCTGTAAATCCTTCCCCCATATTTTTCCACTAAATTATCCAAAGTTTTGACCAATTCGGGCAATTTGTCATTTAATTTAAAATCCAATGCCAAAGTATAACCGGGAAAAGGAAATGAATTATAGGCCATAGGATTGTTTTTCCCAAACAATTTCAGAACAACAAGGAATGAACCATTTCCGCTATTGGCTATCGTTTCCAATATTTTTCGCATTCCTTCTTTTCCATTTTCTTTGGGTATAACAAATTGATATTGGATAAATCCCTTTTTACCGTAGATTCGATTCCAATTGTGTACCGCGTCCAACGGATAAAAAAAAGCATCCAAATCAATAATTTCTTTGACGTGTTTTTTTCTTTGTTTGTTGAAATAAAGCCAATTGAATAATTTTATACTAAATGGATTTAACACAAATTGAGGGAAATTAAAAGGAATGTTTAAGTTGATTTTATTTGGAATTTTCAATGGATTTTTTTTGAGCTTCTCCGGCAGTTCCGAAACCAGCGCGTGTTCTCCCCTCAACATGATTGCTTTGCCCAGAGACTTGTTTTTTTGCAGACAGTCAATCCAGGCAACTGTGTAAGTCCATGATTCTGATTCATCAATTAATTGATAAATTTCTTCTAAATTTTTTGCTTGTATGGCTTCGTGGCGTATGTATGCTGTTTCTATTTTTTTTAACTTAAATCTGGCTGACAGAATGATTCCGGTTAACCCCATACCACCAATAGTTGCCCAAAATAATTCAGGGTTTTCCTCTCTTGAACATTTTTTGATTTCACCTGATTCGACCATTAATTCGAAATGAATAAGGTGCTCTGAAAAGCAACCCTCTTTGTGGTGGTTCTTCCCATGGATGTCCGAGGCGATTGCACCCCCTACGGATATAAATTTAGTACCGGGAGTTACGGCTATAAAAAAGCCTGAAGAGACAATTACTTCGATGACTTCGGACAATAGGACACCGGATTCACACTCGATAATTCCATTTGTCCGGTCAAAATCCAAAAAATGATTCCAATTTTTTGTGGAAATGATATGCTTTTGTAATGACGCATCTCCGTAACATCTGCCATTGCCACGAGCAATAATAGCCTGATTTTTTCGAAGTATTTCCCGATAATCTGAAATAGTTTTGGGCAGGTATTCTTTTGCTTCTATAGTTGGAAAAATCCCCCAATTTGAAATTTGTTTTGTAGGTGTTTTTGCCATTTTTTAAAATTACCTAAAGTATATAAGTAGCACAAATGAAATCCCCCATAAAAAAATGGTAATCTGTAAAAACAGATCTTTGTAAACCATCTTGGTCGGTGACTCCGTTTTATTATAAACCAAGGTTTGTTGAAGGTACCTTAATAATCCTACGAATATAAAAACGAATGTGTAAAATACATAATGGTGTATACGTGCTTGTACTTCAGGAGACAATGTATACATTACGTAGCAAACAATGGTTACCACGCTGCAAACGGCCAAGGCGATATTAAGGAAATCAACATTATAGCCATCCAAGGCTTTTCTGGTATTTCCGGATAGTTCGGAATTTATAAGTTCACCTCTCCTTTTTCCGATGCCCAAAACCATTGCCAGGGAAAAAGTCAATAAAATGGCCCAGTCAGATATAGGAATTCCTGTGATGACACCCCCCATGACCACACGTAATATAAATCCAATAGCGATAATCAATATGTCGATTATAGGGATATGTTTTAGCCCAAATGAGTAACCTAGATTTATTAACATATATATAGCCGCAACGGCCGCTACTTTCCAGTTCCCAATATAAAAAACAATGCCTGCAATAATTATAATTAAAAAAGCCATCAACACTATAGCAGATGATTTTTTTATGGCTCCACTGGCCAAAGGTCTGTTTTTTTTCTCAGGATGATTTTGGTCTGATTTGACATCAATATAATCATTAAGCGTATAGACAGCACTGGCACTCAATGAAAAAATGATAAAGCCTAAAAAACTTAACAGCAATAAATCAGAATCGGTAAACTTCCCTGCAAAAAAAACGGGGACAAAAACAAAAACGTTTTTTATCCATTGCTTTATCCTTATGAGTTGTAAGTATTTCAATAGGTTTTAGGTGTTTTAATCACAGCAAATATAAGAGATTTTCTAAATCACTTAAAAGTATTACAGATTAAATATAGATTGTTTTACAGGATGCGGAATTTTTAAGATTTCCATTAAATTGAATCTCATATAGTTTTTAGAGTTATTCTTTCTTTTAATTTAAAGAATTATATTTGCGCAAAATCAACCACCAATAAGCCAAACGATAGATGAAAAGTTTAAGCTTAGAGTCAATAGCGAATTTATTGGGAATTTCTTCGTTGTATTTAAAAGTAGTAGTTTCATTTCTGCTTGCTTTTTTGTTGGCCTATACATCGATTCCTAAAATAATCAGAGTTTCTTACAGAAAGCATTTGATGGATGTGCCTGGAGACAGGAGCTCACATTCAAGAAAAGTACCTCGGTTGGGAGGCGTAGCGATTTACTTTGCTGTTATGGTAGTATCGTCTATTTTTTCTGCCGACATGCTTTACAATACTTTGTTTTTTACGGGCGCGTTGGTTTTATTGTTTTTTATCGGCTTGATGGATGATTTGCTTGTAGTAGCGCCCCATAAGAAACTGTATGCACAAATTGTAAGTGCTCTGATGATTGTCGTAGGATCTAATGTGAGGATTGAAAGCTTCCTGGGTTTGTTCGGCATATATGAAATACCGTACTTGGTGAGTGTAATAATTACGACTTTTATTATTGTTCTTATAATAAATTCCTATAACCTTATTGACGGCATTGACGGATTGGCAGGATCAGTAGGAATATTGATTTCGCTTTGTTTTGTTTTTATTTTCTTCCGACTTTATGATTATTCGGCAGGGTTTCTGGCTATTTCTGTCATGGGAGCATTATTGGCATTTTTATATTTTAATTTATCAGATCAGTATAAAATATTTATGGGTGATACCGGTTCCATGGTGGTGGGATACCTTATTTCATTTATGGCAATTAAGTTCATTAATTTATCTTCCATAGAATGGGTGATGATAAAAAGTGCTCCTGTTGTTGTCATTGCTATATTGATTGTACCGCTGATAGATACTTTGAGCGTAATTATCATTAGGCTTGCAAAAAAGAAGTCTCCCTTTTTTCCAGATCAGAATCATATCCACCACAGAGTGCTCAGGTTGGGATTTTCTCATAAACAAACCACCGTGATTATTTGTTTTTCAAATCTTCTTATTATTGTATTTACTTATTTTATAAGACACCTGAATTTAAATCTTTTATTTATTTTGGTAATTTTTGCCGGCTTATTTTTGTCATACATCCCACTGGTCTTAAGCGAAAAAATTAATCAAAAGGGAAAGTTAAAAAAGAAAAAAGAATAATTAATGCAAAACATTATCTTTGCAAATTAAATTGAATGACCTTGAAACCTAAAAAATATTGCATCTATTTGTTGTTATTATTGATTGTCACATCATGTATTCCTCTAAAGGATATAAAATATATACAACCTGACGAGAAATTAAAATTGAATGAGCATGGGATGATAGAAGAAAACAGGCCTGTATATCATCTACAAGTTAATGACAATATAAATATCAGGGTTTCAACCCGAAGCCCCGAAATGCTCAATATGCTGTCCGATTATGTTGTTAAGTCAACATCCTCTGGAAATACTAATCCTCAGGGACAGGGTGGAGTAAGAGTTCAAGAAGATGGGAATATAGAATTGCCAAGAGTCGGAAAAATTCATATTGAGGGGCTAACGCTGAAAGAAGCCAGAGAAAAGATTGAGACGGAATTTTACAAAATTTTTAACCCGGATGCCGCTTATCTTGAAGTCATTATGCCGGGTATTAACTTTACTATAGTTGGCGAGGCCGGGTCAGGTAACTATTTTGTGCCGCGTTATGATTTTAATTTGCTTCAAGCATTTGCTATGGCAGGCAATCTTTCTGATGTGGCTGATCGAAAACATATTCAAATTCTCAGGACAACTCCTGAAGGTTCCCACCGGGTAGAATTGGACATTACCCAAGAATCAATCATGAATTCAGAATATTTTTGGTTACAGCCAAACGATATTGTCATTGTCAATCCGAAGCGTCAAAAACAATGGGGTATAGGCTTGAACCCAATTCAGACAATTACAACGGTCTTTGGGGCTGTTGCAACAGTTGTAGGTATTTATTTCTTTTTCAAAAATTTATAAAATTTTAAGTTATGCAGGAAAAAGTGATAAATAAAAAAGAAAACCGCTCCAAAAGAACTACACCGTTTTTTTTTGAAATTGACCGATTTATTCCCAGAATTTTACGAAACTGGTTATTGTATGTTTGCTGTATCATCTTTGCAATATTTCTTTCCATTTATATAAATAACTGGTATCTGGACAAAGTCTATATGGCTGAGTCTACTTTTCATGTAGGAAGCAATTCATCTGGAAGCTCAAATTTTGGTAGTAATTCGATTAATTTTATTTGGGGAGGAGCTTCCAACAAAATTGATGTTCTAACCAAAGTATTAGAATCAAGGAGCCACTCTTTTGATGTAGCCAAAGCGACGGAGTCTTACATTGCTTATATGGAAGAGGGGACGGTCAAAAAATCCAATTCTTATAAAAGTATTTCTCCTTTTAATGTTGAAATTGATACCACCCATAACCAAATAATAGAAGTAGAGTTGCAGGTGAAAAAGATAGATGACCAAACTTTTAAGTTAATCCCTTTATCTCCCCTTAACAAAAACAAGCTATACAAATACAATAATGATAGCGTTATTAAAAAAAATGTCGCACTAAAACTTCCTCAGGAAGCCAAATTTGGGGATTGGATTACCAACGATTATGTAAGATTTAAGATTACAAAAACCGGAAAGTATTTTAGTGACAGCGATGTCTATTCATTTAAGCTTACTTCATTAGATGAAGCGACAAGCAGGGTAAGAAGCAATATAAGCATTAGTCCGTTAGATAGAGGGAGCTCCGTCATCAGATTGTCAAAAAAGTCTTATACACAACAAGAAGCAATTGATGTTGTTAATTCATCTCTCAGGTTATTAGTGGAGAAAGAGCTTGAAGAAAAAAATCAAATTGCAATCAATACCCTCAATTACATCAAAGAACAGATGGGTCTTGTGAAAGAAAAAGTTGACAGCTCTTCTTTGGATTATCAAAACCTCCAAAGAGACGAGAAAATATATGATTTTTCAGGAGAAAAAAGTGAGATAATCTCTAATGTAGTAGCGCTCGAAAAAGAAAAAGTCCAGTACCAAGAAAAAATTTCCGCACTTAACTCTGTTAGCAATAACGTAAATCAGGTAGGAACAAAAGGTATGATTTCGCTTGAAATTGCAGGATTGAATGAAAGTAATTTCGTCTCAGAAGTAGGAAATTTAAGAAGTCTGGAAGAACAAAGAAAAGAACTTGTTCTCATGTACAGGCCTTCCTCAAGAGAGGTTCAGGAATTAGACCAAAAAATCGCAGAATCCAAATCACGTATACAATTAGCCATCACTTCCAAAAGAAATAAAATCAATCAAGAATTAGGTGATATAAATAGAAAACTTTCGGAATATGACAGTAAGGCATACAAACTCCCGGAACAAGAGAAGAAATTTTTAGATGTAACAAGAGGATATACAATAAATGATGCATTGTATTCTGAGCTTCTTTCAAAATATAGTCAGGCAGAACTTTCCATTAAGTCCAACGTTTCAGATATCAGTATAATTGATTTAGCTAAATACCTGGGGCAGGGGCCTATCGCACCTGATAGAAAATCCAACTTTTTGTCCGCATTAGCACTTTCTGTTTTATTGCCTACATTATTTTTGATTTTAAAAGAAATTATGGATACCCGGCTGAAGGGAATCCCCGACATTATTAAAAGAACATCCATTCCTTTTATAGCTACCATTGGAAAAAATAATGACCCCGACCAACCATTGGTTGTATTGGAAAGGCCAAAAGCCAGTATTTCAGAGTCATTTAGGACTGTGAGAAGCAATCTCCCATTTCTATTTAGTAAATCAAACAAATCGAACAATAAGATTATTCTTATAACTTCCTCTATTGGGGGGGAGGGTAAGACCTTCATTTCCATGAATATGTCTTCCATTCTGGCAATTAGTGGGAAAAAAACTATTTTGATTGGGGTAGACTTGAGAAAACCCAGAATATTTACAGAATTTGGCTTGACCAATAAAAAAGGCCTGTCAAATTACTTGTCAGGAGATGCAACAAAAGAAGAAGTCATTCAGAAAACCAAAATCCCCACACTTCAGATTATTACCGGTGGGCCGATTCCGCCTAAACCTTCTGAATTATTATTACTAGATGAGTTAGATCAATTAATCAATGAACTCAAACAGGAATATGATTATATCATATTGGATAGCCCGCCAGTCGCATTGGTTTCAGATGCCTATGATTTAATGCGTTTCAGCGATGCAACACTTTATGTAACCCGATTTGATTATACTTACAGAGGATTATTGAAAAACATTTCCGATAAATATGATGATGGGGAAATTTCCAACATAGGAATCATATTAAATGATTTCCAACCAAAAGGAAGTTATGGCTATGGATACGGTTATGGATACGGCTATGGATATGGTTACGGATACGGTTATGGATATTTTGAAGAAGATGCCAACTATGATCCTACTATAATAGGCAAAATCAAACGTATTTTGAACTTCAAACGATACATGAGAAATTAATGTGGCTAAAATCAATTTTTGATTATTCGCTTGCTTTTATTTTATTACCACTATTACTCCCGGTAATTATAATCCTGGTGTTGATTTCTTTTATTGATACAAGGAAATTTGGGGTTTTCTCTCAAAAAAGAATTGGAAAAAACGGAGTTCCTTTCTCCATTTATAAAATCCGTTCGATGAAAGAAAATGCAAACTCTCTGCTTCCCGACCAAAAAAGTATTACGTCGGTTGGAAATTTTTTAAGGAAATCCAAGCTGGACGAGCTTCCTCAAATTTTCAATATATTGCTCGGACAAATGAGTTTCGTAGGGCCGAGACCTGATATTCAAGGATATGCTGATGAATTAAAAAATGAAGATCGAATTATATTAACAATAAAACCCGGAATTACCGGACCCGCGCAACTTCAATTCCGAAAAGAAGAGGAATTGCTCTCACATCAGCAAAATCCACTAACATACAATGACGAAGTATTGTGGCCCCAAAAAGTTGAAATAAATAAAAAATATGTCCAAAATTGGACATTTACAAAAGACCTGGGGTATATTTTAAAAACGATTTTCCAACACTAAAACGATAAGATAAAAATCATTCATTTTCTATTTAAGACAATTTTGTCTTAAATTTAATTTTCCGTACTTTTGAAGCATAAACTTAACGGATGTTTTCAAAAGCATGTGAATATGGAATTAAAGCAATGATTTACATTGCAACAGAATCTCTGGACGGTAGGAGAGTGAAAATAGGAGATATAGCTGAAAACTCAGGCTCTCCGGAAGCTTTTACCGCCAAAGTCCTTGGGATGCTCACAAAACATAATTTCGTTATCTCTCAAAAGGGACCAAATGGTGGTTTCGAAATTGAAAGAAATTTCATGAAAGATTTGAAGTTAAGCCAAATCGTATTTGCGATAGATGGTGATTCCATTTATAACGGCTGTGGTTTAGGGCTGGAAGAATGTGACGAAAACCATCCCTGCCCGCTTCATGACCAATTTCATCGAATTCGCTTTGAATTAAAAAAAATGCTTGAAACCACTTCAATTTTTGATTTGGCAACAAAACATAAAAACGGAGAAATAGTTTTAATGCGATAATATTATAAAAGAAATTACATAATGAGTTTAAAAGATATAATGACCCTTGATGATGTGAAACTGCTGGTGGATTCATTCTATGGAAAAATCAGAAAAGATGAAATGTTGAAGGACATATTTAATGATGTCATTCAGGATCGCTGGCCGGAACATCTTGAAAAGATGTACCGGTTTTGGCAGACCATTTTGCTTGGCGAACATTCGTATTCCGGAAGGCCATTTGTCCCACACATGAAACTCCCGGTGGAAAGAGAACACTTTGACCGCTGGCTCGAACTATTTTTTGAAACGGTGGATGAACTCTTTGAAGGAAAAAAAGCAGAATTAGCCAAATGGCAGGGAAACCGTATGGCGGAAATGTTTCAGATAAAAATAAATTATTTCAGAGAAAACCAAAATCAGAAACCCTTACTATGAAATTTTTTAAAATCAATCTGGCTGTTATTTTTGTCTGGATCGGGTTCATCTGCGCCATTAGCTTTATGGAAGCCTGGCTTAAATTCCAGGCACCTGGAATTACGTTAGGCATGGGGCTCGGAATCGGTAAACTCGTTTTTGGAGCCATGAACAAAATTGAATGGCTGTTTGCAGTTATCATCTTGTTTTACATTTTCCAGTTAAAAACCCTTTGGACAAGCAAGAACATTGCTTTTCTTGTAACACTCATCATCCTCACTCTTCAGTCATTCTGGCTTTTACCCGCATTGGGTCAGCGCGCCGATTTGATCATAGAAGGAAACGAACCTCCTAAATCTCCGCTTCATTTCTATTATATTGGAGCAGAGGTAATTAAATTAGGATGTTTAAGCTTTTTTGGAATTAAACTTTTAAAATTAATCAAATGAAAATTAATGAATCAAACATAATCGGAGAAATTGTTGCCAAAGATTACAGGGCGGCAAGTGTATTTAAGAATCATGCTATCGACTTCTGTTGTAACGGAAACCGTTCCATCGCAGATGCCTGTGCAGAAAGAGAATTAGACGCAAATATTGTGTTGGAAGAATTAAACGAGGCTTTGACACAAAATTCGGCTGAAACCACTGATTTTAATTCCTGGCCACTGGATCTCCTGGCCGATTACATCGAAAAAAAACACCATCGCTATACCGAAACCAAAATCACCGAAATCAAACCTTATCTGGAAAAAATCGTAAAGGTTCACGGTGATAAACATCCCGAGCTGATTGAAATTTCAGAGATTTTTAACCATTCTGCAGGTGAACTTACCATGCACATGAAAAAGGAAGAACTGGTTTTATTTCCCCGTATCAGAAAAATGGTAGACGCAGAGAGTCATAAAACTGAAATTCCACCGGCTCATTTCGGTACCGTTCAGAATCCGATTGCCATGATGATGCGTGAACATGAGGATGAAGGTGAAAACTTTCGTAAAATCAGAGCTTTGAGCCATGATTATACTGCCCCTGCCGATGCTTGTAATACGTATCGCGTAACTTTTGCGCTTCTAAATGAATTCGAAGAAGACTTGCACAAACACATTCATTTAGAAAATAATATCTTGTTTCCCAAAGCCATTGAACTGGAAAAAGAATTCGCATGAATAAAATTGAAATAAAACGAATTTACGAAGATGCTTCGCCAGATGACGGTTACAGGATTTTGGTGGACAGGCTTTGGCCGCGCGGTATTTCAAAAATCAGGGCGAAACTGGATGAGTGGGACAAAAATGTCGCGCCTTCAACGGAATTAAGAAAATGGTTTGATCACAAACCGGAACGTTTTGATGAATTTTCGGAATTGTATAAAGATGAATTAAAGGAAAAAACAGAGGAATTGAACCGAATCAGAACAATTGCCCAGAAACAAAAAATTACGCTCCTCTATGGCGCACGTGACCCGAAGGTCAATCATGCAATTGTTTTGCAGACCGTGTTGAGCCAATCTTGAGAAGCATTAAAGACGATGAAAGCTGATTGTTTTTATCATACAGAATATGTAAATTTAATATGATGAGCCCGGAAATAGGCATTTAGGTAAAAAATATTCAAAAATTGATTTTATGACAATAATACTGAGCATTTTATTAGGGCTTGTTTCACTCATATGTTTTCTTGGAGGTATAAATATTATGCGCAAAGGAGCAATGGGTTTTTTGCCTAAAGAAATGCCACCACAATTCATTTTAGATAATTTAATTCGATTCTTGGCTGGGATTTATTTAGGTTCAGGATTCCTTTTTGCTTACGCTGTATTTCATGTAGAAACCGTAGGAAATATTGTTTACTTTTTGGGTCTTGTCGTGGTATTTTCAGGGTTGGGTCGTTTGTATTCGAGGTATGAAACAGGGTCGGCGGGTAAATACTTTGATTATATTATGGTTATCGAAATTTTATTGGGGCTGTCAATAATGGTAATGGAATGGATAAAGTAAAAGAAAATAAGGCATAAGAGAAAATTAAACAAAATGGAAGAAAAATCAAAACCTATAAAAAGACATCCGGCTATACAGCATTTCAGTCGCGATCACCATTTCGGATTATTGCTATGCTGGAAAATCAGAGAAGGTTTCAGACGAAATGTGGATCCGGAAAGGATGAAAAAATACACGGACTGGTTTTTTAAGGTCTATCAAAAACCCCATTTTGAGATGGAAGAAAAATATATGTTCCCCATTCTTCCCGATGATGACAAGCTCAAAAAACGTGCGATAGCCGAACACCGTAAGCTGGAACGATTGTTCAATGATAATGAAGATGTCAACCGCGCCTTGAATTTAATCGAAGAGCTGCTTGATCAGCATATACGCTTTGAAGAACGGGTTTTATTTAATGAAATACAAAAAATCGCTACCGAAGAAGAATTACAGAAAATCGCCGAAATCCATGAAGATCCTGAGGATATGGATTGGGAAGATGAGTTTTGGAAGTAATACTCAATTACCCTTATTTATTTCAATAGTCTGATGAAGATTTTGAGAAATAGGAAAGTATCTCCAAAATAGACACTATCTCTTATTCTTCAATTTCAAAAGAAGTTTGGAAGATACTTGAAATTTCTTTTTTGGGAATATTGGTTCTTATTTGCTTATTATTTTTATCAATTTCTGAATAAATACCATCTTTTAAAACATAAATTTCAGTATCCCTTCTTTCATAAACAATTTTGAACCAATCCATATATAGCTTATCATAATTTATAGGAATGATGATTTTGTTATAAATATTTATAATTCCGAATTTATTATTTTGTGAAACAATAATATAACTGTCTGTGTAATAGTTTAATTTATCATAGATAGGTGGGATTAGTTGTTTTCCATCTCTGGAGAAAATTCCTTTTTTACTACGTTTTGTTACGAAATGAGCTTCAGGGCCATATTCCACCCAATTAGAGATTTCGTCATATTCAGGAGGAATAATTTCTTTACCTGCTATGTCTATTATTCCAAACTTTCCTTTTGTTTTTATGATAAACTTGTTGTCTTTATCGTAATAGCAAGGCTGCAAATCGTCAAAAATAAAATCAAAAATTTTCTCTCTGTTTTTGTTGAGAAGTCCAAATTTCCCCCGTTGTTTGACAACATAGTTTTCAGAAAATCTACTTGAATGTATTTCTTCGTTTTCAAATGGAAGCAATTCCTGATTTTTGAAATTGATAATTCCATATTTTCCATTTTGTTTTGCAATTGTGGTTTTCTGTCCATCAAAAGCTTGAAGTTCCTCAAATTCAAATGGTATTATAGAATTGCCTTCTTCATCAATAATCCCAAATTTATTTTGATCATTTTTTAGTAAGAGAGCATCTATGTAATGTTCCTCTAAATCAATTTTGTCCCAAGTGTAATCTAAAATATTTTGTTTAATTAGTTTTGTGTTTTCATCAAAAATTTGATAAATGCCATCTTTTTGTAAAACAAAAAGTTCAAGAATGTTTGAATATCTTTTTGGGTGCACAATTGTATCATATTCCAGAGGAATGATTTCTGCCCCTTCATTATTTATTATTCCAAACTTATTGTTTTTAGCTACAATTCCAAATCCATTTTTGTTCAAAGATTCAGTAAAATCATATTTTCCTAACGGCACTACTTCTTTCAAATTTCTATCAAGGTATTGGGATTGACCACCAATGGAAACGATTGCTAAACCTCCTTTAAAGTAAGTGTTTTTATCTCTTCCGTCTACTTTAATATATGATTGTTTGACTTTATCAAACTTAAAATCCGTTAATTGTTCTCCCTTATTCGAAAAAAAAGCCCATTTTTTACTTTTCACAACTGTAACAACAGTATCTGTCATAGTTTGATCAACATCTTCATATATAACAGGAATGATTTCTTTTCCTATATCATTTACAAAACCATATTTCCCGTTTTTTATAACAATAGCCAAACCTGAATTGTAGAAATAATTTACTTTATCGTAAATAAAAGGCACCACAACTTCTCCTTTTCGATTAATTGCCCCACTTTTCCCATTCTTTTGGGCTGGAGCTATTTCATAAGCAGAGGAGAAAACTCCTAAATCATCATATTCAAAAGGAATTAAGATATTTTGATTTATGTCAATATATCCATCTTTTCCATTCTTTTTAGCCAGTATCATATTTTTTTCATCAATTGGATTTAAAAATTCATAAATACCCAATGGGATAATTTCCTTCCCATTTTCATCAACAAATCCCCAAGAATTATTTTCATTTATTCTTTTATATTTTTCAGCAGATTGCCCTTTACAAGAAATGATGATAATCAGCGGTATAAAAAGAATTAAAATTTTCATAGAAGAACTAAACATATTATTTAAAGAAATCAAGTCTGAATCACCCCCAAATTAAACGGCTTTTCAATCGGGGCGTGGTTGGCGGCTTCAATCCCCATGGAAATCCATTTACGGGTGTCCGTGGGTTCTATAACGGCATCAGTCCAAAGCCTTGCCGCCGCATAATAAGGACTGGTTTGTTGGGTATAACGTTCCGTTATTTCATTCAGTAATTCCTGTTTTTTGGTTTCATCAATGACTTCTCCTTTGGACTTTAAAGTTGCTTCCTGGATTTGTAAAAGTACTTTTGCCGCTTGTTCGCCACCCATTACCGCTAATTGTGCCGATGGCCAGGCGAAAATCAATCTCGGGTCATAAGCCTTTCCACACATGGCGTAATTTCCTGCTCCATAGGAGTTTCCGACAACCACTGTAAATTTCGGAACCACTGAATTGGAGACAGCATTTACCATTTTTGCCCCGTCTTTGATGATGCCGCCGTGTTCAGATTTGGAGCCGACCATAAATCCGGTTACGTCCTGTAAAAAGACCAATGGGATTTTTTTCTGGTTACAATTGGCAATAAACCGGGTTGCTTTATCTGCTGAATCCGAATAAATTACACCACCAAACTGCATTCCGTCTTTTCTTGATTTCACTATTTTCCGCTGATTGGCCACAATTCCCACGGCCCATCCGTCAATCCGGGCATAACAGCAGATCAGGGTTTTGCCATAATCTCCTTTGTATTCGTCAAATTCCGAATTATCTACCAAACGTTTGATGATTTCGTACATATCATATTGTTCCGTTCGTGTAGCAGGAAGGATTCCATAAATCTCATCTTCGTCAAGGGCAGGTTTTACAGGCTCAGTACGGTTAAATCCGGCTTTTTCATAATCACCTATTTTTCCCATCACCGATTTGATTCTGTCCAAGGCATCTTTGTCATCTTTGGCTTTATAATCTGTCACACCTGAAATTTCGCAATGGGTGGTAGCTCCGCCAAGTGTCTCATTGTCAATATCTTCTCCGATTGCTGCTTTTACCAGATAACTTCCGGCAAGAAAAATAGAGCCGGTTTTATCCACAATGAGCGCTTCGTCACTCATAATGGGTAAGTAAGCACCCCCGGCAACACAACTGCCCATCACCGCTGCGATTTGGGTAATTCCCATGGAGCTCATGATGGCATTGTTTCGGAAAATCCGTCCGAAATGTTCTTTGTCGGGAAAAATTTCAGCCTGCATGGGCAGATAAACACCTGCACTGTCCACCAGATAAATAATAGGAAGCCGGTTTTCCATGGCGATTTCCTGTGCGCGAAGGTTTTTCTTTCCCGAAATCGGAAACCAGGCACCGGCTTTTACGGTCGCATCATTGGCGACAACAATACATTGTTTTCCTGACACATAACCGATTACGACCGCAACACCACCGCTAGGGCATCCGCCGTCTTCTTCATACATTTCATATCCGGCAAAAGCTCCGATTTCGATGGTCGGTTTGTCTTTGTCCAGTAAATATTCGATACGCTCACGTGCGGTTAATTTTCCTTTTTCTTTGTGCTTTTCGATACGTTTTTTTCCTCCGCCTAAATAGATAGCGGCTAATTTTTTGCGTAAATCCGAGACCTGAAGTTTGTTTTTATCTTCACGTTGGTTGAATTGTAAATCCATCGTTTTTCTTTGTTTGACGGCTAAAATTACAATATTCGGAGCAATTTTTGGGACAAATTAATGTATAATGTAGGGCTGTATAATGTATAGGGTATTGAACAAAAGAATTATATCTATAAGAATCAATATCATTTATGGAAAAAGGATTTTAATTAAGTGCTGAAAATCAAGTGAGTAGATGTTCTATGAAATATTTTGCAAATAGTTAGCTTTTCAGAAATGCCTTACAATAGGTTACGAGCTCAGGGAAAAATATAGAAAAATCATTTTCTAAATCCTGCTGGTGTTCTTGGAACTCATTTACGGCTTCCCCCATATTATTAAGGAATTTACTGCGCTGGCTAAGACCTTGTAATGTTTTGCCGATGCCCTCCAGTGTACTGTAATTATGAAACCAATCATGCTGGAGCAAATGTTTGACGATGTACTGAAGTTGGGGTGGGAATTCCTCATAATGAAGCCTGAATAAATCATAACATTCATGAACAAAATCTTTGTATGACTGTTTGGAATATGTTTCCCAGTTCATGATCAAAAGATAATCATACAAAACGTCTACAATCACCGGCGCGTACTTGCCAAATCTTTTGTGAAATTTCCGTGTACTGTTTTTTACGGCTTCATGTGAGTCTGTAAAAGTATCGATTTGGCGATGTAAGAGAATTCCTTTCTGTAAATCACCACTATAATCGAGATAATCTTTTCCCCTGACAATTTCACCATAAAGGTTCCCGATTTGGATTTCCGGCTGATGGAATGATAAATACTGATGTGCAACGAAATTCATATCTGCACGAAGTTAATAAGAAATATGTTAGAGCAGATTAATTTCGTGTAAAATCATGAAAAGTCCCGTCTTCATAAATAAAGATGATATGTTTTATCTTTTTGGATTCGGGGTTATAGTCTTTTTTCCCATTTCCGCTCTCATTTTCTGCCATTTTCGATTCGGATAATTCATCGAAAAGAGTAGGAGCAAGGTGTTGGGTTTTGGGAACCACAGATTGGGGATCAATCTTTTCTTCCTCTTTTTCAATTCCGAAAACCAACCAATCGGTGTCAATTTCAGGAAATGCAGCTTTTATTTTGATTAAAAATTCCAAACTCGGTTTATTTCGTCCGGAAGTGATATGTGAAATGGCGGAACGTTGCACTTCAATTTTATCAGCAAATTCCGAGGGTGTAAGCCCTGATTTTTCAATGATTTCGAGTATTCGGTTTTTTAGTTCCATTTTACAAATTTAAATCAAAAATTTACAATTCACAATAGCTAAATTAAATCAAAATCTGACACAATTACTTAAATATATATTAATAAAATACTTTATATAAATGTATATAATATTCTGATTAATAAATATTTAATCTGTATTATTATACATTAATTAAAATATTGTGAGCATTATGACTCAATGACATGGTCATCTAGTTACAAATGTAAATTACAAATGTAAATCATGATTTTATGCTGTTTTTCAGGCATTATTTTTATAAATCTAAATCAGAATTCATTGAAAAAATTTTAATGGCTTAAATCGCTTAAAAATTGCTTTTAAAAAATTGTACCTTCGTTTTATGGATTTATTGAGATTATTTGAGAAAAACTATGAACAAATCAGAATTCCCGGATTTGAGTCCAAGAATCTTTCATTTTCATTGCTGAAAAATTATCTGGATAAAAATTTTCCTGAAAAAAAATGGATTGGAAAATCTTTTTTGGGAAATGATATTTATATGTTAAAAATAGGTTCCGGTAACCTGAATGTTTTGGTTTGGTCGCAAATGCATGGTAACGAATCAACCGGAACCAAAGCAATGTTTGATATTTTTGAATTTCTCAAGCTTAAAAATAATGAATGTAGTTCTATATTGGAGAACATAACGCTCTACTTTGTCCCTATGCTTAACCCGGACGGGGCATCTGTTTATACTAGAAGAAATGCCTGCGGAATTGATATTAACCGGGATTTCATTCAGGAAGCTTCACCGGAAATTAAAATTTTAAAGCATATTGTGGCCAGTATCCAACCTAACTTCTTATTTAACCTTCATGACCAACGCAGTATTTTCAACGTTGGGGATACAAAAGAACCTGCTACACTTTCGTTTCTGGCTCCTTCAGCTGATACTGGCCGTTCCCTTAACGAAACCCGTAAAAAATCAATGTCGGTAATTGGTCATATTTATCAGGGTTTAAGCAAAGTGATTCCCAATAAGATTGCCCGCTTTTCTGATGAATTTTATCCGACTTCTACGGGAGATAATTTTATGAAAATGAACATACCGACAATCCTATTTGAAGCCGGACACTATCCGAATGATTATCAACGTCAGCATACACGGCGGTTTAATGCCCTTGCGGTTTTGCTGGGATTGGAAAAAATCATGAAAAACGATGAACCCGAAACAGGAAAATATTTTGATATTCCGGAGAATAATAAAAAATTCCTGGACGTTGTTTTAAGAAATGTACTTGTAAAATCAAGTGAGTCAGAAGCTTTACTGGATATTGGGATCTATTTTGATGAAAAATTAAACAAGAAAGAACAGAAGGTAGAATTCTGCTCCAGAATTGAAGAAGTAGGTGATTTGTCAAATTATTTCGGCCATGTTGATATAGACAAAAAAGGTAAAGTTTTTGTAGGTAAATCCGGTATTTTTCCTGTTGTTGGTGAATACGCAGATTTTTCTGTAGGAAATATTCATTTCGAAAAAGGAAAATTTAAAGGATAAAATATTTATATATTTGAATAACCAAATTTAAATAATGAAAAGAAGCGTAGCAATACTTTTACTTGTAGTAATCTTATCGGGTTGTGAGAGCCCTTATATTTTTAACAGAACAATCACGCAAAAAAACGGGAATAAAATGCTATTAGGAGGTGTAGACAGGTCAGCTTTTGAGAAAGAGCCGTTTTCTACTTGGTTTTTGCAAGAATATGACTCTTACCAAGTGGATCAGGAGAAGGTAAAGGATTTGAAGAAAAAGCTGAAAAGGTACAGAATAGAGGTTTTTATGGGCAGCTGGTGTGAAGATTCCAAACGCGAATATCCCAGATTAATAAAAATTTTAGACGAAGCAAAATTTCCGCAAAACCGCTTGGTTACCTACGCAGTGAATGAAAGTAAAAAAAGCTTTTATGGAGAAGAGGAAGGTAAAGACATTCGTTTTGTCCCCACTATCATATTTTACAGAGGAGGAGTGGAGACCGGCAGAATTGTAGAATCACCTGTTTCAGGTTCATTGGAAGAAGACATTCTGATGATTGTAAATGAAATGCCCAATACCCCCAATTACACGGAAGATTGAAAAAATACATCTACACTTTGGGTGGTTTGGTTGTGGGAATTTTACTCACCTATTTTTTCATGAAACAAATTCAAACAGAATCGTCTGTCAATGAGTCCCACGTCATTGCCTATGAAATCAAAAAATTAAATAAGATGATTGTGGCGGAGCAAATGTTTTCAGATGTTTACTCGCACAAAAACAGCCGTTACGTTCCCGGTTTACAAGACTATTTTAGTTTTGATAAAAAAGTGCTATTTCTTGTTAATGCCAAGGTTCAAGCCGTTTATGATTTGAGTAAATTGGAAATTGAAGTAGACTCTGTAAATCAAACGATTATCATCAACAAGGTTCCCGATTTGGAAATCAATACCTATCCCGATGTGAAGTTCTACGATATGGAGCAAAGCACTTTTAATTCATTTGATAAAGATGAGCTAAACACAATCAAAGAACGGGCAATCAAACATATTGAAAAAACGATTGATAAAGGAAAACTGGAAAAAGAAGCGCACCAGCAGTTAATTGAAAATTTAGGTGAGTTGTATCTTTTGGCCAAAGCATACAATTGGAAAATTGTAGACAAAACACCTTATGCCAAAGAGTTAGAAGTGAAATACGATTAATTGGGTAATTTTCTGGATACAAGGTAAGACACGCCTCCTCCAATAAATAGAACGGTGAGAATTACCGCAAGGAAATTCAAAAACGTAAATTCAAACGGAAAAGGAACAAATGCATTGGCCATCACAAGGCTGAATTTTATTTGTAAGAATCCAATGATTACACCCAAAATGAGCCCAAATAAGATAGAAAAAAATGTAATGAGCAGTCCCGTTTGAAAGAAAATCCGTTTTATCTGAAAACGCGGCATTCCAAATCCCCACATGGTTTTGATCTGTACCTTTTTGTCGATGATAATGATGATGATGGCTCCTGCAAGATTGAAAGAGGCGATGATGATAACCAAAGTGAAAATCAGGTAGATAATTAAATTCTCTACATTCATTACCTTTAAAAAGGTGGCGTCCAAATCCTGCCGGGTTTGAACTATAATAGAATCCCCTAAATCTTTCTGCAAGATATTTTTCATATTTTGCAAAGAAACATTGGGTTTCAGTTTGACTTCAATTGAATATGCGGCGTTTTCAGGAAGTTGAAGTAGGATTTGAGCCAATCCGATAGGTGAGAAGATGTATTTGTCATATTGCTCATTGATAGATGCAACCCCCACCGGGCTTGCGACAGCGGAATTGAAAGCTTCGTGTTCAGAAGAAATAAGCCCTGTGCCGGGTTTAGGCATTCGAAGTCGTGCCGAATTTTGTTGGTCTACATACATTTGCAGCCTTCTTGCCACACCGTCTGAAGAAATGAGTTCATAAGGCGAAGAAAAACTGAAATAATTTCCGGCCACCAAAGTAGTATCAATTCTCACAACTTTGTCATAATTACTGTCGATTCCTTTTAAATAGGCTATGTCTTGTTTGTCTCCGAATTCAATTGAAACTTTTTCCTCAATGACTTTAGCATAAGAAACGATTTGGTTATGATTATTTAATTTATGGGTTATATTATCTATGTCAGGAATTAACTTTCCCTTTGCGGCAGAAATTTTTAAATCAGGATTTACATTGGTAAAAAACTGGATGTTCATTTTTTCCAATCCGGAAAAAACAGACAGAATGATAAAAAGTGAACAGGTAGCAATGGTAATTGCGAAAACAGCGATAGAAGTAATGATGTTGACTCCTGTTATTTTTCTTTTACCCAATAAAAATGAAAGTAATCCGAAGGTGAGGGAAAGTAACCCGGTCGAAATTAATACCAGCGATAGGGCATTTAATAAAATAGAATGATTGAGACTCAGGGAAATCAAAACCGCGGCGCCGGAAAGAGAAACAAAAGCAATAACAAATGCAATGGCCAGTTTTATTTTTTTTGATAGTTTGTTCAGTAATTTATTGAAAATCAGGTAGATAATATAAGTCTGGGCAAAGAGGTATAAAATAGTGATGGCATATACCAAAACCTGTTCCCAAAAAGACAAAATTCTGTTGGGAAATAAAAGGTCTCGAACGATGAGCAATGAAGAATTTCCGATGTAGATAAAAGTCCCTACCAAAAAAGAGGTAATGACAATGAGTATCATACTAATCAGAAGGGTATGAGTATTGTACCGTCTGGCTATATAAAGCGAAACATTCCTCATTCGAATTACAGTTCAGGATTATTTCCTTCGCCGCGCAAGGCACGGTCTATCTTTTCTATTTCGTCAAGAGTGGAATCCAAATAGAAAATTAATTCAGGCGTAATTCTCATCGTCTTTGCGACTGTTTTGGCTAACTGAGAACGATAAAAAGCAGATTTTTCTTTGATTGATTTGATAATCAGTTCTTTATCTTTTACCGGGAAAATACTCACATAGACTTTTGCTACCGATAAGTCGGGAGAAACTTTCACTTCGCTAACTGTTAGCAAATACCCGGGGTAAAGTTCCTTTGCTTCTTTCCTGAAGATTTCAGATAGCTCTTCTTGAAAAACTTTTGCTATTTTTTTTTGCCTGTTACTTTCCAAAATTCCTTATGATTTGATATTTGCGAAATTACATCATTTTTTCTGAATGGAATTCAGTCATAAACCAATTATTATTCCGCCATCATCCGCCATGATTTTTTGATTAGGGGTGGTGTGAAATAAAAGTTCAATTGAAAGTTTTACACGTGAGCTTGTCGAATGTAAAACCTGAGTCAGTGGCTGGGTTTCTTCATCTTTCGTGAACATTCTTCATAATAGCTCACTTCTTCTTTGTTGTTTTCTTTTGCCCAAAATTTAGCTAAGTAGTTAAAGCGTTTTGAGTAGTCAAACCCAATTGTATACTTTAATTTTTCTAATGCTCTTGGTGATAAGTCAAATTTCCCCTGAAATAACTCGTCAATGTTGTTGTGAAAATTCATGACGCATTTAAAATCTTTCACATTTTGAATTGAAAACACTCCTTAAGTTTTTATATCGTAGTGACCACTTTTTGCTGACGATTTACATTGAACTTGAATAGAAGCGTACAGAGTCTTATATTATTTTTCAGTCGGTTTCATTTTGTTGTTGTACCAATTCACTGCTTTTTGTTCTTCTTCTTTGATAAATTTGTCTTTCGCTTCATTGTATTCGTTTCCGTCACGCCATTCCTTTGATTTAAGCTCTTCTTTTAATCTTTGATACTCGTTTTTTATTTTGGAGTTTTCCCTTAGATAGTCTCTGAATGCAACGTGTCTTGTCCAATGTTTTGAGTCAATTGGCAATATATGAATATGTGCAAGTCTGTTGTTGTGTTCTTCTGTACTTGTCGGCACTTGGTCTGCTTTTATAATTACTCTTGGTATTGACGGGTTTGTATAACCCATTTTATGCTTTACGAAGAACCTTCTGTAAGGCATATCTTCATTGTATATATCATAATGAATGTATCCGTAGTCAATTAAAGGTTTCACGGTTTTGTCTAAATCGTTTTCGCTTTTTAAACCGACCAAAATGTCAATAATTGGTTTCGCAGATAATCCTTCCACGGAAGTACTGCCGATATGTTCAATTTTAGGATTGAGAAAGCCAATTAGTTTAAGAAGTTCTGCTTTTAACTGATCAAATTCTGTTGTCCATTCCGTATTATATTCTTCAAATTTTATTTTCATTTCTTTTGCTCGTGTTTCTCTGTTATAGTTGCTTCTAACGCCAATATTTGGTTCAGCTTTAATTTCAGTAGTTAAGTTTGTTTCGTTCATCGTTTTTCTCAAATGTCAGCTAACGGTTATATTTCAATTACGTAGGATGTTATTGATTTTATTATCGCACCTTTTGCTCTTTTAAATTTGTAAAAGTCAGAGAATGCATACTCTTTACCGTTTTGCATTTTCATAATCTCGTTTGTTGCTCCTTCTTTTCCGGGCGATAAGATTTGATCAATTATTAATTCGGTGGCCTTTTCAGATTTCATTTTTTCCAATTCCGCCGTAAACTTCTCTTTTTCTTCAACTCTTCTATCTCCAATTATATATATTCCGCACAATGTCATCTGTTACAATTTTGGCAATAAATTCCATGTTTCCTTTTGCAAAAGCAATATTGAATTCTTTTAAAAACACCATTTTTGGTGAGTTTCCACAATTTTCACTTGAGACAATATTTGTCATTTTCCCTATTAATTTTTAGCCTTTACAACTGCAATGTAAGCCCTCCGGATTTTACAGTTTTGGACTGTAACTAAAAAACAAACCACCCTAAAATCGCTTCTAAAGAGGTCGATTTTTATGTTATTTTACGCTTATGCTCTGAAAATTGGAGTTGTGCAACGGTTACCGCTGTTGGCAGCAGGTTTTTATTATGTTTCAGGTTCAATATGAATTGTAATATGTGATATTTCGGGAAGTTTTTTTTGTATATCGTCTTGTAGTCTATGAGCTAAATAGTGTCCTTCTTCTACTGATATTTTCCCATTTACAATAGCGTGAAGTTCTACAAGGTAGTTCATTCCTGCTTTTCTGATGAAGCATTTTTCTGTTCCTGATATTCCTTTAACCGTCACAGCAATTTTTCTGATTTCTTCGACCAAGTCGTCATAAACGTTTTCATTCATTATTTCGCCAAGAGCTGGTCTAAAAATAAGATAGGAATTGTATAAAATGAATCCTGAAGCAAAGAGTGCGGCCCAATCATCGGCTGTTTCATAACCTTCTCCAAAAACTAAAGCGATAGATATTCCTATGAAAGCAGTTACCGAGGTTATCGCATCACTTCTATGATGCCAAGCATCTGCTTTTAGGGAAGAACTATTGGTTTGTTTGCTTTTATTTGAAACGTATCGATAAGAACCTTCTTTCCAAATGATGATTACCGCAAGTACGATAAGTGTCCAAGCTTCTGGGACTTTGTGAGGGGTTTGTATGTTGATTATACTTTCGTAAGCAATTATTGTGGCAGAAGACACGAGGAAAGCAACTACCAAAAAAGTAATCAATGGTTCTATCATTGTATGACCATAAGGATGTTTTTTGTCGGGCGGTTTTTGAGCATATTTTAAACCCAATAAAACAAAAAACGAAGAAAAGACATCGGCAGTAGATTCAATGCCATCCGCTATCAAGGCATAAGAATTGCCTAAAATCCCTGAAATTAACTTTATCGCTGCTAACAGAAAATTGCCAAGGATGCTAAAGTAAATTGTTTTGATTGCCGATTTTCCTTGGGTTTCTGTCATTAAACATCTTTACTTCGCAAACTCAGAACAATTTGCCGATGGTTGATAAGTTCCCGCTCCTTGTTGATATACCAAAGAAGCGCCTAAATGTCCTGTATAGCCTAAACCCAATAGTGCTACAAATAATAAAAACAAGGAAAGAAGTTTGATAATTTTTGAGAATTTTATAGCTATAAATTTGGTTGAAATTTTTAAACCCAATGCGACAGAATAAACAATCAATGTAGTGTAAGCCCACCATTGATGTTCTTGAAGAACTTCTGGGTCGCAGATTTTTCTTACTTCAATTGTATAAGCTAACTCCCCTGTATATATAGCTATCCATCCACTTAAAACACCAATAGCCAACATTACCAAAATCGCCTGTTGAACGAAAAGTTTGTAAACCTTATTTTTGACAACTATTGCTATGATAGCCGCCAAAGATGATAAAAATAAAGTGGCTATTGGTAAGTGTACTGAAAGGGGATGCCATAATTCTTCTCTCCAAATTGAAGGAATTTCAGCAACCATAAATCAATTCAATATTTTTACTGATATAGGTACGTTTTTATTTCCTTTCTTTTCAACGGTTATTTCAACTTTTCCATTTTCTTTTAATTCATTGAAAGCTGAAGTTTCTCCGTTGTTTGTCAAAACTTTTGTTTGCTCTGTAAAATACAACTCTACTAATTTGTCATTAGCTGTTTTTACATAGATTTCTTGTTCTGCGGCATCTACTTCTTGTAAGATACCTGTGTAAGTTCCTGAATCTACAACAGTTGTGTTTTTGTTTTCACCGCCACAAGAGCTAAGAAAAAATACGCATCCTACTAGTAATCCTAAAATTAACTTGTTCATTTTTTTTAAATTTTTAGTTTGTTCAAATCTACAAAAATATGTTTTGATTTCGGGTTGTTTTTTTAAACTTGCTGCCAACGTTTTGGGGCTTTGCGAAGTGGCGGAAAATCGAAGCGGAAAGTTTCGATTTAGACGACACGTAGCAAAAGCCAATTCTTATTTGCTAAATTATGAAAAAAAGCCAATAAAATTGGCTTTTGCGGATTACGAAGCACAAAACTTCAACTTAGACGTAAACCCGCCATATTGCCAATACGATGTGCTTGTTGCACAACACAAATATAACCATATTCGTAAACATGATAATTGAATGAAAAAATTCACATAAAATACTTATAATCAATTGTATATGTAATGTTATTTACATGAATTAGCGTATGCAAGGCCGAAAAGAATTTACCCCCACAACTGTTTTATGATTTGAGTTTAGATGGATTAGTACCGGCAGATAACTTTTATCGTAAAGTAAATCAGGATTTGGATTTACACACAGTAGAGCCCGTTTTGAGCACGCTGATCAACCACCACAATATGAAGCGGGTCAACAGCAGAGGAATGCCACAAGCCAACAAGCATGTGCTGATGGCAGCATTGGCTTACAATCTAAAGAAATACTTACGCTTTGTTGTGAAAAAACCAAATGTTTTAGCCGGAATTGTTTCCCTAAAACAAGGGGAAGCATACACTTTTCTCAAAACAT
>PJTQ01000423.1_pt1 | contig 24904 bp, 28 predicted proteins | sample 1512231 | NCBI WGS metagenome assembly PJTQ01 (sample SAMN08177688, study PRJNA422409) | Soil metagenome, whole genome shotgun sequencing project. | isolation source: Soil (3) enriched on wood chips | place: USA: Madison | collected 2015-01-15 | reverse complement strand
ATACTCCAATAGAAATCATAGCAAAAACCATACCCAAATAACCGAACATAGGTTTATCAGAGAAACGGCTAACAATATGACTAATAATACCAAAGGCTGGTAAAATTAAAATATAAACTTCAGGATGTCCGAAAAACCAGAATAAATGCTGGAATAATACAGGATCACCACCACCTGCAGGGTCAAAAAACGTTGTATTAAAGTTTCTATCTGTTAATAGCATAGTAATAGCTCCACCAAGAACAGGAAGCGATAAAACTAAAAGAAATGCTGTAACAAAAACTGACCAAACAAATAAAGGTATTTTCTCCATACCCATACCAGGAGCCCGCATATTTAAAATTGTAGTAATAAAATTAATAGCACCTAAAATTGACGACGCACCTGATAAATGTAAACTAAAAATTGCTAAATCAACAGCTGGTCCAGAGTGTGCTTGTACGCTACTCAATGGTGGATAAATTGTCCAACCAGTACCAGGACCGGATTCAACAAAAATAGAAGCTACTAATAAAAATAATGATGGAGGTAATAACCAAAATGATATGTTATTTAATCGAGGAAAAGCCATATCTGGTGCTCCTATCATAACAGGAACTAAAAGATTACCAAAACCTCCAATTAAAATTGGCATTACCATAAAAAAAATCATTAAAAGAGCGTGTCCTGTTACTAACACGTTATATAATTGATAATTACCAGATAAAATTTGGCTACCTGGCTGAGCTAATTCCATTCTAATTAAAATAGACATTGTTGTACCCAACACGCCAGAAAAAGCCCCAAAAATAAGATAAAGGATACCAATATCTTTATGATTAGTTGAAAATAGCCAACGGCTTATCCAACTTGTTAAATTTGTAGAATAGGCTACCATACAGAAAAAGCTGCATGCTAACCATGTAATACTGTTACTTGTATTTCTATAAAAAACTAAAAATACCGAGACTCGTTACCACACTGATTTTTTATAGCCTGGTACTAAACCCAAAGAAACTAATTCACGTAAACGTATTCGTGATAATTTAAATGAACGTAAGTTGCTTCTACCCCTAAAAGTTATAGAGCAACGATTATTTATTTTAGTATACGATACTTTATTATTTAAATTTTGTAATTTATCATTTAATATTATTCTTTGCTCATTTGATAACGTATTATTATTTAATAAAAATTTTAAAATTAAACGTTTTTTTTCGTTTTTATTAAAGTTAATTCTATTTTTATGATCTTTTATAAATAAATGTTTCATATTTATTCCCACTCTAAAGCGCCTATTAACCAAGCGTAAATAAAACCTACTATAAGCTCCAGTAAAAAATCAATCATACCCCAAAAAGCTATAGATTGATTTGCACCTAAGGTAACGCTCCAAGGAAAAAAAAACATTGCTTCTAAATCGAAAATAATAAATAAAATAGCAACTAAATAAAATCTAATATCAAAACTATTTCGCGCATCTTCATATGGATCAAACCCACACTCATATGCAGAAATTTTTTCTGCATCAGGTTTTTGTGGTGCCACTATATAAGATACTAAAAATAATATCGACGCTAAAATAATACTAAAAATTAATAATATTAATATGGGTGTATATTCTTCTCTTAAAATATTCATATATATATATATAAGTCTAGAAAATTATAAAGTTAAAAAATTAACAATATAAATAAACCTACGCTTCCCAAAAACAGTATTTATAGGTTAAATTAAGATAACATTTGAAGTTCTTATATGATTTCAAGTAAATTATTAATTTAATAATAATTAATATATAGTTTTGTTCCAACTGCTCGTTCCCGAACAATTACCTTGTGTCGACTTCTTAGCGGTTATCTTCCAACAATAATTTACGTTAAAATATAATTAAATTATTCTTGATTAATCAAATAAACAATGTAATAATTTTTTTATATTTCAAAAATAAATTTCAAGCAAAGAAAACTTCCCCTAAATGACGGGCGGTGTGTACAAGATCTAGGTACAAATTCACCGTAACGTTCCTGATTTACGATTACTTGTGATTCCGACTTCATGTAGGCGAGTTGCAGCCTACAATCCGAACACAGAAAAGTTTTTAGTTTTGCTTAAACTCACGTTTTTGCTTCTTTTTGTCTTTTCTATTGTAGCACGTGTTGTAGCCCAGCTTATAAGGGCCATGAGGGCTTGACGTCGTTCCCACCTTCCTCTAGCTTATAACTAGCTGTTTTCTATAAGCATATTATATCTGATTTTTCAAATAAAAAGCTTAATATAGAATGGGAGTTGCGCTCGTTAAAGGACTTAACCAAACATTTCACAACACGAGCTGACGACAGCCATGCAACACCTGTATTTTTTAGTTTTTTATAAAGATACACAAAGAATTTATAAAAAACACCACGAATATTAATCGTAATATTAAAAATATGCAAAAGCTGGTAAGGTTACGCGCGTATTATCGCATTAAACCACATGCTCCACCACTTGTGTAGACCCCCGTCAATTCCTTTGAGTTTTAGCCTTGCGGCCGTACTCCTCAGGCGGAGTGCTTAACGTGTTAACTGTATATCTAAAATATTATTCCAAATATTAGCACTCAGCATTGACAGCGTAGACTACCAGGGTATCTAATCCTGTTTGCTACCTACGCTTTCGTCCCTCAGTGTCAGTAATAGCCCAGATAATCGCTTTCGCTACTGGCATTCCTCCATATATCTTAGGATTCCACCCCTCCACATGGAATTCTATTATCCTCTGCTAAACTCTAGTAGATCTGTCCTTAAAGCATTTCAAAAATTAAATTTTTGTCTTTTACTAAAAGCATACAAACTACAACCTACGGACCCTTTACGCCCAGTTATTCCGGATAACGCTCGCCCCTCTCGTCTTACCGCGGCTGCTGGCACGAAATTAGCCGGGGCTTCTTCATCAAATAAGTCATAATCTTCTTTGCCGAAAGCGCTTTACAGCCAACATATAAAATGTCTTTTATGCTTTCCTCGCGCACTCAATATTACTGGATCAGGCTTTCGCCCATTGTCCAATATTCCTCACTGCTGGCTTCCGAAAAAGCCTGGACCTTGTTTCAGTTCCAGTGTGGCTGATCATTCTCTCAAACCAGCTAAAGATCATCGGCTTGGTAGGCTTTTACCCACACCAACTACCTAATCTTCCATAAGCTCATCATTAAACGAATTGTCATTCTTTAGACATTAACATTAGATAATAAAATCTTTTCTCTTTAGTAGATTTGTTTGTGCCATAATTCAATGGTAGATTCTTATGTATTACTCACCCTTACGCCACGAAAAAAAATTTCGTTTGACTTGCATGTGTCAAGTATATTGATAGCGTTCATCCTGAGCCAGGATCAAACTCCCGTTATGTTAGTATTAATAAAATATATTTTTAAAAAATATATTAGTATTAAATAAAATTTTTTAATTATTAACTAAACCTAAATTAAATATAATAATAATAATGAAAATAATGTAATATTTTCAGTTTGTTTTTTTAATGATTTTCTTTTTTCTCGCAATTTTAATACTTCAGCAATTTTTGGTAAAAAAACTTGAGTGAAAATAAAATAAAAAGCAAAAAAAAGAATTATAGACCAAAAAACTTGGCTAGAAAATGCGTAAAAATCAAATTGTGGCATATTTTTCTTAAATTAATAAAAAATATTATTATTTAATATAATTAATAATTTACAAAACTCTATATTTTTTAACAAAGAAAATAATATAGAAATTTTATAATTAATTAAAATTAAATAATATAGCGGAAGTTGGATTCGAACCAACGACCTTCAGATTATGAGCCTGATAAGCTACCTCTGCTCTATCCCGCTTCTTCAGAATAAAGCTAATTATTGTTAAAATTTGATGTAATTTCCACAATACAAATTAACATCCGTTTTACTTTGAATTTGGTCACTATAATTATAAATACATTCGTAAAATTTATTAGTTAAAACTGCTTTAACTTTATCATCATTCGTTTTTGCGTTATTATAAATTTCTAAAAATAAATTTGGATTGTTATGATTTTTTATTGCCATTTTTTTTATTAATATAATAAAATCTTGATCTGCTGTATAATTTATAAAATTAAATATATAAAGACTAATAAAGAATAAAATAAGAATAAAAATTAATATATATAGATTTTGTTTTTTCATAAAAATATAATTTATGGACTATTTATTACCCACCCGCAGCAGCAATTGCTAACATTGTTACAAAACCAGCTATAAAACTAACGCTAGCTACAGAAATTAGTACAACAGTAACAGCAAATTCATATTGGCCGGGTTTATATTGTCTGACGGTTCCAGACAATTGTTTTATTTTTTCGCTTTGAATTTCAATTATTTCCCCTTGAGTTTTATTTATGTGTACTAGTTCATCAAGAGTGCCTTTGAATTGAACAAGATCATCATATTTTACATGAGAATGACTTACATCAAAGTATATTAAAAAAAAAATCCACAAAATTAATACTAAAACTATAGAAATTTTTAATAAATCAGTCATTTGATGTTCAATCCAAAATTCTTTTATTATTTTAGAAAATTCTTTTTTTTCGTTATGAACAATTTTTTCTATTGTATAGGTAAATTTATTAAATTTAATAATTAAATTTATAATATTAGTTTTTATTTTTTGATTCGTTTTTTTTAACATAAATATAGTTATATGTAGATATCAGAAGCTTATTTTATAAAATTATTTGTTTTATTTATTTTTAGTTTTTTATAATATTAAAAGTTAATTTAATTTTTAAGGTAAACAACTCACCATATGTTTAAAAATAATATTACGTATATCTAAAATTTAATATAAAATTAAACCTTGGTACGTATTAATTTTTTCTCCACTAGACCTATAGATGGTACTAATACAAAGAAAAAAACAAAGTAAAATATTGTAGCGATAATACCCACTAGAATATAAGGGTCCTCAACAGGTTTTTGACCTATCCAACCTAATAATAAAAAATCAGCAATAAGAAACCAGTAAAAAAAACCAAAAATTGGTCTAAATTCGGTACTACGCACTTCTGATGTATTTAAAACAGGCAAGGTAAACCATGCAGCAATTGCGCCACCCATAGCTAAAACACCCCCTAATTTATCAGGTATAGAACGTAAAATTGCATAAAACGGTAAAAAGTACCATTCTGGCACAATATGTACGGGTGTCACTAAAGGATTTGCTGGTATATAATTATCTGGATGACCTAAAGTGTTTGGATAATAAAAAACAAAAAAAGAAAAAAAAAGTAATAAGATAAAAAAGGCAAAAAGGTCTTTAACATAAAAATACGGATAAAACGGTATATTGTCTAATGACGAATTAATACCTAAAGGGTTGCTTGAACCGTCTTTATGTAAAAGAGCTAAATGGATTAAAACTAACCCGGCAATTACAAAAGGTAATAAATAATGTAAACTAAAAAATCTATTTAAAGTTGCATTATCCACAGAAAAACCACCCCAAAGCCACTCAACAATAGCAGGCCCCACAAAAGGTATAGCAGAAAATAAGTTAGTAATTACTGTAGCTCCCCAAAAAGACATTTGACCCCAAGGTAATACGTAACCCATAAACCCCGTAGCCATCATAAGGAAAAAAATTAAAATTCCAGAATACCATAAATGCTGGCGTGGGTACATGTAAGAACCATAATACATACCTCTAAATATATGACAATAAACAACTATAAAAAACATAGACGCACCGTTTGCATGTAGGTAACGAAGTAACCAACCGTTATTAACATCTCGCATGATATGTTCTACACTATTAAAGGCTAAATCTACATGAGGTGTATAATGCATTGCTAAAAAAATCCCAGTAACAATTTGTACAACTAAACAAATACCTGCAGTTGAACCAAAACTCCATAAATAACTTAAATTAATAGGACTTGGATAATCAATAATATGGCTATCTGCAAATGATAATAAATAATCTTTATTCCAACGCATATATAATTTATTTTAGCTTATATTTAAACCGTCTAATCGTATAGCAATCCAGCTAATATATTCATCTAAAGGAACACCACGAACAACAATTGGCATAAAGGCATGGTTTACACCACAAATTTCACTACACTGTCCATAATATACACCTGGCCGCTTAATAAATAAAGAAGCTTGTGTTAATCGACCTGGACAAGCATCTACCTTTATACCAAAAGATGGTACAGCCCAGCTATGTAATACGTCAGCAGCAGTAATTAAAACACGGATATGTGTATTTATAGGTAATAACACTCTATTATCAACTTCTAATAAACGGAATGTACCCTTTACTAAATCATCATCAGGTAACATATACGAATCAAAGTTTAAAGTATCTCCACCTTCTAAAGTTGAATAATCTGAATATTCATAACTCCAATACCATTGGTGTCCAACTACTTTTAAAGTAGTCGAAGGATCAATCATTTCATCTATTGAATATAATAAAGCGAATGATGGTACGGCTATTACTAAAAGTATAGCTGCTGGAATTAATGTCCAAACAACTTCTAATATTGTAGAATGTGTAAATTTTTCAGATGTTTTATTTACATCTGATGTATAAGATGTTAAAATTTTACTTAACATCCAAAAAACAAACATTGCGATAAACACCATAAAAAACATAAGGTGATTATGAAAATTAATAATCCCCTCCATTACAGGTGTTGCTGGGTCTTGCAACCCTAGTTGCCACGGTTCCGCAGCATCACAAAAAATTATATTAGAAAACATTGTTTTTAAATATATTTGCTGAAACTTGTTTAAGAACGGATTTGAACCGTTGACACAAGGATTTTCAGTCCAATGCTCTACCCCTGAGCTACTTAAACTTTGTTTTGGTGTATATCTAAAGTTAGAGAGGGACTTGAACCCTCAACTTAAGATTTGCAATCTCACACATTACCAGTTATGCAATCTAACCACAATTTAACATTTTTAGATTTGCATCCTACAGGAATTGAACCTGTAACCTTCGGCTTAGAAGGCCGCTGCTCTATCCGATTGAGCTAAAAATGCATGTTTTAAATTTTACATTTTAGTTTACAAATTAACTCAATAGGTTTGTTTTTTAAAGTTTGTTTTATAATATAAAAATTTTGTATATTTTCAAAAACTAATACGCATTTAAACCATTCTGTTTGATAATGATCTTTAGCTTTTTTATAAACATGGGGAGATTTATAAACAGAAAATTTAGTAATGTTAGATGGTAAAGTTTTTTTTTTTACTGTAAAATTAAATTGTTTTGATAATTTTGTGAAAAAAGTAATATAAATTTCTAATAAGTATAATTTATTTGATTTTAAATATAAATAATATTTCATGTGAACTTTTGTTTATAATAAATTTTTTTTTGTAAAAAAGAAGGTTGTCCTCTCTAAAATTAAATGAAAAATAAAATTAATGTAAGCTTATAGCGTCATTTAAGTAAATACAACTTAAAATACTAAACACGTAAGCTTGAATTAAAGCAACTGCTAGTTCTAACCCAAATAAAGGGAAAAGAACGGCTAATGGAACATAATGAGCTAAAAATAAAGCACCTGTACATCCCATTAAAGCCCAACCAAAACCAGCAATTACTTTTAATAAAGTATGTCCTGCCATTAAGTTAGCAAATAATCGAACAGATAAACTTATTGGTTTAAACATATACGAAACGAATTCAATTGGAACTAATAATAAAGATAAAGGAAAAGTAGTTCCCGCTGGTAAAAATAATGAAAACATTTTTAAACCATGAATTCTCGCTCCTGCTATGTTAACTGAAATAAATACAATCATAGCTAAAGCAAAAGTAACTATTAAATGGCTAGTTAATGTAAAGCTATACGGAACTAACCCAATTAAGTTGCTTAATAAAACAAATACAAATAAAGTAAAAATAAACGGAAAATATTTTTCACCTTTTGGACCAACGTTATCAGAAACCATAGAAACCATTACTTTATAAATCATTTCTATGATTGCTTGCCAACGATTAGGTATTAAAAATAAAGATTTATTTTTACGATCTAATAAAATATATAAATAAGTAATAAAAACACCACAAAAAAAAATAGTAATTAAACTATAATTTGTGATTGAAAAATCTAATTTACCAATATGAAAAGGTAATAAAGGAATAACCTGAAATTGTTCTAAAGGACTAAATAACATAAATTAAAAAATTAAGAACCCCACCAATAAATTGACAAAAATAAGAATAACCAAACAACATCAACAAAGTGCCAATACCATGCAGCTGCTTCAAAACCAAAATGATGCTCTTGTGTAAAATGATGTAAGTATAAACGAATAGTACAAACAGCTAAAAAACATGTACCAATAAATACATGGAAACCATGAAAACCAGTAGCCATATAAAAAGCTGAACCATAAACGCCGTCTGCTATAGTAAAAGGAGCATGTGCGTACTCAAATATTTGTAAAATTGTAAATAAAACAGCTAGTGTTACAGTTACAATTAATGCTTTTAAACCTTCTTCACGTGATCCACTTATAATAGCATGATGTGCCCAAGTAACTGTAGCTCCAGATGATAATAATAAAATAGTATTTACTAAAGGTACTTCCCATGGATTTAATACCTCTAGATACGCAGGAGGCCAAACACCACCAATAAAAGGAGATGGATTTAATGATGAATGGAAAAAGCCCCAAAAGAATGCAACAAAAAACATAACTTCTGAAAAGATGAATAATAAAACACCCATTCGTAAGCCACTTTGTACTGCTTTTGTATGTTGCCCTTCGTATGTTCCTTCTCTAACAATATCTCTCCACCAAACATACATTGTGTAAATAATTGTAAAAATACCTAAATAGAATAGAGCTCGACCTCCGTTATAGCCGTGCATGTATAAAACACCACCAAAAGTCGACATTAAAGCTCCAAAAGCCCCAACTAAAGGCCAAGGACTAGGATCCACTAAATGGAAACCATGTTTTTCTTTATATTTTAATTGTAAAGACATACAACAAGTTTAAAAAATAGGCTTAAGTAGATTTGAACTACTGACTTCGCCCTTATCAGGGGCGCACTCTAGCCTCTGAGTTATAAGCCTCTATTTAATTATTTTATAAAATTTTTTATTTTTTAACCGTATACTGGAAATAATTATCGATTTTCCACTATTTAAAATAAATATACTGTTTTTCTTTAGCAAACGTTTCATAAATTTTTAACTAATAAAAATGTTTTAATACCAACGAAAATGAGCAAATGACCGGCTTTTTTCCGCTTTTTTGTACATCTCTTTCTTTTTATCTAAAGTTACACTTTCTTGGTTCAATAAAATTTTAATTATTTCATCACGAAATTTTTTGTTAAATGTTATAAGGCGTTTATCATTACGTAGTGTTTCCAACAACCATTTAGATACTAAATAATATTGACGTTGTAAATTTGTGGGAAAAGGAACCATATAAGTAGTTCTTCTTACACGTACTTTTCTAATCTCAATAAACGGTCTTAATTTTAAAAACACATCTGAGTAAATAGAATATAATGATTTGTTAAAATACTTAGATAACAAAAAACCATTTGTATAAACAATTTTATTTGCAAAAGATTTTTTCCCACAACGCATTAAATGGTTTATAAGTTTTTCAATAAAATTTTTATTTTTTTTTTCTTTCATTTTTACCACCATATTTCGAACGTGAATTTTTTCGTTCATGTAACCCTGTCAAATCAAATTTACCACGTATTAAATGATATTTTACACCAGGTAGATCTTTTACTCGTCCCCCACGCATTAAAACAACTGAAAACTCCTGTAAATTATGACCTATACCTGGAATATAGGCATCCACTTTACGCTGATTAGTTAATCTAATTTTTGCAATTTTTCGTAATGCAGAATTTGGCTTTCTAGGTGTTTTGGTAAAAACTTTTACACAAACGCCCTTTTTTTGTGGGTTACGCTCTAATGCTGGTGCTTTATTCCATTTAATTTTTTTTAAACGCTTTATGCGACATAACTGATTAATTCTTGCCATATTTATATAATTTTTATTATTTAATAATTCCAGCAGATAACGTAGCAATACGCATGTACCGAGTGTATCGTATTTTTTTTGGTACCCCTCCTATAACACGTGATGCTAAAGGTTTACCTTGTTGTGTTATTAAAACGATTGCATTATCGTAAAAAGAATATTTTATATTTGCTTTATTACTTTTATTTACTTTAGTTCGTATAACTACACCATAAGCAACTTTACCTTTTTGGATTTTAGTTTGTGATCGTCTTTTTGTTCGTAAATTTAATACGCTCACAACAATTTTATCCCCAACACGAGCATAGCGTTTTTTATAACCGCCTAATACTTTTATACATGAAACATATTTTGCTCCTGAATTATCGCTTACACGCAATTTTGTCCCAACTTGAACCATAATATTTGTATTAAATATATAATTTAAATTCGGGGTAGTATGATTCGAACATACGACCTTCGGTTCCCAAAACCGACGCGCTACCGCTGCGCAATACCCCGAATGACCTTATAATTAGCGAAAGAGGGATTTGAACCCACGACATTAGATTTATGATACCTATACTCTAACCAACTGAGTTATTTCGCCTAAAAGGATAAGGTGGGATTCGAACCCACGGTATTAAACAATACAACAGATTTCAAGACTGCCACCTTCGACCGCTCGGTCACTTATCCTTACTAGTTATTTATGTAAACAGGGCAAATAATGGGACTTGAACCCATAATCGACAGAGCCACAACCTGTTACTTTAACCTATTAAGCTATATTTACCTCAAATGTTTAATTGTACCAAAGAAGGGACTTGAACCCCTAATCCTAAGGAACTAGATCCTAAGTCTAACGCGTCTACCAATTTCGCCACTTTGGCTTAGTTTTTTTATTATATATATAGGTGTATTAAATTATTTGTGAGAATATCACGATAAAAAAGTACCCCAGAGATAAAAAAATTAAAGCTACACTAATACTATTGCGCCAATCTTCATCAATTTTGGTACAAGTTTCTAAATAATCAATAATCATGTTACATATGAACATGAATACTAAAGCGTATGCGAGCAATTTCATAAACTATCAATATAATATAAAATATCTTAAATATTTGTAAAACAAGAAGGAAGGGACTTGAACCCTTAACGTCGGTTTTGGAGACCAAAATTTTACCATTAAACTACCCTCTTTAATTATATTATCGATTATTATATTTAAAATATTTTTGACCTTGATAACTTTTATCTAAAATAAGATTAACACCTTCAAAAATATTTTCATAATCATATATTACTGTTTGTTTTTTTGAAATTAGATCTTGTAATAATCACCTTAGGACTCTTTTCATGGATATTTTATAATAATATGGAAAGAATGGGACTTGAACCCACAACCTTATGCGTGCAAAGCATATACTCTACCAATTAAGTTATCTTCCCCTACTATAAATAGTACAAATTTAACAAACAATTTATATTTTGCACAATATCGTTATTTTTTTGTGCGGATAATGAGATTCGAACTCATACCATTTGTGTGGAAGACAAATAATCTACCATTAATCTATACCCGCGTAAAAATTACGCTTAATTTAAATTATAATAAACGTAAATAATTTTTAAACTGTGCAATATTTAAATTTTTAGGATACATGTGTACCATAGATTTTATTGTTAGGCTTTCTGAATTTTTTAAACAAATAAACTCTAACACATCCCAATTACTCTCAATAAAATATGGAAAATATGAATTAAAATTATTCTTAAATATTAAATATTTTTTATTATATGTTTTAATTTCCTTAAATTGATTATAATTTTTTTCAATGTAATCTTTTATTGTAGATGAAACTGTAATAATATCTCCCCGTTTTAAAAAAACCGAACTAATATTTATTACTTTATCGTTTAATTTAATCTTTTTATGGTTAATAAAAAATCGTGAAATTGCCGGACTTTTAAAAATACCTAATCGCCATAAAACAATATCTAAACGTGTTTCTAAATTTATTAAAAAGTTTAATGATGTTTCTTTTTTGATTTGTTTTTTTAATGTTGTTAATTTAGATTTCAAAGAAAAAAACAAATATAATTTTCGTTTAGCTAATAGTAATTCTTTATAACGGAACCGTATATTTGTCCATCTTGGTGATATTAAATAACCTTTTTGATTATAAAAATATAATTTTTTATTTAACTTTTTATATTTTTTTAAAAAAACAATTTTATTCGCTTGTCGTTCTACTGCTTTTTTTAAAAAATTCCATTTAGGACGTTTGAATTTTAAAATCCTCAAACCGTCTTGATTTGGTATTTCTCTTACACTCAAAAGGTTTTTGAATTTTTGCTCTTTAAATAATTTTTTTTTCATTTAGTTTTTAAAATTTAAAATTGAATTTAAAATTAATTTTAAATATAGTATAGACCCATGGAAAGATAACATATTATAATTACTATAATCATAACTCGCTTTTGTTTTAGGCGAAAAACAAAAAAAGGGTATATGTAACTGATTTAATACTTTAGGCGATATTTCATTATTTTTGCCTATATAAATAATACCAGCAACAGTAGAAGAATAACTAGATGTTTTTAAAAATTCTAAACCTAATTTTAAATCATTAGTTAAAAAATGCGTATTCTTAAAACTATTTTCAAAAAAAAAATAAATATCATCATCTAATATAAATAATATTTTATTTTTTCTTGTACTTGAGTTTATTATTTTATGCAATAAATTTAGTATTTGTTTAAAATTTTTAGTATAAAGATAACTATCTACTAAAAACCAACCAGATAACTTTGAGTGAATATATCCGCGAGCTTCTTGAGAATTTTGTGGCATTAAAAATGCATAACTTTCATAAAAGCTGTGTAAAATTACATTATTTATTTTTTTCATATAATTACGCTTTTTTACCAATTTTTAAATTTAATTTTTCACCCTTGTACAAAATACCTTTGCCTTTATAAATATCAACTTTTTTTAAAGTTTTTATAGAACTAGAAGTCGAACCTAGTTGATCTTTAAAAGGAGAAGTCAACTGTATAATTAAATTTTTATATATATCAACATTTATTGAATGTTTAACATCAAAATTAATATTATGACTATAACCGATTTTTAAATCTAGCTCGTTTTTTTTATTTATAAATACCTTATAACCAACACCTTTAAGTGTTAACCTAGTTAAATAATGTCTTGCGCTTCCATTTATTATATTTTTTAATATAATTTCCCAAGTTTTACCACTAGGGTCGTTATTCAAAACATCTATATATAAATATGAGTTTTTTTGATATAAATTTATATTTTTTGGTATATTAAATTTAACATATCCAAATTGTGATTTTAATAATAAATTGAATTGTTTTTTATATAGTTCTATATTTTTTGGTAAAAATATAATTTTAGTTTCTATGTTTTTAATATTCATATTTTTAGTTTTTTATACTCTGAGATATTTTTAACCTATAAAGAATAAAACTTTTCCCCCTAAATTTTGTTTTAAACATTCATCATGGGTTTTGTATCCTTTTATTGTTGATAATACCAATACACCATTATAACGTTGAAATAACCAAAGATTTTTTTTTTTTATATATAATGTATTAGAGGTTTTTAGAAAATTTTTTATATAACGTATACTATTTTTATTCTGATAATAACGTAAATAAATATAAATTTTGTTATTTAAAATAATATAATTTTGAATAAAACCCTCATTATACAGTATACGTAGTAATGCAGGCCAATTCTTATTAAAACTCATCTCAATAACTGTTGCGTTTTTTGAGCAACCAATTTTTATTTTGTTTAAAAAATGTGATAAATTTCTCATAATTTTTTAATTGAGTATACAGGGATTCGAACCCTGGGCCAATAGATTAAAAGTCTACTGCTCTGCCAACTGAGCTATATACTCTTTATTTACTAATAAAAAATAAAACAACAAATAAAAAAATAATGAAATTTAAGGCAGATAATTTTACTAAAAAAGTAATACTAAATAAAAACAATGTTGTACCTAGTAATATTAAAAATGTATAATGATATAAATACCCGCTTTGTACATTTTGTAATTTAGTCGCGTTATTTTTAACACTGTTTGTTATCCCAAAAGGCCCAAAAGATTCGATAATTCCGCGATCTATTGCTTTATAAGTAAAATCAAAACCAAGTTTTAATAATTGTTGTGATATAAACTCATTATATAATCTATCGATATACCATTTTCTATTTAAAAATGAATAAAATAATTTTCCATTTTTTGATATTTTCCAAGAATAAAGCATGTCCTGATTAAAAGTATAAACAATATATGCAATTAAAGCTCCGCTGAAACTAAAAAATAATGGAGTTAATTTATAAATTTGTGGTAAAAATTCGGCATCAATTAGCTGAAAACCAAAAGGGTTTTGAAATAATGAGGCACCCCAAAAATTAGTACCTAAACCAATAAATAAATCTTTAGTCAAGTAACCAATAAAAATACTAGGGACCGCTAAAATACCTAAAGGTAATAACATTTTCCATCCAGACTCTTGTGCATTTTCAATAACAACTCGTTTTCCATTAGGATTTGCAAGAAATGTTAAATATAATAAACGCATAGAATAAAACGCTGTACAAAATGCTGCGATAGACCCTAACCAATAAGCAAAATGTGATATTGTTGTGTATTTCGCAAAAGCAACCTCTAGTATAACATCTTTTGAATAAAAACCCGTTAAAAAAGGAAACCCCATTAATGCTAGTGAACCAATTAACATCATAGCATATGTAAAAGGCAAAAGACGGCGTAAACCACCCATTTTTCTCATATCTTGTTCATCAGCTACACCGTGAATTACAGATCCAGCCCCTAAAAATAATAGAGCTTTAAAAAAAGCATGGTTAGCTAAATGAAAAATAGCAACAGCATAATTGCTTACACCACAAGCAAAAATCATATATCCTAATTGACTACAAGTAGAATACGCAATTACTTTTTTTAAATCATTTTGTAGTAAACCAGTAGTTGCGGCAAAAAACGCGGTAATACCTCCGATACATGTAACTATAGATAACGTAGTCGGGGCATATTCAAAAATAGGTGAACAACGTGCAATTAAAAAAACACCAGCAGTAACCATAGTTGCAGCATGGATTAAAGCAGATACAGGAGTTGGACCTTCCATAGCATCAGGTAACCAAGTATGAAGTCCTAACTGAGCTGATTTACCTACAGCACCAATAAATAATAAAAAACATAGAAATTCTAAACACGGGATATTAAAATTTAATAAGTTTATTGATATTGTTGTATAGTACGGCGCTATATTAAAAATAGTCGAATAATCCAATGTATTAAATAAATATAATGACAGAAAAATTGCTATAGCTAATGCAAAATCCCCAATACGGTTTATTATCATTGCTTTAATAGCTGCTTTATTAGCTTGTATTCGTGTAAACCAAAAATTAATTAATAAATACGAACAAAGTCCAACACCTTCCCACCCAACAAACATTTGTAACAAATTATTTGCAGTAACTAAAATTAACATAAAAAATGTAAATAATGATAAATACGACATAAATCGAGGTAAATGTGGGTCATGTGACATATATTCAATAGAATATAAATGTACTAAAGTCGATATTGAGCAAACAACAACTAACATTACAACTGTTAAAGAATCAAATAAAAAACCGAAAGACACATTAAATAATTCAGAATTTACCCAAGAATAAGAAATAATAGATATTGTCTCACCTTGTATACCAACTTTAAAAAATATATAAAAAACTAAAAATAAAGTAATTAGCATACAAATAGTAGAAAGTCGGCTTGAACCCTTAGGCCCTAAAAAACGCCCACCAAATCCACTGAAAATTGAACCTAATAACGGTAATAATACGATTAATATAGGCATAGATTTTTAAATTAATAAAAGATTTTTTAATAATAATTGTTTTTCTTCCATTTTTTTACAATTTACAAAAGTTAATGATACAGAAACATCCGATAATGTTGGATATTTATCGTATAAGGTTAAAAATTCTTCAAATAAATTTAAATTAAAAAAAAAATTAAATAACTCAGAGTTTTTTTTTGACATGTTTAATTTGGCTGATAAACTAGCTCTCCCTTCTTCGGACTTTAACCTTAAAAAGAAAAAAAAAAATTTCAGCAGAGACAACGAAACTTTTGTCCCTAATATTGTATTTCTTTTTTTATTATCAATTGTATTATTTATTTTTAAAATTAAAGGATACTCATCGAATAAAAAAATATTTAATGACATATTACTAAAAATGTCATTAGTTTTTAATACATTTTGCTTAATAGTTGCTTTATTAAAAGCCGGTATATTGTTTATATTAGATATATTTAACTTATAAACAAGATCTCGATCATTATAGTGTTTCCATTTTGAATATGATTTCGTAAACATTTGTGTTGACATAAGTTTTTTAAAAATTTATTTTATATAAATAAAGAAAAAGTATTAAAACACCAAGTATGAACAAAATCTAAAACAGAATTAGGGTATAATCCTAGTAATAAAGAACCTAAAATTAATGGCACTAAAATATTAAATTCACGATAATCTATATCTTTAAAACCTGAAATATAATCAATTTTTAAATTACCGTAAGAAATACGATTGTATACCCATAATGAATAACAACCTCCTAATATCATACTAGTTGTACCTAATAACGCACCTAAATAATTAAATTTAAATATTCCAGAAATAATTAAAAATTCCCCAATAAAACTTGAAGTACCTGGTAAAGCAATATTAGCCATGGTAAAAAACAAGAAGATTAAAGTATATAATGGCATCATATGAACAAGCCCACTATAATATATTATTAATCGTGAGTGGTACCGGTCATATAAAACACCAATCAAAAAAAACAGAGCACTAGCTACAAAACCGTGGCTTATGCTTTGTAATAAACTACCTTCTAAACCAGAAATATTAAAACTAAAAATACCCATCATTACTAAGTTCATATGAGCAACAGAAGAATATGCAATAATACGTTTAAAATCAGTTTGACGAATTGCTGTTAATGATGTAAATATTATACCTAAGATAGATAAAGTGAAAACTAAAGGTGCGAAATATAACGAGGCATCTGGGAAAAACGGTAAAGAAAACCTTAAAAATCCGTAGCTACCTAATTTTAAAAGAATTCCAGCTAATAATACTGATCCTGCTGTAGGTGCCTCAACGTGAGCTTCGGGTAACCATACATGAAAAGGGAAAAGTGGCATTTTAGTAGCTAAAGATAAAAAAAACGCTAACCACAACCATGTTTGTTCTTCTAAACTAAAATTAAACGCCAAAATTACATCATAATTTGTTGAACCTACTTTATTATAAATATATAAAATAGCTAGTAGCATAAATAATGAGCCTATTAAGGTATAAAAAAAGAATAAATAAACAGCTCTAATTTTCCTCTCTCTAGATCCCCAAATTCCAATAACTAAAAACATCGGAATTAATACACTTTCAAAAAATATATAAAAAAGGAAAACATCACGAACACAAAAAACTAAAATTAATAACAAATTTAATATTAAAAAGCATAAAAAATATTCTTTTATTGAATGTTGAACACTTTTCCAACTCCCTAAAATACATAAAAAAATTAAAAGAGTTGTTAAAATAACAAAAAATAATGATAAACCATCAACACCAAATACAACGTTATAATTATATATTGGTATCCAATCTAAAATATAAACAAATTGTAAATAAGTTGTTAAAGTATCAAAATTAACCCATAACAACAAAGAAAACAAAAAAATTAAACCAGAATAAAATAAAGAAACTTTTTTAATATGAGCTGTTTGAGATGGTTTTATAAACAGCACGTGAAATACGCTTAGCGCAGATAATAAAAATAAAAATTTTAACATATTTTAAAGTAACTAATTAGCGATCAACTTCCCCAAAAACAATATCTTGTGTACCTATTATTGTTACAACATCAGCGATCATGTGGCCTTTAGCCATATCATTTAATGCTTGCAGATGAGAAAAGCCAGGAGCTTTAATTTTACAGCGGTATGGTCGATCAGAACCATTCGAAATTAAGTATACACCAAATTCTCCTTTTGGTGCTTCTGTTGCTGTATATGTTTCACCTGGATTAACAAATATACCTTCACTGTAATATTTAAAATGATGTATTAAAGCTTCCATAGATTGTTTCATCTCAAGACGAGAAGGAGAAGTGTATTTTTTATTATATGTTTTAATAGGCCCCTCAGGAATTAAATTTAAACATTGACGTATAATACCTAATGATTGTCTCATTTCTTCAACACGTATTAAATATCGATCATAACAGTCTCCATTTGTTCCTACTGGAATATTAAAATCAACCTTATCATACACATCATATGGTTGAGTTTTACGTAAATCCCAAGGTATACCTGAACCTCGAAGCAATACGCCACTAAAACCCCAATCAATTGCTTCTTTTGCTGTTACTACACCAATATCTACTAATCTTTCTTTCCATATACGGTTTGTGGTTAATAATTCTTCAATTTCTTCTAAACGTAAAGGAAACTGTTCTACAAATTGGTAAATATCATCCAAAATACCTGTAGGCAAATCTTGAGCTACACCCCCAGGGCGAACATAAGCCGCATGCATACGAGCACCTGATACCCTCTCATAAAACTCCATTAATTTTTCACGTTCTTCAAAAGCCCACATCATAGGTGTCATAGCACCAACATCCATGGCATGGCAACCAACAGCTAATAAATGATTAAGTATTCTAGTAATCTCACAAAATAAAACACGTATATATTGCGCACGCTCTGGAACATCAATACCTACTAATTTTTCAACAGCTAACGAATATGTTTGTTCCTGAGCCATCATAGAAACATAATCTAATCTATCAAAATAAGGTAAAGCTTGTAAATATGTTTTATACTCAATTAATTTTTCAGTACCTCTATGTAGTAATCCAATATGTGGATCTGCACGCTCCACTATTTCTCCATTTAATTCTAAGACTAAACGTAATACCCCGTGCGCTGCTGGATGTTGTGGTCCAAAATTAATTGTAAAACTTTTTAATTGTTTTACTAATTGATCTTTTTTTATAACCATAGATTTTTACCAAGGAGTTTCAAAATCAAAATACCGAAATTCTTGTGCAAATTCAACAGGCTCTGCGACAATACGCTTATGATTTTCATCATAGCGTAATTCTATGTAACCATATAAAGGAAAATCTTTACGCATAGGATATCCTTCAAACCCATAATCACTTAAAATTCTACGTAAATCTGGATGATTTTCAAAAAAAATACCATACATATCCCATACTTCACGTTCCCACCAATTAGCACAAGGAAAAACAGGAACTACACTTGATATTGGTGTAATTTCATTTAAAAATGTTTTTACCCGTAACCTTTGTGCAAAAACTAAGCTTAACAAATCATATGACACACAAAACCTGTAATCTTTCCCTAAAAAATCGATACCTGATATACAAGATAATAACGAATACTGTAAGCCTATATGGTTTTTCAAAAAATTCATAGTAACTAAAATATGTTCTGGTAATACTGTAATAATCCATTCCTTTTTTATTTGCTGCATTACTATAATTGGCAACAATTTGCTAAGATGTTGACTAAATTTATTAAACAATTTCATAATTTATAAAAACATCAATCCTAAACCTATTTTATAAGAAAATAATAAAAACAGAGAAGGATCAATAAAACCAAAAATAATTACAAATAAACTAAACGATGCTATTAAATAAACAATATCATTAAAAGAATTATCTATTATAAATAAATCATATTTTATTTTTTTTTCAAAAAATAAAATTTTTATAAACCTCAAGTAATAAAAGCTTCCTATTACACTTAATAAAATAATAATAGCACTTATTTCAAACATATTTGCTTGTATTGAAGCTGAAAAAATAAAAAATTTCATACTAAAACCAATTAGCGGCGGTACACCGGCTAAAGAAAAGAAAGCTATGGCTAAAGCTAAGGCTTTTGCTGGGTTAGTTCTACCTAGCATAGAAAAATCTGTTAAATACAATGATTTTTTATTATCTGAAAAAGATAAACTAATAATTCCCCAAATTAAAAAACCTGTAATAATATAAAAAATCATATAATAAAAGACCGCAGTTACACCTAATAAAGTTCCTGTAGAAAAGCCTAGAAGCATAAACCCTACATGACTAATTGAACTATAGATTAATAAACGTTTTAACCGTTTCTGTTGTAAAGCTAGTAAAGAACCAATTAATACAGATAATATACCGCACAATAAAAATATATTTTTAAAAACAACAAAATAATCAAAAAAAGTAGAATAAAAAATTCGTAAAATTAATAATAAAAATATTGTTTTTGGTACTAGTATAAAAATTATAGTAGAAGATAAAGGTGAGCCTTCATAAACATCTGGCGACCAAATATGAAACGGTGCAGCTGTTAATTTAAAAAATATAGTTACTAAAATAAAAATTAACCCAAAATAAATAAAAGAAACATTTATTAAATTTGCATCTATATCTGTTAATAATATAGCTAAATTGGCTAAATTTGTTGTTCCAGTTAAACCGTATAAAACAGACGAACCTAATAAAAAAAGACACGAAGAAAATGCCCCTAATACAAAATATTTTAAACCTGCTTCAGTTGAAAAAACAGAGTAACGATTAAAAGCAGCCAAAACATAAAAACATAATGATTGCATCTCAAGGCATAAATAAATTGAAATTAAATCTGTTGCAGATGTTAAAAATAATAATGAAAAGATTGATAATAAAACAATTGAATAATATTCAAATAAATTTATATTTTTTGAAAGAAAATAAGGTTTTCCACAGATTAAAGAACCAATAATAGCAAATAATAACAATGTTTTAATTGATAAACTTGTTATATCATTAGAAAAAATATGTAAAGAAGAAAAGCTAGTTACATCATTATTTAAACTTAATAATAAACAAATAAATAAAACAAAAAGTGATTGATTATATGATTCTTTATCTAATAAAGGAAAATTCCATGAACTAAATGATAATATTGAGGCATTATATAATAAAATTGATAAAATACCTAATAATAAAAAAAATTCAACAATAAAACTTTTTAAGATATAACCATCCATGTTGTAAAAAAATTTAAAAATAATTTTTTCATTAAACTATATTTATAGTTTAATATTCCTTTTATATAATGAAATTGAGATTAAATAAAAAAATTGTTTGTAAGTTTTACACTATATATAATAATATCATTATATTATTAATTTTATTTTAACATTTATGTCTTTTTTAAAAAAAAAGATTTTTAATAAAACAACAGTTGTACAAAATCTAACTACAATTTATGGTATTGGGTTTATGTCTGCTACAAATATTTGTAAAAATTTTGGGTGTAATCCTAATTTAAGCTTTTCAAGTTTACGTGAAGATCAGTTATATAGATTGTTAACTTATATTGAAAAAAAATTTATATTTATTGAAAATAATTTGAAGTTATTTCAAAAAAATAATTTTAATTATCTAACAAAAGTAAAAAACTACAGATCAATACGACATAAATATGGCTTACCGACGCGCGGACAAAGAACGCACACAAACGCGAATACTAAAAAAAAGTTTAAAAAATTTTAATATAAACTATAATTTTTAATAAATGGATTTACAAAAAAAACAACAACAATTTCTATTATCATTTTTTTATCCGACTCTACGAGTTAAAAAAATAAAAAAACTTTTTAGTAAAATAAAAGCAAAACAAAATAGTTCAATTTTTAAATTTCAATCAAAAAGCCAAAAGCATTTAACTCGGTTTTTAAAAACTAAAAAAAATACAAAACTATTTAAAAATTTTTTTATAGATAATTTTTATAAAAAATTACAAAACACTAAACATATCGTAAATATTAAAATAAATCCTAATAACACAATTATAACTTTAACTGATAATTTGGGTAATACAAAGTATAAAATATCTGCTGGTATGTTGGGTCTACACTCATCTAAAAAAAATTATAAATTAATTTATAATCTTGTGTTTACTGAGTTTTTTAAACATCTTCGAACTTCAAAAATTTATAAAAACCTATTATTTCGTTTAGTTGTTCCAAAATTACTACGACGACGACTAGTTAAGCGATTAAAATTTTATATAAAAACTACAAATATTTTTGAAGGTTCACGCCAATTAGCCTTTAATGGGTGTCGTCCACCAAAAATGCGTCGAAAAAAAAGAAAAGGGTTAAAAATAACAAAACCAATGATTAGATAAGTATAACTATTCAACTTTAATATTTTAGGAGAGGTGGCTGAGAGGCTAAAAGCATTGGTTTGCTAAACCAACATATACAATATTAGTATATCATGGGTTCGAATCCCATTCTCTCCAATTTTTTAATAAATTTATTTTATGCTTATTCTAATAATTAAAATTTTAGCTATTGTACTACCAGTTATCTTAGCGATTGCTTATTTTACCTTAGCTGAAAGAAAAATAATGGGTGCTATCCAGCGAAGACGGGGTCCTAACGTTGTAGGGACTTATGGTTTGTTACAGCCTTTGGCTGATGGTTTAAAATTAGTTTTAAAAGAAACCATATTACCTAGTAGTTCAGACAAAGTAGTTTTTGTTTTAGCTCCAATAATAACTTTTGTTTTAAGTTTAATGGGGTGGGCAGTTATACCTTTTAATGAAACAGCACTTTTATCTGATATAAACATTGGGCTATTATACTTATTAGCTATATCAGCATTAGGCGTTTATGGTATTATGTTGTCTGGTTGGTCTAGTAATTCAAAATATGCCTTTTTAGGTGGGTTACGTTCAACAGCACAAATGGTATCTTATGAGGTTTCTATGGGATTTATTGTAGTAACTGTAGTTTTATGTGCGGGGTCTTATAATTTAAATGATATAATTTTAGCACAAAAAAATATATGGTATGTTATCCCTTTATTCCCTAGTTTTTTATTATTTTTCATTTCAGCTTTAGCCGAAACTAATCGACTGCCTTTTGATTTACCAGAGGCAGAAGCAGAGTTAGTTTCTGGGTATAATGTTGAATACTCAGCAATAGGTTTTGCTTTATTTTTTTTAGGAGAGTATGGTAATATGTTACTAATGAGTGGTTTAACAGTTATATTATTTTTTGGTGGGTGGTTACCTCCATTTGAATGTTTAGGTTTTATACCTGGTTCATTCTGGTTTGCATCAAAACTAAGTTTTTTTGTAATTACCTTTATATGGATTCGTGCTACTTTACCGCGTTACCGTTATGATCAATTGATGCATTTAGGTTGGAAAATATTCTTACCTTTGTCATTAGGATATTTAGCCTTTACTTTTTCTATTTTATTTACTTTTAACTGGTTGCCTTTTTAAAAAAATTAATATTTAGTGATTATTTTTATTATTATAAAAATAATATACGAAAAATAAAAAAATATAAATTTCTAAGCATATGTATAAACTACAAAATAATATAATTTGTAATATTAAATCAGGAGGCGTAATTAAAGTACTAAATATTAAAAACAAAAAAAATATATAAGATTTATTAATTAGAAGATAAATAAAACCTTGTTTAATAAAAAAAATAAGACCTATTATTAAAAAATGTTGAAAAATATTAGTTAAAATAAAAATAGAATTAAAATAATAAAAATAATTTATAGCACTTAATTCTAAAAAAAATGAAAATAAATTAGATGTTGTTTGAAAAGTAGAAAAAAAATCCCAAAAAATTGGTAAACCTATAAAAAAGGTCACTAAATTTGTTATTGTATAAATATATAATAATATATATTTTAATTTTTTAATTTTAAACCATTCTTGCTGATATGTTGCTGTTTTAATAAAATCAAAAAAGCATATTATAATATAAGGAATTAAAATGACAATTAAAAAATTAAAACAGGAATAAAGATATAAGAATAGTATTTCCCGTGGTTCTGTAAAAATAAAATAATCAAAAAGGTTGTTTTTTAATAAAATTGGAATAACTGTTATAAAGATAATATCATCTTTATAAAAATATAAAATACATATACTTATTATAATTGATAATATAAAATAAAAAAAACGATAATAAATTTCAGAAATATAAAACATTTTTTTATTTTTTTTTTAATTTTTTAATTTTTGTTATTAACCACTTGGTATCACCGAATAGTAAATATATTATTAAACAAAAAAATATTAATTGGGTAATGCTAATCATATGTTTATGAAAAATAAATTTAAAGGCTTATAGTTTAATGGTAGAACGTACCGCTCATAATGGTACTAATGTAGGTTCAAATCCTACTAAGCCTACTGAGGTAAAAATAAAAAAAGAATAACAAGATTTTATGCTTTTACAAGCTGCAAAATTTATTGGTGCTGGTTTAGCTACATTTGGTTTAGCTGGTGCTGGTGTTGGTATTGGTACTGTTTTTGGTGCATTAGTGTTAGGTATTTCTAGAAATCCTAGCTTAAAAGAAGATATGTTTAGAATGGCTATTTTCGGTTTTGCTTTAACTGAAGCAATTGCACTATTTTCTATGATGTTTGCTTTCTTAATTTTATTCGCTCTATAAGATAAGAAAATTTAAATAAAAAAAAAAATTACTTTTTACTAGAGATTGTTTTCAATATAAAATAAAATTTTTTATAAAAACCTAAAATGTTGTTAACTTGTTGTATATTATTAGTTAACATCAATGATTTTAACTGGTTTTTAAAAAAATAATGGTTGTTATACTTAATTAACAATATATTATTATTAAGCTTTTCTAAATCATTTAACGTTTTAAATTCACAAAAATAAATATTTGCAGGTAATACCTGTTTTGTT
>PJTQ01000421.1_pt1 | contig 25029 bp, 25 predicted proteins | sample 1512231 | NCBI WGS metagenome assembly PJTQ01 (sample SAMN08177688, study PRJNA422409) | Soil metagenome, whole genome shotgun sequencing project. | isolation source: Soil (3) enriched on wood chips | place: USA: Madison | collected 2015-01-15 | reverse complement strand
GCTTGCCCACGACGCGGCTGTTCTCGGGGTTCTCGAGATCGGCAGCGATGCCGGACAGCACCGCGGCCATGGGCGAGTCGCCAAGCTGGATCTGCTTGTTGGTGTCGGCCCAATGCCAGTTGTTGCTGCCGCGCACCGCGTACTGGTTGAGGTCCTTCCACATCTGGGCGGCCTGGATGGCTTCCGGGCTGGCGATGTTGAGCTTGCCGTCGGCGTCGAAATAGTCGCCGCCCAGCGCGCGCAGCAGCCCGGCCCAGAGCTCCACCGGCGCGCCGGCCTGCTGTGCCGGAAGCGCAATGCCGGTACCCTTCTCGCTGAAATGGCTGGCCGCGGCGATGAGCTCGCTCCAGTCGGCGGGCGGGGCGATACCCTCAGCCTCGAGCATCTCCTTGTTGTAGGTGAAGATGGGCGCGGCCGGGTTGGTCGGCACGCCGTAGAACTTGCCGTCGGCGGTGGCGCCGTCGATCATGCCCTTGGCGAAATCGCCGATGTCGAAGTCCGGGCCGGTCAGCGCTTCGTTGCCGACATATTCGTCGACCGGGTACAGATAGCCCGACTGCACATATTCGTTGAACCAGGTATCGTGGACCATCACGAGGTCGTACTGCCCCGTGGCGCCCGACAGGCTCAGCACCTGCTTCTGCTTCAGCTGGCTCCAGTCCACGGCGTCGAGGTTGACCTTGATGCCTGTCTCCGCCGTGAACTGCTGCATCAGCTGGGCCTGGGCATCGGCGCTCTGGCCGGACCATCTCGATACGGTAAGCGTGACGTCCTGGGCCATTGCAGGCAGGGCCGTCACGGCGAGCGTAAGGGCGGTTAGCGCCACCTTCGCTTTGATCATCTTAATCTCCCTTATGTTGACGTCGTAGTCCTCACAGTTTCACCAATTCTCCTCTCGCCGCGGACGCATAGGCTGCGCTGGTGACCGCGGCGACTTTCACTCCGTCTTCGAAGGTTACATCGAACGGAATGTCGTTCTTGAGCCGGCGAATGAGGTCGGTGACCTCACGCTTGAAGTGGATCGCGTGCGGCGGCCAGCTCGTATAATCGTGGGGGTCCGAGGAGTCGGGCTTGATCTGCGGCTCGATCCATCCCCCAAGGTTCGGATCGGCAGCGGAATTCTCGGTATAGAGGGCGACCCTGGGCGTGCGTGAGGTCAGCTCGACGATCATCGTGCCTGTCGAGCCGTAGAATTCGAGCGTGTTCTTGAACCCCACGTCGATGTTGATGCTCCACGAGGTGTTGAGCTCGCCGAGCGCGCCGTTGTCGAACGAGAGCAGCGAGATGGCCGTATCTTCGACCGCGAGGTCGGTTTTCACGGCCTTGCGCATCATGGTGAAGACGCTCGAGATGTCGCCGAGGAACCAGCGCATCAGGTCGATCGCGTGCACACCCTCGTCGATCAGCGCGCCGCCGCCGGCCTTCACCGGATCCAGAATCCAGTCGCACATGTAAGGCGGGCAGCCGAGCTCCCTGGGCCCGATGGAGCTGAGGAAGGAGCGGACGGAAACGATCTTGCCCAGCACACCGCTGTCGAAGATCTTCTTGGCGCGTTCCGCCTCCGGAATGAGGCGGCTGTTGAACCCTGTCATGTGGCGCACGCCGGCGCCTTGCACGGCGGCGAGCATCTGTGCGGCGTCGTCATAGCTCGATGCGAGCGGCTTTTCGCAGAACATGCCGATGCCGGCATCGGCCGTCGCCAGCACCATGTCGCGGTGATCGGCCGTGGCCGAATGAATGAAGACGAAATCCAGGTCCTTGCGTTCGAGCAGCTTGCGGTAGTCCTGGTAGAATTCACCGCCATATTTGCGCTGCGAGGCCCGTCCGCGCGCCTCGTCCCGCTCGGCGATCGCGACGATCTCGACATCGTCGGGCTGCTCCAGCAGCGCCTTCATGCGCATGTCGGCATGGATGTGATCGAAGCTGATCATGCCGATCTTCAGCCTGCTCATGACTGGCTCTCCTTCGCGGCAATCCTGGCGGGCGCGCCGGTGCGCAGCGACCGGTACGCGGCGTCGACCATTTCCATGATGGCGTAGCCGTCCGCGCCGCTGGACCGGCACGACACGCCCTCGGTCAGGCAGTCGAGGAAGTGGGCCATCATGCCGAGATGCCCGTCCTTGACGAAGTGATCGTCCACCGCGTGGTAGTGGACCGAGTTGGCGCCACCCTCGCTGTTGCCGCCGAGGACCGACCGGATCGGGTGGCCGTAGAGAAGATCGAGAAACCCGTGGCCGCGCGTGCCGAACACTTCGTAGCGGCCGTCGAATCCGCCGGGCAGCGACCAGCTGTCCTCGAGCTGTGCGATGCGGCCGTCGGCGTAGCGCATGAGGAGGACCGAGGTGTCCTCCACCGGGAAGTCGTGCACGAAGGTGCCGGCTTCGGCGTGGATGCTCACGGGCCGGGCGCCGTCGGCGAACCAGTGCTGGAAGGCGAGGCCGTGCACGGCCATGTCGATGATCGCGCCACCGCCGGATTTCGCCGGATCGGAAAACCAGTCGGCATGGGGCTTGCCCACGCCGTGCATCGATTTGGCCCGGAAGATCCTGCCGTAGGTGCCCTGGTCTACCAGCGCCTTGAAGGCGATCAGTGCCGGGGTGAAGGGGACGTTCTCGGCGTAGAAGACTTGCCGCCCGTATTTCGCGGCCGCCTCCATTATCGCGCCGGCCTCGGCGAGGGTCGTCGCGAGCGGCTTGATGACGATCACATCCTTGCCGGCCGCCATTGCGGCGACGGCGATCTCGCGATGCAGATAGTTCGGCGTGACGATATCGACGACGGCGATATCGGGATCGTCAATGAGCTCGCGATAGTCGTCGAAGACCTTGCGGATGCCGCTTTCGCTGGCCGTCGCCGCGGCATTGGCCCGGCTGCCCGAGGCCACGCCGACCAGGTCGAGGCCCGGTAGCCGCTGGAAGGCCGGAATATGGACGAGCTTGGACCAGAAGCCGGCGCCGACGATGCCCACGCCGATCCTCGGACTGGCCGTTGCTGCCTGTTCCACGCCTGCGTTCCTCATGTTTCGACGTCCACTTCGCGGCCCGCATCGGACGATTTCTGCGCCGCCTCGACGATCGCCAATGCCTTCATGCCGTCGATACCGTCCACGCCCGGCGCGGCTCCGGTCTCGATGGCGCGGGCGAAGGAGACGACCATGTTGCGGTAGGCGACCATCTGCCGGTCGTCGCCCTGCCAGTCGAAGTAGTGACGCCCCGCTATCCCGCGGCCCGAGACCTCGAGTTGCGGGCTCTTTTGGTGATGGACATGGATTTCGCCCTCGGTGCCGACGATCAGGCATTCCTCGGGGCTTGCCATGGGGCTGTACCAGTCGGCCGCATGCCAGGTGCTCTCGATGGTGACGAGCTGGTCCCTGTCAGTCGTCACGACGCAGACCCCGTAATCGTCGAGGTCGATGTCGTGATCGGTGAGCCTGGCGATCTTGCCGACGACGCGCACGCCCTCGCTGCCCAGCAGGTAGCGCATGGCGTCGGTGTAGTGAACGGCATGATCCAGAAAGCCGCCGCCGCCGGCCAGGGCCGGGTCGACATACCAGCCCGGCGTCTCAGAGGTGGGCGTGTCCGTTACATATTGCAGGGGGCAGCGGATCGACATCTTCATCGTCAGCGGCCGGCCGATGGTGCCGTCCTCGATGAGTGCGCGGGCCTTCTGGTAGACCGGCAGGAAGCGCACGTGATAGGCGAGCATGAGGATGACGCCCGCGGCATCTGCGGCATCCACCATGACCTTCGCCTGGGACACCGTCAGGGCGATGGGCTTGTCGACCAGCACATGCTTGCCCGCCGCCGCGCAGGCGAGGACGTCGTCATGGTGGGCGGCGGTGTGCGACATGACCAGCACGCCGGCGAGATCGGGATCGGCGAGCAATTCGTCGCGCGAGCGCGCCACCCTGGCGATACCGAACTGCCGGGCGTAGTCGGCGGCATGGTGCTGGCGCTCGTCGAACACGGACAGAATCTCGACGCCGTCGATGCCGCGATGCGCGTAGTCGGCCATCGGGAAGGCGTGGTAGTGATTGTGCAGGCCAAGGACACCCAGCTTGACGGTCACGTTGCTGCCTCCTGCATGGGCAAGCGGGCTGCCGCGGACATCGCCATCTGCTTGAGGAAGTCCACCACGTCGGCGCGCGTCGGGCTGTGGGCCGTCGCGACATAGAGGCCCGCCACGGCAGAGGCGATGGTGAGCGCCGCGCGCGGCTCGAAGCCTTCGAGACGGGCGAAGCAGTAGCCGGCGTTGAAGTTGTCGCCGCCACCCGTGGATATGCGCGGCTCGGGCGTGTGGAAGGTCGCGGTCTTCACTAGGCCCGCCTTCGTCCATGCCATGGCGTCGTGCGGGTCGCGCATGACGAGCGTATCGACGCGCAGCCTGTCGTAGATCGCCGCGCCGAGATCTTCGAGCCCGGTGGGAGCGGGCAGCGACAGCTGGCGCCCTATCGCGAAGGCCTCGTTGCGATTGAGGCAGAGCACCGTCTCGTGATGCGCCGAAAGGCGCTCGACAAGTGCGGCGAGCCGGGCGAAATCGCGGTTGCGACGCGACGGGTCGGCGAGGTCGAAGAAGACGATGCGCCGCCGCCCCGGCGCCAGCGCGGACAGGATTTCGCGCTCCACGCCTTCCCAGATGTCGGTGGCGTGCTCGACCTCGCCCCAGTTGGCGAAACCGATGATGTCGCTGTCGTCGTAGAGGGCGCGCAGATGGGCGAGCCCGATGGCGTCGCGCACCGTCGGCCAGTCGGCGGTCCTCAGAATCTCGTTGCCGGCCAGCAGCAGCTTGCCGTCCTCGAACTCGAGCGCGATGGTCTGGGTCGGCTCGGCATAGCTGTGCAGCGTGCAATTGGGGTCCATGACGCCGAACAGGTCATGAATTTCCGGCCTGCCGAGCATGCCGATGCAATTGACATGGACACCGAGCCGGCCGAGCGCGTGCGACGTGTTCGGGCCATTGCCGCCCATCTTGGTCGCGATCCGGGTGAGGTCGAAACTCGAATTATCGGGCCCGAGACCGACGATCTCCTGCCCGAAGTCGCGCTTGCTCCGGAAGTGCAGGGGCGCGCGGTCCGGCCCAAGGCCGCGAACGACGCGGACGATGGTGTCGGTAAATCCGTCGAAGCCAATGGTCGCCACTCCTCGCTTGATCGAGGCGGTCTCCTCCATTTTTTTCGCCACTTCCATGATCAACTCGACGTCCATATCTGCCTGGTAAGTTAATTAGCCTTATTAACTAAGTGGTGCGCCAAGGCGCTTCGGCTCTTGCCGTTGAAACTAGTCGCGCATTTTTCGATCCAGAATATTGTCGACGACAACCGCGCCGGCGCCGATGACGCCGGGCTCTCGCGCCTGCGGGGGCTCGATGCGCACGGGAAAGCTGCTGAACTGCTTCACCTGCGTGGCCGTTCGCGAGAGGAAATCGTCGCCATAGTCGGCCAGCCCGGCGCCGCCGATGACGAACAGGTCGACATCGAGCGCGACGGACAGGTTGACGATCGCCAGGGCGAGATCGGCGGCCGCGAATTGCAGAAACTGCTCGCTCTGCCTGTTCTTGCGGAGCGCTCGATGGTTGATGCGGTCCTCGAGCCAGCCGGCCTTGGACGCGTGGGAGGAAGAGGTCTTGTCGAAGATCATGTAGCCGACTTCGCCGGCCGAAAACCGCATGCCCTTGCGCAGGTGGCCGTCGAGGATGATGCCGCCGCCGACGCCGGTGCCGACCGCCAAGTAGACCAGATCGACCTCGCCCTGTTCCTTGCGGAGCATGTACTCGCCGATAGCCGCGGAATTGGCATCGTTCTCAACGAAGACCGGCAATTTGAGCTGCTGCTCGAGGCGCTCGATATCGTCCCTGTAGGAGCGGTCGGTGGCCACGCCGATCAACGGGGCCGTGCCGATCGTCCGGCGGTCGATATTGACCACGCCGGGGATGCCGATGCCCACGCCCCATATGCGGTTCATCGGCAGGCGGGCGTCGCGCAAGGTCGCCTTGATCTGGGTCGCCAACTCGCCGCGCATCATGTCGTCGAAGCTGGCGGCAACCGCCGTCTGGCGGAAGGCCTTGATGTTCCCCAGCAGGTCGATCACGCCGACCTTGAGGCCGTCACCTTCGAATTCCACGCCGATGGTGAAGAACGACTCGCTGTTGAAGCTGAGGAGCTTCGGCCGGCGCCCCATCTCCGAGGGCCCCTCGCCGACTTCGCTGGCGATCCCGCTCTCCACGAAGAAGGAGACGATCTTGCCGATTGTCGGTGCACTGATACCCGTCATCCGCGCGAGCTCGGCGCGCGAGATCCGGCCGACATTGGCCAGGGCCTCGTACACCAGCCTGCGATTCATTCCCTTGAGGTGTGTGGGTACGTAGTACACGTCACTTCATTAGTTTTGTTTATTAAGTAGGACGTTACAGTCAGCTTGCGAGCAGAGTCAAGGCCCAGGCAGCAGCGGGATCGAGCCGACAAAAAAGGCCGCCCGAAGGCGGCTCAGGAGTCGTGCGATGGCCCGATCCGTCGGGCAGAATGGCGGGCTGCGGCGTGTGCGCGCCGCAGCCATTGCCATGTCTCGCCTACCGCGGCGAGGTCTTGCCGAACAGCTCGGCCATGCGCGCCTGGGCGCGCGCCGGCAGGCGCACGTTCAGCAGATCGGTCATGTTGTGCTTGTCGTCGCCGACCTGGATCAGCCCGACCATGCCCATGGCGAAATGCGGAAAGCACTTGTAGCCATAGAGCCCCTCGGCGGTGAAGGTCACGGTGAACTCCTCGTCGAGCTTACCCTTCCAGGTCTGGGCCTCGGCCGGGATCATGCCCAGAATGGTTTCGGCATTGTGGCCCTTGTCCACCGGAATGAAGGTGACGGTATCACCCGGCTCGATCCTGAGGAAGGAGGGCGAGAACCCCATGGTCTTGCCGTCCGTGCCCTTGTTGAGCATCAGAACTTCGAAATTGGCGGCGCCGGCGCTTCCGGAAAAGGCGATCACGCCGGCGGCGAGCAGCGTCACGAGCAGTTTCTTCGACATGTCATCCCTCCTGAATTGTGTGGCTATTCGAGCGTAGCGCGTGGCTACTGGTCGAGCTCGGCATAGATGGCCTCGAACCGTTCCTGCGCCTTCTTGGGCACCTTGACGGCCCGCAGCGCGTCGACATCGACAGGCGCGTCGCCGACCACCACCAGGGCGATCATGCCCATGCCCAGATGCGGCGCGCATTTGATGCCATAGGCACCCTCGGCCGTGAACGTCACTTCGATATCCTTGCCCATCGCCCCCTTGAACGCCTCGGCGCCCTCGGGCAGCATCTCCTTGATGGTCTCGGCATTGTGGCCCTTGTCGGTGGCGATGAAGGTCACCGTGTCGCCGGGGGCGACGCGCACGAAGGCGGGCTCGAACACCATTGCACCCGTCTCGCCCTTGTTCAGCATCTCGATGTCGAAATTGGCTGCCAGGGCAGGGCCGGCCGTGGCGACCAGCGCGATGCCCAGCGTGGCGATCACTGTCTTGATGTTCATCTTGCGTCTCCGTTTCGGCCGCGACTTGTGCACGGCACCGGGTTTCGTCTAGGCGAGCCGCCCGCCGTGCTCTTTGCTGCAGCGCAAGGAGCGGCACGGTTTCTCCCGCCGTCGATCTGCCGCACGCCCGCTGTTTGCGCCATATCAAGGATCGAACGGCGAGGGGGCGCTACCAAGCCCCCGCATCGGGCGGCGATGGGCGCCCCCGAGAGACTGGCGGAGGCCACTCATGAACGATCCCGAAAACTTCACCGTATCGCGCCGCGCTCTGCTGGCCGGCGCCGCATTGGCTGGCGTGGTTGGGGCCGTGCTGTCGAGCGGCCCGAGCGCTGCCGAGGATGCCGGCGTCGTGACCGGCCCGGCCCCCGACCTCGCCCACCTGCCGCGCCGCAAGGTCGAGCTGGTCGATCCGCCCTTCGTGCATGCGCATGAGCAGGCGACGGACAGGGGGCCCGAAGTCGTCGAGTTCACGCTCGTCATCGAGGAAAAGGAGATGGTCATCGACGAGTACGGCACGACCGTGCACGCCATGACCTTCAACGGCACCGTACCGGGGCCGCTGATGGTGGTGCATGAGGGCGACTATGTCGAGCTGACGCTGGTCAACCCCGACACCAACCTCATGCAGCACAATATCGACTTCCACGCCTCGACCGGCGCGCTCGGCGGCGGCGGGCTGACGCTCATCAACCCCGGCGAGCAGGTGAAGCTGCGCTTCAAGGCGACGCGCGCCGGCGTCTTCGTCTATCACTGCGCGCCGGGCGGCCCGATGATCCCCTGGCACGTCGTATCGGGCATGAACGGGGCCATCATGGTGCTGCCGCGCAAGGGGCTCACCGACGGCAACGGCCAGCCGCTGCACTACGACCGCATCTATTATGTCGGCGAGCAGGATTTCTACATCCCGCGCGACGAGCAGGGGAACTTCAAGGCCTATGCCGATGTCGGCGAGGGCTATGACGACATGCTGCGGGTGATGAAGACGCTGACGCCCACCCATGTGGTCTTCAACGGGGCCGTCGGGGCGTTGACCGGCGAGAACGCGATGCAGGCCGCGGTTGGCGAAACCGTGCTGTTCGTCCATTCGCAGGCCAACCGGGACACGCGGCCGCACATCATTGGCGGGCATGGCGACTATGTCTGGGCCACCGGCAAGTTCCGCAACACCCCGGAGGTCGATCTCGAGACCTGGTTCATTCCGGGCGGGGCGGCCGGGGCAGCGCTCTACACGTTCCGCCAGCCCGGCATCTACGCCTATGTGAACCACAACCTCATCGAGGCGGTGGAGCTTGGCGCCACAGCCCATATCCTCGTCGACGGCGACTGGAACGACGACCTGATGACGCAGGTCGAGCCGCCCACGCCGATCGCGTAAGGAGCCAGCCAGTGCGGACGGCAGCAGAACCCGGTGGTGCCGCGACGCTGGCCGTGCCGGCCCTGTTGCTGGCCGGCCTGCTCCTCGCCGTCGCGGGGCAGGTAGGTCTCCTTCGGCTCCCGCGGCCGGCGTCGACGGTCGCGGTGGCCATGCCCGAAACGGTGCTGATCGCGCCACGTGCGTTCAGCTATCGCGCCGGCGGCGAGTTCGTGCGGGCCGGCCGGCCCGAGGATGCGCCGCTCGTTCAGGTCGCCGATCCGGCGCCGCTCGAGATCATGACCTATCAGGTGAGCGCGTCCGACTATGCCGTCTGCGTTGCCGATGGCGCTTGCGCGCCCGCGCAGCCCAGGCGGCGAGGCATCGGCGACATTCCCGTGACCGGCGTCAGCTTCGAGGATGCCAGCGCCTATGCTCAATGGCTGTCGACGGCGACCGGGGCGACCTGGCGGCTGCCGAGCCTCGAGGAATGGGTCTTCGCTGCCGGCGACAAGGCAGTCGATCCGGCCCTGCTGGCGGCGCGCGAGACGGCCAACCCGGCCGATCGCTGGCTCGCGCTCTACGCGAAGGAAGCGACGCTGGGCGATGCGGCGTTTGCGACGCCGGTCGCCCGCGGCACGCTCGGCGTCAACGCCTTCGGCGTCGCCGACCTTGCCGGCCCGGTCTGGGAGTGGACGTCGACCTGCAATTCGCGCACGCTGCTCGATACCGATGGCACCGTGCTGTCGCGGATCGAATCGTGCGGTGTCAGGCTGCTCGAGGGGCGGCACCGCACCGCCATGAGCTATTTCATCCGCGACGGTCGCAGCGGCGGCTGCGCAGTCGGCGCCCCGCCCGACAATCTCGGTTTCCGCCTTGTGCGCGAACCGGGATGGGTCGAGGCGGTCGTCCGCACGGTGACCGCGATGGGGCGGGCCGTTCTCTGACCTCCTACTCCGGGCGTGGCCGCGTGAGAACGAACACCGCGCAACTCGCAAGGATGACGGCGACGAGCCAGCGGATCCAGCCCGGCACGTCGGTCGTAACGAGAAAAATGCCATAGCTTGCCGTCATCGTTGCGACCGCGAGGCTTTTGGCGCGGCGCGAGATGGCGCCCGACTTCCGCCAGTCGGCGAGCGCCGGCCCGAGCTGCGGGTGAGCCATCAGCCAGGCTTCCGCCCTGGGCGAGGAGCGGGAGAAGCAGGCCGCGGCGAGCAGCAGGAACGGGGTCGTCGGCAGCAGCGGCAGCACGGCGCCGAGCAGGCCAAGCCCGAGCATGAGAAAGCCGGCAAGGCCGAGCAGGCGGCGGCGGGCCGAGGTCACGGCAGGCTCCCGCCCATCAGCCTGAGATCCTCGGCGCCGGCCATGGCATGGCGCGCGATATCCTCGAACAGCAGCGCCAGTTCGGCGAACACCGATCGGTCGGTTTCCTGCCAGCCGATCTCCTCCAGTTCGGCGAGCAGTTCCACCAGTGCCGCGATGGCGGCGCGGTGCTGGCGGGAGGAGAGCAGGTGCCGCCTGTCGGTGCGCTGCTGCTCCATGACGGCGAAACGCTCCAGCGCGTCGTTGACCCGCTGCCGGCAGTCGCAATCGAGCGCCACATTGGCGATGAGGCCGCGGATGCGCTGTACGAAGGCCTCGGACGCCTCGCTTCGCTCGAGCGGCTGGGGCGCGGTCATGCCGCCACCCAGGCCAGTCCCGCCGCGCCATGCAGGAAGCCATTGGCGAAGGCCGCGCCGGGATAGATGGCCCGCAGCCGGATCAGGGCTTCATCCGCCGCGATCTCGCCGTCGCGCACCGCGGCATAGAGGCCGGCGACCGCGACCATGTCGCAATCCTGCGGTGACAGGCGCAGATGGGTCACGCCCATGCAGGCCAGCGCCGGCAGGTCGCCCAGCAGCACCTGGCAGTGGCGCGACATCGTCTGCACGCCGTTGATGCTGAGGAAGGGCTGGCCGTCGAGCGTATCGACATCGAGCCCGTCCGGATCCTCGCCGCAGACGAACTGGCAGTTGTCCTTGCTGTGGCCCTTGGCGCGCGCATGGGCGCAACGCGCCGAGATGGCCAGCGGCAGGCGGCCGAAGGCGATGATCTCGTAGTCGAGTTCGGGCGCGCCGGCGGCGATCGCGGCGATCGACGCGGCCGGAAGTTCCGGTCCGAGGCAGATGCGCGTGGCGCCGCGGCGGGCGAGAAGGCGCGCCGTCGCGCCGTTGTAGACGTTGACGAAGGGGCCGACGAGATGCGGGCGCCCGGCCAGCAGCCGCAGCGCCGACAGATCGTTCGCCTCGACCGGCAGCGCGCCGGCCGCGAGGCGCCGCGTCGCGGCCGCTTCGCGCTCCTGCGTCACCAGCGCCAGCGAGGCGAGCGCCACCTGCTTGCCGCTGGCGACCAGCCGCTCCACCACGGCGTCGAGAAAGGGCCGGGTGAAGTGGTCGCGCTTGGAGCAGACCACCTCACCCAGCGTCACCGCATCGATGTGTGGCGTCTCGGCGATGCGGCAATAGAAGTCGCGCCACTTCTCCCCGGTCCACAGATAGGGCACGGGGCCAATGGTGATCTTCAGGGCCGTGGAGGCCGCAGCGCTCATCGCCACCTCTTGTCGTAGGCGCCCGAGGTGGTGCGCTGGCCCTCGCTCAGGCGGTGCAATTGCGCCAGTTCTGCCGGCCGGTCCTCCGCCGTGGCGCCCAGCGCCCGGCGCAGCCGTGACACCACCTCGGCGACATAGGCCTTGCCGCGCTGGCGGCCCTCGATCTTGAGGGCGGTGACGCCGGCCGCCTTGAGCGCCTCGACATGCTCCATCACGTCGAGGCTGACCGGGTCCTCGAAGGCATAGGCATCGGATTCGGCGATGCGGAAGCGGCCTTTGCACAGCGTCGGATAGCCGGCCGGCTCACCCTCGGCGAAGCGGTTGATGGTGAAGCCGCCAAGCTCCGACACCATCTCGGCGCCCTCCTCGCGGTAGCGCACATGGCTCGCCGGCGAGCAGACGCCCTGCATGTTGGGCGACTTGCCCGTGACATAGGAGGAGAGCGAACAACGCCCCTCGGCCATCACGCACAGCCCGCCGAAGACGAAGACCTCGAGCTCGCACTCGACCTGCCGCGCGAGCGCCGCGATCTCCGTCACGGTCAACACGCGTGGCAGGACGAGTCGCCTGGCCGAGAAGCTCTCGACCAGGAAATTGACGGCATCCGCATTGGACGCCGAGGCCTGCACGGAGACGTGCAGCCGTTGCTCGGGATAGGTGGTGGCGACATAGTCCATCAGCGCCATGTCGGCGAGAATGACGGCGTCCGCACCGAGCGCCACCGCATCGTCGGCGGCGCGGTACCAGATATCCTCCGCGCCGGCGCGCATGAAGGTGTTGAGCGCCACATAGGTGCGCACGCCGCGCGCCCTGCCGAGGGCGATGGCGTCGCGCATCTCCTCGCGCGTGAAGTTGAGGCCGGGAAAGTTCCTGGCATTGGTCTCGTCGCGAAAGCCGCAATAGATGGCGTCGGCGCCGGCGTCGACGGCTTCCCGATAGGCGGCTGGCGTTCCGGCGGGGCAGACGAGGTCCATGATCACACGATCCCCGCCAGCGCGCGCCGGCGTATCGCTTCGGCGAGACGGCGGGCGGGCAGGGCGAACGGACCGACGAGCCCCGAAAGGTCAACCGGCAGGTCGACGCCGCAAGCATCGAGCGCGTTGCGCAGCGCCAGCACGGCCTCCATGTCGCCGGTGATCTTGAGGGCGCGCGAAAAGAACACGGCGTCGCCGTCGATGCGTCCTTCGAGCAACGCCAGCAGCATCAGCAGCGGTCCGCGGATCGTGGCGGCGGCCGGTGGCGTCTTGGCCCGGCGATGGACGGTGATCGTGCGCCGCGCCGGGTGGACGACAAAGCTCAGGTCGAGATCGGTGGGGGTGAGGCGGAAGCGCTTGTCGGCCTCGGTGCCCAGCCTGTCGAACAGGTCGGGGTGCTGTTGCAGGGCACGCCGGAACATCGCGGCGACCAGACGCTGCAGGAGGGGCAGGGGAATGGCGGCGGTGGCAAGACCAAGAGGGCGCGGCAGCATCGGGGTCGCTCCGGCGGTGCAGACTGGAAGGCAGTGTAGGCGGTCGTGTCGCTGCGCGGTTTGATGCAGCGCAAGGAAGGACGACGAAATCCCGGGCTAGCTATCGGGCAATGACCGCGCCCCTGCTGCCCGCCCTGCGCCACCCCGTCGCCGCAAGCCTGCGCGCGTTCGCAGCCATGCTGGAGGCACGCGGCTTGCTGCGGCGCCTCACGACGCCGATCAGCGTGCAGCACGATCTCACCGAAATCCATCGCCGGGTGCTCGCCGCCAATGGCCCGGCCCTCCTGGTCGAGACCCCGCTTCTCGCCGATGGCACGCCGGCCGGCATGCCGGTGCTGGTCAATCTCTTCGGCACGCTGGAGCGCATCGCGCTGGGGCTGGGGCTTGACCCCGCCGACCTGCCTGGGCTGGGCGAGGCCATGGCCGAGCTGCGCTTTCCGCGGCCGCCGCGCGACCTCGGGGCAGCTTGGGCGCGGCGCGACATGCTGCGGGCGGCGCTGAGCCTGCGAACCAGGACAACCCGGCGGCCGGCCTGCCAGGAAATCGTGCAGGGCGGGGCGGACATCGATCTCACACGCCTGCCCGTCCAGTGGTGCTGGCCGGGCGAGCCGGCGCCGCTCATCACCTGGCCGCTGGTGATCACCCGCGCGCCCGACGATCCCGGCGACATCAATATGGGCGTCTATCGCATGCAAGTACTGGGTGCCGACCGGGCCATCCTCCGTTGGCTGCCGGGCCGGGGCGGCGCCCGCCATCATCGGCTCTGGCAGCAGCAGGGCCGCGACATGCCTGTCGCCGTCGCCATCGGGGCCGATCCGGCGACGATCCTCGCCGCGGTGATGCCGCTGCCCGACGGCATGAACGAGATGGCCTTCGCCGGCCTGCTGCGCCGCCGCCCGGGCGTCGTGGGCCGGGGCGCGAGCGTCGACCTGCCGGTACCGGCCGAAGCCGAGCTGGTGATCGAGGGCATGGTCTCGGCGGAGGAGACGGCGCCAGAGGGCCCCTATGGCGACCATACGGGCTATACCAATGCCGTCGAGTCCTTCCCGGTCCTCAAGGTGTCGGCCCTCACCCGGCGGCGCGAGCCCATCTACCTTTCGACCTATACCGGGCGGCCGCCCGACGAGCCGTCGCGGCTGGGCGAAGCCATGACACCGCTGTTCGTGCCACTCGCCAAACGGCAGTTTCCCGAGATCGTGGACCTGTGGCTGCCGCCCGAAGCCTGCTCTTATCGCGCCATGGTCGTGGCCATCGCCAAGCGCTATCCCGGCCAGGCACGACGGGTGATGCTGGGGCTGTGGTCGCTGCTGCCGCAGTTTTCCATGACCAAGCTCATCATCGCCGTCGATCCCGACATCGATGTGCGCGATTGGACCGATGTGATGTGGGCCGTTTCCACCCGCTTCGATGCGCCGCGCGACCTGCTGGTGATCGGCGACACGCCCATCGACTATCTCGATTTCGCCTCGGCCAAGCCCGGGCTGGGTGGCAAGCTCGGGCTCGATGCCACGACCAAGATCGGCTCGGAGACGGTGCGCGAATGGGGCAAGGTACTGGCCATGGGGGCCGACGTGACGGCTCGGGTCGATGCCATGTGGTCCGGGTTGGGGCTGCCCGGATGACGACTCCCCAACGCATCGTCCTCGCCATCACCGGCGCCTCGGGCGCGGCCATCGGCTTGCGGATTGCCGAGCGCCTTGCCGCATGCGACGGCATCGAAACCGAGCTCATCATTTCACCGGCCGGCCGGCGCACGGTGCTGCACGAAACGGGCAGCGACGGCATCGACCGTCTTGGACAGCTTGCCACCCGCCGCTACCATCCATCCGACATTGGCGCGACCATCGCCAGCGGCTCTTACCGCACCGCCGGCATGATCGTCGCGCCGTGCTCGATGCGCACGCTCGCGGCCATTGCGGCGGGGCTCTCCGACAACCTCGTCGTGCGGGCCGCCGACGTGCAGCTCAAGGAACGCCGCCGCCTCGTGCTGGTGGCGCGCGAGACGCCGCTGCATCTGGGGCATCTGCGCCAGATGGTGGCGGTCACCGAGATGGGCGCCATCGTCATGCCTCCGGTGCCCGCCTTCTACCGGCTGCCGCGCGACGTTGCCGCCATCGTCGACCATCTCGCAGCCCGTGCCATCGACCTGCTCGACCTGCCCGGTGTCCAACTGGCACCGGAATGGTGGGGCGATTGACGCCGGCTCCCGTGCCGACTCAGAGCTGAGGGCCGAGCGGCACCAGGGTGGAGATGCGGCTGGGGCTGGGTTCGGCGAGGAATATGGTCCCGCTCCCGGGGTCGATGGCGATGCCGTGGGCGCCGGTCAGTACCGGCCGGCAGCGGCCGCGTTCCTCCCCTTGCCGGGAAAAGACCGTCAATGACGGCACCTGGTCGAAGACGAACAGTTCGCCTGCCGCATCGACTGCCATGGCGGTGGGGCGGTAGAAGCCCGCCCACACATCGAGCAGCTCTCCTTCTTCGGAGAAAATCTGCAGCCGGTTGTTGTAGCGATCGCATACGGCGAGGCGACCATCGGGCAGCGCCGCGATGGCGTGGGGCGAGACGAACTGCCCCGGCGCGACGCCGCGTTCGCCCCAGCTGTGCAGCAGCCTGCCGTCGGCGGAAAAGCAGTGGATGCGGCTATTGGCGTAGCCGTCGCACACGAAGATCCTGCCGCCGCTGAACGCCACGCCGCACGGATGGTTGAAGGGTGCATTGGGCCGTCCACGTTCGCCGAGCGTGCCCAGCAGCGCGCCGTCGCGCGTGCAGATCAGCACCTGATGCGCATCGCGGTCGACGATGAAGAGGCGCCCGTCCGGCGCGAAGGCGAACATATGGCCATCCTGGATCAGCCCCTCGCCCCACATGGCGAGGCGCCGCCCGTCGGGGGCAAGCTCGACCACGCCCGGTCCCGGCGGATCGCCCAGCGGATCGCGGCGAAGCAGTGCGAAGACATGGCCGCGGTCATCGACGACGACGTCGCTTACCTGCCCCGCGCCAGCGGGAAGGTCGCCCCAGGGGCGCCGCACGACATAGGCCGTTTCGCCAAGCGCCACGACCAGCTCGCTGCGGCGCGTACCCTCTGCGCTGTCGAGCGGCGCCATGTCAGCCACCGATCGCAGGTTGCAGTGCTGCGGCTGCCGGCGTGCGCGGCACGAGCCGGCCGCGCGACGGAGCGGCCGTCGCAACGCCGTCCTCGAGGATCACCTCGCCGCGGCTCACCACCACATGCGGCCAGCCGCGTACGCCGCGGCCCTCATAGGGCGTGTAGTCGACGCCGTGGTGCAGCGCGGCATTGGCGATGGTCACCTGCCGCTCGGGGGTCCACACGACGATGTCGGCGTCGCTGCCCACCGCCAGCGTGCCCTTGCGCGGATAGAGGCCGAAGCGCTTCGCCGGCGCGGTCGCCGTCAGCTCGACGAAGCGGCTGAAGCTCAGCCGGCCCGTGGCGACGCCGGTGGAAAACAGCAGAGGCATGCGCGTCTCGAGGCCGGGGATGCCGTGCGGCGCTGTCGGGAAACCCCCCTTCAACGCCCCTGCGAGTTTGCCCTCGGGGCCGCCCAGCGGATGCGGCGAGTGGTCGGAGGAGACGATTTCGATGCGGCCGTCGGCCAGCGCCGACCACAGGGCCTCCTGATCCCGCGCCGTGCGCGGGGGTGGCCCGAAGATCAATCTTGCCGTGCTCGCCTCATCGGGCTGCGCGGCAAGATCGTCCTCGGTGAAGACGAGGTATTGCGGGCAGGTTTCGGCGCTCGCCGCAACACCGCGCCGGCGCGCGCGCGTGACTTCATCAAGCGCCTCGGCGGAGGTGACGTGGAAGACGTGGACGCGCGTACCCAGCAGTTCGGCGTAAGTCAGGATGCGATGGATGGCCTCGCGCTCGACGGCGGCCGGCTTGGCAAGGTGGTTGTAGGCGAGCCCGGTGCGTCCGCTGTGCTCCAGCACTTCGGTCAGGGCATTGATGGCGGCCATGTTCTCGGCATGCACGACAACGAGTGCGCCGGCATCGCGACAGGTCGCCATGAGGCGCAGCAGCGCGGCATCGTCCAGCGCATTGGCGCGGGTCGCCATGAAGACCTTCACCGAAATGTGCCCCTCGGCGACGAGTTCGGGGAGGTCGCGTTCGAGCAGCTCCGGCGTCACGTCGGTGACGAGCAGGTGGAAGGCGTAGTCGATGACCGAGGCGCGGGCACGCAGCGCATAGTCGTCGAGGCATTGCCGCAGCGAGGTGCCACGCTCCTGGCGCGCGTGCGTGACCATCGTCGTCGTGCCGCCAAAGGCGGCGGAAAGCGATGCGGTGGCGAAGGTTTCGCCGCCTTTCGGGCTGCCCAGCTGCTCGACATGCACATGCGTGTCGACGCCCCCCGGCAGCACCGGCAGGCCCGCGGCATCGATATCGCGGCGCCCGGGCGGCAGGGAGGCGGCCAGCGCCGCGATGCGCTCGCCGACGACACCGATGTCGGCGCGCATCATTTCGGCAGCCGTCACCACCCAGCCATTGCGGATGGTGAGATCGAACTCGGTCATCTTGCTAGCGTGCTCCGGTGACGGCCTTGATCGCGCGGCCCGCGGCTTCGAGGTTGGCGTGCTGCATCTCGGCATAGTTCCGCGCGAGAGTTATGCCGTCGGCCTTCGCATCCCACGCGGCGTGCACCGCGGCTTCGGTGTCCTGCGGGGTCATGCGGCCGGCGAGCCCCTCCTGGAAGATGTCGATGCCCAGCCCGGCGATGATCCGCGCCTTGCCGCCGGAATTGCGCCGCACCGTCTCGATGCCCTGCGCGACATAGTCGGCGGGCAGGCCGGCGCTCTCGAAATCGGGCAGGCTCGGCAGCTCGAGCCCCAGCGCTTCGGTCCAGAAGGCCCAGATCGTCTCCTCGCGCAGGCCGAAGGCGGCCGTGAGGGTCGCGAGATAGCGCTTGATCCGCGGCCCTTCGGGCAGGTGGTAGAGAATGGGACGGATATAGTCGGAGGATTCGGCGAAGGCCTTCATATCCCACTGGCTCTGCAGCAGCGGGTCGATGAAGTAGTAGTGCCAGAGGCCGAGGCCGAAGCTGCGCTCGGGGGCCAGCCATTTGGCGGCGCCGTAGAGCTCGCGGTGCAGCGACAGATAGGATTCGGTCCAGGCGTTTTCCCAGCCGAGGATCTCGGGGTAGTCGAGCAGCGCCCGCAGCCAGCCGCGCGGACGGGCGGAGCCGGCCTGCGCGTCGCCGACAACCTCGCCGAGCCTGGCATAGCCGGCCCGGACCCGTGCCCAGTCGAGATTGGCCGCGGCGGCAACGGCGCGGCAATGCTCGCAGAAGCAGGCTGCCTGGTCGCCCGCGATCAGCCGGTGCAGCGGGCCCCAGCGTTCGACGCCCCACAGCAGCCCCTTGAACTCGTAGCAGGTGTAGAGATCCTCGACGAGCGCCAGCTTCCAGTTGCGATAGGCCGGATGATTGACGCAGGGAAGGGCGCCGCGGCGGCCCTTCGCATCGATCTCGAGCACGGCGGGCCAGTTGCTTACGTTGCGCTGATAGCCTCCGGTGCCGGCGCTTTCGAGGATGTAGACGTGCAGATCGAGATCGCGGGCGGCGGCGGCCTTGCAGGCCTCGCCCATGGCGTCGACATCGGCGTAAGGGGTTTCCCGCACGCGCGGCGAACCCAGGCCCGACTGTGCGTAAAGACGGTCGTTGGTCGCTCCATAATACCCGCCGAGACTCCCGTGCGATCCCTTGGGGCCGTGGCCGGGCCAGGCCTGGCCCCTGTCGATGATCTCGGGGTTGAAGCCGTGCGCCGCGAACAGCACGCCGGTCGGGTCGACCTTGTCCTTGATCGCATCGAAAACCACGTCCGTGCCCTCGTCGATGAGGCTCGTCGCATTGAGATGGACCAGCACCGGCCAGCGCGCATTCGTCATGAGTGTCTCCTGTTGAACGGGGCGTCAGCGATGAGCTTCGCCGAGGGCCGTGCCGTGCCGTCGCCCGTCGAGGAAGCTCACGAGCCGCACAAGCGGCCAGAGGACGATGAGATAGAGCAGTGCGGCGGCGATGATCGGGGTGACGTTGTAGGTCGTTGCCTGCGAGAGCTGGGCGGTGTGCAGAAGTTCGTTCATGCCGACGACCGAGGCGAGCGAGGTCAGCTGCGTCACCGTGATGACGTTCGACAGCAGGTCGGGCATGACGATCCGCACCGATTGCGGCATGACGATCACGAGGAAGCTCTGCCGCCACGACATGCCCGTGGCCCGCGACGCTTCCCACTGCCCGCGCGGTACGCTCTCGATGCCGGCCCGGAAGATCTCGGCGAAGTAGCTCGACGTATTGAGGATGAAGGTGATGGCGATCGCCGCATGCATGCCGATGTCGTAGCCGAGCAGCGGCAGGCCGAAGAACAGGTAGATCAGCAACACGAGCGGCGGGAAGGCACGCCAGAAGTCGATCCAGATGCTGAGGATCACGCGCACCGGGCCGCGCGTCGCGATCTGGGCGGCCGCGATGGCGAGACCGACGACGGCTCCGGCGGGGATCACGAGCACGGCGAGAAGCAGCGTCTGGCCGAGGCCGGTCAGCAGATAGGGCCAGACCTGCTGTAGGATGGCGGGATTGAGGAAGTTCTGAACGAAGCCGTCCATGTCTAGCTCCGCTGCGGGAAGCGGCGCTCGATCCAGCGGCTCAGCACCACGAGCGGTGCGAACAGCAGCAGATAGAGCAGCGCGGCCATGGTGAGGGGCGTGGAGTTGGCCGAAAAGGACAGCGCACTCATCGCCACATTGAGGATTTCCGGCACGGCGATGACCGAGCCCAGCGCCGTGTTCTTGGCAATGGCGATGGTGCGGTTGGTCAGCGGCGCAACGGCAATGCGCAAGGCCTGCGGGAAGATGAAGATGAGCAGCGTTGCGATGAAGCCGAAGCCGGTGGAGCGGGCCGCTTCCCACTGGCCGCGCGATACCGAGCGCAGGCTTCCATAGAGGATTTCCTCGGTGAAGGCGGCGAGGACGAGGGTGAGGCCGAGCCAGGCCGAGTCGAAACCGGAGACGCGGACGCCGAGCAGCGGCAGCGCGAAATAAATCATGACGAGGATGACGAGCGGCGGCAGCGCGCGAAACAGGTCGGCAAAGAGGATGATCGGCAGGCGCAGCCAGAACGGCACGGCAACGCGTAGCAGCGCCAGCACCGCGCCCAGCAGCAACCCCGACACCAGCACCAGCACAGTGAGGTGCACGGTGAGCCCGATGGCTCCCACCATCTCACCCCAGTGGCGGGCCCAGATCGCGGGGTTGATGAACTGGTCGGCAAACCTATCCATCGACGCCGGCCCGGGTGTTGCGCGACAGGAACGCGGCGGTGCGCTCGCTTGTCGGATTGCCGAAGATCTGGCTCGGGGGGCCGACCTCGACGATGCGGCCCTGGTCGACAAACACGACCTTGTCGGCCGCCTCCCTGGCAAACTGCATCTCGTGGCTGACGATGAGCATCGTCATGCCCTCGCGCCGCATGTTGCGGATGACGTCGAGAACGCTGCCGACCAGTTCGGGATCGAGCGCGGAAGTCGGCTCGTCGAGCAGCATCAGGCTGGGCCGCAGGGCGAGGGCCCGGGCAATGGCGACGCGCTGCTGCTGGCCGCCCGACAGTTCCGAAGGATAGGCGGAGGCGCGATGGGCAAGACCGACATTGTCGAGAAAATGCAATGCCGTCTCGCGCGCCTCGCGGGCCGGCCTGCGCTGCACGAGGCGCAGCGCGATGGCGACGTTCCACAGCGCCGTCATGTGGGGATAGAGGTTGAAGGACTGGAACACCATGCCGATCGACTGGCGGACGGCGTTGATGTCGCGGCGCTTGAGGATGTCCTCGCCCTTGAACAGGACGGCGCCGGAGGTGGGGCGTTCCAGCAGGTTGCAGAACCGCAGCAGCGTGCTCTTGCCCGAGCCGGACGGCCCGACGAGGAAGACAACCTCGCCATCCGCCACATCCAGCGACACATCGTGCAGGACTTCGCGATCTCCGAAGGTCTTGCTGACGTTTTCCAGCTTCAAGAGGGCAGGCATGGCAGCGGCTCCCGCGTCGGACTGCCCGGGCGGCACATGCCGCCCGGATACGAGACCTGTCACTGACAGGCCGGGGCGTCGTAGGCGGCGAGGAAGTTCGCCTTGCCGGGCTGGCCGACGCCGGCATGGACCGTCATCGACGGCGAATTGTCGGCCGGCGGCGCGCCGAACCATTTGGCGTAGATCTCGCCCACCACACCTTCGAGCTTCATGCACTCGATGATGCGCTCGACCCTGGTGCGCGAGGCTTCGTCATCCTTGCGGAACGCCCACGAGAAGACGTTGCCGGTGTCGACGAGATAGCTCGCCTCCAGCTGGCTGTTCTGCGCGGCGGCGTAGAGGACGTTGCCGTCGCCGCTGATGGCGGCAAAATCGCGGCCTGACATCACCGCCTGGAAGGCGTCGGCGTTCTTGCCGTATTTGCTGACGGTGAAGCCGTATTCCTCGCGGATCGACTCGAGATACTGCTCCTGCGCCGAGCCGTTGTTGACGGCGACGGACTGGCCCCGCAGGGCCTCGAGGGAATCGAAGCCTTCGCCGCTGCGGGTAAGAAACTGCAGGTTCGTGGCGACGAAGCCCTCGATGAACAGCATGGCCTCGGCGCGTTCCTGCGTCAGCGTCACCGGCGCGGCGATGAACTCGTACTTGCCGGCTTCGAGCCCGGCAAAGATGCCGGCGAATTGCTGGTCGATCAACTCGACGCCCGGACGGCCCATCCGCCTTGCGACCTCCGTCACGAGGTCGACATTGAAGCCGGTGGCCGTGCCGTCGGGCGCCGCGATGATGTACGGGTTGGACGTGAAATCGAGACCGACGACGAGATTGGTGTCCTGCGCCGAGGCGGGGGTGCCGACCAACGCGGCAATGGACGCCGCTGCGGCGACTGCCGCGATGGCGTGAGTCAGAAGACGTCTTTGCATGTCACTCCTCCCAGTGCTGATGACAGGGGAAGGCTAGCAGTTGGCTTCTCATTCAAGAAATGCAATTATTCTCGCAATTCATCAGGATTCTGCAAGTGCGGTTCAGCGGATTGAGGGCGTTTCGCTACGTCATGGAGACCGGCACCGTCGCGGCCGCCGCCGGCAAGCTCAATCTCAGCCAGCCGGCCGTGAGCCGGCTGGTTTCCGGCCTTGAGGGGGAACTCAACGTCGCGCTGTTCGAGCGCCGCGGGCGGCGGCTCGTGCCGACGGCGGACGGGGTGCGCCTCTTCGAGGAGACCCAGGGGCTGCTGGCGGCCATCGACCACCTGCCGGTCATCGCGCGCAACATCCGCGACACGGCGCGCCGGCAGGTCAGGGTCCTCTCCATGCCGCGGCTGGCGCAGAGCGTCGCCCTGCCGGCCATCGCCGCGCTGCAGGCAAAGGACCTCGAGGTGCAGTGCGAACTGGTGATCCAGGAGCGCTCCGGCATGGAGCAGGACGCGGTGAACCTCAATTTCGATATCGGGCTCGCCGTGCTGCCGTTCGAGATGCCGGCGGTCAACGTGACGCGGCTGGCCACCAGTCCCGTCTATGCCGTGGTCAACCGCCGGCACGCGCTGGCAGGGCGCAAGCACATCGAGTTCCGCGAGGTGGTCGACCAGCCGGTGATCGCCCTGCCGGCGGGCACGCGCGACCGGCGCGAAATGGAGGCGCTGTTCCACAGCCATGCGGTACGCCCGCGCATCCGCCTCGTCGTTCCCACGGTGGAGGCGGCCGCGACGCTGGCGGCGACGAGCGATGCCGTGGCCTTCGCCGACACGCTGTCGCTCTCGGCGCTGACCCATCTCGACCTGGCGATCATTCCGATGGAGCCGACCTGGCACATGACTTTCGGCTTCTTCCGGCCCGCGCACCGACGGATGTCGCCGAGCGTTTCGGATCTCATCGCCGCGATCTCGCGGCGCCTCGAATATATCAAGCTGCTCCCTGTCGGCTGGGCTCCGCAGACCGAGCCATAGAGAGGCCAGGGCTGCGTAAGGTCAGAGGCCCCTGCGTGTAGGCGGCCGCCCGTTCGTTGGCGCTAACGAGAGGGAAGCGATTGGCTCGATCGACGACCAGGGGCAGGGCGCCCAGCATGGCCGATGTGGCACGACTGGCGCAGGTCTCGCAGCAGACCGTTTGAAGGCGGTGTGCCCACCACACGAGCTGCATTCAGCAGCGCGTGAGGTGACATAGGGCAAACACGAGCTGGGGTAATATGACGTGGTGCAGAAGATAAGCGCTCCGCCCGATGCAGCGACGGAGACGGCAAGTCCGGCAGTCGGGTGACGAGCGCCGCTGTCAGCTGGTTGCGCGCACGAATTTGAAAACGGACTGCACGGCGGCCACAGGCTCACCTGAGACAGTGAGCACGCCGTCGACGAAGGCAAGGGACCGCGTCTGCCGGATGATGCGGCATCTGGCTTCAACGAAGTCACCTAGCTGCACGCCGCCGATATACTGCACATTCAGCTGAATGGTGGTGAAGCCCCGTGGGGTGCTTGCGCTGGTCCGGTTCAACTCCGCTCGCAGCGTGGCACCCAGCGCGGTGTCGCAAAAGGCGGATATGGCGCCTCCATGCATTCGGCCCGTGCGGTTGAGCGTTTGCGGCGTGCAGTCGAGGCCGAGGACGAGCTGATTGTCGTGCCATTTCTCCCAAAGCGTGCCGATCTGCCGGAATAGGGGCGAGCTCTCCCGCTGCGACCAGCCCTCGCTGGCGGGGTGGGGGGCTGCCTGATCCGAAACGTCGCTCATCTGACCTCTGCGTTGAGACTGCTCTGACTGCCGAAGGTTTAGGGAGTTCGGCCGTGCACGTAAACCTGTCCGGCCCGCTTTAGCGGGCAAACTCGGGTGGGCTATCGCCGGGCAGCAAAAAGGGCGGCCGGTAGCCGCCCTCTGGTTTTGATCGCGTGCGGCTAGCGCATGATGTCGTGGAACTTCTTGAGGTAGTCCTCGCGGTTTTCGCGGACCCACTGGGCGTCGAGCACGACGAAGTCGTCGGGCGTGAACGTGAGCTCGAGCGGCAGTTCGGGAAGCGCAACGTCGGAACGGATCGGGATGCCGCCCTTGTATTTGGCGAAGGCTTCGACGCCCTCGGGGCTGATCACCCATTCGGCGAGCGCCCGGCCGACATCGGCGTTGGGGCTGTCGGCCACGACGGCGGTCGCCTGCACCGTCACGGGCACGCCTTCGCCCTCCGGGATCACGACGCCGATCGGGTCACCGGCTGCTGCCCGCGCAATCGCCAGGGTGATCGAGTTGATCTGCACATCCTGCTCGCCGGCGGCCAGCATCTCGATCAGCGAGCCGTGGCCGGAGGCGAGGAACGGATTGTTCTGCTTCACCTTCTCGTAGAATCCCCAGCCATAGTCGGGCGCCGTGTCGGCAAGATACTCCGACAGGAACCACAGATGGGTGACCCCGCCTGCCGTGACCTCGGGATCACCGAAGCCGATCTTGTCCTTCCAGCGCTCGTCCAGCAGGTCGGCCCAACGCGTGGGAACGTCCTCGGGGGCGACATTCGCCGTGTTGTAGACGATGAGGAAGAAGTTCGTCAGCGTGGGCACGGCCGAGCCGTCGCCGGCGGGGTCGCGGATGCCGTCGAAGATGGCGGGATCGTTGATGCCCTCGATCTGGATCGGTGCTTCGAAGACGTTGTACTTGGCCTGCAGCTCCTGGATCACGTTGTGCTGCAGGATGACGGCGTCGGCCTTCATGGCGCCGGCACGCGCCTCCATCTCGAGCGTCAGCGCGAGTTCCTCGCCCGGCTGGGAGAAGTAGTTGATGTTGAGCGTGTTGCCGGTCTCGGCCTCGTAGTGCGCCTTGAACTCGGCAAGGATGGGATCGATGTCCTTGATATCGTCATAGAGCGTGAGGTCGCGCGTCGTCTGCGCGACGGCCACCGAACTCGTGACCAGCGCCGCGAGCGAAGCGGCGACGAGCAGGAGGCGGCGGCCACGACTGGAAGAAGCGATCATCTTTTCTGTCCTGAAGCTGGCGAAAATCGGGAAGCATTCGGTCAGCGGCGATAGCAGCACCGCATGGGCACGGTAGGAGCCATGACTGGCTGCAACAAATGCGATTATCTGGCCAATTATGCCAATCGGGAGATGCGCCGGCGGCCCTTGACGCGCACCTG
>PJTQ01000417.1_pt1 | contig 25293 bp, 21 predicted proteins | sample 1512231 | NCBI WGS metagenome assembly PJTQ01 (sample SAMN08177688, study PRJNA422409) | Soil metagenome, whole genome shotgun sequencing project. | isolation source: Soil (3) enriched on wood chips | place: USA: Madison | collected 2015-01-15 | reverse complement strand
TTCGGCGATCCCGGGCGTGTCGACGGCGTGTCGCGGCGTCTTGGGCGGGTGAGTCCTGCGAGCTGAACGGCGGGCGTGCCGGCGGCGGCGGGGACCCGGCGGCAGGGTTCGCGGTGGCGCCGGCGGCGCGGTCCTGACGGCGTCGGGTGCTCGGTGTGGCGGGCGGGGTGTCGGGCCGGCGCCGGCGAGGGCGGCGCGCGGGGCGCGGCGAGACGCGCGGGGCGCGGCGTGTTCGGCTCGCAGGAGGCTTTGGCGATCCCGGGCGTGTCGACGGCGTGTCGCGGCGTCTTGGGCGGGTGAGTCCTGCGAGCTGAACGGCGGGCGTGTCGGCGGCGGCGGGGACCCGGCGGCAGGGTTCGCGGTGGCGCCGGCGGCGCGCCCTCACGGCGTCGGGTGCTCGGTGTGGCGCGGGGGCGCGGCGCGCGGGGCGCGGCGTGTTCGGCTCGCAGGAGGCTTTGGCGATCCCGGGCGTGTCGACGGCGTGTCGCGGCGTCTTGGGCGGGTGAGTCCTGCGAGCTGAACGGCGGGCGTGCCGGCGGCGCGGCCATGGCGCCGCCCGGCGCACGCGCCGGCGACGGCGCGGCCCTCACGACGGCGACGCACCCGGCGCGCAGAGGCCGCCGGCACCTGCGGCGCCGGCGGCCTCGTGGCGTAGGCGGTCAGTCCTGGCCGAGCGTCCCCAGGTACAGGCCGATGACCTTCGGGTCGGCGAGCAGCTCGCGGCCGGTGCCCTCGTACGCGTCGCGGCCCTGGTCGAGCACGTAGCCGCGGTCGCAGATCTGCAGGCAGCGCCGGGCGTTCTGCTCGACCATGATCGTGGTCACGCCGGCCTTGTTGATGTCCGAGACGCGGATGAACGCGTCGTCCTGGCGCACGGGCGACAGGCCGGCGCTCGGCTCATCGAGCAGCAGCACCTGGGGGTCCATCATCAGCGCCCGGCTCATCGCCACCATCTGGCGCTCACCGCCCGACAGGGATCCGGCCCGCTGCTTCAGGCGCTTGCCGAGCTCGGCGAAGATCCCGGTGACGAACTCGAGGCGCTCGGCGAACTCCTTGGGCCGCTGGTAGCCGCCCATCTGCAGGTTCTCCTCGATGGTGAGCGAGGGGAACACGTTGTTGGTCTGGGGCACGAAGCCGACGCCGCGGCGCACGAGCTTGTCGGACTTCAGCCCGAGGATCGACTCGCCGTTCACGGTGATGTCGCCGTCGCGCACCTTGACCATGCCGAAGATCGCCTTCAGGAGCGTCGACTTGCCGGCGCCGTTCGGGCCGATGATGCCGATCAGCTCGCCCTTGTGGGCGACCAGGTTCGCGCCGTTGATGATGTTGATGCCGGGCAGGTATCCGGCGTGCAGGTTGCGCACGTCGACGACGACCTCGCGGCCATCGCCCGCCGGCTGGGCGCCCGGCTGCGTCTGAGGGATGCTCACTTGTTCTCCTCCTCGGCCTCGGCGATCGCCTCGGCCTCCTCGGCCTGGATGTCCTCGAGCAGTTCGATCGCCGAGGTGTCCAGCTCGCCCTTGACGCGGCCGGTGACCACGCCCAGGTCGACGTCCTGATGCGCGCCGAGGTAGGCGTCGATGACGGACTGCTCCTTCATCACGGCCTCGGGCGGACCCTCGGCGACGACGCGGCCTTCGGCCATCACGACCACCCAGTCGGCGATGCGGCGCACCATGTGCATGTCGTGCTCGACGAACAGCACCGTCATCCCCATCCCCTTGAGGTTGAGGATGTGATCCAGCAGCGACTGCGTCAGCGCGGGGTTGACGCCGGCCATGGGCTCGTCGAGCATGACGAAGGTCGGGTCGCTCATCAGTGCGCGCGCCATCTCGAGCAGCTTGCGCTGGCCGCCCGAGAGCGAGGCCGCGAAGTCCGACTCCTTCTCATCGAGCTTGAAGCGGGCGAGCAGCTCGCGGGCCTTGACCTCGTTGGCCTTCTCCTGCGCACGCCAGGTGAAGGCGAACAGGCTCGCCCAGAAGCGCTCGCCGGTCTGCTTCGGTGCGCCCAGCTTCATGTTGTCGAGGACGGTCAGCAGGCCGAGCGCCTTGGTGAGCTGGAAGGTGCGCACCTGGCCCATCCGCGCGCTCTTGAACGCGGGGATGCCGACGAGCTTCGTGCCGTCGAACGACCAGGTGCCCTCGTCGGGCTTGTCGAACCCGCTGAGCAGGTTGAACAGCGTCGTCTTGCCCGCCCCGTTCGGGCCGATGAGGGCCGTGATGGCGTTGCGGGGGATCTCGAGGTGCTCGACGTCGACGGCGGTCAGGCCGCCGAACACGCGTTTGATGCCGTCGGCGACGATGATCGGATCGACCTTGGCGACGCCGGGGACGGCATCGCCGATGTGAAGGCCGGTGGCCTTGACCGGCGGCGTGGTCGGGGTGATGTGCTCAGCGGACAAAGGTCAGCTCCTTCTTGCTCCCGAGAATGCCCTGAGGTCGGAAGATGACCAGGAGCATCAGCGCGACGCCGATCAGCACGAACACCGTCGCCTGCTGCGCCTCGCGGTTGAGGAACGGCAGCAGCCCGGCGCTGCCGAGCCCGGCCAGCAGGTTGGACAGGAAGGCGCGGACGACCCAGAACAGCACGGCGCCCAGCACGGGGCCGAAGATCGTCGCCGCGCCGCCGAGCAGCAGCGCCGTCCACACGAAGAACGTCTGCGACGTCATGTAGACGTTCGGGGTGACGTTGGTGCCCATCGCGGTCACGATGCCGCCGGCGGCGATGATGACACCGCCGATGACCAGCGCCTGCATCTTGAACGCGAAGGTGTTCTTGCCGAGGGCGCGCACGGCGTCCTCGTCCTCGCGGATGCCGCGGATGACCCGGCCCCACGGGCTGCGCATGAGCGTCCACACCAGCGCGACGGCGATCACGATCGCGATCGCGCCCATGATGATGACCCACCACTCGTTGGAGGTGTACACCCACGGTCCCCAGCCGAAACGGCCCTCGGGCAGCGGATTGTTCGGGCCGCGGAAGCCGCCCTGGAAGCCGTAGAGCCCGTCCGCCGAGCCCGTGTAGCGGCGCCACGTGGTCGTCAGGAACAGCAGGCGCACGACCTCGGCCGCGGCGATCGTGACGATGGCCAGGTAGTCGCCCCGCAGGCGCAGGGTCGGGATGCCGAGGATCAACGCGAACACGGCCGAGGCGGCGAACGCGATGAGCACGGCCACGCCCCACGGCAGATTGAACGTGAGGATCGAGATGGCGAACGAGTACGCGCCGACGGCCATGAAGCCGGCGACACCCATGTTGAGCAGCCCGGCGAAGCCGAAGTGCACCGAGAGCCCGATCGCGGCCAGGACGAACCCGAGGGTCGTCGGCGCGAGGATCTGGCTGAGCGTGTTGGAGAGGATCTGTACGAAGTCCATGATCGGCCCCTATCCGATTCTCTCTTTTCGACCCAGGATGCCCTGTGGCCGGAACAGCAGGATGATGATCAGCACCGCGAGCGCGCCGACGTACTTGAGGTCGGAGGGGATCCACAGCGTCGACACCTCGACGAGCAGGCCGACGATGATCGATCCGATCAGCGCGCCGAAGGCCGTTCCCAGGCCGCCGAGCGTGATCGCGGCGAACATCAGCAGCAGGACACTGGTGCCCATGTCCCATCGGATGCCGGGGCGGAAGTACGCCCACAGGATGCCGGACAGTCCCGCCAGCGCGGCGCCGAGGACCCACACCACGCGGACGACGCGGTCGACGTCGATGCCGCTGGCGGCAGCCAGTGCCGCGTTGTCGGACACCGCCCGCGTCGCGCGGCCGAGCCGCGAGCGCATGAGCCAGAAGGCGAACACGACGATCACGACGATCGAGATGCTCATGCTGATCAGGTCGGTGATCGTGAGGCGGATCGCCCCGAGTCCGGGGATCACCGACGAGACCGAGCCGGGCAGTTGCTGCGTGCTGCCGCCCATGAAGATCTGGTAGACGTAGCGCAGCGCGAGCGAGAAGCCGATCGAGACGATCATGAGCTGGACGATGCCGGTGCCTCGTCGTCGCAGCGGTCTCCAGATGCCGGCATCCATCGCCCAGCCGAAGGCCGCGGAGGCGACCACCGCCAGGGGGATCGCGATCCAGATGTTGCCGCCGAAGATGACCGACAGCAGCAGGGCCGCGCCGGCGCCCCACGTCACCATCTCGCCGTGGGCGAAGTTCGCCAGGCCCGTCGTGCCGTACACGAGGGTCAGGCCGATCGCGGCGAGGGCGAGCATGAGGCCGAAGTTGAGGCCGTTGACGGTGCGCGAGGCCAGCTGGTCCCAGAAGGTCGCGGTCACGCGTTCGGCGGCGGTCAGGGTGAAGTTGCGCGTCACGGTCGCGGTGCGGCCGAAGCTGACCTCCTGACTGGCCTGGAACCCCTCGGGCACCTCGACCTCGGGCGGCAGGGTGTCCAGCTGCAGCTCGAGCGTCCACGGCTGGTCGTTCGTGGGCACGCCCAGACGCCAGGAGCCGTTCTCCTCGGTCTGGGTCTCGGCCGAGAAGTCGGGCCCGGTCACGGTGATCACGGCGCCCGCGACGGGCGTGCCGCCGCTGCGCACGTTGCCCTGGATCGTGTACGGCAGATCGGGCTCGTCGTCCACGGCCGCGTGCACGGGGACGCCCCCGAGCAGCAGCAGGAACGCGGCGCTCAGCAGGGCGCTCAGTACGACGGCAGACCACCTCATCGGGCGTCTTGCGGTCACGGTCGTGGTGGGACTCACAGATCCTCCATCCGGCGCACTGCTCGGGTGTGCGGTCGCATCGGCGTTGATCAACGACGGTACGAGCGTAATGTGTCCGCTTTGTTTCGCCTACCGTACGCGCCTGGATTCCTCGCGCCGGGCACCGGCATCCGGAATGAAACGGGCCGTTCACGCCTTAGAATCGATAGGGCCCGAGGACGCAGGAGAGCACATGGAAAACAACGACCCGTTCGGTTTCGTCGGACTGACCTACGACGACGTCCTGCTCCTGCCGGGGCACACCGACGTCATCCCGTCCGAGGCCGACACGTCGTCGCGCGTCACCCGCCGCATCACCGTCGCCACGCCGCTGCTGTCCTCGGCGATGGACACCGTCACCGAGGCCCGCATGGCCATCGCCATCGCGCGCGAGGGCGGGCTGGGCATCATCCACCGGAACCTGTCGATCGCCGAGCAGGCGTCGATGGTCGACCGGGTCAAGCGTTCCGAGTCGGGCATGATCACCGACCCGATCACCACCACGCCGGACGCGACGATCGAAGAGGTCGACTCGCTGTGCGCGCAGTACCGCATCTCCGGGCTGCCGGTCGTCGACGACGACGGGCGCCTCGTGGGCATCATCACCAACCGCGACATGCGCTTCGTCTCGGGCTTCGAGCGGCAGACCGCGAAGGTGCGCGACGTCATGACCAGCGAGGGACTGGTGACCGGCCGCGTCGGCATCGGAGCCAACGAGGTCATCGCGCTGTTCGCGCAGCACCGCGTCGAGAAGCTGCCGCTCATCGACGACGACGGAAAGCTCGCGGGTCTGATCACCATCAAGGACTTCGACAAGAGCGAGAAGTATCCGCTCGCGACCAAGGACGAGCAGGGGCGTCTGCGCGTGGGCGCGGCCATCGGCTTCTTCGGCGACGCGTGGGAGCGCGCCGAGGCGCTGCGCGATGCCGGCGTCGACGTGCTCGTCGTCGACACCGCCAACGGCCAGTCGGCCGGCGTCATCGACATCGTCCGCCGGCTCAAGGCTGAGCCGACGTTCGCGCACATCGACGTCATCGGCGGCAACGTCGCGACCCGCGAGGGCGCGCAGGCGCTCATCGACGCCGGTGTGGACGCCGTCAAGGTCGGCGTCGGACCGGGCTCGATCTGCACGACCCGCATCGTCGCCGGCGTCGGGGTGCCCCAGGTCACCGCGATCTACGAGGCGTACCTGGCGGCGCGGGAATCCGGCATCCCGGTCATCGCCGACGGCGGCCTGCAGTACTCGGGCGACATCGCCAAGGCGCTCGTCGCCGGGGCCGACACCGTCATGCTCGGCTCGCTCCTGGCCGGCACCGACGAGTCGCCGGGCGAGATCGTGTTCCAGGGCGGCAAGCAGTTCAAGCTGTACCGCGGCATGGGGTCGCTGGGCGCGCTGCAGACGCGCGGCAAGAAGACCTCGTACTCCAAGGACCGCTACTTCCAGGCCGACGTGCCCAGCGACGACAAGCTGATCCCCGAGGGGATCGAGGGTCAGGTCGCCTACCGCGGCCCGGTCTCGGCCGTCGCCTACCAGCTCGTCGGCGGCCTGCGCCAGTCGATGTTCTACGTCGGCGCGCGCACCGTCGAGGAGCTCAAGGCCCGCGGCAGGTTCGTCCGCATCACCTCGGCCGGGCTCAAGGAGTCCCACCCCCACGACGTCCAGATCATCGTCGAGGCCCCGAACTACAAGAAGTAGGCCCCGTCCGCCGCATCAGGCGGGGAGGCGGAAGGGCGCGGCGACGCGTGCGTCGGCGTCCTGAGCCAGGTCGGCGAGCACCCCGCCGATGCCGGGCGCGAACTTGAAGCCGTGGCCCGAGAAGCCGGCGCCGACGACGACGCGGCCGCGGCGGTCGAGCACGAAGTCGCCGTTCTCCGTCGAGGTGTACGTGCAGCTGATCGGCACGGCCGTGCCGGCGTCGAGCCCCGGCATCCATTCGCGCACGTAGTCGGCGAGCACCACCTGGTGCGTCGGCCGGTGCGGTCGCGCGTCCGGGTCGACCTCGTCGCCGACGCGGTGGAACCCGACCTTCACGCCCTCGCCCGGCGTCGGCATGCCGTAGACATCGGCCGGGTAGCGGCCCGGGTCGACGAGGTGGTTGAACGACGGCCACGGGGCGTCGATCCGCGGCGCGAAGTGCGCGGGCGTCTCCTCGGTGACGGTCAGCGGCGGCAACGCCCAGCCGGGGAGCAACCGCCGTGTCCAGGCGCCGGCCGTCACGATCGCGACGTCCGCGATCAGCGTCTCCGCCGCGGTGCGCACGGCGACCCGGTCGCCCCGGTCGTCGACGCCGACCACCGGCACGCCCCACCGCACCTCGCCGCCCGCGGCGAGGATGCGCCGCTCCAATTCGCGCAGCGTCGCCGCCGCACGCGCGACGCCGGCGTCGGGGGAGAACAGCACGGTGTCCTCGAAGCGCATCCCCGGCCACCGGCGCGCCGCTTCGCGCCCGTCGAGCAGCTCCGCCGCGATGCCCCGCGCCGTCAGCGCGGCGTGCACCGCGGACAGCTCGCCGCCGCCGTGCGTCACGAGCCCGTGCAGACGCAGCAGCGGCTCGCCGTCGACCTCGCCGAGGGCGTCCCAGCCCCGCCGCGCCCGCTGCAGCAGGTCGAGGTAGTGCACCGCCCCGTACGCGTTGTTGAAGTTGCGGGTCTCACCGTGCGACGCGCCGTGCGTGTGACCGCGTGCGAAGCGCTCGAGAACGAGGGGGCGTTCGCCGCGCCGCGTCAGCTCCCACGCGGCGGACAGCCCCATGACGCCGCCGCCGATCACGATCGTCGTGGTCATCGTCCTGCCTCTCCGTGCTCCGTCGCGCCGGATCCCCGCGCGTACGCGAGTGCCGCGCGCGCGGCGGCATCGGTCTCGCGCAGCACCGAGGAGTTCGTCCCCGGCACCGGCGCGATGATCGTGAACACGCGGATGTCCTCGTGCGGCACGCCGACCGAGAACAGACCCGGCACGACCTCGCCGTCGGCGCCGCGCACGGCGCCGTCCTCGGCGCGCACGTCGAGCGCATCGGACGGGATGCCGGGGGCGTGCGGCCACGCTCGCGCCAGCCCCTGCGCGACCAGGGCCCGCAGCAGCGGGTCGGCGGTGCAGTCCACCGACGGCCCCGGCAGCCACGCCTCGACGAGCCGGTCGGCGCGCACCGGGGCCGGCAGCACATCGGATTCCACCGTGACCCCCTCGTCGTCGACCGCGGCCTGCATCCCCGGGCCGACGAACCGCACGACGCCCGCCGCGTGCAGGGCCAGCAGCTGTCGGGATCGCAGCAGGGGAGGGCCCGACCCGAACGACGCCGCGACCGCCAGGAAGCGGCGATACGCGGGGAACGACTCCGGCGTGAGGCCGCCGAAGGCGACGAGGTCGATGACCGCGCCGCGCGCGGCCGCGTAGGAGTGCAGGCCGAGCTTGAGCGGGCTGTCCATGCCGAGCGCGGCCTCGACGGCATCCGCGCGCACGATTTCGGCGACGACGGCGTCGATCTCCGCGGCGTCGGGCTCGACGCCGTCGGTCCGCTGTCCGGCTCGCCCGCTCCACGCGGCCGGCGGCGCGGCGGCGTCGGCGAGCGAGAGCCGCAGTCCGGGGTCGGCGACGTGCGCGGCGATCAGCGCCGCGACATCCTCCGCCCCTGTCACGAGTCCGGCCAGCAGCGCGGGCGCGTCGCGGACGGCCGCCGGGCGCACGCGGGCGAGCGCCTCGTAGTAGTCGTGCAGCGCATCGCGCTCGATGAGCGGCAGGACGTCGGCGGCGAAGTCGACCGGGCGGCGCGCGTGCAGGGCGGGCAGCGCCGCGCGCAGCACGCGCTGGGCGGGGAAGAACGGCGGGGCGCCGAAGGCGGGCTTGGCGCGGTACGGGATGCCGCGACTCGACCCGGCCAGCAGCACCGGCTCGCGTCCGGAGGCCTCGTACACCGTGTCGTCGGCGAGGAACCGTCCGCCGCGTCCCTCGGTGAGCATGCTGACGACGTCGAAGAAGCCCATGCCGACGCCGCGCACGGCGACGGTCTCGCCGGGGGCGATAGCGGTGACATCCTGGTCGATCGGGTTTCCCGGCGCGACGATCCGCGGATGCGGCGCGGCGCCGGCCCGGGGCAGCCAGCCCACCGCCAGCACCACGGCGTCGACCTCGTACGAGTCGCCGCCCGCTGTGAGGGTCCAGCCGTTTCCGCCGGTCCCCGTCTCACCGGCACCGCCGCGTGCCGCCGAGGTCACCGCGGCGGGAACGACGTCGACCCGCACCCGGTCGGGGGCCGCGTCGACGATCCGCGCGAAGCACCACCGCAGGTAGTGGCCGTAGAGCAGCCGGCTCGGGCTCGACGCCGCCTGCGTGCGTGCGGCCTCGTCGGCGACCTCGGACGGGAGGCCGGCCTGCGCGGGGTCGGCCGTCACCAGCCGACACCACTCGGCGAGGGTCGGCCCGGGTACCACGGGGCCGGCGATGCGGACGGTGTCGTCGGTGAACAGCGTCGACTGCGCCGCGACCGTGTTCATGATGAGCGACTGCGGCTGTCCGTCGCGCCAGATCCGGCCCGAGCCGGGCGGATGCGGATCGAAGACGGTGACCTGCAGCGGTCGGGAGCCCAGCACCTCCGCGGCGCTCGCGATGAGCCGCTCGACCAGCGAGGTGCCGCGCACACTCGCACCCACGACCGCGATGCGCGCGGGAGTGATCGACATCGCGCCCGTCCTCCGCTTCCGCTCGCCTCGCTCCAGTCTCCCAGGGTCCGCGGGCACGGTCGCGCGTGTAACCGACTGTTTCAGCGGAATAGAGTTCGCGGCTCTCGGTTGGTTACATCGAGTAGTCCGCACGAGAACAGCATTCGTCCGCGACGCGCCACCCCCTGCACCCGACCGGAGACCCCATGACCTCTCGCCGTCTCACCGCCGCCCTCGCGGGCGTCCTCGCGCTCACGCTGGGCCTGAGCGCCTGCGCCGGCGCCGACGACCCCGCCACCCCCGACGGCTCGTCGACCGAGCCCATCCGCCTCGCCGCGCCCCTGCCCGAAACCGGCAACAACAGCCAGTACGGCGAGTACTTCAAGCAGGGCTACGAGCTGCGTCTCAAGGAGATCAACGACGCCGGCGGCATCGACGGCCGCCCGCTCGAGCTCGTCTACGAGGACTCGCAGTCCGACCCCGCCCAGGCCGCATCGCTGGCGCAGAAGTTCATCGACGACTCCTCGATCATCGCGACCTTCGCGGATTTCGGCACGCCCGCGGCCGCGGCATCCAGCCCGCTGTATCAGCAGTCCGGACTCGTGCAGTTCCTGTTCACGCAGTCGGCGTCGGATGTGACCGACCCGGGTGACTACATCTTCGCGACGTGGGTCTCGCAGGAGTTCGAGGCGCCGCGCCTGGCGGACTTCGCGAAGGAGAAGGGCGACACGGCCGCCGTCTTCTACCACGACACCGATTGGGGCCTGAACACCTACGGCTTCTTCGACACGGGCGCCGAGTCCGCCGATCTCGACCAGGTCTACACGACCTCCTACGACCCCACCGGCAAGGACTTCCGTCCGCTGCTGCTGGCGGCCAAGGCCGCCAGCGCCGAGGTCATCGTCATCATCGGCTACGCCGCGGACGGCGCACTGATCACGGCGCAGGCGCGGGAGCTGGGCCTGGAGCAGCCGATCGTCGGCATCAGCTCGATCTACAACCAGCAGTTCATCGAGCTGGCCGCCGAGGCCGCGGAGGGCGTCGAGACGCTCAGCTACTTCACCCCGAGCAACCCCGACCCCGTGGTGCAGGACTTCATCGCCTCGTTCGCCGAGGCCTACGACGTCCCGGTGCCCAGCGACTTCGCGATCCGCGCGTACGACGCGCTGTCGATCGTCGCGGCCGCGATCGAGGACGCCGCCGCGGCCGGGAACCTCACCCGCGAGGGCGTGCGCAACGCGCTCGATGAGGGGACCGACTTCGCGACGATCCTCTACGGCGACGTCACCTTCAACGACAACCGCCGCGTCGCCGACGCCGTGCAGTACCCTCTGATCGTCCGCGACGGCTCCTTCCAGCTGCTGCGCGACTAAGACGCACCCTCGCCGTCCGGGTGGCTCCTGCAGGGGCCGCCCGGACGGTGTCATGATCCCCGGAGTCTCATGGACACCCTTCTTGCCGGCCTCGTCAGCGGGAGCACCTACGCCCTGCTGGCGGTCGGCGTCTCGCTCGTGTTCGGCGTCTCGAACATCGTCAACTTCGCGCACGGCGCCGTCTTCGCCGTCGGCGGCATGCTCGGCTGGTTCCTCGCCGCGCAGCTGTCCTGGCCGCTATGGGCCGTCCTGATCGCCGTCGTCGCGTTCACCTCGGTGCTCGGGCTGATCATCTACCTGGTGGCCGTCCGCCCCTTGCGCAGAGCCCCCGGCATCGCCGTGCTGCTGGCCACCTTCGCGGTCGGCATCATCATCGACAACACCTCGCTGCGCGTGTTCGGCGCGGAGACCAAGCGCTTCCCCCCGCTGCTGGAACGCAGCAACCTCGAGCTGTTCGGGTTCCGGTTCGGCACGATCGCCCTCGTCATCATCGGGGTCAGCGTCGCGTGCGTCGCCGTGCTCATCTTCGTCCTCGTGCGCACCCGCATCGGCCGCGCGATCCGCGCGACGGCGCAGGATCCCGAAGCGGCCGCGCAGATGGGCGTCCCGGTCGGCCGGGTGCAGGCGATCTCGTTCATCGTCGCCTCGGGCCTCGGCGGCCTGGCCGGGGTGCTCGTGGGCATGTACTTCTCCAACGTCGAGCCGACGATGGGCTTCAGCGCGGGCATCACCGCCTTCGCCGCCGCCACGATCGGCGGCCTCGGATCGCTCCTGGGCGCGATCGTCGGCGGACTCGTCCTCGGCGTCGCCGAGGCGTTCGGCGTATCGCTCTGGGGCGACTCGGTCCGCGACCTGATCACCTTCGGCGCCCTCATCCTCGTGCTCTGGATCCGCCCCGGCGGCATCCTCGGCAAGGTCCCGACCATCGCCGCCGAGCCGATGACGGGCACGTTCTTCGGCGCTGGGCGCCCGCTGCGCCTCAACCGCTGGGTGGCGCTCGTGCTCGTCGCCGTCGCGGCCGCGCTGCCCCTGGTCGCCGGCGACTACGTCCTGCGCGCCGGCGCGCTCGTGTGGATCTACGCGCTGTTCGCCCTGTCCGTCACCCTCGCCGGCGGCTTCGCCGGTCAGATCATCCTCGGGCAGGCCGGAGCGCTCGCCGTCGGCGCGTACACCTCGGCGCTGCTGGTGACCAAAGCCGGCTGGGACTTCTGGGCGAGCCTGCTCGCGGCTGGCCTGCTCGCCGCACTGATCAGCGTCATCCTCACCGCCCCGACCTGGCGCCTGCGCGGCCACTACGTCTCGATGGCGACGCTGGCCACCGGCGCGTTCATCGCCGCGCTCGCCCTCAACCTGCACGACATCACCAACGGCGCGCGCGGCGTCTACGCGATCCCGCGGCCGACCTTCTTCGGGATGCCGGTCACCAGCGCCTGGGGCATGTACCTGCTCACGTTCGCCGTCCTCGTCGCGGCGATCGTGCTGGTCTCGCGACTGGGCGCCTCGCACCTCGGCCGGACCTGGGCCGCCGTCCGCGAGGACGAGGTCGCGGCGGCGGCCAGCGGCATCCATCCCGCCGCCTACAAGTCGTTCGCGTTCGGCGTGGGCTCGGCGATCGCCGGTGTCGCCGGCGCGCTCTACTCGGCGCAGGTCACCTACATCGAGCCCGCGCAGTTCGGTGTCGCGCTGTCGGTGCTCGCCGTCACGATCGCGATCCTCGGCGGGCTGCGCGCGCCGATGGGCGTCGTCGTCGGGGCGATCATCCTCGTCGGCGTGCCCGAGTTGTTCCGGGCGCTCGCCGACTGGCGCCTGCTGTTCTACGGTGTGCTGCTCCTGCTGCTGATCCTGCTGCGCCCGCAGGGCCTGTGGGCGCACAGCGAACCGATCGCGCGGCTCTGGCGCCGCATCACACGCCAGGATGCGCGGGCAGCCGCGCGCCGAGAGGAGGTCTCGTCATGACCGCCGCACCGCTCCTGCGCGTCGACGCGATCACGAAGCGCTTCGGCGGTCTCACCGTCGTCGACGGCGTCTCGCTCGAGGTCGCCCCCGGCGAGGTGGTCTCGATCATCGGCCCCAACGGCAGCGGCAAGACCACGACGCTCAACATCATCAGCGGCGCGCTCGGCGCGGACGCGGGCGTCGTCGAACTCGGCGGCGAACGGATCTCGGGCCGCAAGCCCTTCCAGATCGCCGGGCTCGGCCTCACGCGCACGTTCCAGAACGGCCGTGTCATCGGCAACCTCACCGTGCGCGACAACGTGCTCGTCGGCCTCGAGCCCGTGCAGACGGTCGGGCGCCCGCTGGCGGGCCTGCGCGGCATCCCGGGCCTGCGCTGGCTGGCGCTGCTGGCCGAGGCGGCCGTCGCCGTCGTGCCCAGCCGTGCGCGCCGCCGCCAGGACGCCCTGGACCACGCGCACGTCACCGCCGAGCTCGACCGGTTCGGCACGCGCCTCGCGCCGCGCGTCGACCAGTACGCCTACTCGCTGTCGTACGCCAACCGCCGGCGCACCGAGATCGCCCGGGCGCTCATCTCGGGGCCGCGCCTGCTCGTCCTCGACGAGCCGACGGCGGGCATGAACACGACCGAGACCGGAGAGGTGCTGCAGCAGCTGCTCGACCTGAAGCGCCTCGGGCAGACGATGCTGCTCGTCGAGCACAAGCTCGACCTGGTCATGACGGTGTCGGACCGGGTCCTCGTGCTCGACAACGGCAAGCTCATCTCGCAGGGCACCCCCGACGAGGTGCGGCGCGACCCGCGGGTGATCGAGGCCTACCTCGGCAAGGCGTTCGCGGAGGGGGCGGCATGAGCGATTCCGCGCCCGCGCGCACGCTCCTGGAGTTCCGGGACGTCAGCGTCAGCTACGGCACGAGCCCGGCCCTCGTGGACGTGTCGCTGGAGATCGATGAGGGCCACGTCGTGTCGCTGCTCGGCGGCAACGCATCGGGCAAGTCGACGACGATGAAGGCGGCGCTCGGCCTGATCCGGCCCATCGCCGGCAGCGTCTGGTACGACGGCCAGGACATCACCCGATGGTCCACCGCCCGCCGTGTGCGGGCCGGCATCGCCTCGGTGCCCGAGGCCCGCCGCGTCTTCGGCGAGATGACCGTCGAGGACAACCTGCTCATGGGCGCCTTCACCCGCCGCGATCGCGCCGTGCGGGCGAGCCTGAGCGACATCTACGGGCTCTTCCCCCGCCTGGCCGAGCGCCGGCGCCAGCGCGCCGGCAGCATGTCCGGCGGCGAGCAGCAGATGCTCGCGTTCGGGCGCGCGCTGATGAGCCGGCCGCGGCTGATCTGCATGGACGAGCCGACGATGGGTCTCGCGCCGATCGTCGTCGACCAGGTCCTCGGTCACATCGCCACCATCAACCGCGAACTCGGGGTGAGCGTGCTGCTCGTCGAGCAGAACGCCGAGCTCGCGCTGCAGGTCGCCGACCGCGGCTACGTGCTGCGCACCGGGCACCTCGCGATCTCGGGCACGGCGGCCGAGCTGCTGGCCCACCCGGGCGTGCGCGAGGCCTACCTCGGCCAGTCCGCCGCCGCCGACGGCCGCGTCGATCCGCTCGCCGCGGCCGACGGGATCGGCGGGGGTCGTGTGGATGCCGCTGACGCCGGCGCTGCGGCCGAGGCGGCGGGCCCCGGCATCCCGAGCGAGAACCCGAGCGAGACCCCGAGCGAGCAGGAGGGCACCCCATGACCGATGTGATCGCCGAGATCGCCGAGGCGGGCTCGGATGCCCCGCGCGACCACCGGCCGGCCGTGCGCGAGGCGGCGCAGGCCGCGTACGACGCGCTGTTCGCCGTGCCGGCGAGCGATCCCGTCCCGGGCGTCGAGCGGGCGCTGCGCCACCTCATCGCCGCGCGCGCCGCGTGGGTGGAGGGCGATCGCACCGCCGCGGACTGGTACCTGACCGGCGCCGCCGGGATCCCGGACGCCGTCGACCTCGTCACCGGCGGCCCCGACGGCGCTGCCGGGGTGCGCGCGCCGCGCGCGCTGCGCGCCGCACTGCGCCACGCGGACCTGCTGGTCACCCGGCCGGCATCGTCGACGGCCGACGACCTCGGCGCGCTGACGTCGGCGGGGTGGAGCCCGGCCGAGATCGTCGTCATCGGCCAGATCGTCGGGTTCATCAGCTACCAGATCCGTGTCGCGCACGCACTGCGCGTGCAGGACGAGGTCTTCGGGGAGGCGTCGGCATGAGCACCCGGTTCACGACCGCCGAGCGCGCGTGGCACGCCTGGATCGAGCCCGTCGGGCCCGGGACCGGCTCGCCTGAGCAGATCGCCGCCTACGAGACGAGCGTGTGGCCGGACTCGCCCTACTTCCGGCTGCTGGCGTGGCACCCGGAGGGGCTCGAGACGCGGACGGCGCTGGACCGCGCGGTCTTCCTCGGCCGCCCGGGGATCGGCCGGGGCGAGCGCGAGCTGGCGGCCACCGTCGCGTCGCGCCTGAACGGGTGCGAGCTGTGCACGAGCGTGCACTCCCGGTTCACGATCACCTTCAGCAAGCGCGAGGACGACGTCCGTCGCCTGCTCGAGGAGGGTGTCGACACCGACCTCGAGCCGCGCTGGCGGGCGATCGCCGATGCCGCCGCGGCGTTGACCGCCTCGCCGCCGCGCTTCGCGGCCCACCACGTCGAGGCGCTGCGCGATGCCGGGCTGAGCCGCGCCGACATCCAGGACGTCGTCGAGGCCACCGCGTTCTTCGCGTGGGCGAACCGCCTCATGCTCTCGCTGGGCGAGCCCGCGGCCCCCGGCGCCGAGGACGCCGAGGCGCTCGCCGACCAGCGGCGGGCCGACGCCGCCGCCCGCGGCGACGCCTGACCGCCGCCCCGCTCCGGCCGCCCCGCTTTCGAGCTCAGGGTCGGGGGCACGCGGGCGCGGCGCGGGTAGGCTGGGGGAGTGAGCATGGAGATCGAGCTCGGCCGCGCCAAGCGCGCCCGCCGCGCCTACGCGTTCGACGACATCGCGGTCGTGCCCTCGCGGCGCACCCGTAACCCCGAGGATGTCTCGACCGCCTGGTCGATCGACGCCTTCGGCTTCGGGATCCCGGTGCTGGGTGCGCCGATGGACTCGGTCATGAGCCCGACCACGGCGATCATGCTCGGCCAGCTCGGCGGGCTGGGCGTGCTCGACCTCGAAGGCCTGTGGACCCGCTACGACGACCCCGCGCCGCTGCTGGACGAGATCGCCGCGCTGCCCGCCGACGGGGCGACCCGCCGCATGCAGGAGCTCTACTCCGCGCCGGTCAAGCCCGAACTCGTCCGCGACCGCCTCGCCGAGATCCGCGAGGCCGGCGTCACCGTCGCCGGTTCGCTCACGCCGCAGCGCACCCAGGAGCTGTACGAGACCGTCGTCGCCGCCGGCGTCGACCTGTTCGTCATCCGCGGCACGACGGTGTCGGCCGAGCACGTCTCCAGCGACGCCGAGCCGCTCAACCTCAAGAAGTTCATCTACGACCTCGACGTCCCCGTCATCGTCGGGGGAGCGGCGACCTACACGGCCGCCCTGCACCTCATGCGCACCGGCGCCGCGGGCGTGCTCGTCGGGTTCGGCGGCGGTGCGGCATCCACGACGCGGGCGACCCTCGGCATCCATGCCCCGATGGCGACCGCCGTGGCCGACGTCGCCGGCGCGCGCCGCGACTACCTCGACGAGTCGGGCGGCCGCTACGTGCACGTCATCGCCGACGGCGGGGTCGGCACGTCCGGCGACATCGTGAAGGCACTGGCGATGGGGGCGGATGCCGTCATGCTCGGCGTCGCGCTCGCGCGCGCCACCGATGCGCCCGGCCGCGGCTTCCACTGGGGCCCCGAGGCGCACCACACGCAGCTGCCGCGCGGCCGCCGCGTCGAGGTCGGCCAGGTCGCTCCGCTCGAGGAGATCCTGTACGGCCCGGCGCCCGTCGCGGACGGCACCGCGAACCTCATCGGCGCGCTGAAGAAGTCGATGGCCACCACCGGATACTCCGACCTCAAGGAGTTCCAGCGCGTCGAGGTCGTCGTCGCCCCGTACGCCGCGCACTGATGACCGCACCCCCGCCCGTCGCCCCGCCACAGGACGTCTTCCCGCCCACGCTGCGCGAGGTCATGCTGCGACCGTGGTGGATCGCGATGCTCGGGGTCGCCCTCGCCGTCGCCGGAGTCTTCGCCTGGCTCGGGCAGTGGCAGCTGGGCAACGCGATCGACACCGACCCGCCACCACCCGGAGCGACCGAGAACATCCGGCCGCTCGCCGAGGTCAGCGCGCCGGGCGAGTACCTCCCCGAGCCGCTCGTGGGCCAGCGCGTGTCCACGGCGGGATGGTGGATCGACGACGACTTCCTCGTCGTGTCGTCGCGGTTCAACGACGGCGTCGAAGGGTACTGGGTGACCGGGCAGCTGCGGCTGTGGGAACCGGGGGGCACGGTCGGATTCGGCCAGGCGCGTCCCCCGGTCTCGCTCGCCGTCGCGATCGCGTGGGCGCCGACACGCGAACAGGCGGATGCCGCGGCCGCCGGGTTCTCGGCCTACGTCGCCACCGTCGACATCTCCGGCCCCGCCGAGCTCACCGGCCGGCTCATCTCCGACGAGGGCCCCGCACTGCCCCCGGCGGGCGCGCCGAGCACCGAGATGACGCGCATGTCCTCGGCGGCGCTGCTGAGCCAGTGGAGTGACATCGAAGGGCTCGACGTCTATCGGTCCTATCTCGTCGCCGATCCCGGCACCGCCGGTCTCAGCCCGCTGCCCGCGGGCGTCGTCGCGATCGACTCGCCGGCACCGGACGAGCGTTCGAGCGTGAACTGGCTCAACATCTTCTACGCCGTCGAATGGGCGATCTTCGCGGGCTTCGCCTGCTACATGTGGTACCGCCTCGCGCGCGACGCGTGGGAGAAGGAAGTCGAGGCGCTCCAGGAGGAGGACGGGGCGGCCGCGGCCGCCGTCTAGACTGGAGGCCATGCCCGCCCAGCCTAAACTCGCCTCGTTCCCGGCGATCCGCTCGGCGCTGAAGTTCTACCAGATCGCCTCGGTCATCACGGGCATCGGGCTGCTTCTGCTGCTGGCCGAGATGATCCTCAAGTACACGCCGCTGCACGTCGAGCTGTTCGCGGGCGGATCCGGTGGTCTCCTCTGGTTCGCACCGGTCATCGCCGGCCCGGACTGCGTCTGGTACTCGCTGTTCGTCCCCGGGATCGACCAGTGCGAGATGACCTCGACCGGTGACGGTCTGAACATCTCCCTGTTCATCCTCATCGCGCACGGCTGGTTCTACGTCGTGTACCTGTTCGCGTGCTTCCGCGTGTGGAGCCTCATGCGCTGGGGCTTCCCGCGGTTCATCCTGCTCGCCCTCGGCGGCGTCGTGCCGCTGCTGTCGTTCATCATGGAGATCCGCGTCGCCCGCGAGGTGCGGTCCTCCCTCGATCGGCGCGAGAGCGAAGAGCTCGCCTCCTCCCTGACCCTCGAGACCCCCACGGAGAACAAGCGGTGACCAGCCAGACCGAGACCGCGCAGCGGCCCGTCCTCGTCGTCGACTTCGGCGCCCAGTACGCGCAGCTGATCGCGCGCCGCGTCCGCGAAGCGGGCGTGTACAGCGAGATCGTCCCGCACACCGCGACCGCCGCCGAGATCGCGGCCAGGAACCCCGTCGCCCTCGTCCTGTCCGGCGGACCGTCGTCGGTGTACGAGCCGGGCGCGCCGGCGCTCGACCCCGGTGTGTTCGACCTCGGCGTCCCGACGCTGGGCATCTGCTACGGGTTCCAGGTGATGGCCCGCACGCTCGGCGGCGAGGTCGCCAACACGGGGCTGCGCGAGTACGGCGCCACCGACGCCACGATCATCACCGAGAACGTGCTGCTGGACGGTCAGCCCGTCGAGCAGAACGTGTGGATGAGCCACGGCGATCAGGTCGCCACCGCCCCTCCCGGCTTCGAGGTCCTCGCCCGCACGGCGGCGACCCCCGTCGCGGCCTTCGGCAACGACGCGCGCTGCTTCTACGGCGTGCAGTGGCACCCCGAGGTCAAGCACTCCGACTACGGTCAGCGCGTGCTGGAGAACTTCCTGCACAAGGCCGTCGGCCTGGCAGCCGATTGGAACAGCGGCAATGTGATCGCCGAGCAGGTCGAGCGCATCCAGGCGCAGATCGGCACCGGCCGGGTCATCTCGGCGCTGTCCGGCGGCGTCGACTCCGCCGTGTCCACCGCGCTCGTGCACCGCGCCGTCGGAGACCAGCTCACCGCCGTCTTCGTCGACCACGGGCTGCTGCGCAAGGGGGAGCGCGAGCAGGTCGAGCAGGACTACGTCGCCTCGACCGGCGTGCGCCTGATCACCGTCGATGCGCGCGAGCAGTTCCTGACCGCGCTGGCCGGCGTCAGCGACCCGGAGCAGAAGCGCAAGATCATCGGCCGCGAGTTCATCCGCTCGTTCGAGAAGGTGCAGGCCGACCTCGTCGCCGAGGCGAAGGCCGAGGGCGAGCCCATCCGCTTCCTCGTGCAGGGCACGCTGTACCCCGACGTCGTCGAGTCCGGCGGCGGAGCGGGCACCGCGAACATCAAGAGCCACCACAACGTGGGCGGCCTGCCCGAGGACCTCCAGTTCGAGCTCGTCGAGCCGCTGCGCACCCTCTTCAAGGACGAGGTGCGCCAGATCGGCCGCGACCTGGGCCTGCCGGAGGCGATCGTCGCGCGGCAGCCGTTCCCGGGTCCCGGCCTGGGCATCCGCATCGTCGGCGAGGTCACGGCCGACCGGCTCGAGCTGCTGCGCGAGGCGGACGCGATCGCGCGCGAGGAGCTCACCGCCGCGGGCCTGGACGGCGAGATCTGGCAGTGCCCCGTCGTGCTGCTCGCCGACGTCCGCTCGGTCGGCGTCCAGGGTGACGGCCGCACCTACGGGCACCCCATCGTGCTGCGCCCCGTGTCCTCCGAGGATGCGATGACCGCCGACTGGACGCGCCTGCCCTACGACGTGCTCTCGAAGATCTCCAACCGCATCACCAACGAGGTCCGCGACGTCAACCGCGTCGTGCTCGACGTCACCAGCAAGCCCCCGGGGACCATCGAGTGGGAGTGATCTGATCGGATGCCGTGGCCTCGAGGTCACGGCATCCGTCATTCCGGCCGTCTCCGCCCGACGTGGTCGGCGTTCTCGCGCCGAGCTGGTCGTTCTCGCGCCGAGCTGGTCGGCCACCTCGGCGGAAACATGGCCACCTCGGCGGAAACATGGCCACCTCGGCGAGGAGATGCCCACCTTGGGTACGCGAGAGGGCCGCCCGGCGTACCGGACGGCCCTCAGCTCACTCGAGGCTCACGCGCAGCGGTCAGTCGCCGCCGCGGATGATCGCGATGATGCGCAGGATCTCGACGTAGAGCCACACGACCGTGACCATGATGCCGAAGGCGCCGAGCCAGCCGAACTCGCGCGGAGCGCCGTTGCGGACGCCCTGCTGGATCCGGTCGAAGTCGAGCACGAGCGAGTAGGCGGCCAGCAGGACGACGAACACGCCGATGATCAGGCCCAGCGGGATGTCGAAGCCCATGATGTTGAACGACAGGCTGTGCATGCCGAACATCATGTTGCCGGGGATCGCGCCCGTCCACATCAGGACGAGGTTCAGCAGCGAGAAGACGAGGTAGCCGACCATCGCGATCATGAAGATCTTGGTGGCCTTCTTCGATGCGCGGATCTTGCCGCTGGCGAACAGGGCGAGGGTCACGCCGATCACCGAGAGCGTCGCGAGGGTCGCCTGCATGACGATGCCCGGCATCATGAACTCGAAGAACGCCGAGATGCCGCCGATGAACAGGCCCTCGAAGGCCGCGTAGGCGAAGATCAGCGCGGGCCGGATCTTCTTGCGCGACGTGAAGATGACGGCCATCGCGAGCACGAAGCCGCCGAGCGCGCCGATGATCCACGGCATGATCGTCGGGTTCGGGTTGGCGATCGTGACCGGCGAGAGGGTCCACATCCAGCCGACGACGGCGGTGACCAGCAGGATGGCGAACAGCGACAGGGTCTTGATGACCGTGTCCTCGACCGTCATGCGGCCCGTCTCGATCGCGCCGGCCGGGGGAGCGGCGAACATGCCCTCCATCTGCGCGTTCGCGGCGACGTTCACGCCCTGGTGGGCGGCCGCCGCGGACTGGGTCTGGGTGCCGGCCTGCTGCTGTGCAGACGGCGGGGTGAGGCCCGGGCGCTGCTCTTGGAACGCCGGGTTGTTGAATGCGAAGTTGCTGGAGGCCATGGGGTCCCTCTACTCCAAGATCGGTGCACAGCGGGTGCTGTGAACTCCAGCGTAACGGACGGCGTTTCCGGCGTCGTGGCGCGGGGCTGTGAGAGCGCTATGAGGGGGGTCATCGGGCCGCCGGTAGCCTGGAGCGATGCCGCCCCGCCGTCCCCTCGTCATCGGCCATCGCGGTGCTCCCGGCTACCGTCCCGAGCACACCCGCTCCTCCTACGATCTCGCCCTCGAGATGGGAGTGGATGCCGTGGAGCCGGACGTCGTGTTCACCAAGGACCGGGTCGCGGTGATCCGCCACGAGAACGAGATCGGGTCGACCACGGATGTCGCCGACCGTCCCGAGTTCGCCGATCGTCGCGCATCGAAGACCATCGACGGCGCGGAGCTGACCGGATGGTTCACCGAGGACTTCACGTGGGACGAGCTGGCCGCGCTGCGCTGCCGTGAGCGGCTGCCGCTGCTGCGGCGGACGAGCGCGAGCTTCGACGGCGCGCAGCCGATGCTGCGGCTGCGGGACGTGCTCGACCTCGTGCGCGACGCCTCGCTCGCGCAGGGCCGCGAGATCGGGGTCGTTCTGGAGGTCAAGCACGCCACCTACTTCTCCGGACTCGGCTACGACGTGGCCGGATTGCTGGCCGCCGAGCTGCGCGACGCGCGCTGGGGATCGGGCGAGCTGCCGCTCATCGTCGAGGCGTTCGAGTCCACCGTGCTCGCGCAGCTGCGCGCCCACGGCATCCCGGGCCGTTTCATCTATCTGCTCGAGGCGCGGGGCAGGCCCTATGACCTCGTCGCAGCGCACGGGCGGGCCGCGCCGACCTATCGCGCGCAGACGACGCCCGCCGGCCTGGACCGCCTCGTCGGCGAGGTCGACGGGATCAGCCTGGACAAGCGGATGATCCTCGCCCCCGACCGGCTCGGCCGGGCGACCGGACCGGCACCCGTGGTCGCCGACGCGCACGCGCGCGGGATGCGCGTGTTCACCTGGACGTGCCGCCCCGAGAACGCGTTCCTCGTGCCCGAGTTCCGCCGCGGCCGCGACCGCGCGGCGTTCGGCGACTACGAGTCCGAATGGCGGCTGATCGCCGACGCGGGCGTGGATGGCGTGTTCGTCGACCATCCCGACCTGGGGGTGGCGTTCTTCCGCTGAGCAGTCGCCGTGAGTCCGTCGCGTCGATGGCATCGTCGCCCTCGCCGCGGCCATAGGGTGAGCGCATGACTACCGCCGGCATCGTCGCCGACGGCGTGCGCCGTTCCTTCGGGGATGTCCACGCCGTCCGAGACGTCACCCTCGAGGCGCGCGCAGGCGCCGTCACCGGACTGATCGGCCCGAACGGGTCGGGCAAGACCACTCTGTTGCTCATGCTCTCGTCGCTGCTGGCCCCCGACGCCGGCAGCATCCGCATCGCCGGAGTCGATCCCGTCGCCGATCCGGCGGCCGCGCGTGCCCTGCTGGGGTGGATGCCGGATGCCCTCGGCGCCTGGCCCTCGCTCACCGCGCGCGAGACGGTCGCCGTCACCGGCCGGCTGTACGGCCTGGACCGCGAGCGCAGCGCGCAGCGGGCCGCCGAGCTGCTGAGCATCGTCGGACTCGCCGACCTGGCCGATCAGCCGGCGCGCGTGCTCTCGCGCGGGCAGAAGCAGCGGCTGGGCCTGGCCCGCGCGCTCGTGCACGACCCGCGCGTGCTGCTGCTGGACGAGCCCGCGTCAGGTCTGGACCCGCAGGCGCGCATCGACCTGCGCGTCCTGCTGCGCCGGCTCGCCGCCGAGGGGCGCACGATCCTGATCTCCAGCCACATCCTCTCCGAGCTCGAAGAGGTCGTCGACGACGCCGTGTTCCTCGTGGCCGGGGCGACGGTCAGCAGCGAGCGGATCGCCGCCGCCGCGAGCCGCCAGCGCACCTGGCGGGTGCGCCTGGCCGACCGCGACGCGACCGCCGCCGTGCTGCCGGTCGCTCAGACGCTGGGCCTGGACGCGGCGCTGATCCCCGTCGACCGCCGCGACGTGCTCCTCTCCTTCGCCTCCGACACGGCGGCGGCGGAGGGGCTGCAGGCGCTCGTGGGTGCCGGGCTGCCGGTCGCCGAATTCTCGGCCGCCCAGGGCCTGCTCGAACACACCTTCCTCGACCTCGAAGGAGGCGGACGATGAACCTCTCGCGCCTGTGGACCATCACCCGGCTCGAACTGACCCAGCGCATCCGCACGGTCTCGTGGTACGTCCTGCTCGGCATCTTCGCCGTGCTGATGGTCGGGGTGACCGCGTTCGCGTTCCTCTCGTACGGGTCGGAGGAAGACCGCGGCGCCGGGGTGTACTCCACCGTCGTGTACATCACGCTGCTGCTGGCGGTGCTCGTCTCGCCGACGCTGAGCGGCAACAGCATCAACGGCGATCGGGATGCCGCGACCCTCGCCCCCGTGCAGGTCACGCTCGCCTCGACCGGCGAGATCCTGTTCGGCAAGTTCCTCGCCGCGTGGATCACGGGGCTCGCCTTCGCCGCCGTCGCCGCCCCGTTCCTCATCATCGCGACCCTCGCCGGCGGCGTGAGCGCAGCGATGGTGCTGGTCTCCGTCGCGATCCTCGTCGCGCAGATCGGGATCATCGCCGCGATCGGCGTGGCCATCTCCGGCATCCTTCCCCGACCTCTGTTCTCCGTCGCCGCGACGTATCTCGTCGTCGCCGCGCTCACCGTCGGCACGCCCATCGCCTTCGGTCTGGTCGGCGCGAGCATCAAGAGCGAGGTCACGCAGACCTCGCGCTACGTCGAGAGTTGCGCGGACGGCACCGAGGACTGCTGGGGTGGGGAGGAGCCGCAGCCGGGCGAGTGGGTGTGCAGCGAGTGGGAGACCTACACCTGGGAGCAGCCCCGCTTCGACCGGGTCTGGTGGATGCTGGCACCCAACCCCTTCGTGATCCTCGCCGACGCCACGCCGGTCTCGTTCGACCGCCACGGCGGCACCGTCGACCTGTTCGGCGCCATCAAGCACGGGGTGCGCTCGGCGCAGCTGGCGCCCGAGACCGAGGCGACGTGGGACGAGTGCGCCCGGGACTACATGTACGGGCAGGGAGCGACGGCCGAGGAGGTCATCGCCGAGACGGTGCCCAGCTGGTTCGTCGGACTCGGTCTGCAGGTGCTGCTCGCGGGCGGACTCATGTGGTGGGCCTGGGCGCGCACGCGCACACCGGCGCGCACTCTGCCGACCGGAACACGCATCGCCTGAGCCATCTGCGCAGATGAGGATGTTCTCATAAGGGCAGACTGCCCTTTCCGTCGCTGACAGGGGATGCATAGCCTCCTATCAGCCTCCGCACATCCGCGGAGTCCCTGTCGGAAAGGCGGTTCCTCCCTTGCAACGACGAATCCTGGCGGTGGCCGGCGTGATCGCGCTGACGCTCCCCGCGACCGCGGCCTTCGCCGCCACAGGCGAGGCCGATCCCTCGTCCCGGTTCCTCTCCTCCGAATCGGCGACGCAGCTGAGCTCGGACTTCGTACCCGGCTCGGTCCGCTCCGACGGCCGGGTCACGGTCGTCATCGAGATGACCGGCGACCCCGTCGCCGTCGTCGAGGCCGAGAAGGGCCGCGACCTGACCAGCACCGAGCGTCGCGACGTGAAGGGCAAGCTCAAGAAGGCCCAGGATTCCATCCGGAACTCCATCACCGGCAAGGGCGGCAGGATCCACGCTCAGATGCAGTCGGCGTACAACGGCATCCAGGCGTCGGTCCCCGTCGCCGAGCTCGACGCCGTGGCCGACCTGCCCGGCGTCGTCGCCGTGCACCCGGCCCGCACCCACGAGCTCGACCACACCGTTTCGGTCCCGTTCCTCGGCGTACCGCAGGTGTGGCAGCACACCGGCTACACCGGGGAGAGCGTCAAGGTCGCGATCCTCGACACGGGCATCGACTACACCCACGCCACCTTCGGCGGCCCCGGCACGGTCGAGGCGTTCGCACAGGCCGCGGCCACCTCGACGCAGGAGGCCGACCCGGCGCTGTTCGGCCCGGCCGCGCCGCGCATCAAGGGCGGCATCGACCTCGTCGGCGACGACTACAACGCCAGCGGCACCGGTGACCAGCTCATCCCGCGACCCGATCCCAACCCGCTCGACTGCCAGGGGCACGGCTCGCACGTGGCCGGCACCACCGGCGGCGGCGGCGTGCTCGCCGACGGCACCGCCTTCACCGGACCGTACGACGACACGACCCACACGCGCGAGTTCCGGGTCGGACCGGGCGTCGCGCCGCAGGTCGACCTGTACGCCGTGCGCGTGTTCGGCTGCGACGGCTCGACCGACGTGACCGTGCAGGCCATCGACTGGGCCGTCGACAACGGCATGGACGTCATCAACATGTCGCTGGGC
>PJTQ01000406.1_pt1 | contig 26225 bp, 22 predicted proteins | sample 1512231 | NCBI WGS metagenome assembly PJTQ01 (sample SAMN08177688, study PRJNA422409) | Soil metagenome, whole genome shotgun sequencing project. | isolation source: Soil (3) enriched on wood chips | place: USA: Madison | collected 2015-01-15 | reverse complement strand
CTCGCGACAGCTGAAAACACCGAAATGAGCGAGTGATCTGAGCATTTTTGAGCGGCCCGCCTCTTTAAAATCGGCGATGACTGAAGTCACCCCAAAATGCATGCCTAATTCAGACCATCCCTAGGTTTGGAGCAGTTCTCTGGTCACGTCTTGCGATATTTCGTGTGGAGCAGCATCTCGCCATGCAACTGGGAGAGCTGAGGCTATGAAGGGCAATAGTTAATCGAGGCCATCCGTACGTTTCCCTGACGTGAGCTACCGATACAGCTTCGTCTGGTGAGAAAATGACAACGTTTAGTCGAGCTTTTGAGGTTGCTCGGGCACGTGGCACTTTTGCAACTAGCGCAAGTTTGGATTGGGTGAATTAAACACGAATTGTGAACTTCTGGTTCACGCTTTATGGTGTTGACGGTGATTTCCTATTCGGTATGCTATTCATGGCGAACGGGTCTGGGTTTGTTCGCTACCGCCCCGCTAACTAATAATGGTTCTATTCAGGTCTGGATGCGTTCTTATAGAGTGCACGGATCTCGCATCTGGCTATGTGTTGGGCGGCCGTTGGCTATTAGCTAAATCTGATTGATCAAAGTCAGCAGTCAGAGTTAGGGGCGTGGTTGCGGATGTTGTTAGAAGCGATCGAGAGAAGTGATTCATTGAGATCGACTTCACCATTTGATCGGCAGTGGTGTGCGTGTCAGAGAAGTCCTTCGACAATATAGCGCAGGCAGGTTTAGCCTGGAGATTTGCTGTGGTAAAAGCGCAACGTTCGTTGGTTCGTACTAGGGAAGCAGTTTGGCCGGCGTAGCGGACACCAATGATTTTCAATATAGCCGAGGTTTTAGGGATGGGGCTTCGGAGTTCGTCAATGAATATTTGACTAAAATACTAATAACGGTCTCCCGATATAATGAAGAAGATTTTGCTTTTTCTGCTCTGTGTCGTAGTGGTGGGCTGCTCTAAACAGCCTGAAACGGAGAAATCCGTAGATGTGCTTTTGATTGGCGGCGGTATCATGAGCGCAAGCCTCGGTACATACCTCAACGAGCTTGAGCCGACTTGGAAGATTGATTTATACGAGCGCCTGCCGAAAGTTGCCAGTGAAAGTTCCTTCCGGCTTAACAATGCCGGGACCGGCCATGCGGCTTTCTCTGAGTTAAACTATACCCCGGAAAAGGGTGACGGAAGTATTGATGTCAGCAAGGCTGTAGCTATCAATGAGGCCTTTCAGATATCCCTGCAATTCTGGTCCCATCAGATAGAGCAAGGACGGCTGCACGATCCAAAATCTTTCATCAATAACGTCCCGCACATGAGCTTTGTTTGGGGTGAAAAGAATACAGAATTCTTGCGTAAACGCTACGAAGCTCTGCAACACACCTCACTTTTCCGTGGCATGCAGTTCTCTGATGATCCTCAGCAGATCAAGGAGTGGGCTCCGTTGGTCATGGAGGGACGCCAGCCAGGCCAAAAAATTGCTGCAACCCGTATGGAAATCGGCACTGACTTGAACTTTAGTGAAATCACTACTCAGTTGATCGATTCTCTTTCGAAGAAAGAGCAATTCAAGTTGCATTTGCAGCATGAGGTGCGTGACATCAAACGTGCCGTCGACGGTGGTTGGAACGTTACTATTGCTGACCTTGCTAACGGCGACAAACTGAACACTGTTCACGCCAAGTTTGTATTTATTGGCGCTGGTGGCGGCGCACTCAAGTTGCTCCAGAAGTCCGGAATTCCAGAGGCTGATGGCTACGCAGGCTTTCCTGTCGGCGGATCGTTCTTAATCACTCGCAACCCCGAAGTCGTTGCCAAGCATCACGCCAAAGTTTACGGTAAGGCTTCGGTCGGCTCGCCGCCTATGGCGGTGCCTCATTTGGACACCCGTTATATCGATGGCAAAAAAGTAATTTTGTTTGGCCCATTCGGAACCTTTTCTACGAAGTTTTTGAAGAATGGCTCATTGTTGGATATGTTCAGTACAATGACGAAGCATAATGTTCTGCCGGTAGTCCAGGCTGGTTTGGATAACTTACCACTGGGTGCTTATCTGGTTGGGCAGTTAACTCTTGGGCAAAATGGACGCATGGAGGCTCTCCGCGAGTATTATCCTGAAGCACAAGACAAGGATTGGGAGCTGATTCAAGCTGGGCAGCGCGTGCAAATTATCAAGAAGGATCCAAAACTTGGTGGTGTACTGCAGTTTGGCACTGAAGTGGTCAGTTCCGAGGATGGGTCTATTGCTGCCCTGCTAGGCGCATCGCCGGGAGCCTCTACCGCAGCACCAATTATGCTCCACCTGATGGAAAGAACTTTCAAGGACAAGGTCAATACTCCTGGATGGCAAGCTAAGCTGAAGGAAATAATTCCATCTTATGGTCAGATGATGAATGACAATCTTGAGTTAACAAATCGAATTCGCGCGTGGACAAGTAGTCGATTGCAATTGACCTATGTTGAAGTTGAGGCCGAGGCAGCCAAGGATACACAAGGATCGAACCTGACTGTATCCCAGTAGTTTATGTCGTTTCATGTCTTAGTTTGAAGATGTCTGCAAGCGCGTTGGCAAATGGTTTCATCGGCCGTTTGTCTTCGTGCTCAAGGAGAAATTCTTTCGTGGAAATCGCCCGGTGAAGTGCGGTGCTTCATAAGTTTTTTGATGTGATTACATGGTGTGCGTAGGCGAAATGGGGATGCACCCAGAGCTAGCCCCTTGTTTTGATTTTATGAAGTATTAGGGAATTTGCATTCAAAGTATAATAAATAAGTGAGAATAACCATGCCGTCAGATCGTCATCCATTATCAGTTAAGTTTCGCGGTCCTGCTCTTCTGGAAACGCCGTTGCTGAACAAAGGGACTGCCTTCACCTTGATCGAACGTGAACAGTTCCAGTTGCAAGGTCTGCTGCCTGCCAAGGTGGAGACATTGGAAGAGCAAGTGCTCAGGGCCTATAGGCAGTTTAGTGAAGGCGCAACGGCTCTGGAAAAACACATATACCTACGCTCGGTGCAGGACCGCAACGAAACGCTGTTCTACAAACTGGTAGAAACGCACATCGAAGAGATGTTGCCGATCATCTACACGCCGACCGTTGGTAAGGCTTGCCAGGAGTTCTCCAGAATCTACCGCAGTCATCGAGGGGTGTTCATTTCCTACGAGGAACGGGATCGCATTGACGAGATACTGGCCAACGTCACCAAAGACAAGGTAAAAGTCATCGTGGTCAGCGATTGTGAGCGCATCCTTGGCCTAGGTGACCAGGGTATAGGCGGCATGGGTATTCCGATCGGTAAACTTTCGCTGTACACCGCCTGCGGTGGAATCAGTCCGGCCTACACCTTGCCAATCGTGCTGGATGTCGGCACTCAGAATCCGGCTTTCCTGGAAGATCCGGAGTATCTCGGCCTGAAACAGCCACGGGTGCGCGGTCAGGAATACGATGAGTTCCTTGAGGCTTTCGTGGCAGCCGTGCAGCGGCGTTGGCCTGGTGTGCTGCTGCAGTTCGAAGACTTTGCGCTGGCGAACGCAATGCCGCTGTTGGAACGCTATCGTGACCGGCTTTGCTGCTTCAACGACGACATTCAGGGCACGGCAGCGGTGACGGTCGGCACCTTGCTAGCGGCCTGCCGGATCAAGGGTGAAATGCTTTCGCAGCAGACTATTGCCTTCGTTGGCGCAGGTTCCGCTGGTTGTGGTATCGCCGAGCAGATCATCCAGGCAATGGTCGAGGAAGGACTGAGTGATGCCCAGGCTCGTAGTCAGGTTTACCTGCTCAACAGCAAAGGGCTACTGACCGATCGTCAGCAAGATCTTTATCCATTCCAGAGCCGCCTAGCCCATAGCACGGACTCGTTGGCGCAGTGGCAATTCAAGTCGGACTGGCCAGACCTTGACGAAGTCGTGACCAATGCGCGTCCCACTGTGCTGATCGGTGTTTCTGGCAAGGCGGGATTGTTCACCGAAGCTATTGTCCAGAAGTTGTACCTCGGTTGCCGTCAGCCGATTATCATGCCTCTGTCCAATCCCACGTCGCAGATCGAAGCGCAACCGGCCGACCTTTTGCAGTGGACCGAAGGTAATGCACTGATTGCAACCGGTAGTCCATTCCAACCTGTGGAATGGGCGGGGCGATCCTTCAAGATTGCTCAGTGCAACAATTCGTACATCTTCCCTGGCATCGGCCTAGGTGTGATCGTCAGTCAGGCGACACGGGTGACCGAGAGCATGTTGATGGCCTCGGCCAGAGCACTGGCGCAAAGCGCAAAGACCGGTGATATGTTGCCTCCGATGGCAGAAGTGCAGGCTGTTAGCAAATCTATCGCATTGGCTGTCGCGCTGGCGGCGCAGGCTGATGGCGTTGCGGTGAAGCAGGACGAGTGTGCATTGCGTGAGGCGATCGAGGCGTACTTCTGGACGCCGTGTTACCGGACATACCAACCAGCCTGAGGTTGTTGATTTTTACAACGAGGCCCCTAACGTTCGGGGCCTTCTTTGCTCGCAGACTGAAAACGATATCTTCCATGTGAAGAAATCTGTGCTGGAGTTTTAAATGCTTTTAGGCCCATGTCCAAGCGCCGTCTTGGTCTGACAGTTTTGGCCTTTACTCAGCTGAGGATCGTATATGTAGTTACGCATCGGAAAAGGCAGCGTCATGTGCACGATTCGTAGACTGTGTCTGCACGCTAAGTCGTTGAGCCGAGCAATTCGGCAGAGTATCGTCACCGCAATATTTAAAGTTATCCGGAATTGCTCATGTTTGCCCTTCTACTGGATTTTTGTTTTGGCATCGCCATGGGAATTTTGGGTGGTTTTTTCGGGATTGGGGGTGGCTTGGTAGCGATACCGATCATGACCCTATGGTTTGATCAGTCCCAGACTATGGCACAGGGCACAGCGTTGATCATGATGGTTCCCAACGTAGTGCTCGCGTTATGGCGATATCAGCAGCGCACGCCGTTGAACTGGAAGTGGGTTTTTCCTTTAGGTGGGGCTGCTCTCATAAGCGCAGGTCTTGGCGCGAGAATCGCAACTGCGATGGATGCACACCTTATCCAGGTTGGGTTTGCCGTCCTGATGCTGTTGCTCGCGGTTCTCAATCTACTCCGCGCTCGTTTAGTTGCAGGTTCACCAGCTAAAGCACGCACGACCTCTTTCCGTCTTACTGCACTGGGTGGGGGCTGTGGTGCGCTGGGCGGGTTCTTCGGGGTCGGAGCATCAGTGGTGGCCGTGCCGGTTCTGACCGGTGTATTTGGCTTCAGTCAGGTAGCAGCTCAAGGGATGGCCCTGTCGCTGGCGTTACCTAGCTCCCTCATCACGTTGATCACTTATGGCATGGAAGGTCATGTCGATTGGTCGATGGGGGCTGCGATGGCGCTGGGCGGGCTATTCAGTGTGAGTTGGGGGGTGAAGTGGGCTCATAGAGTCCCAGAAAGGCTTTTGTGTGGCTCCTTTTCCTTTTTTTTGTTGGGGAGTGCGTCACTGCTCTTGACCCGACCCTAAGCTCGTTCACGAATCGTAAATCCATGCTCCACTGAACGCGCGTTGATGTGCTTTACCGTATCGATATCCTTGTGACGTAACGCTGCCACGCAGTGACCGTGATGCCTTAGGGCGTTAACAACAACAAAGGGTATGTACTTGCGATGAGCACCCCAAAAACGCTGTACCAGAAACATATCGATTCGCACGCTGTTTGCGAGCTCGACGACCAGGGTCATGTGCTGCTGTACATCGACCGTCAAGTGGCCAACGAGTACACCAGCCCCCAAGCCTTCAGCGGTCTCCGTGAGGCGGGACGCAAAGTCTGGCGTCCCTCGGCAACGCTTTGCGTGGTAGACCACGTCAACCCAACTGCTCCTGATCGAATTGCCGATATGCCGGATGCTGGTGGTGCTCTGCAGGTTAATTATTTCGAGCAAAATTGTCGTGATTTTGGCATCGAGCTCTTCGATGTTCTGGATAAGCGTCAAGGCATCGAGCACGTCGTGGCGCCCGAGCAGGGCTTTATTTTGCCAGGCATGGTAGTCGCCGCAGGTGACAGCCACACCACTACTTATGGCGCACTCGGGGCGTTCGGTTTTGGTATTGGCACTTCTGAGATTGAGCACCTGCTGGCCACGCAGACGCTGGTTTATAAGCGGCTGAAAACCATGCGCGTTACCGTCGACGGTGTACCTGGCCCCGGGTTGGTCTCAAAAGATATCATCATGGAACTGATTCGCCAGATCGGCGCGGCGGGCGCTACTGGTTACGCGATCGAATTCACCGGCCCTGCGATCAGCGCATTGAGTGTTGAAGCTCGCATGACCATCTGCAACATGGCTGTAGAAGCCGGCGCACGTGGTGCCTTCATGGCGCCCGATGACAAGGTGTTCAGCTATCTTCAGCACAAACCCCGCGCGCCGAAGGGTGCACAATGGCAGGCGGCTATCGAACAGTGGAAAACTCTTTTCACCGATCCGGGCGCAAGCTTCGATAAAGAAGTCCACATGCATGTTGCGGATCTGCAGCCAATGGTCACCTGGGGCACCAGTCCTGACCAGGCGGCCTCTATCACAGGCGTCGTGCCTGATCCGATGCACGAGAAAGATCTCATTCTTCGGCAAGATCTGCAGCGTGCTTTGCGCTACATGGATCTGCAGCCTGGCACCGCTTTAGAAGGTATTCGCATCAGTCACGCCTTTATCGGTTCGTGCACCAATGCTCGAATCGAAGACCTGCGAGACGCCGCTCGTGTCGTCAATGGCCGCAAAGTTGCTGCCGGTGTGCGGGCAATGATTGTTCCTGGTTCGACGATGGTACGGGATCAAGCCGAATCTGAAGGGCTCGCGCAGATTTTCCGTGATGCAGGGTTTGAATGGCGCCAGTCTGGATGCTCGATGTGCCTGGCGATGAACGATGATGTCCTGAGTCCAGGGGATCGGTGCGCTTCGAGTACTAATCGCAACTTCGAAGGCCGCCAGGGGGCCGGGGCACGTACCCACCTGATGAGCCCTGCGATGGTTGCCGCAGCAGCAGTCAGTGGTCATTTGGTCGATGTACGTTCTTTGGCGTTGGAGGCATGAGCATGGAACCTTTCAAGTACGTAGAGGGCTATGCAGCCCCAATGCTGGCAGCCAACGTCGATACCGACGTGATCATGCCCAAGCAGTTTCTCAAAGGGATTGATCGAAGCGGCCTGGATCGCGGGGTATTTTTCGATCTGCGCTTCCTTCTCGACGGTTCGCACAATCCAGATTTTGTCCTCAACCAAGACCCATGGAATGCGTCGACCTTTCTGGTAGTCGGCCCCAATTTTGGTTGTGGGTCGAGTCGAGAGCACGCGGTCTGGGGGCTTAAGCAGCTGGGTATCCGGGCGCTGATCGGCACAACGTTTGCCGGGATTTTCTACGACAATTGCCAGCGTAATGGTGTGTTGACCATCCAGCTCAGCCCGGCGGAGTTGAAGGAATTGGGTCAAGTGGTGAGTGAGCGTGGTAGCGCCTGCATTGCGATTGACCTTGAGGCACAGCATATTCTCTTGGTTGACGGCAGAGCGATCGAATTCAAAATCGATGCACTGCGCAAACAAGCATTGATGTTGGGGCTCGATGCCATTGGTACAACGCTTCAGCGCAGCGATGAAATTCGCGCATTTGAGGCGCGCCACCTTGAAAGTAACCCTTGGTTGGTCTGATCAATAGCGGATGGATGGGCGGGGCACACCTCTCGCCCTGGAGTAGTGCGATGTTGAATGTATCTAACCACGGCGATTGGCCTGCAGGTTACCTGATTAATCCTTGCGCTCCATCTTTGTCCGGTCAGTGGCATGAAGCGTTCGAAGGAATGCCTTCAGCCATCGTCAGCGACAGCTTAGGGCGGAACACTGGAGGCCTGGGCCTGAAGCCCTATCACGGTCTGCGCCATCTATGTGGTACAGCGCTTACCGTACGGGTGCGACCTGGTGACAACCTGCTGGTGTTGAAGGCTATTCAGATGGCGCGGCCGGGCGATGTCCTGGTAATCGATGGAAGTGCGGATCTGACCCGGGCTGTGATTGGTGGCATTATGCGGGCCATGGCCATCAAGGCTGGTATTGCCGGAGTCGTGATCAATGGCGCCATTCGTGATCGTGAAGAGTGGCTCGACGGTGAGCTGCCAGTTTATGCCTTGGGTTTTGTTCATCGTGGTCCGAGCACGGACGGTGGCGGCGAGGTCAACGTCCCAATCGCCTGCGCGGGGATGCTGGTAAATCCGGGTGATCTTATCGTCGGCGATGCGGATGGTGTAGTCGCGGTACGGACGGATGAGCTGTCCAAAGTCCACGCGCGCTGCACCGAGCTACTAGATCGTGAGGCAAGCATCCTCAAAGCAGTGGCATCGGGAGTGCTTGACCCCGCTCGATTTGACGAGATCTTGCGAGGGAAAGGTTGCCCCATTTAACTCGGGGCCAAAAGACCGGTTCAGTCAGCTTTCAAACGGCTGAACCAGTCCTCAAGAAACTCGACACAGGCACGAAGCTTTCCTGACTCGGCCAGCCTCGTTGGATAAACTGCCCAGACATTGGCACTCTGACTGTAGTCATGAAGTACTTGCACCAAGCGTCCTTGTTCCAATAACGGTTTCACATCCCACATGGATCGAAGTAGCAGTCCCCTGTGTTTCAGTGCCCACTGCAGTACTATCTCACCGTTATTGGATGACAAGCGTCCGTTCACTCGGACGGAGACCTCTTTGTTACCATTTCGAAGTTGCCAAACGCCGAAGCTATTGTTCCTTTCCTTTAGCACTAGGCAGTCATGCTCTGCAAGATCTTCTAATGTCTGAGGTGTACCTCGATTTTCCAAATATTCTGGTGTCGCACATATGACACGACGATTGGCCACGAGTTGACGACTTATGTGCTGACCTGGAATATCATCGCCAACACGAATTTCTAAGTCGAATCCTTCTGCGACGATGTCGACTACTCGGTCAAACACGTCGACCCGCACTTCGAGGTCCGGGTACTCAACCGCCAATTCAGCAATTGCCGGTGCGACGTAATTCCTGCCAAATCCGAAGCTGCTGCAAATATGCAGAAGGCCCCGTGGTGCTTTACGTACCTGGCTTAGGTCGCCCATGAAATCATCAATGTCATTCAAAATTCTGGTGGCCCATTGCTGGGCCCGGACCCCGGTATCTGTAAGGGCTATGCGCCGGGTTGAGCGATGAATCAGCTTGGTACCCAACGTCTGCTCGAGAATTTTGATGCGCTTGCTGATGTAAGCGGGGGACTGCTGAAGCTCCACAGCAGCAGCAGCGAAGCTTAATTTGCGAATAACTGTCAGGAACACCCGCAGGTCTTCGGGAAGCGGTGCTTCTTCATGATTCGTGTTCATAGCGTGCATAGATGGCGTGTTTTTCTACGGATGGGTAAAGGATAGCATGTACGTAGCCTTGAGCTTCCGTGATTCAGGCAGATTTTATTTTTCCTCACACAAAAATAATTGAGGACCCGTTAATGACTTCGCTCGCCCTTGCCTCATCAAAAAAAGCCGCTTTAGTGCGCTTATGGAATATGAAATCGGTGTGATTCCGTTTCCATATTTCCTAGGCATATCACTTATAGTTTTCTGTTCCGCGCATTTTGGACTGCTACCCAAAACCATGATTGGTGGTCTGGCTGTCATCATGACGCTCGGCATGTTCTTGGGTCAAATCGGCCAACGCTTGCCCATTCTGAGGGATATTGGCGGTGGCGCCATCTTGTGCCTGCTGCTGCCCTCCGTACTCGTGTTTCATGGCTTCTTTGGTAGCACGACTATCGACGCTACCAAAATGCTGATGAAAGATGCAAATTTCCTCTACTTCGTCATTGCAAGCTTGGTCGTGGGCAGCATTCTTGGGATGAACCGGACCATTCTGGTTCAGGGAATGATCAGAATGTTTGTGCCACTGGTGGCGGGCACGGTCGCTGCAATCGCAGCGGGGATTCTGGTCGGTGTCAGTTTTGGCTACACCGTGCACCACACGCTGTTTTACATAATCGTTCCAATTATCGGTGGAGGCATCGGTGAAGGTATTTTGCCGCTGTCCCTGGCTTATGCCCATATCCTCGGTGGCTCACCCGAACAGTTTGTAGCGCAGCTGGTTCCCGCTGCAGTTGTGGGAAACATCGTTGCTATCATCTGCGCTGGTGTTCTTGCGCGGCTGGCCATTAGAAAACCGCATCTCAATGGTGATGGTATGTTGATCCGCGCCAAGGAAGAAAACGACAAGTTCAATGTGGAAGAGGTCGAGGACAAAGAAATCGATTTTCGCTACATGGGAGCCGGGGTGTTGCTGATTTGCGCATTCTTTGTATTGGGCGGCTTGTTGGAAAAGCTGGTGCATATACCAGGCCCGGTAATGATGATTGTCGTTGCAGTCCTGTTCAAATATCTGCGTGTGTTGCCGGACCGTCTGGAAAAGGGCAGCAAACGATTCTATAAGCTGGTCTCCACAGTTTTCATTTGGCCTACCATGATCGGCCTGGGCATGCTCTATGTTCCGCTGGAAAGCGTCGCAAGTGTCTTTTCTGTCGGTTACGTCATGGTCTGTGTTTCAGTTGTCGTTGCCATGGCATTGGCTGGCTTCCTGGTTGGCAATCTGCTGAAGATGTACCCAATTGAATCTGCCATCGTGACCTGCTGCCACAGCGGGTTGGGTGGCACCGGTGACGTTGCGATCCTTTCCGCTTGTAATCGCATGTCACTGATGCCGTTTGCTCAGATTTCTACCCGGATCGGCGGGGCGGCTACCGTAATCGCCGCGACTGTACTGATGGGAATCTGGCATTAATCGGGCTGGTTGGTCGCCGGCCTAGATTGATTGTACCTTGGCCCCCTATCACATTCCCTTTTGCCACGCTCTTGGGGGAATGCGAAACGGGGGTTTTTTTTATGTTTACATACGGTACACAACCGCGCTGGAACGCAATGTTTGCTAGCGCAACCGTGTGTACGCTCGAATGCTCCCACCGCTTCAATCTTCCGATCTTGCCAACCGATTGGACGTGCTGCTGCAAACGAATCCGCCAGCGCGACCTTTGATGGGTCCGGAAAATAGTGTCTCAAGAAACCTGCTGAAACCCACCCTTCAATGCGAGCAGCACTTTTGCATAGGTCTTCTGGTGGGCAGTCTAGTGGCAGCACATTCGACTATGGAGCCCACCCCCAGTCATTTAACATCCTGGAGTTTTCTGGGGGGTAAATTTTTTCTAGTAGCCTGAGAGCATAGCTTGCATTGGCGCCCGGGCGAGACAGAAGAAATGCTGGAGGGAAGGCAGTGCGGGGTCGAGACGTAAGGAGCTGGATCGATAGCCAGCCCCTTGCGCAAATGCTTGTTACGGCTAATTGATGATCAAGTGGCGTTAGTTGCGCGTGCCAAGTATTTCAAAATATTGGTTGAGAGTCAGCGTTGCAATACGTCAGGGTTAACCAGATCGTTTGGCGTTTGACCCTCAAGCCCGGATAACAAGTTTTGCAGTGCGCGCCGCGCCATGGCCTCGCGAGTTTGAATGGTGGCAGAACCGATATGGGGCACTGTTACCACATTGGCGAGATCGAATAGTGGCGACTCTGAAAGTGGTTCTTTTACATACACATCCAGACCTGCAGCGCGGATGCGCTTATTAGCCAAGGCATCCACCAACGCCCCTTCATCAACAATGGGGCCGCGTGATACGTTGATCAGGATAGCCTCCGGCTTCATTTGCGAAAGTTCTTTATGACTGATGAGGTTACGAGTTTTGGGAGTCAAGGGGACCACAGGACAAACGAAGTCTGCCTCTTTCAACAACTGCTCTTGGGGGACCCACTGAGCCCCGAGTTCAGCTTCCAGGTCGGGCTTGCGGCTACTTCCGGTGTAAAGAATAGTCATGCCAAAACCGAAGCGCCCTCTGCGTGCAATGGCTGCACCGATTTTTCCCAGGCCAATAATGCCGAGTGTTTTGCCGTGAACATCACAACCGAAGGCCGATTCATCAATAGTTTTCTGCCAGGCCCCAGACTTTGTCCAAGCATCCAGCTCAGGTATACGTCTGGCCGTTGCGAAAATCAAAGCGAAGGCTAGGTCGGCGGTTGTCTCATTCAAGACATCTGGCGTATTGGTCAACATAATGCCGCGGCGGTTTAGATATGCTACATCGTAATTATCGTAGCCCACCGAGATGCTGGAAATGATTTCCAGATTTTCCGCAGCAACCAGTTCACTCTCGCCCAGTTTGCGATTGCCGCCAATCAAGCCGTGAGCACCAGGCAGGGCGGCACGGAATTGCGCGTCAAGGTCTCCTTTTTTTGCGTCGAGTATCACGACGTTGTAACGGTCCGCATAGGGTGCAAGCAGGCTAGGGTGAACGCGACTGAATGCAACGATCGTTTTCTTCATCAAAACATGACCTTGAGGTTAGATGTGGCTTTTCGCGGATTGAAGATAAGTTTTAGCTAGCTGTTGGTAGTTGTCTAAAAGAGAATATTTTGCAATCAACTGTGCGGCTGTCAACGTCGGATATGTGCTTTGTCGCTCTGCACATAGCGCCTCATAGGTTGCCTGTACTGCCGCAAAATAAGGTGTATGCCCATTGACGACTATTCTAACATTCGCTGCTGCTAGTCGGTCAGGATCGGCCAGTTGGGGGTTGGCATAATTAATAAGCATGATCGGCACCCGCAGATGGGAAGTTAGCTGTGCAAGATGCTCGAAATCTCTCACGCCGACCAGGCATATAGCATCCGCGCCGGCTTTCTGGTAAGCCGTCGTTCGGGCGATCGAATCGCTAAGTGTCGTAGCTCCTACGTGGGTACGGGCAATGATACTTAGCGTTTCATCGGAGCGGGCCACTCTTGCGGCGTAAATTTTGCTCGCAGCCTCATCAAGACTGATAAGTTGGGTGGAGGCGTGATTGAAGCTTGCCGGCAGAAGAGTATCTTCTAGGGTGAGCGCGGCTACGCCGGCTTTTTGGAGTTCAGTGACTGTCCGCATCACGTTCAGGGCATTGCCGTAACCATGGTCGGCGTCGGCGATGATCGGGATTTCGCTAGCCCGGCCTAATCTGGATGCTTGCTCGGTAAATTCATCCAGCGTGATCAGGGTAATGTCTGGAGCACCGAGAACCTGAAGTGAAGCGACTGAACCACCAAGAATGGCTGTTTCGAAGCCTACATCGGCGGCCATGCGTACGGAGAGAGGGTCGAATACTGAGGCGGCAAATTTACATGACGTTCCCTGCAGAAGCTCGCGAAACGCGTGTCGAAGTTCCAGATGAGATCGTTCGTTCATAATATTGCTCCCAAAGCAAAATGCCAGTTCGCGTGATAAGCGCGAAGCTGGCATTTGATGTTGCTTATTTTTGAATAGCGAGGGATTCCGACTTTTGTTCCGGCTTGTCGCTCTTCAGTGCGGCGATTTCACGCTTGGCTGTTTCGACATCAAATGCGTTGTCCCATTTAGCGATGGCGATGGTTCCTATGCCGTTACCAATCAGATTGGTTACCGCGCGAGCTTCGTTAAGGAAGCGGTCAATGCCCAGGAGCAGAACCAGTCCAACCAGCGGAATGGTGTGAATGGTAGTCAGCGTCGCTGCCAAAGTGATGAAGCCCGCCCCCGCAACACCGGCCGAGCCCTTGGACGTGAGCAGCAGCACGCCAAGCAGGATCATCTGATCCATAAGTGACAGCGGTGTATTGGTTGCTTGTGCAACGAAGATGGCGGCCATCGTGAGATAGATGCATGTACCGTCGGCATTAAAGGTGTAGCCCGTCGGCAAGACCATACCTACCACGGACTTCTTGCATCCCAGTTTTTCGAGCTTGGCCATCATTCTCGGCAACACCGCTTCGGTGGAGCAGGTGCCCAAGGTGACGAGGATCTCGTCCTTGAAGTAGCGCAGGAATTGCATTAACGGCAGGCCTGACCAGCGCGCCACCGCGCCCAGAATGATGACAATGAAGACCAGGGTAGTGATGTACAGGGCGATGAGTAGTTGCCCGAGGGAGAGGAGGGTGCCCACACCGTACTTGCCAATCGTGAACGCCATGCCTGCACCGGCGCCCAGGGGAGCGAGGCGCATTACCATAGCGACGATCTTGAACAAGCCATGTAGGAAGAGATCGATCATGTTGATCAATGGCTTGCTGGTCGGCCCCATTTGTACAAGCGCCACACCCATCAACACCGAGAGCAGGATTACTTGAAGCATGGAGCCTTTGGCAAAGGCATCGATGAAGGTGCTGGGGATGATGTTCAGCAGGAAGTCGACGGTGCCGCCCTGCTCTGCCGCCGCTTGGCTGTATTTGCCGATGGCACTTCCATCGAGCGTGCCGGCATTGATGTTCATGCCGACGCCTGGCTTGACGACATTGACGACTACTAGGCCGATGACCAAGGCAATCGTGGAGAGGGTTTCAAAGTAGATTAACGCTTTGACACCAATGCGTCCTACTTCTTTGATGTCGCCCATTTTTGCAATACCGACTACGACGGTACCGAAAATGATGGGGGCGAGCAGCATTTTAATGAGTTTGATAAAGCCATCGGCAAAGGGCTGCAGCTTTGCGCCGATGTCAGGTTCCAGATAGCCGATCAGACCACCGATCACGATGCCAATCAGTACCTGGACATATAGCTGGCTGTACCAGCGGGATTTGGACGTTTCCACGAGCGCACCTCATTTTATTTTTGTGATCGGCTGTGTGGTCAAGCGCCGCCAAGGCGACGCTTGTGATCCAGCTGTCCTGCATGGGCAGGGCAGCCGTTGGCAGTGATCAGCCTTCGCCCAGCTCTCGCATAACTTTGTAGAGCTCCGACTTGGCCTCGAAACCTACGCCTGGGATATCTGGCAAGCCGACATACCCGTTTTCAACCCGAATGCCATCGGCGAAGCCACCGAACGGCTGGAACACGTCTGGATAAGATTCGTTACCGCCGAGGTGCAGGCCGGCTGCGATGTTCAGAGACATCTGGTGACCACCGTGTGGCACAACACGGCGGGACGACCAGCCCATTTCTTCCATCACTTTCAACGTGCGCATGTATTCGACCAAGCCATACGACAGGGCGCAGTCAAACTGGACATAGTCACGGTCGGAGCGCATACCGCCATGGCGCAGCAGGTTGCGAGCGTCTTGATGGGAGAACAGGTTTTCACCGGTGGCCATCGGCAGTTCGTAGTGATTGGCCAATTCTGCCTGCAGGGCATAGTCCAGTGGATCGCCTGCTTCTTCATACCAGAAGAGGTTGTAAGGTTTCAGGGCTTCAGCGTAGGCGATAGCGGTTTGCTGATCGAAGCGGCCGTTAGCGTCGACTGCCAGACGGCGACCATCACCTACCACTTTGATCACAGCCTCGATGCGACGGATGTCGTCAGCCAGCGGAGCAGCACCGATCTTCATCTTGACCACGTCATAACCACGGTCGAGATAACCACGCATCTCATCCTGCAGCTTGGTGTCGTCCTTGCCTGGGTAGTAGTAACCGCCGGCGGCATAAACCCAGACTTTGTCGTCAGCCTTGCCGCCACGGTAGCGGTCAGCCAGAAGACGATAGAGGGGTTTGCCTTCGATTTTCGCAACGGCGTCCCAGACAGCCATGTCGATGGTGCCAACTGCAACCGAACGCTCACCGTGACCACCCGGTTTTTCGTTGGTCATCAGGGTTTTCCAGATGGCGAACGGATCCAGGTTGTTGTGCTCTTTGTCGATCAGCGACTCAGGGTCGGCTTCGGCGATGCGAGCCAGGAAGCGATCACGCATCAGCGCGCCTTGACCATAGCGACCGTTGGAGTTGAAGCCGTAGCCGATCACTGGTTTGCCGTCGCGGATCACATCGGTGACAACTGCTACAACCGAGCAGGTCATTTTGGAGAAATCGATGTAGGCATTGGCGATTGGCGAGGCAATGGAAACGGTCTTTTCGCGGATGTCGACGATACGCATGATGCGCTCCTCTTGTTGTTGGAGACTCCAAATTAAGCCTGGTCTTCGATGTCGCCCAATGCTATTAATGCAGCCCCCCATGCTGAAACGGCATTGCCCATGGAACTGGTCTGGCTAGAAGATTTTGTCGCATTGGCGGAGAACGGTAGCTTCGTTCGAGCTGCTGATGCACGCCACGTCACTCAACCTGCATTCAGTCGCCGAATACGTTCGTTTGAAAGTTGGATAGGTGTAGAACTTTTCACACGCACACCACAAGGTGCCTCCCTCACGGATGCTGGTAAACTTATCCTGCCAAGTGTATTGGATGAGGTAACCAGAATTTATCGAATACGTTCCGAAGCTCAAGAATTTGCCGGTAAAGCAGCAAAAGTCCTACAATTTGCCGCCACTCACTCCCTCTCGTTTACTTTCTTTCCTCGGTGGATACGCAGGGCAGAAAGAGGCGCACCAATTGAAGCTGTACGATTGCACTCCGATAGCATGGCAAGTTGTGAACAAATGTTGGTTCATGGACATGTTCAGTTTTTGCTTTGCCATCGACACCCGGAGGTCCCGCCGCAGTTGCCGCATAACCAGTACATCAGTAAAAAGGTGGGTGATGATATTCTTATCCCTCTCGCTAGTCCTGCGTTAACTTTTGATGGCGAACAGGATTCTATCCCTTATCTGGCTTACACCGAAGAATCAGGTTTAGGGCGTATCATCAGGCACCGCTTGCAGGGTAAAGAAGAGTTTTTGCATCTTAATCCATTGTTTAGTAGTCATCTGGCTGCTGTATTGATGTCCATGGCATTGGAAGGCAAAGGCATCGCTTGGCTGCCTCGCAGTCTTACGGAGCAGGAAGTTGTTGATGGTCGACTTGTCAGGGCATTAGATGAAAGTTGGGACATCCCGCTGGATATAAATCTCACGCGCCCTGCGGCACCAATGAATCGATCCGCTGAATCCTTCTGGAGTGGTCTCACCTCACAGTAGATTCAAGCGTTGGGTTTGGCTCGCCGCCGGTACGCGTGAGCCACTCCCATCCCGACGCTCCCGATCGCTCACGGCTGTTAACGATAAAGCCCCACGATCGACTGGCCTAGCAGACTCCGCCCTTTGAGCTTTTCTAAAAGGGCTTCTCGGTTAAGTCCTGCCGGAAGCTCCCCCGGCGGAATCGTGGTCGCGACAACGGTCAAGGTGTAATGATGAGGATTTTCTTGTGGCTGTGCGCAGAGTCCACGATAGGCTGTTTGACCCATGGTGTTGACGCCCACCGTGTAAGAGTTTTCCGGCTGATCCTCAAGGCCTTCGTTAAGCTCATTGATGGTGGCAGGGATGTTGTAAACGACCCAATGGGATGTGCCAGTACCCTTTTGGCCATCAGGGTCGGTCAAAAAGATGGCGAGCGAGGCAGTTCCCGCAGGAAGGTGGCTCCAGCGGACGTGCGGCGATACGCCTGAACCGCTGCCACATTGCTGCTCTGTTCCAGCATAGCGAACTGGAATTTTCTGCCCGTCTTTGAATGAATTACTTTGAATGGAAAACTTTTCCGCATAGGCCGTGCTCGCGGAAAGGCAGGCTGCTAATAGCCCAGCATTGAAAATATATTTTGGTACAATACGGGAGTAAGTGAGTTTTTTCACGTCGAGTCCTTATTAATTTGAATAGTCATTCGGGTACGCATTAGCTGAATGAGACAGAAACTGCGGGAAGTCCATTGATTTCACCCACCAAGCTACCAGCCTCGGTCACCATGTGAAGGCCGGTGTAAGAGCCTGTGGTTATTACCAGGCCCTGCGGCAAGGCGACCCCCTGGGTAGTATGGTGATTAACCAACCAAGTCAGTAACCGGCGTGGGTCGCCAGCGGGATTTTCGCCAGTTAAGGAGCTGATACTTTTTCCATTAAAAATAAAACTGAGCGACGGATTAATGAAATCAATGTCGCTCGTGTACGGTACGAACTGCCCAGTTACTAACGCGCCGTGGTTCATCAGATCCGCTAGTTTGGCAAGAGCAGGACTTTCTGGCCACGTAGTGAACCGGCTTGATACGATTTCTATTGTGGCTCCCGTTTCTCCAATAGCAGAAAGTACTTCGGCATCGCTGTAGGGCTCGCTTCTTGGTGTGAATGAATCTTTCAAGCGAAATGCAATTTCCAGTTCGACGCCGATGAATGGATAGTCACTTATTGCAAGACTGCTTCCCGAGGGGTACATACGATCGTTAGGTAACGGGGAACCCTGGATCAATGCGGTAGGAGATCGTGCCCCTACTTTCCACCCTGCGACTGATACCTGGCGCAAGCGGAGGATTTCTTGTTGAACTTGGTACGCTTCCTTAACATCAGCAGGAACTTGAGAAGCATTCAGTTCTGAAATTTGGCTATGGCACTTGTCAGCTTCTACAATGGTTTTCGCAAAAGATGAGATGTGTTGAGGTAACTCCATTTCTATTCCTCTTTCAGCGTCACTGACTTGATCGCAGAGCTCGCAGCCATTGCAAGCTGAAGCAAGTTGAGAAGCCTATGATGGCATATGATAAGCGGCTAATTGATCACGTTTCGTGTGGCGTCTCATCACGAAGTGTTAATCAGCTTGCGAAATACTAAGTTGCAAGTGTGGCTGTTATGGATGAGCAGCAGTTCCGCATTTGTATCATGAGTCTTTTCGGATCGAGTAGTTGGCCATGTGCTCCAGGCCCTTGATCTGCGCCGAGTGGTCCCAGTTGCCGCCGCCCAAGGCCTGACAGGTGTTAAACACTTGCTGGGCATTGGAGGTGTTGGGCAGGTTGATGCCCAGTTCCTTGGCACCTTGCAGGGCGAGGTTGAGGTCCTTCTGGTGCAGGTTGATACGGAAGCCCGGCTCGAAGGTGCCTTTGATTATGCGCTCGGCGTGCACTTCGAGGATCTTCGACGACGCGAAGCCGCCCATCAGGGCTTCACGCACCTTGGCTGGGTCGACCCGGCCTCGATTTCGTGACTTATCATACTGGCTAGTATAATAATTCGATGTGCATTTCGCGCAATGGTGGGCCGTGACTTGTTCCTCGCTTCCCGCCGGTGTCGCGTTGACGCTGGCAGCATGCGGCCAAGAAATCGTCGCGCCTGCCGGAGCGCGTCCGGCCCTGGTGGTTTGCCCGCAGCCGGCCGAAGCCGCTGCTGATGGTTACCGCCGTAAAGAGCGCGCTTCGGGCAATCACGCCGAATACGCCGTTTGCTTGCACCGCAGGTGGGTGGTCGCTGGCGGGCAAGCGTTATTCGCTCTCGCTGTCGACAGTGTGCGTGATGTGCCATCGGCCTGGTGGAACAGCTCGGAGTACCTCCGCCTCGTCCAAGACGCCAGCCGAACTCGGTCAGAGCGCCCTGGGTGACTCCACGGACATTACAGTTATCGGCAGTCACCGCCGAATGCGCCCAGGCCTATCCTTCGAAAAATAATGGAGTTCGGCGGGTTCTATTGATCAAGAAGTTTCTGTATTCTAACAATGTCTTCTTTGTAAATTAATGTGTTGCGTAAGGAATGGAAAGCCAAGTCCGATAGAATTTTGGCTCTCTTGACTTTGAATTAGATTAAGCATTCGGAGACCATCCTCATGTCAGGAGAAGGTGGAGTAAGTAAACAGGAACTTTACATTTCTGTTGATATTGAAGCCTCTGGACCAATCCCTGGAGAGTACAGCATGCTCTCCTTGGGTGCCTGTGTCGTCGGGCAGCCAGACCAAGCAATCTATCTGGAGCTAAAGCCTGACAGCCCCAGGCATGACCCTGAAGCTGTTGATGTGACAGGATTCGATATCGAGGAGCTGGCTAGTACGGGGCTCGCACCGCTTGAGGCAATGAGAACGTTCTCCGCCTGGATAGCACAGATCACCGGGCCTGAAAAAAAAGCCATTTTTGTCGGCCTTAATGCTCCTTTTGATTGGTCTTTTGTGAATTACTACTTTCACAAATACTTAGGTGAAAATCCATTTGGATTTTCAGCGCTCGATATTAAGGCATTTTATATGGGGGCCTTCAATCTTCAGTGGAAGAATACTAAGTCCTCGCAGATGAGCGCAAAGCTCCTTCCGCAGACAACAGCAAGCCATAATGCGTTGGACGATGCACGCTATCAGGGCGAGTTATTCAGTTTGATGTTACAGAGGAGGGCTGAGCAAGGGTAGTGAGCTGATCACAGTAGCCTCAATACAAGCGCCGTCTCGAAATGACCATGCCTTGATACCATTGGCTGCTGACGAGAGGCCGACTATTACAGCGATTGGATGGGGCAGTTCACGAGCATAGCGAGCTGCAAATGTTGAGAAGCTCGCTATATCTGTGGAAGATATTACTGGTACGGTTTGTGGGTGAGTATGCCAATACCCTACTAGCCGAAGCCCCAATGCGTTTGCGGATTCGATTTCTTGACGGCAGCGTTCCGCGTCCAATTCAAGCCACGTCCATCCGGCACGGTCTTTGAGATGCGGCGGAGTAGCTAGGCTGATGATTAACCCGTGAGGGTTTGCCAAATCCACAAACAACTGCCCGCCACGTTCAGATCCGCAAGAGTGTTGGCGAAACTTATTAAATACCTCAGCAACGGTCTGTGTAACGAACAGCGGGCTATCTATGTCTGGCCATTCCCAAGCCCATGCGATAGGCGTCATCGAACTTCATCTCTAACTGTCGGCCATTCTCGCTCAAGCACTATATGCTGGACGCCATCCGATAGCGTCGGACCGCCGTAAGTGCCGTTATGTTTGGCAACGTCTTGGGGCCGATAGATGGTCGTAGTCCACACGGGACTGTCGAACTGTGCGGTCAACATCCTCAATGCAGCTTGCGTTACCATTGATGCCACATTAGCCATGCCTGATGCCCCGCCAGGAATGAAGGTCTGTCCGCAGGCTGGGAGTGAAATTACGCCTCCACCGTGTGGCCATTCGGTATATTTCTCCATGAAATTACCGGCATCGTCGAACAAGTGTCGCCCGTCAAATGCTCCTTTAGGGGCTAGGAGGGCATGACCAACGAAGCTGTGAGGTTCGCTCCACGCTTGGATTAAGCTCCAGGGCGCGCCTTCCGATTTCTTTTGCCATAATGCTACTTCCGATGACCAGTCTGCGGTCGTGACAATGATTAGATCAGCCTTTTCGAACAATCCCGGTTTTTTTAGCAGGAGCAATTCCGCGTATTCGGGGTCTGCTGAAACCTTCACTGTGGGGAGATCAAGTCTGAGTTTCTCTGCGAGAGCATGTGCTTTTGGCCTTGCAAGATCATCAGCTCCAAGTACGTGTCGCCCGAGGTTCGCAGACTCCAACCTGTCCGGATCAATCAGTACAATTTCACCAATACCTGATTTTGCCAATTGCATTGCCACGGTACTTCCGAGTGAGCCCACTCCAACCATGACTACTCGGGCTTTTTCAAGTTGCGGAGCCATACCGCTGAGATCACGTGAGAGAATGTCGCCTCGGTCAAGAACATTGAGGATGGAGGTTCGCACCATCACCGGTGTGTGTGATGGCTGATGTTTGCCTGACCAGCGGCGAGCCGATCGAAATCCATACCAGCGCCCGCGGTCTGGTTGTTTGCTATAGGAGCGGACGTCTAGGCAATACACTGGAGCCCCCGGCGGGCCAGGCAGCTCCAAAACAACCCAGCGATTTGCCAGCGCCCCTTTCCCATCGAACCAAGCAAGAAGTTTCTTGCAATCATCTGGACTGATGTGTGGAGTTAGCCAATCCAAGAGTCGTTCAGGAGTTGGAATTTGCAGGTTGGGGTATGTCTGCAACTTCACATAAAAGCCTGGTACTGCAGGTGATCGAATTTTTCCAGCGTAGCCTACTACGTGCCTTAAATGCGTTCTGAGCGATTCGATGTTCGTGGCAAGCCATGCTGTGCGATCTCGTTTACCGGGGCGTGGGTCACTTATGGCGAAAAGCTCCGAGCTCGCGTTTGGCCGCTCTAGCAGCAGCAGGTCCTGTCGAGAGAGAGTGAGTTGCATGTCCCAGTATGAGGCGTACTCCTTTCGAAACTCGGACTCACGAAGGTCGGGATCTGAACCCGCCAGAACGAGTCGTAAGATGGACGACAGGCGGGTCAAGCTATCATTTACCACAGTTTCCGGCGTACCGGTGATCGGCTCTTCGCGAAACCCGTGGAGACAGAGTCCAGATTTGGTCGCATGCGGCCATTTGAGCCAGGGCGATGGCTCGATCTGAAGTCTCAGCGGTAGCTGCGGGAACAATGTGGGGAAAACGATGCGCACACGTCGTTCTACGCCGGTGTGATCGGGTGGAAGGGGTAATATGAAGCTGGCTGCCTGGCCTTTCTCCGGTGCTACGCATTGCAGAAGTGAATCCACTGCTTCATTGCCAATATAGGTGTGAAGCGCGGCAATGCCGCGCTGAACATTAGGGCTGAAGTTTTGATTAACCGAGACGTTCAACTGGCTTCACATTTGTTTGAGGGTTAGCGTGACTCGCGCTACCAAAAAGCGCGCCCAGATCTACAGTATTGCGAGTGATTCCGGCTTTGCGGCCAGGCATTGTCCAGTTTGCCGGAATCTCACTGTTGACGTTGTTGATCAGTTTCTTGCCAATACCAAAGCTGGACTCCATCACCCTCGCAAAGGCGTCTGCGCTCTCATAACTCTGCAGCCCAAGCTGGAACGAGACTGTCGCACTGGCATGCCAGTTTTCAAATGCTTTGCGGTACTTGTGCCCTTCATCCGGTCTATTCCACTTTTCAGCGAAGTTCTCGCCATCGTCTTCCGGGTTCAAAACTTCATAATCGCCATGGTTGAAATCGACGTGGTTACGCATTTTTTCAACGATCTTGAGGATCGCATCGATGGGGCTCAATGGACGTACTCGGGATTCTTGAACTATTTCAAGATAGGCGTGAGCGGCGAGCGTGGTGATCACGGCTGAGATGGGCCTATGGCTCTCGTTCCTCGTTTCGATGGCCCATTCGTCACGGTGCCGCTTCAGGAGCTTAATCGTGGCCCGCAAAGGGTTTAGCTCATCGTAGTCTTGATAGGTGGGCAAAGGTTCCTGAGTCGCAGAGTCCATCACCACGTCACGACTTCGGTTTGTTGCCAAACTTTTATAAAGCTCTAGGACTATCTGTTGCTTCGAGGCCCCACTTAGCCATTCTGCATAGGAAATCGGGCTGCTGGGTTTCCAGCCAGTTTCGCGATCAGGTACCTCAAGCATCCCTCTGCCGTCGACTTCCATATTGCCTTTTATTGAGCGGGCGGGGGTGACATCGATGTGGAACCCTGGATTTTCGTCAGCGTACTCAATGCGGATACCCCGCCGCAATTTCACAATTTCGGCCTGGACCCGGCTACCGTCACGAAAGCGCTCCTCGATAGCGTTAAGTACCTCCATCGAATCCGCATCACTCGCATGAGGGAGCCAGATAATTGCGTCTGCGTCGATCGTCCCGAGGTCTTTAGGAGCTCCATACACCGGGTTAATGGTTGTTTTCAAACGCATCGAGCCCTGCGGGAAGATATGCGCCTCGGCTAGAAGCGGGTTTGTTGAGGCATCGAGTATTGTCTGCAATTGAGAGTACCTGTCCTCTATCGTTTTGTACTGGCTTGGAGATAATGAAATCTCGCTCGCGGCACGGAGCAGAAGGCGTTCCCAGCTAAGGCGTCGGGTCAGTTCATCTTGCGTAGTCATGGTCGATTCTCATCAGAAGTAAGGCCCAGATTTAAAACGCGTTGAAAACGGTTCTGCTCGGTTCCGTCGCGGTCGTAGACCGCATAGGTGTGCTGGTGCTGGGTGGTGAGGAGTGCCCCGAATTCGATAGCCAACGCAGCAGGGATCGCAGCAAATACGTGAATTTCTTCACGTGATTGGGCTTCCAGCTGGCTGAGCCGGATCTGTAATGCGTCGCGAAAAGCGTGAATCACACGTCGGTTTCGAACCATTGCGTAACTCGGAGTCTCGATAGTTAACTGGGCTATCCGAGCAGTCGGGATTGCTTGCGCTACATCGTCCAGAGAAACCGCAGCTGAGATAGCCAGGACCAATGCAATTGGGCCTTCACCCTGTGGCGGAGGGGTGTATACGAATTCCGGGGGTACAGAGTTGTGGTCAGGCCAGTGCAGCCGGTGTTCGCGGCTAGACGAGAACAGATATCGGTTGAAGCGATCGCCCAAGGATTGCCCTAGTAGTATCAGTGATGGGATGTCAGCTATCCCAACTAGGGCTAGGGCGGGCGCATCCCCGAAAGTTCCTCCGCGTAATCGGAGTTGTTTCTCAATGGAAAATTGCACCTCGTCCTTGATTGACTGCCAATAATGGCTGTCACGGCCTCGGGGGCCTGGGGGCGGGAAGATATGTTTGATAGGTGGACCAAAGGCCACCAGTCCCTCGGCTGACATTGCAGTCAACAGTTCGCGCTCGGAAATGTCACTACGGGTTGAATGATGCTGACTTAGTACGATCAGAGCGACGGCACGTCCAGCGTCCGGCGCGGTAGCAGCCAAGCGGACTCTTTCGAGATAGGCTTCGTGCAAGCCACTCAGGTCATTTTCTGGATACCCCTCTGCATCACGATCAATTTTGTCATGGCAGTTTGGGCAAAGGAGCATGAGATTTGCTGTGTCATTGGTATGGGCCTTCGCCAAGGACTCATCATGATCTGGTCGTGCCCGAGGTCCCTTTGGGCTGGCTGGCAGGATATGAGCGACCTCAGCCCAGTTCATTGGCGAACCTACGCGAAAGTCACGCGTTAGATCTAATCCACATAACTCGCAATGACCAGCCGATCGAATCCAAACAACCCGCTTTACTTCATCGCTTGTGTTATAGCGTCCTTTTTTTGTGCCTGATTTTTGACTTTGACTGGCGTCAGAAATATTCTCCAAATCCATCGAAACCTCAATTCATTTGTTAAGAAAAGAGTGGCGTTAGATATGAGCGATTATGTCGATTGAATCACGGCTTGGTAGCGGAGTCAAAGTGAATTAGGTGCTAGGTTAATCGATTGTCTCGCGCAGCAATTTGGTAAAAATTGTCTACTTCTGAACAGTTCTGAGGCGCGAGGGGTGCGACTTATTATGTCGCTAGCGAGTTGCTAATTCTTGCGGTCGCGCCATTTAGCCACCCTACTGTGGAGTGGCAAGGTTCATCATTTGTGGTGGCAGAGTTGGTTGTTTGCAGCGTGCTCGTTGTTTAATGGTGCATGTGTCGTACCCTTGAGAGTGCCTTTGTGCATATTCTGAGCTATAGGTCGCTTTGTGACGGATAGCCTGATTTGGGGGGGTAGACTGATCAAGGGTTGTCTCAAGCAAGATCAGCGTTCCCGTACTCCTCACCAGCAAAGGTCCAAGGGGCGCTTTGGTGGGCAGCGTCTAGTTCAGGTTTGACGGTGCGCCGCCGGGAAGCAGGCATGGGTATGGCGCCGAATGACGTGATGCCACGCTTGCGGCTCGTAGTTGTTTGATTCTGCCAAGGTGACTCTACGAATTCTCGGTGGCTTGGGCCGAGGTCTCTGGAGCAAGAAGAAGTCCGGATATCTGTTACGGCTGAATGCTCGGCAGAGCAGTTGCTTTGCGGTATGCCCAGACTCAGGAGAGGGCGATACAAAAAAACCACCTCAGCCGCAAGATGAGGTGGTTCTATTCTCAGGCTCCGAGTTCAACGGATCTTGAAAAAAGTTCAGCGGAGCCTGAAAACCTACGCCCGGACGATCAGTCCCAGCTCAACGCCCCACCGGTCTGATACTCAATCACACGCGTCTCAAAGAAGTTCTTCTCTTTCTTCAAGTCCATGATCTCGCTCATCCATGGGAACGGGTTGGTAGTCCCTGGGTACTCTTCTTTCAAACCAATCTGGGTCAAACGACGGTTGGCGATGAACTTGAGGTAGTCCTCCATCATCGCTGCGTTCATGCCCAGCACGCCGCGTGGCATGGTGTCTCGGGCGTATTCGATCTCCAGCTGGGTCCCTTGCAGGATCATCTGGGTCGCTTCTTCCTTCATCGCCGCATCCCACAGGTGCGGGTTCTCGATCTTGATCTGGTTGATCACGTCGATACCGAAGTTCAGGTGCATCGACTCGTCACGCAGGATGTACTGGAACTGCTCGGCAACGCCAGTCATCTTGTTGCGGCGGCCCATGGACAGGATCTGGGTGAAGCCGCAGTAGAAGAAGATGCCTTCCAGAACGCAGTAGTAGGCGATCAGGTTGCGCAGCAGTTCTTTGTCGGTCTCCGGGGTGCCGGTGTTGAACTCCGGATCCGAGATCGCACGGGTGTACTTCAGGCCCCAGGCAGCCTTTTTCGCCACCGATGGGATCTCGTGGTACATGT
>PJTQ01000402.1_pt1 | contig 26386 bp, 17 predicted proteins | sample 1512231 | NCBI WGS metagenome assembly PJTQ01 (sample SAMN08177688, study PRJNA422409) | Soil metagenome, whole genome shotgun sequencing project. | isolation source: Soil (3) enriched on wood chips | place: USA: Madison | collected 2015-01-15 | reverse complement strand
CGCCGAGGCCAGCGGCCGCCAGTCGATCGCGATCGGCGGCTCGGCCACCGCGCGCGACAACAAGACCATCGCCATCGGCAGCCAGGCGCGTGCCTACGAGACGCTGTCGGTCGCCATCGGCGGCGACGCCAAGGCGATGGGGCCGCGCAGCGTGGCGATCGGCGCCAACGCCACCGCCTACGATGAGTCCAACACGGCGGTCGGCCAGTTCGCCGGTACCCAGGGTGAGAACGCCAGCGCCTTCGGCCGCTGGGCCAAGGCGCGCGTGGAGCTCAGTACGGCGCTGGGCGCGCAGGCTGACGTGACCGCCACCAACGCGGTGGCGCTGGGTGCGTACTCGCTCGCCGACCGCGAGAACAGCGTTTCGGTCGGCCGCGTCGGCGAGGAGCGGCAGATCACGAACGTGGCCGCCGGCACCGAGGACACCGACGCGGTGAATCTCGCCCAGCTGCAGGAGGTGCAGAAGACCGCGGACAACACCGACTACTTCTTCAAGGCCAGCGACGGCGACGAGAGCAGCGCCGGCGCTTACGTGGAAGGCGAGTTCGCCACCGCCGCCGGCGATGGCGCCAACGCGATCGGCATGGGTACCTCGGCCTTCGGCAGCGGTGCGATGGCGGTCGGCGAATACACCACAGCGGGTGGTTTCAACAGCGTGGCCAGCGGCAGCAGCTCGACCGCCTACGGTGCCGGCAGCGAAGCCAGTGGAACCAGCTCGACGGCGATCGGCGGCTACGCGCAGATCTTCAATGGCGAAACAGGCGAGATCGAGAATCTGCCCACGCTCGCCTCCGGCCAGGAAAGCACCGCGCTCGGTGCCGGCGCGCAGGCGCTGGCTTACGCGTCGGTTGCGTTCGGCAGCACCTCGTACGCGGCCGGCGACATGTCGCTGGCGATCGGTGGCAGTGCCTATGGCGACCGGAGCATGGCGGTCGGCCGCAACAGCCGTGCGATGGACATCAATGCCATCGCATTGGGGGCTGCCAGCGCGGCGATGGCGCAAAATGCCCTTGCGATCGGCGCCCTGGCTCATGCCGAGGACGAGTCGGCCATCGCGATCGGCAACGGCAACTTTGCCCAGGCCGAAAACGCGATCGCCATCGGCAAATTGTCGGTGTCGCGCGGATTGGGCAGCATCGCGCTCGGTGCCGAGTCCTGGGCGGTGGCCGACAACTCGGTCGCGTTGGGCGCGCTATCCGAAACCACGCGCGCCGACACCGTCTCGGTGGGATCGGAGGCGCGCGGCCTGACCCGCCAGATCACCAACGTGGCCGCGGGCACGGAGGACACCGACGCGGTCAACCTCGCCCAGCTCAACGAGGTGGCCGACACGGCCGGTGAAACCAGCAAGTACTTCCAGGCCAGCGGCAGCGACGACAGCGACGCCGGCGCGTATGTCGAAGGCGACAACGCGGTCGCGGCGGGCGAGGCCGCCAATGCCACCGGCAACGGCGCCTCGGCGCTCGGCGGCGGCGCCAATGCCGTGGCCGACAACGCCACCGCGCTGGGTTTCAACGCGTTGGCGGCGGGCGATTCGTCCATCGCCGTGGGTGGTGATCTGCACTACACCTACTACGACCCCGAGCTGCTGCGTGACATCACCATCGAAGGCACCACCGCGGCGACCGGCATCGGTGCGGCCGCGTTCGGCGCAGGTGCGCAGGCCACCGGCGACCTGACCACCGCGCTCGGCGCCAACGCCAGCGCCAGCGGCCTGTGGGCGACCGGGCTCGGCTCGCGCGCCAACGCCGAAGGCGAAAGCGCGGTGGCCGTCGGCGACAGCGCGCAGGCCACCGGCGACCAGAGCACGGCGGTCGGCGGCAGCCGGCCGGCCGGTCCGAACCTGGGGCACGTCGCCACCGTCGCCTCGGGCGTGCGCGCCTCGGCATTCGGCGCCGCGTCGCAGGCCACCGGCATCCAGTCCACCGCGCTGGGCTGGAACAGCTTCGCCACCGAGGCCAATGCCACCGCGGTGGGTGAGTCGGCCTTCGCCAACGCGCGCTGGTCGACCGCGATCGGCGGGTCGACCTTCGCCGACGGCGAGAACGCGGTGGCCCTGGGCTTCTACGCCAAGGCCATGGCCGACAACAGCGTCGCCCTGGGCACCGGTTCGGTGGCCGACCGCGCCAACGCGGTCTCGGTCGGTGCCGGCCCCAACATCGACGGCTTCGCCGAGGAGCGCCAGATCACGCACGTGGCCGCGGGGACCGAGGACACGGACGCGGTGAACCTGGCCCAGCTGCAGGAGGTGCAGAAGACCGCGGACAACACCGACTACTTCTTCAAGGCCAGCGACGGCGACGAGAGCAGTGCGGGTGCCTACGTCGAGGGCGAATACGCCACCGCCGCCGGCGACGGTGCCAACGCGATCGGGCAGGGTGCCTCGTCCTTCGGCAGCGGCGCGCTGTCGATGGGACAGGTTGCCACGGCAAGCGGTTACGGCAGCACCGCATCGGCCGACTACAGCTCCGCGTTCGGCGGCGGCGCTCAGGCCATCGGCACCGGCAGCACGGCGCTGGGCAGCGGAGTCGAAACCTTCAACATGGAAACGGGCGAGTTCGAGGTGCGCTACACCGTCGCTTCGGGCGACCAGAGCAGCGCCATCGGCGCCGCCGCGCAAGCGACCGGCGCGGGCAGCACCGCGATCGGCTCCTCCGGGCAAGCCTGGGGCGACCTGGCCACGGCGATCGGCGTGGCGAGCTTCGCGCGCGAGGACTGGAGCACCGCGATCGGCGGCAACTCCCGCGCGATCGGCGTGTACTCGCTCGCGATCGGAAATGCAGCGGTGGCGTCGGCAGACCGCGCCACGGCCATCGGAGGCAGGAGCATTGCAAACGGAGAAGGCTCGCTGGCGCTGGGGCAGGTGGCCGTCGCGGAGGGCAAGCACAGCGTGGCACTTGGTGCCGGCTCCGTCGCGGACCGGGATTTCGCGATTTCCGTCGGCGCCGGCGACAGCCTCAACGTGGGCGACTTTCCGCGCACGCGCCAGATCACCAACGTCGCCGCGGGAACAGAGGCGACCGACGCGGTGAACAAGGCACAGCTCGATGAAGTCGCCGGGCAGGTGGGCGAAACCAACCATTACTTCGCCGCCAGCGGCGAACAGGACGGCAGCGACGACGCCACGGTCGACGGCGAGGGCACCCTGGCCGCGGGCAGCAGCGCACTCGCTGGTGCCAACGGCACCACCGCGGTGGGCGCGGGCAGCAAGGCGACGAAGGTCAGCGCCTCGGCGTTCGGCAGCAACGCCAATGCTGCCGACACCAACGCCACCGCGCTGGGCGCCAACACCCAGGCGCTGGCGGCCACGGCCTCGGCGATCGGCTCCAACGCCCAGGCCCGCGCCGCGGGTTCGACCGCAACCGGCTACGACGCCCGCGTGCTGGAAGCCGCGACCGACGGCACCGCCATCGGCGCGCGTGCCCAGGTCACGGCGGCCAACGGCGTTGCGCTGGGCGCCGGTTCGGTTGCCGACCGCGCCGATAGCGTCTCGGTCGGGACCATCGGTGGCGAACGCCAGGTGACCAACGTCGCCGCCGGCACCCAGGACACCGACGCGGTCAACCTCGGCCAGTTCAATGCCGCGCTCGAGGACGTCGATGCGGACCTGGCCGGCGCGGTGAAGTACGACGGCGACGACAAGGCAACGCTGACCCTGGAAGGCGAGGGCGGTACCACGATCGCCAACGTCGCGGCCGGCGCGCTGTCGGCCACCAGCACCGAGGCGGTCAACGGCGCGCAGCTGTTCGGCCTGGGCGATGCGATGGCGCAGTCGCTCGGCGGCGGTGCATCGATGGGTGCGAACGGCCTCAGTGGCCCGACCTACCTGATCCAGGGCGGCAACTACTACAACGTCGGTGACGCGCTGGGTGCGCTGGACGGCGCGATCAGCGGCATCGACGGCCGCCTGAGCGCACTGGAAACCGGCGCGACACCGGCGGACGCCCCTGCCCCGGCAACCGCCTCCAGCGGCGCGACGCAGCAGGTCGATGACCGCGTGGCCGGTGGCGGCGACGTGCAGGCGGGCCCGTCCCGTGACGCCGGCAAGGCCGGAGCACCCGCGCCGTCCACCGGCGGCCAGTCGGCCCCGGTGGCGCAGGCCCCGGCGCCGGCGGCGGTCGACCAGGAGACGCTCGACTCGGCCAATGCCTACACCGACACCACCGCGACCAAGACCCTGGCCTCCGCCAACGCCTACACCGACAGCAAGTTCACCGCGCTGGACGACCAGTTCCAGCAGCTCAGCGACAACCTGGGCAACCGTTTGAACCAGCAGGACAAGCGGATCGACCGGATGGGCGCGATGAGCTCGGCGATGATGAACATGGCGATGAATGCCGCCGGCGGGCGCAGCGAGCGCGGCCGCATGGCGGTGGGCGCCGGCTGGCAGAACGGCCAGAGCGCGTTGTCGGTGGGGTACTCGAAGCAGATCGGCGACCGCGCCTCGTTCAGCATCGGCGGTGCGTTCAGCAGCGACGACAGCTCGGCGGGCATCGGTTTCGGGTTCGACCTGTAGCGCCTGCGTGGCCCGCGTCGCCCGGCCCCGCCGGCGGCGCGACGCACGCCTCCGGCCGGCCGGGCCTTCTCTCGGCGCGGCCACCGGCGACGCGGGCCACGACCTTTTTCTTCGGCCCCGGGCTTGCCTCGCCCGGGGTTTTTTTTGCCGACGGACATGGAACTCCAGTCGTCACGGCGGGTCGAAACGGCAGCCTCACGACCCCGGGACGCCTGTTTTGGCACGCTCCATGGCCCGGGACTGCCGGAATCGCCGTTTCCGGGGATTCCGGACCGCAGATCCGTCCAGCCGTTCCATGAATGGAACGCTGGGAACCTTCCCTTTTGTTAGCAGTCGAATATGGACACTGCTAAAATGACGCCCATGACCGCAACCACGCTTAGCCACCCCCTCGTCGCCAACAACCTGCCGGTGCCCAGCGCACTGGGTTCGCTGGACGCCTACATCAACGCGGTGCACCAGATCCCGGTGCTCTCCGTCGAGAACGAACAGGCGCTGGCCCACCGCTTCCGCGAGCAGGAAGACCTCGACGCCGCCCGCGAGCTGGTGCATTCGCACCTGCGCTTCGTGGTCCACGTCGCGCGCGGCTACAACGGCTACGGCCTGCCGCTGGGCGACCTGATCCAGGAAGGCAACATCGGCCTGATGAAGGCGGTGAAGCGTTTCGATCCGGAGGTCGGCGTGCGCCTGGTCAGCTTCGCGGTGCACTGGATCCGCGCCGAGATGCACGAGTACATCCTCAAGAACTGGCGCATCGTCAAGGTCGCCACCACCAAGGCGCAGCGCAAGCTGTTCTTCAACCTGCGCAAGAGCAAGAAGCGCCTGGGCTGGTTGAACGCCGCGGAAGTGCGCGCGGTGGCCGCCGACCTCAACGTCTCCGAGCGCGAGGTGATGGAGATGGAGTCGCGCCTGTCCGGACGCGACATCGGCTTCGACGCGCCCGCCGGCGAGGACGACGACCACGCCCCGCCGTCGCCGTCCGCGTACCTGATGACCAGCGACGAGGACCCGTCCGAGGCCTACGAGCGCATCGACAGCGAAGACCACAAGCTGCGTCTGTTGCAGGAAGGCATGGGCCGCCTGGACGCGCGCTCGCGCGACATCATCCGCCGCCGCTGGCTCGACGACGACAACAAGGTGACGCTGCAGGAACTAGCCGACGAATACGGCGTCTCCGCCGAGCGCATCCGCCAGGTGGAGGCCAACGCGCTGAAGAAGATGAAGGCGCTGTTCGCGGCTTGAGGGCCGTGATTGGTGATTCGAAAAGGCCCGGGAAACCGGGCCTTTTTCATTTGCGCCCGATCCTGGTCTCGTAGGAGCGGCTTCAGCCGCGGGCTTTCCGTGTCGTCATCTTTCCATCCTGTCATCCCTCGCTGCGCTCGGGATGACAGCAACAGGCGCCATTTCGAATCGCCAATCGCCAATCGCCAATCACGGATCACGCCCGAGGATGATCCGCGCCGCGCGCTGGTAGCTCCAGTACGCCCAGGTCCAGTTGAGCATCACCACCAGCCGGTTGCGGAAGCCGATCAGGAAGAAGATGTGCGCGGTGAGCCAGAACCACCAGGCCAGCGCGCCGGAGAACTTCAGCTTGCCAAGGTGCACCACCGCGGCCATGCGGCCGATGGTGGCCAGGTTGCCGTAGTCGCGGTAGCGGAATGGCGTTGCCGGCTTGCCGGCGATGCGGGCACGGATCGCGGCGGCAACGTGGCGGCCCATCTGCTTGGCCGCCGGTGCGACGCCCGGCACGGGCCTGCCGTCCTGCTGCACGGACGCCAGGTCGCCGGCGACGAACACGTCCGGCCTGCCGGGCACGGAGAGGTCCGGTTCCACCGGCACGCGCCCGGCGCGGTCGAGCGGCACGTCCAGCGCGCGCGCCAGCCGGGAGGCCGCCACGCCCGCGGCCCACAGCACGGTGCGCGCGGCGATGCGCTCGTCGCCGAGCAGCACGCCGTCGGCGTCGATCGCGTTGACCGGCGTGCCGGTATGCACTTCGACGCCAAGCTTCTCCAGCTGCCGGCGCGCCTTGTCCGACAGCGAGTCGGGGAAGGTCGACAGCACCCGCGGCCCGGCCTCGAGCAGCAGCACGCGCGCATCGCGCGGTTCGATGTTGCGGAACTCGCGCTTCAACGTGTGCCGCGCGATCTCGGCCAGCGTGCCGGCCAGTTCCACCCCGGTCGGGCCGCCGCCGACGATGGCAAAAGTCAGCAGTGCACGCTTGGCCGCCGGGTCGCTCTCCGCCTCGGCCCGTTCGAACGCGGACAGGATGCGGCGGCGGATGTGCAGCGCGTCGTCGAGCGTCTTCAGCCCCGGTGCGTGCACGGCCCATTCGTCGTGGCCGAAGTAGGCGTGGGTAGCGCCGCTGGCCAGCAGTAAGACGTCGTAGCGCAGCGCGTCGCCGCGTTCGAGGCGCACCTCGTGCGCGCCGCTGTCGATGTCGGCCACCGTTTCCATCAGCACGGTGACATTGCGCTGCCACTGCAGGATGTGCCGCAGCGGCGCGGCGATGTCCGGCGCCGAGAGCCCCGCGGTGGCCACCTGGTAGAGCAGCGGCTGGAACAGGTGATGGTTGCCGCGGTCGACCAGGGTGATGCGCACCGGCGCCTTCGCCAGCGCGCGGGTCGCCCACAGGCCGGCGAAGCCGCCGCCGATGACGACCACGTGCGGGAGCGCGTTCCCGTCCGGATGCCTGTCGCTGTCCATGGCGCCTCGCGATCGTGGGGAGTGCATGCATGATGCCCGCTGCCGCGTAGGCAACGTGCATGGATCCTGCAGGCGTCGCGCGGCCCGGGGCCCGCACGCGCCTTCGCGCCGGGCCGCGGCCCGGTGCGCTAGGCTTTGCCGCAACCCGCCCCGGAACCTGTCATGCCAGACAACGAAAAGCGCATCGCACTGCTCATCGACGCCGACAACGCGCCGGCGTCGAAGATCGACGTCATCCTCGCCGAGGTCGCGCGCCACGGCGAGGCCAACGTGCGCCGCGCCTACGGCAACTGGAAGAGCCAGCACCTCAATGGCTGGGAGAAGGTACTGCACACCTACGCGATCCGACCGATCCAGCAGTTCGCCTATTCCACCGGCAAGAACGCCTCGGACATGGCGATGGTGATCGACGCGATGGACCTGCTGTACGCGCGCAACCTCGACGGCTTCGCGATCGTCTCCAGCGACGCCGACTTCACCCCGCTGGTGATGCGGCTGCGCAACGACGGCGTGGCCGTCTACGGTTTCGGCGAGGAGAAGACGCCCGAACCCTTCGTCAAGGCCTGCTCGGTGTTCCTGTACCTGGAAAAGCTCGGCGCGCCGGAAGAGACGCGTGACGCCGCCGCCACGCCGCGCGCGCGCACCACGCGCGAGCTGCACGACGACGCCGCGCTGGTACGCATCCTGCGCAACGCGGTCGATGCCGCGCAGGGCGACGATGGCTGGTCGCACCTGGGCGCGGTGGGTAGCCACATCAGCAACCAGGGCTCGTTCGACTCGCGCAACTACGGCTATCGCAAGCTCAGCGACCTGATCGAGGCGACGGGGCTGTTCGAGGTGCAGAAGAACGGGCAATCGCTGTCGGTGCGCGCCAAGAAGGCCGCCGCGCCGCGCAAGCGGGCGCGGAAGAAGGCGGCCGGTTGACCCGGCTCGGCCGGTGCCCGCGGTTCCTGCAGGAGCGGCCGCAGTACGAGCGTTTTGCTCCCTCCCCTGCGACGGCAGGGAGGGTTGGGGCGGGGTGCCGTTGATCAGCGCGAGCCGTGGACACCCTTCCCGGCCTCCCCTGTCCTCGCAGGGGAGGACCACAGCAAAAAGATCGCGGCTGAAGCCACTTCCACGGAAAGATCGTCACTCCCGCGCAGAGCCTGCCCTCCAATGCTTTGGTCGGAGGCGGGGATCCAAGGACGTTGCCCCCGCGAAACGGTGTGCCTAGTACAGATCCACCGGGTCCACGTCCAGCGACCAGCGCACCTTGCGCGCCTCGGGCATGTCGTACAGCGCCGGCACTGCCGCATCGAGCGCGCCATGCAGCGTGCGCCGGTCCGGCGCCGACACCAGCAGCTGCGCGCGGTGCATGCCCGCGCGTCGCGGCATCGGCGCGGGCAGCGGGCCATGCAGTTCCAGCCGCGGCTGCCCCCCAACGGAAAGCGGCGACTCACCCCCCTTTGAAAAAGGGGGGCCGGGGGGGATTTGCTTTTGCTGCCCGGCATCGCCGGCAGAAAGGCCAGTCCCCCTCAACCCCCCTTTCCCGGAGGGCGAGGCCATGTCCCTCGTCGCGGCAAACGGGGACAGCACATCCTTCGCCGCGCGCAGGAACTGCATCGGCGCGTCGACGTGCCTGGCCTCTGCGCGCAGCAGCGCCAGGTGCGCGAAGGGCGGAAAGCAGGCCGCCTCGCGCTGCATGAGCTCTTCCCCGGCGAATGCGTGGTAGCCCCCGGCGATCAGCGTCTGCAGCAGCGGATGCTCCGGGTGATGGGTCTGCAGCAGCACCTCGCCGGGCTTGTCGGCGCGGCCGGCGCGGCCGGCGACCTGGATCAGCAGCTGCGCCAGCTTCTCGCCGGCGCGGAAGTCGGCCGAGAACAGGCCTTCGTCGATGCCCACCACGCACACCAGCGTGAGGTTGGGCAGGTCGTGGCCCTTGGCCAGCATCTGGGTGCCGATGAGCACGCCGGCCTGCGTGCCGAACGCGTCGAGGTGCTTTTCCAGCGCGCCCCGGCGGCGCGTGCTGCCGCGGTCGATGCGCAGGACCGGCACCGTGTCGAAGCGCCCGGCGAGCAGCTCCTCGATGCGCTCGGTGCCGATGCCCTGCGGCTGCAGCGCCAGGCTCGCGCAGTCGGGGCAGGCCAGCGGCACCGGCTGGCGCGCGCCGCAGTGGTGGCACTGCAGGCGCCGGCCGCCGGCGTGCACGGTCATCGGTGCGTCGCAGCGTTTGCACTGCGCGCTCCAGCCGCAGTCGTGGCACAGCAGCACCGGCGCGTAGCCGCGGCGGTTCTTGAACACCAGTACCTGGCCGCCGGCATCGAGCGCCTTGCCGGCCGCGTCCAGCAGTTCCATCGACAGCCCGGCATCGAGCGGCCGCTTGCGTACGTCCAGCACCCGCACCCGCGGCGGCTTCGCCTCGCCGGCGCGCCGGGTCAGGCGCAGGTGCGCGTAGCGGCCGGCGCGCGCGTTGTGCAGGGATTCCAGCGACGGGGTCGCGCTGCCCAGCAGCACCGGCACGCCCAGCGCCTTGCCGCGCACCAGGGCGAAATCGCGCGCGTGGTAGCGGATGCCGTCCTGCTGCTTGTAGCTGCCGTCGTGCTCCTCGTCGACCACGATCAGCCCGGCCTCGGGCAGCGGCGTGAACACCGCCGAGCGCGTGCCGACCACCACCCGCGCCTCGCCGCGCAGCGCGGCGGCCCAGGTGCGCGCACGCTCGCCGTCGTTCAATCCCGAATGGGTCGCGTGCACCGGTACGCCCAGGCGCGCGCGGAAGCGCGACAGCAACTGCGGGGTCAGGCCGATTTCCGGCACCAGCACCAGCGCCTGCCTGCCGCGGGCCAGGCAATCGGCGATGGCCTGCAGGTAGACCTCGGTCTTGCCGCTGCCGGTGACGCCGTCGAGCAGCAGGGCTGCGAAGCTGTCGGTGTCGCCGATCGCGGCGATCGCTTCGGCCTGTTCGTCGTTCGGTTCGGGACCGGGCTGCGGTGTCGGTGCGAGCTGCGAGGCGGGCACCGCGATCCGCTCGACCAGCCCACGCTTGCCCAGCGAACGCGCCGCCGCACGCCAGTCGTCCATCAGCCCGTCGAGCGCGTCCTCGTCGCGCGTCGCCGCGTGCAGCAGCTCGGCCAGGCGTCGTGGCCGGCTGCCGGCGCGCAGGCCGGGCAGGGCGGTGGCGCCGGCCTCGGTCAGGCGCCAGGCCCAGGCATGGGTGTCGGGCAGCGGCTCGCCGCGGCGCAGCGCGGCGGGCAGGGCGGTGGCCAGGACTTCGCCCAGCGGCGCGTGGGTGTAGCGCGCCAGCCAGCGCAGCGAATCGAACAGCTCGCCGCGCAGCAGCGGCGCGGCGTCCAGGCAGGCCAGCGCCTCGCGCAAGGCCGGGCCGTCGCCCGCCGCCGCGCCGGCCCCGGCCACCACGCCAACCAGCTCGCGCGGCCCGAACGGCACCCTTAGCCGGCATCCGACCAGCGCCGGCGCGGCCGCGACCCCGGCCGGCGCGCGGTAGTCGAACAGCCGCGGCAGCGGCACGGGCAGGGCGACCTGCAGGACGGAAACATCGGCGGGCATCGCGGAAGTCTAGCGGTCGCCGGCAAGCGCCATCGCCGAATGCGCGTTTGCGTGCGATAGCTCGGTCCATTCCCATCTATGGCGCGCAAGTTGCCGTGCCGGTTGGGGTTTTCCCCTTATCCACATCGCATGTGGATAAGTCTGTGCATCGCACTCCGGTTCGGGCACAAGTGCACGGGAAAACAGGCCCGATCGGCGACTTGGTCAAAAAAGTGCCAAACAAAACTCTTTCATGTGAATCAACAACTTGCCCGTGAAACCAAGCAGGCTGGCCGGGAGGGGTTGCACGGCCGGCCAGCTTTGTGACGACGCGATGACCGCTGTGCACAACCGATTTCGGCCGCGACCCGGGCACTAGCGACTTTTCCCCGGGAGTCAAGGGCCAAGCGCCCGGGCGTGGCGGCTATCATGCGGGGCGATCACACCGAGCTGACGATGCCGCGCACCCCCAACGAAGCCGCCTCGGCGCCGGCCGCCCTGACCGCTTTCCTGCGTGGCGTGGAACGCCGCGGCGCCGTCTTCGCGCAGCTGCAGGTCGGCGACGCCGCGACCGGGGACCGGGCCCTGATTGCCGCCATGCGGGCGTTCCGCCTGCCGGCGGCGAAGATCCCGTTCGCCGACTGGCCGCGCCAGTTCTGGACCCTGCTGCTGGCCGTGCCGGAGCTGCGCGAGCAGCCGGTGGCGCCGTCGTGGGGCAGCGGGTTCGGCCTCCTGGCCGGGATCGGCCGCGGGCCGCGCGCGGCGCTGCTGCTGCGACTGGTGGCCGGCTTGCCCGAGGCCGAGGCCGCGGCAGTGCTCGGCGTCGCCCGGCCCACCTACCGCCTGGCGCTGCAGCGCGCGCTGCCCCACGGCGAGGACGGCCAGCCGGACATGCAGGGCTGGCGCATGCTGGGCGAGGCCACGCGGCACGCGGTGCGCGAGCTGTCGGCCGAACGCATGGCGCAGCTGGCGCGGATGCGCGAGGCCGCGGTGCTGGGGCGCCGGCTCGACGCCGCGCCGGTCGCGCGCGTCGAGCGCGACCGGGACGCGCCGGCGCCCTGGCGCTGGCCGGCGATCGTCGCGGTGGCCGCGACCTGCCTGCTGGCGTTTGCCGCCACGTTCCTGCCGGTCTTCGTCGACAGCCTTGGCGGCACGCCGCCGGCGTGGATCGAGGTCGCGCCGCTGCCGCCGGCGGACGCGCCGCAGTCGACGTTCGACGACCAGGCCGCGCTGTTGACCCATCCGGACTTCGAACTGCTTGCCGTGGAAACCGGGGAACCGGCCGCGCGTGACCCGGGCTTCTACGCCTGGCTGGCGGCCGGCGCGAAGGTGCCGGAGCTGGCGCCCGACGCCGACGCCATGCCGGTCGCGGACGCCGCGATGGATGGTGACGCGCCGACGGAGACCGAAGATGCACCCTGAGCGCGCCCGCGCCCAGCTCTTGGCGCTGGCGCTGCTGCTGCCGGCCGGCGCCGGCGCCGGCGCGCAGTCGTTGCCGCCGGGGCTGCTGGAAAAGGCGCGGACGCTGCCGGCGCCGACCGGCGCCGAACTGCAGCGCCACGCGGCAACCCTGGCCGCGATGACGCCGGCGCAGCGCGAGGCCTTCGCCCGCCGCGTCGCCGAATGGGATGCGCAGGTGCCCGCCCTGCAGCGCGAGCAGCGCGAAGCGTGGCAGGCGTGGCAGGCGCTGCCGGACGGCGAGCGCGGGCGGCTGCGGGCCGCGGCCGCCGCGTATGCGACGCTGCCGCCGGACCGGCAGCAGGACCTGCGCGCGCAGTACGACGCGCTCGACGGCAGCGAACGCCGCGGCTGGCTGCTCGGCCCCGTGCTGGGGGCCGACTATCCGAAGCTGCACGCGCTGGTGTCGCAGGTCCCGCCCGGCCAGCGCGAGGCCCTGCTGGCCGCCCTGCGCGCACTGTCGCCCGAAGCGCGCGCCGACCTGGCGGTGCTCGCCCAGCGCACCCCGCCGCACGAACGCGACGCGCTGCGTACCGAACTGCTGGCGCAGCCGGTGCAGGAGCGCGACGCCTGGCTGCGCGAACGCCTGCACCAGTAGCGCGTCGCGGCGCCGAGGGAACCGGGCGCCCTGTGGGAGCGGCTTCAGCCACGAGCCTCTGCCTTCATGGTGATGGTGGAAAAGCTCGCGGCTGAAGCCGCTCCCACAAGAAGCAAGAGCAGTCGGCGACCGCCCTGCCCAGGCGGCCTTCTTCCGCTTCCAAGAGCGTCAAGGTCGGGATCAGGAGGAAAGCGGCCGAGGTTCCGGCCCCAAGCCCCAAGTCCCTGCCTCACGCATAAACCAACGCGAACACCGCCGCAAACGCCGCGCCGAAACTCAGCAGCAGCACATAGCAGAATCCCAGCACCGAGTACTTCAGAAACGTCATGGTCCAGCCCTGCCCGTAGGCGCGCTTCTGCATCAGCAGCAGGTACAGCGGCATCCACGTCCAGAGCGCGATCTCGATCCACATGAACAGGCTGCGCAGCGCGCCGGGGTCCGGCGCCAGCCAGCGCTGCAGCGCCATGGTCACGAACACCAGCAGCAGCGCCAGGCACAGGAACGCATGGCTGTGCAGCGCCACCAGCAGGTGCTCCATGTACAGCCGGCGCTTGAAGAAGTAGATCACCTTCAGCATCAGTGCGAACAGCGGCAGCAGGAAGAACAACGTCGCCGGCATCGCGCCCAGGTAGGCGTTCTTGAACGCTTCCTGGTCGTTGCGCATGCGCTCGAGGTTTTTCTTTCCCCGTCCGATCTGTGCGTTGAGCCAGCGGTTGGCGAAGTCCGGCCACCACGACACGGTGATCGGGTTGGTCTTCGGGTCCCAGGGCGTGCCGTTGAAACTCAGCGGGTCGGGATCGTCCCCGGCCATCGCGTCCGGCGGATCGGCAGCGGTCGTCGGGGCGTCGTCGTCGGCGCTGTCCCCGGTCACGTCCGTGGGCTTCGCATCGGGCGCCGAACCGGACGCCGCGGGCGTGGAGGCCGCCGCGCGGGCGGCGGCCTGGCGCTCCAGCACCCGGATGCGCGCCTGCGCGCTGTTGCGGATCGCCTGTTCGGCGATGCCGAGCCCGGCATCGAGTCCGAGCGAGCCGCCCGCATCCTGCCTGCGGGCGTCGGCCAGTTCGGCGAGGGCCTCGTCGCGCTGGCGGACGACTTCCTCCACCGTCTGCACCTGCGAGAAGCTGGCGTCGGTGACGGCATCGGCGCCATCGAAGCCGTCGCCGAAGCTGATCATCAGCTGCGCGACGAAGAAGGTGACGATGGCCAGGGTGACGAACAGCCGCACCGGGCTGACGTAGCGCACGCGGCGGCCGGCGAAGTATTCGCGGGTCAGGAAGCCGGGCCGCACCAGCAGCGGCCACAGCGTGCGCGGCAGCCGCGCGTCCCAGTTGAAGACGGTGTCGGCGAAGTCGCCCATGATGGTGGTGAAGTGCCGCACCATCCCCGTGATCGGCTGGCCGCAGGCGTAGCAGTACTGGCCCAGCAGCGGCAAGCCGCAGTTGCCGCACTGGCCGCGCGACCCGGCCGGTGGCATCGCGGGGGTCGCGGGGGTGTCCTGCTTGTCGTCTTGTTCTGGCATTGGCGTGGTCCTCCGGCACCGGCGCGGTGCGCGGGCCTCCCCTGAGGCCCGGTAACATAGCCGCCCGCCGCGACCCGGCGCCAGCGCCCGACGCCTGATCGGCCGCGGCCGCAGTCACGCGAAGCCCTGTTCCCCATGCCCTTGCCCACCACGCCGCCGGCGCGCCTGCGCGATGAAGTGCGTACCACCGCGGTGCTCGCTGCGCCGCTGGTCGTCGGCCATGTCTCCACCGGCCTGATCGGCTTCGTCGACGCGGTGCTCGCCGGCCACCACGGCACCACCACGCTGGCGGCGGTGTCGGTGGGCACGGCGCTGTTCTGGCTGCCGATGATGATCCCGATGGGCACGCTGATGGCGCTGCCGCCGTCGGTGTCGCAGCTCGACGGCGCCGGCCGCCACGACGAGATCGGCCCGCTGTTCCGGCAGTCGCTGTGGCTGGCCGCGGGGCTGGGCCTGCTGCTGTTCGGGTTCCTGAGCCTGGCGGTGTTCGCGCTCGAGCCGATGGGCATCGCGCCGGAGATCCGCCCGGGCGCGGCCGAATTCCTGCGCGGTATCCGCTGGGGCGTGCCGGCGCTGACGCTGTACTACTGCATGCGCTACCTGAGCGACGGCATGCACTGGACGCTGCCGACGATGGTGCTGGGATTCGGCGGGCTGTTGCTGCTGCTGCCGCTGGGCTGGGTGCTGACCTTCGGCAAGTTCGGCCTGCCGGAGCTGGGCGCCGGCGGCCTGGGCATCGCCTCGGCGATCATGCTGTGGGCGCAGGTGCTGGCGTTCACCGTGTACCTGGCGCAGGCGAAGCGGTTCTCGGCGCTGGCCCTGTTCGCGCGCTTCGACCCGCCGCGCTGGCCGCCGATCCGGGGCCTGCTCGCCACCGGCCTGCCGATCGGGGTGACGGTGATGATGGAAGGCGGGCTGTTCATCGTCACCGCGCTGCTGATCGGCCGCCTGGGCGACGTGCCCGCGGCCGCGCACCAGATCGCGATCAACGTGGCGAGCCTGTGCTTCATGGTGCCGTTCGGGCTGGCCGAGGCGACCACGGTGCGGGTAGGCCACGCGGTGGGGCAGGGCCTGGGCAGCCGCGGCGTGCGCCGGGCGGCGTTTGCAGGCGGCGTGCTGGTGCTGGCCACCCAGCTCACCGGCGGCACGATCCTGCTGCTGGGCCACGACCACATCGTGGCGCTGTACACGCGCGATGCGGTGGTGGCCGCGCTGGCCTCCTCGCTGCTGCTGTATGCGGCCGCGTTCCAGTTCCCCGACGGCATCCAGGTGCTGTCGGCCGGCGCGCTGCGCGGGCTCAAGGACACCCGGGTGCCGATGCTGCTGGCCGCCTGCGCCTACTGGGGCATCGGCATGCCGCTGGGCGCCGGCCTCGGGCTGTGGCTGGGCTGGGGACCGCGCGGGATGTGGATCGGGCTGATCGCCGGGCTGGTGGTCGCCTCGATCCTGCTGGGCGCGCGCTTCCTGCGTTCCTCGCGTGCCGACCGGGTGGTCACGGTGACCGATGGCGCATGAAAACGCGGCCGCGGGCGGGCTATCCTGCCGTATCGGCCGCCTGTCCCTGCTGTTGTAGGAGCGGCGGAAGCCGCGATCTTTTCCCCGGCCTGGTCAAAAAGCTCGCGGCTTCCGCCGCTCCTACAAGATCGACACCGGCCCCACGAATTTCCCTGGAGTCTCCGCAATGAACCAGCCCCGCCCGGGCCACCGCAACGGTCCCGTCGCCGCCTTCTTCATCTTCGTCTGGGACGCGATGAACTTCGTCCGGCGGCTGGCGTTCAACTTCCTCTTCTTCGGCCTGCTGGTGGTGTTGCTGGTGGTGTTGGCGGCGGCCAGCCGGGTCAAGCCGTTGCAGGACCAGACCACGCTGGTGATCGCGCCCGAAGGCGCGCTGGTCGAGCAGTACAGCATCGATCCGGGCATGCGTGCGCTCAACGCGTTCAGCGGCAACAGCGCGCGCGAAGTGCAGCTGCGCGACCTGCTGCGCGCGATCGACGCGGCGCGCACCGACGATCGCATCGAACGCGTGCTGCTGCGCGTGGACCGCATGAGCTTCTCCGGCTACGCCTCGATCCGCGAGGTCGCCGCGGCGCTGGCGAAGCTGCGCGCGGCCGGCAAGCAGGTGGTGTCCTTCGGCGAGAACCTCGACCAGATGCAGTACCTGCTGGCCGCGCAGGCCGATGAGGTCTACATCGACCCGATGGGCGGGTTGCTGCTGGAGGGCCTGGGCCGCTACCACCAGTTCTATCGCGAAGGCCTGCAGGACAAGCTCGGCGTCGATGTGCACGTGTTCAAGGTCGGCGAGTACAAGTCGGCGGTCGAGCCCTTCATCCTCGATGCTGCATCGCCGGAGTCCAAGGAAGCCGACCTGTACTGGATGAGCGACGTCTGGCAGCGCTACCTGGGCGACGTCGCCAGGGTGCGCAAGCTCACGCCCGCGCAGCTGGCCGCCGACATCGACAACCTGGCGACCGGGATCGAAGCCGCGGGCGGCGACCTGGCCAAGTACGCACTGCAGCGCAAGCTCGTCGACGGCCTGAAGACGCAGGAAGAAGTGGAGGACCTGCTGGCCGAGCGCGGCGTCGAGGATGCCGATGCCGACGGCGGGTTCCGCCAGGTCTCGCTGGCCGCCTACCTGCACCACCTGGATCGCAAGCTGTCGCCGGTGGACGCGCGTCCGCAGGTCGCGGTGGTGGTGGCCGAAGGCGCGATCGCCGGCGGCGAGCAGCCGGCCGGCCGCATCGGCGGCGAATCGACCGCCGCGCTGCTGCGCCACGCGCGCGACGACGACGACGTCAAGGCCGTGGTGCTGCGCGTCGACTCGCCCGGCGGCGAGGTGTTCGCCTCCGAACAGATCCGTCGCGAGGTGGTCGCGCTGAAACAGGCCGGCAAGCCCGTGGTCGTGTCGATGGGCGACCTGGCCGCGTCCGGCGGCTACTGGATCAGCATGAATGCCGATCGCATCTACGCCGACCCGTCGACGATCACCGGTTCGATCGGCATCTTCGGCATGATCCCCACCATCCCGCGCACGCTGGAAAAGATCGGCGTGCACACCGACGGCGTCGGCACCACGCGCTTCGCCGGTGCCTTCAACATCACCCGGCCGCTGTCGCCGGAGGTGGGGCAGGTGGTGCAGTCGGTGATCGAGAAGGGCTATCGCGACTTCACCGGCCGCGTGGCCAAGGCGCGCGAGCGTACGGTGGCGCAGGTCGACGCCGTGGCGCGCGGCCGCGTGTGGAGCGGCGCCCAGGCGAAGGAGCGCGGACTGGTCGACGCCTTCGGCGGCCTGCAGGACGCGATCGACGATGCCGCCACGCGTGCCGAACTCGGCAAGCCGGGCGACTACCGCGTGCGCTACATCGAGAAGCTGGCCACGCCGTTCCAGCGTTTCTTCTCCAGCTTCGCCGGCAGCCGCCTGGGCGGCGCATGGCTGCGGCAGTCGGAGTTCGCGCGCGACCTGGCCAGTGCAGCAGTGCTCGCCGACACGGTACCGCAGGCGCGGCGCGACCTGCAGTTCCTCGACGCGGCCATCGCCCGTCCCGGGCAGCCGGTCAAGGCGCTGGCGTACTGTTTCTGCGGGTTCTGACAACAAGCCCCAGGCTTCTGAAGCCCTCCCCTTCAAGGGGAGGGTTGGGTGGGGATGGGTTTCCCCACAGCCGCCGCCAATCCAAGCTCTTGTGGGAGCGGCTTCAGCCGCGAGCTCTTCGCTCCGACAGGTGAAAGCAAAAGCTCGCGGCTGAAGCCGCTCCCACGGGGATACGGGGCGCCGCAGCTTTCCATCCGCAACCCGGACAACGCGAAAAGCCGTCGGGGGCGTAACCCCGACCTACGACCCCGTCGCCGCATCGATCGCCGCCTTCTGCTTCTCCGCCGCATCCTGCACCGCACCTTCAACCGCCTTCGCCCGATCGATCGGCGCCTGGATCGCGTCACGCAGCTGCGTATTGGCCTGCGGCTCCGGCGGCTGGTCCGGGGGCGGCGGCCGGTTGCATGCGGCGCAAGCCAGCGCCAGCAGCAGCGCACCAGGAATCATCGTCGACGTTGCGAGCGACCTCGGCATGGCGGCATCCTCGATTGGCCTCGGCGCTATGCTACGCCCAACCCACACCGGAAGGCTCCCATGGACCCGCAACGCTGGCGACTGGACGGGCAACTGGCGCTGGTCACCGGCGGCAGCGCCGGCATCGGCCGCGCGATCGCGCGCGAACTGCTCGGTTTCGGCGCCCGCGTGCTGATCACCGCGCGCAACGGCGACCTGCTGGAGAACGCACGCGACGAACTGGCCGAGGAGTTCCCCGACGGCGACGTCCGCGCACTGATCGCCGACGTCGCCGACGACGAACAGCGCCGCGAACTGCTCGACTGGGTCGAGGACCAGGGCGAGGGCCTCAACATCCTGGTCAACAACGCCGGCGGCAACCTCACCCGCACCGCGACCGACTACACCGAGGACGAGTGGCGGCAGATCTTCGAGATCAACCTGTTCAGTGCATTCGAACTGACGCGCTATGCCTATCCACTGCTCACGCGCCACGCGGCATCGAGCGTGGTCAACGTCGGCAGCGTTTCCGGCAAGACCCACGTGCGCAGCGGCACGCCCTACGGCATGACCAAGGCCGCGATGCACCAGATGACCCGCAACCTCGCCGTCGAATGGGCCGAGGACGGCGTGCGCGTCAATGCCGTGGCGCCCTGGTACATCCGCACCCGCCGCACCTCGGAGAAACTCTCCGACCCCGATTACCTCGACGAAGTGCTGCTGCGCACCCCCATGGGCCGCGTCGGCGAACCCGAGGAAGTCGCCGCCGCCGTTGCCTTCCTCTGCCTGCCCGCCGCCGCCTACATCACCGGCGAGTGCATCGCGGTGGATGGGGGGTTCCTGCGCTACGGGTTTTGATCGGCCGCGGACCGGATGTCGAGTTTCCGCCCCGCAAACCCAGGCCCGCATGGCGGGATCAGCTGTTACACGCTCCGATTCGAGGCGTACACGGTTACACCCCCACGTCCGCACGATAACGAATGCTCTTGGTTTGCTGCCCGCCTTGAACCGGGCGCATAACGTGTTGATGTAGTAGGAATATTTCCGGTGGAAAGCTTGGAGCAGTACTCGCATACTGCGTGCAATGCTCCTGTATAGGGGCCGAATAGGTGTTAGCCGTGCAAGAGAGTCCACTCAATTCTGCAAGACAAACAGCCAAGGTCTCGCCATGGCTTTGCTTGCTTTCGCTCGTCGCAATCGCTGCCACTTTCCTATACAACAAGCTCTATATTGGTGCCGTGCTTCTCGCTCCCTTCATGGGGCTGCTAGCATTCGCAGCGTTGGTGGTGTACTGGCGTACGGGTAAGGCGTGGGCTTCTACATCCGTCGCGGCTATCTTCTTCACCGTCTCTGTTACTTCAAGTGATGCTGGCTTGTTATGGGGTGTGCCCCAAAGCTTGGCGTTCGCCTTGCTGTTCATGTCACTGCCATTGTTGCTTTTCCAAAGACATATCTTGCGTTGGCTTGCACAAGTGCACGGCTAACAACTCGTTCAAGCCGAACGCGCTTCGCTACACCAACAACATGGCAGAACAACTTGCCATGTTGTTGGCTCCGCTACGCACGTCGGCTTAACTCAAGCGTTAGGGCCCACATGAAGCTCTACAAGTACCGTTCACTACAAAACCTCTGGCACGCACTAGACACTGTCGTGAACCAGCGACTGTACTGTGCGCCTTGGATTGATCTTAATGATCCGCTAGAAGGACGGTATGAGGTTTACTTCGGCAACAAAGTTAAAGACCCAGACCGCCTTGTTGGAAAGATTGAAGGGAAGCGCAAAAAGTTCCGTATTGCATCGCTTTCTTCGGACCCAACTAATTTCCTCCTCTGGTCTCACTACGCAGACGGCCACAAGGGAATCGCGGTTGAGGTGGACATACCAGAGACCAGCCCAGACCTGTTTCAGGTGATCTACTCTCCATTTTCTTCGATATTTTCAGACAGCCTCCAGCTCAAAGAAGATATGCGGCACATCTTCAACGGCAAAACTGAGGAATGGGAGTACGAGCGTGAGTATCGCGTAGTCACAACTCGTGATCACTTCAAGCTCGCCGTCCCGGTGGAGAAGATTCTGATAGGACCGCTGGTACCCGACGATCGTCGAAAAATTCTAAGAGCCATTCTTCCAGACTCCGTGCAGCTGATCCCAATGGAGCTGGATAGAGTGCACGGGGCACTCAGCGTGAGTGAGCCCTAACATTGCGTTCAAGCCGAAATTGCATCGCTACGCCAACAACATGGCAGAAACAGCTTGCCATGTTGCCGGCTCCGCGCTGCAATTCGGCTTAACTTAGGCGTTAGGCGTCACACGGACAGACAATGACCTCCGAACTAGAAAACAAGATCGCCGCGAGCTTTGCCGCGCAAGGCCTCATGGCTACCCTCGGAGCAGAGATCGTCCACGTCGCACAGGGTGAGGTCCATATTGCCTTGCGTCCTCGGCCAGCGCTCTCACAGCAGCACGGGTATGCCCATGCAGGCGCTTTGACCAGCATCGTGGATAGCGCTTGTGGCTACGCTGCACTCACGGTTGCGCCGGCTGGACGCGAAGTGTTGACCGTTGAATTCAAGGTCAATTTCATGCGGCCAGCGCGGGCCGATCGATTCTTGGCTATTGGCCGGGTGGTAAAGTCCGGCAAGTCGCTCACTGTTTGTCAGGGTGAGGTTATCGGTGAGAGGGGCTCCCAGCGTGATTCCATTGCGCTCATGCAGGCGACCATTTTCAACATCGCAAGTGACGCCTAACAATGCGTTCAAGCCGACACCGCTTCGTTACGCCAAGCACATGGCAGGTACAGCTTGCCATGTGCTTGGCTCCACTACGCGGCGCGGCTTAACTTAGGTGTTAGACCACACAGGAGAGATCAGTGCGAGACGGAGAGAAGGGACTTGAGATGGCAGCGGACGTGCTCAAACAGTTAGTTACGCTTTGCACAGCAATTGTTGCGGCAACTTTGGCATTGTTCCTTGCAAACAAAGACAACGATGTGTGTCACTGGTGGCCCTTCTCAAGCGCCATCGCCGGCGGTCTTTGCATCCTGGCTAGCCTTCTCTTTCTTACAGACATCTCGGCAAGATCACTTGGCTCTCGTGGCCACAAACGATCATTTAGGCTCTGCCTCTTTGTCGTAACTTGGGTTCTGTTCTTCCTTTGTGCAGCAATTGCCGCTGGGTATGTACTAAAGCTCTCGGGCGTGGTCTAACAATGCGTTCAAGCCGAAGCCGCTTCGTTCCACCAAGCACATGGCAGGTAAAGCTTGCCATGTGCTTGGCTCCACTACGCAGCTCGGCTTAACTTAGGTGTTAGGCCCCATGTATCGAGTAACCCTTGCCTGTAGTGGAGTTCCTGAGCAGGTCGGCGCTGCCGCTGCCTGTGACATCGCCGAGGAGTTCACGCACCGGCCCTGGCACCAGAACGTTCAGTGCTCTTGGGACGGCTCTCGGTTGCTGCTGCAAGCGGACAACGACTACGACACAGATGGTTCTGCCCTGACGGACGAGTTCTCGGACGCCATCGCAGCGTGCATTGCGGAGGGGTTCAATGGCAGCATCACAGTCGAGTCGGTCACAGCGCTGGCTGGGGCCTAACAATTCATTCAAGCCGACGCCGCTTCGCGGCGCGGCTTAACTCAGGCGTTAGCCACATGTTGACAGTATCGCTACTGATAAGTGCAGGTTTGCTCGCTACTCCCCTACCCGGGGAGCTGCCAGACGGCTGGCGTGTGCCCTCAGATACGGAACTGGCCGACCCAATGTTCTCGGATGCGCCTGCGGCGCTCACCCGCGTCGTAGCTGATTTTAACGGCGACTCCGTCGAGGACATTGCGCTGCTATTGAAAAGCACACGCGATAGCGCTGAGGCTCTTTGGGTGTACATGTCTAGTCTGGAACAATCCAAGTGGCTCCTTCTCAATCAGATATCGTGGGGCCCGGAGCATCCTGACGTCGACTTGTCCATGAGAGTCGACAAGGCAGAGCCGGGGAGCTATGAGTGCTCTAGCACGGGACAGCGCTTCAATTTCTCAAACTCCGGGCTTGAGTACTTTAGGCCAGGTAGCTCTTCATCCATGTTCTTCTGGAATGATGCCAAGGGCGAGTTCCAGCAGGTGTGGGTCAGCGACTAGTGGCTAACAATTCATTCAAGCCGACGCCGCTTCGCGGCGCGGCTTAATTCAGGCGTTAGACCACATGAGAGTCCTTGCAGTCGTCCTCTTATTGCTTCTTCTTGCCTCATGCAAACCTGTGGCACCGCAACCTTTTGACTTTACAGAGGCGGACATCGGGGTTCTTCCCGGATGCCCGGTACTACCCGGCGTCGAAAACGTAGTCATCTCCGGCGAGAGCGGCGTTGACTTCCGCGTCTGCAAAGCGACCCACGCTCCAACCGGAAAAGTGCTCTTTGAAGTCTATGTTGGCGAGCATCCTGGCACTCCTGAGAGTGGCTTAAAGTACGGTGGGGCCACAACGGTCAATGGTAAAACGCTGATCTGGTTCAACACTCGTACTAGGGGTGGCGGGGGGTCGCCTCGCATCTGGCATACCTATCTGCCAACGGGTAGTCCGCGCGGCACAGTAATGGTCGTAACGTTGGTTACTCACTCGCCCGGAGAGCTAGATCGTGTTGCTCCGTTGATCACACATCTGACACCAAGTCTGTAGTCTGCGGTCTAACAATTCATTCAAGCCGACCTTGCTTCGCAAGGCGGCTTAATTCAGGCGTTAGGCCGCTTTGAAAGAACCCCGCTACCGCTACAAACTCTCTCTCACGATCACGCATCCGACGATGCCGGCTGCGCGTATCGGTGAGGTGCTGCGCATGGAGCCCGATCATAGTGGGTCGTTCGGCGAGGATCGCCTCACGCCCAAAGGCAACCCGCTACCCGGCAAGTACAAGCACAGTTTCTGGCGTCGCTCGCTCGTGGCCCCAAATGACGATGAGCTGGAGCAGTCCTTGGCATCAACCGCAGAACAGCTAGAGCCATACTCTCGGTTCTTCATTGACCTCATGGCTGATGGTGGTTCTGCCCGCCTTTTCATTGGCCTGTTCTTAGAGCAAGAGAACATCGGCATTGAGATCTCCCCTGAGCTCCAAGGCAGGTGCAGCCGGCTCGGCATTTCGCTAGGCTTCGACATCTATGGGCCAGATTAGCTGGGTGGCGCGGCCTAACAATTCATTCAAGCCGACGCCGCTTCGCGGCGCAGCTTAATTCAGGCGTTAGGCGGCTTTGATGCATCTCAGCAGACGAACCTTTGTTGCTACAGCTGCGGCGGGAGCGGTGGTCCTTGCTGTGCCCGCCAATGCTTCACCAACAGGAGAACGCGGCATGTACGGGTTGATTGGAAAGATCAGGGCCGTGGCGGGGCGACGAGACGCTCTGATCGCCATCCTTCTTGACGGTGTGTCGGGCATGCCTGGCTGCTTGAGCTACGTGGTTGCACAGGATCCGACCGACACTGACGCAATCTGGGTGACAGAGGTCTGGGATAGCCGAGACAGCCACAAGGCGTCGTTGTCGCTACCCTCAGTTAAAGACGCAATCTCCCGCGGCAGACCGCTGATTGCCGGATTCGATCAGCATATAGAGACTGCGCCGGTGGGTGGTCACGGTATCCAGGTCGCCGCCTAACAATGCGTTCAAGCCGACACCGCTTCGTTACGCCAAGCACATGGCAGGTGCAGCTTGCCATGCGCTTGGCTCCACTACGCGGCGCGGCTTAACTTAGGTGTTAGGGCTCACAAATGGATTCTCTTGCTCTGTCAGATGGCGAATTCGGGATTACCTTTTGTCAGCCACTTCGTAGCGACGGCTGGTTGGATAGCTTCGTTGTCCGCATAGAGGAGCCAGGTCTTAGCGCCTCTGCTCGTGTCGAGAACTCCGGGATGATTCAAGGCCCTGAGATCTTCTTCCAAGACATTGCGCATAACTGGCGCGGCTGGGAGGGTGAGAAGAGTTGGTATGCGTTAGAGGGGGAGTTGAGCCTTGTGGCTACATCTGACTCACTGGGGCACATCACAATTCGCGCACAATTGCAGCCAACTGCTGGCCCAGATGGCTGGCGTGTCATCGCTTATGCGTATGCTGAGGCTGGTCAGCTTGACTCGCTCTCCAAGAGGGCAGCTCAGTTCTTCGGGCGTGAGCCCTAACAATTCATTCAAGCCGACGCCACTTCGTGGCGCGGCTTAATTCAGGCGTTAGGCCCCATGTTCAACGAACTCATGTTCATTGCGCTAGCCATAGCATCAGCAATAGGCACGCTGTGGGTATATTGGGGTGTGCCCCGACGTGTCGTAGCAAGCTGGGCAATAGGCATGGGTATTGGCTACGCGGCTATCAATGCAATGCTCTGGCTCTTCTTCACAGGCGCTTTCAATACGCCGCCGACTTCACGTATTGCTGGCGGTGTTGCGCTTGGGCTTGGCATTGCAACTGGTGGGGTCGTGGCGCGTGTCCTTAACCGCTTTGGCCGCCCCACTCGCCAAGATGGGGCCTAACAATGCGTTCAAGCCGAAGCCGCTTCGTTCCACCAAACACATGGCAGGTGAAGCTTGCCATGTGTTTGGCTCCACTACGCGTCTCGGCTTAACTTAGGTGTTAGGCATCAATGGCGAGATCTCTGGCATTTGCATATGCGCTTTCTCTCGTCGTTCTGGGGGCGATGATCGCGCTCGGGCGTGGCGTTCTGCCGAAGCTAGACGGTTTCACCACCTTCTTCTACATGAGCTTTGTAGGCTTACTTATGCTTCCGGCGTCCGTCATGTTCTTTCGGGGTGGTCGTTTGTCGCCTGGGCCGCTTCGCAAGCTCTTGGCCTATGGGCTGTCGGCTGTCACCGCGTTCTTGGGCCTAGGGTCATCAGTCGCAGTCATACTTGTCCTACTAGGCGCAGCCAAACCGGGTTGATGCCTAACAATTCATTCAAGCCGACGCCGCTTCGCGGCGCGGCTTAATTCAGGTGTTAGGCCCCTATGAAGCCTTATGTTCTCCTTGCAGTTCTTGTAGTTGGACTGAGCCTTTGGGGCTACGGGTTGTGGCGCCGCGGCTTCTTCGGGCCTGAGACACTACCTGTCGAGCGTTACGCATACGCCGCGCGTAACGCACTCTGGCTTATTTCCATACTCATTGTGTCTTGGCCTCTCCAGCTCTACAGGGCCTCGATTGGCAACGCGGCGTACTTCGTTACAACCATTGTCGTCCTTGCAGTGTTCTTTCTCTTGGGCCTGCTAGCCCAGAAGCTTCTTTTCAAGCGCTTCCGAGCTCGGCATGACGGGGCCTAACAATGCGTTCAAGCCGAAGCCGCTTCGTTCCGCAAAGCACATGGCAGGTAAAGCTTGCCATGTGCTTCGCTCCACTACGCGTCTCGGCTTAACTTAGGTGTTAGGGGGCTTGTGTGGATTGGTCGCAACTCAACGACAAGCAGCTACTTGGTGCGTACTGCTCGTTGATGACAGAGCTAAAAGACCGTGGAGTAGTTCGTAGCTCAAATAATCCCGTGGCCGACTACACGGAGACCCTTGTATCCCGCGCGCTCGGGCTTTCGCTTGAGTCGCAATCCCAAGCATGCTATGACGCTCGCGGCGCTGACGGCACCAGGTACCAGATTAAGGGGCGCAGGCTTACAGCCCACAACAAGTCCACCCAGCTCAGCGCACTACGCAATCTGGCTCAACGCCCTTTCGACACGTTGGCCGCCGTTGCATACTCGCAAGACCTGTCTGTTCTCTACGGCGCCCTGATCCCCGTTGAGGTCGTTATGGAGCTTAGTCGCTTCTCGGCACATAGCAACAGCCACATCTTCATGTTCCGGCGTAACGTCTTGGAGGATTCGCGTGTTACAGACATCACTAGTACGCTCGCCGCCCCCTAACAATTCATTCAAGCCGACACCGCTTCGCGGCGCGGCTTAATTCAGGCGTTAGGCCCCCATGCAAATTCCACTAGAGACTGTTGGTCACATACTCAATAGTGACAAAGCCTTGCATAGGGTCAAGGTGTCGGATGATGCGACCAACACGGGTGGGTTCTTGATCT
>PJTQ01000398.1_pt1 | contig 26772 bp, 19 predicted proteins | sample 1512231 | NCBI WGS metagenome assembly PJTQ01 (sample SAMN08177688, study PRJNA422409) | Soil metagenome, whole genome shotgun sequencing project. | isolation source: Soil (3) enriched on wood chips | place: USA: Madison | collected 2015-01-15 | reverse complement strand
TCTTTATTTCGGATATTTTTTAATCAACCTGCAATGGGAAAATGAATTGTTGTTGCATTATGAATGGATTCCCTCTTTGGGCATTGACCTTAATTTTAAGCTTGATGGCCTTTCCATTTTATTTTCATTGCTCATTACCGGAATTGGAACGCTGATTTATTTTTATGCGTCTGATTATCTGAAGAATGCACAATATCTTAATCGTTTTTTTTGTTATCTGACACTGTTTATGGGCTCAATGCTCGGCCTTGTTCTGTCAGACAATCTTATTACGATTTTTATGTTTTGGGAGCTGACGAGTATAACTTCCTTTTTTTTAATTGGATTTAACAATGAAGAAGAAGATTCTCGTAAAAGTGCTATGACAGCGTTTGTCATAACGGGTTTAGGAGGGTTTCTGCTTCTTTCGGGATTTTTGTTGATTGGGAATATAGCCGGCAGTTATTCGATAAATGAATTATTGAATTCCAAAGAATTATTACAAAATAATTCTTTGTATTTTCTCATCCTGATTTTTATTTTCGGCGGAGCGTTTACCAAATCGGCACAGTTTCCTTTTCACTTTTGGTTGCCGGGTGCCATGGCAGCTCCCACTCCGGTATCGGCCTACCTGCATTCAGCCACTATGGTTAAAGCGGGGATCTATTTGCTGGCCCGGTTTTCACCGGTATTGAGTGACGGTTGTATTTGGAATTATACTTTGATGACCGTAGGTGGAATTACGATGATTTACGGTGCTTTTCATAGTATTTTCCGGACAGATATGAAGGCCATCCTGGCTTATTCAACCATTTCGGCATTGGGAATTATTGTGTTCTTATTGGGAATAGGAACTGATTATGCCATCTATGCTGCTGTAACATTTATATTGGTACATGCGCTTTATAAAGCCACCTTGTTTTTGGTCACAGGAATTATTGACCACGCGGTACATACACGAGACATAACAAAACTTGCCGGATTAGGGAAATTCATGCCGGTTGTAGCTGCGGCAGCATTCATTGCGGCTATTTCAAGTGCGGGGGTTCCCCTGACTTTTGGATTTATAAGCAAAGATTTAATTTACGAATCAACACTGCATATTCCGCAATGGAGTATATATTTGACCATTTTAGCTGTGACAACCAATGTTTTTTTGGCTTGTTCCGGTTTTTTGACTGGGGTAAAACCTTTTGTAGGTAAGTTATCTTATCAATCTTCCGAACTTCATAAACCTTCTTTTTTGTTATGGTTTCCTGTGGTAATTTTAAGTTTTTTGACATTGGCTTACGGAATCTTTCCGTTTTTAGCAGACAATGGAATTTTGAAATATGTTTATCAGTCTGTAGCCGGAAGTGAAACTGGCTTGTACCTGAAGGTCTGGCATGGTTTTAATTTAGTGCTGATATTGTCAGTGCTTACCATATTTTTAGGGATATTGGTGTTTATGCTCAACCGTTATTTGCGCAAGCCATTGCAAAATATATATAAGCTGGAATCTGTTTCACCTCAAAACTTAATGGAATCTTTTGGTGAATTCTTCAGAAAATTTGCATTTATTTATACAAGATTGATGCACAATGGTTATCTGCGTAATTATCTGATTTTTATTATTTTATTTATAACCGGATTAGTAGGTTACCGTATGTTTACAACCATTCCGATTCAGTTTATCACACAAGACTTATCCGGATTTCGGATTTATGAACTGACGGTATTTATCATCATCGTGATATCGATTTTTTATACTCTCAAAACGACTTCTCGGCTTACAGCCATTGCCAGCCTTGGGATTATAGGATATTGTATCTGTTTGATTTTTGTTTTTTACGGAGCGCCGGATTTGGCTATGACGCAATTTGCTATTGATACGCTTACCGTTGTTTTGTTTGTTTTGGTCTTGTTTAAATTACCATCGTTCTTACCATTTAGAAATAAAAAAATCATTATTCGTGACGCGGTTATTTCTTTATGTTTTGGAGGATTGATTATGTTGATTACTTTACAATCACTGGTTTATCCGGCCAGTAAAGAAATCAGCAGGTTTTATGCTGAAAATGCGTATGTTTTGGCAAAAGGAAAGAATGTGGTAAATGTTATTTTGGTGGATTTCAGAGGATTCGATACATTAATTGAATCAATTGTTTTATCTATTGCGGCATTAGGAGTTTTTGGAATTTTAAAATACAGAGGTATCAATGAAGAGGCAGACTAACCGGCAAAAATCAAAGAAATTTGATTTGATCATTTTGAAAACGGCAACCAATTATTTGATTCCCTTGTTGTTGATGTTTTCTATTTTTGTCTTGCTGAGAGGGCACTATCTTTCGGGAGGTGGATTTGTAGGGGGGCTTATTGCATCTATCGCGTTTGTACTACATTCTTTTGCACATTCAACAAAAGAAACCCTTTCTTTATTTAGGTTTTCTCCCAAGACCCTGATTCCTATTGGTTTATCTTTATCCTTGCTCAGTGCACTGGTTCCGGTATTTGCGGGAGCACCCTTTTTTACAGGGCTATGGCTTGATGATCCTATTTCTGTCATCGGTTCTGTGGGGACAGCTCTGTTGTTTGATGTAGGTGTATATATTGTAGTGATAGGAGTTACGCTCACGATTTTATTTACGATAAAAGACAATGTTTAAATGGAGTTATTATTGATTTTATTGGTTGGAATATTTTATTCATCAGGAGTATTTCTCATGCTTCGCAGGAGTATGGTGAAATTACTCTTGGGATTATTGCTTCTGGGAAACGGTGCCAATATTTTGATTTTCTTAACCGGAGGACTGACCAAAGGTAAACCACCTATAATTGATGGAGCAGAAAAAACGTTTTCTGATGTATATGCTGACCCTGTTCCACAAGCATTAATCCTGACGGCGATTGTCATCAGTTTTGCCTTGAACTCATTTGCTGTCATTTTGCTCAAAAAAGTATACGAAACTACCGGATCTGACGATTTAGATTCATTGAATATTCAGGATTTAGATATATGATTACGAACTTCATACTTGCCCCGATTTTAGCACACATGGTAACCGCCATCTTGCTGTTGTTTTTCTGGCGAAATATTGCCGCGCAACGGGTGATCAGTGTAATTGGTAATATGTTTGCTTTTTTACTTTGCCTGAGGCTGTTTTCCGCAACCGACGAGTTTGGTTATCTGATAGTTCAGGTTGGAAGTTGGGAAGCGCCTTTCGGAATTATTTTTGTGTCTGACACACTCAGTTCCATCATGGTTCTCTTAACGGCTATCGTCAGCTTGGCGGTAGGTATTTATTCAACAGCGGCTTTAAATCCAAGTCGTATTAAATATGGATACTTCGTTTTCTTTCATTTTTTGGTAATGGGACTGCTGGGGGCATTTCTAACGGGCGATATATTCAATCTGTATGTTTGGTTTGAAGTGGTAATTATTTCCTCATTTGTACTCCTTACCCTGGGAGGGAAAAAGATGCAAATGGAAGGGGCTATCAAATATGTGGCGATGAATATGTTGGCGTCCATTGTTTTCTTAACAGCCATCGGAATCCTATACGGAATTACCGGAACATTGAACATGGCCGATTTGGCGGTTAAAATCAAAAGTGTGGAAAACCTGGGGCTGGTATCCATAACGGCATTATTGTTTTTTGCCGGATTCGGAATTAAATCCGCCATTTTTCCTTTGTATTTTTGGCTTCCTTCTTCTTATCATACACCTCCTTCCGCCATCGCTGCAATATTTGGGGGGCTCTTGACAAAAATGGGAATTTATGCCATGCTCAGGACTTTCACCTTGATTTTTCAACCAGATGAATTCATCAGAAATGTATTCATAGTCATTTCAATTTTAACGATGGTCACAGGTGCTTTGGGGGCCATCAACAAGCGAAGCATAAAACGCCTGATTTCTTATCTGATTGTTTGTCATATAGGGTATCTTATAGCAGGAATCGGGCTTTATACCGAAATGGCAATTGTAGGAGTGATTTTTTATCTGATGCATGATGTAATTGTAAAAAGTAATTTGTTGATGATTGCAGGAATTATACAAAAAATACGCAATACAATCGATATGACACGTTTGGGCGGTTTGTATAACGATTATCCGAAACTATCGGTCATTATTGCCATTGCGATGTTTTCTTTGATTGGAATTCCGCCTTTGTCTGGATTCTGGCCAAAAATTCAGTTTTTTGGTGAATCTTTACGGGCTGAGCAGTATTTTCTTTTAGGAGCCATTATTTTTGCCAGTTTTGTGACATTATATGTGATGGCCAAGATGTGGTCAGAAGTATTCTGGAAAGAATCACCCAAACCCTTGACAGAAGAGATTGACCGTTTTGCTCAATTATCATTCATCAGGAAAGCAGCACTCATTGCACCGATAACTGCCTTATCTTTTGTATCTTTATATTTGGGATTGAACGCGGGTGGTGTTTATGATTTGGCACATAAAACAGCGATGGAATTAATGAATCCGGATCATTATATTAATGCGGTATTAAACGGGAATTACGGAAAATGATTAAGAATTTTTTACTCAATTTGTTGCTCTCTTTGGTTTGGGTCGCCCTTACAGGACACTTGAACTATCCTAATTTCTTATTCGGCTTTTTTATGGGATTCGGAATACTTTGGGTTTTGACCCGTACGGGAAATTTAGAAAATAAAGCGTATTTCTATAAAGTACCAAAGCTGCTTCTTTTTTGCCTTTTCTTTTTATACGACATGATCAGAGCCAATTTAGAAGTGACAAAACAGATCCTGACGCCTAACTTTCGTTTAAGCCCTGCAATTATTATATTTCGACATAACTTGAAATCTGATTTTGAAATTACTATGCTTTCCAATCTGATTGCTTTAACGCCCGGCACCATGGTACTGAAGATAAGCCCCGACAAAAAATACCTTTACATACACATTTTTAATATGAAAGATAGAGACAAATTTGCCGAACGTTTAAGAAATGGGTTAGAAAAAAAATTAATTGAGGTAATAAGATAATATGACTGTCTATCAATATTTACTGTACGTTCCGATGCCTATTATCTGTATAGCATTTATCATTATTTTTTTACGTTTTCTTAAAGGTCCGAAAGTAGTGGACAGGGTAGTGGCAATCGACCTGATAATTACTTCGGGCGTCGGATTGATCGGGGTGTTTTGTATTTTGTATAACAATGAATCTTTTTTGGATGTTGCCATGATTCTGGCGCTTATCGCGTTTTTAAGCACCATCGCGTTTTCTTATTATCTGGATAATGGAGAAAGTAAAAAAGACAAAGAAAATAAAAAGAAATGAGTGATTTGATGATTATGATTTTGTGTACGTTGGGAGCGATTTTTATTCTGATCGCCGCTTTGGGAATTTACAGGATGCCAGATTTTTACACGCGTTTGTCCGTAACGGTCAAAGCCGGAACATTGGGAGTTGGCTGCATTCTGGCTGCTGTTGCCATTTACTTTTATGATTTTGCAGTTTCAACCAAAGTATTTGCCATTATTTTCTTTTTGTTCATCACTTCCCCGGTTGCCGCTTACATGATTTCCAGAACCGCTTTTGTCAGCGGAATCAAAATGTTTAATACAACCGTAATTGATGAGAAAGGACAAGATAGAGGCGAGGTACAGGGAGAAGAAATGGAGGAGAATGATTAATGATCAGATAAATTATTATAAATCTGATAGTGCCCTATTAACCAGCTCGCTTACTTTTCGTGCTTTCTGCATTACCATCACATGGGTTCCGCCTTCCACAATTTGCACATCTTGAATTTTTGAAACGGGAAAGACTATATCTTTATTCCCATGAATATGGATGAAATTTTTCATTTCCACATGATTTTTCCAGTTGACAATCTGATGAATGGACCATTTTAAATAATAAGGATCCCGGAATTCAAAAAACTCATTGATATCCGGCATTTTTGCATTGTAAATGTTACGGAAAAGCGCATAGGAAATTCCATTATCTGAAGATATGAATTTCGGGGGAATGAGTTTATGCAAATTGGAATGTGACGAAAATCTCATAATCTTCGGTAATTCTTTTCTTGATTTTACGGTGGAAATCAAAATGTTGAGTTTCGGGTCTAAAAAGCGGTTGATTTCCTGTGTGAGGATTCCGCCAAATGAAAGCCCCATCAGAATAAATTCTTCATTTGTATTGATTTTCTCAGCCATTCGTTCTGCATAGTGCTCCAGTGTTTCTCCTTTTTCAGGTTGAAGCCAGGGAAGGTAAACGGGATCAAAATCCGGATTGATTTTTAAATATTTAAAGGCTTTCTCGTTGGCACCTAATCCACTGATTTGATAGATTTTCATTTTAAATGCTCACTAACAATTGATTTGTCTTTCGAGAGACACTAACCGTTCCATTATGATTCAGCATGACCAAATCCACGATTTCAGTTTGATTGATCAATTCTTCATCAAAATCAGTTTCAACTTTCACATAATTTTGAGTAAAACCATGCATTTTACCGTTTTTATTGTCTGATTCCCAAAGGACTTTTTGTGTGGTTCCCAATTGGGATTGATAAAAAGCCATCCGCTTTTTTTCGGAAAGAATCCGCAGCATTTTATTTCGTTTTTTACGAGTGTGGAGCGGGACAATTCCTTCGAAATCTATTGCTTCCGTATTATCACGTTCTGAATAAGTAAAAACGTGCAGATAAGAAATGGGAAGTGAATTCAGGAAATTATAAGTTTCTAAAAACAGCTCATCTGTCTCTCCCGGAAATCCAACAATAACATCCACGCCAATGCAGGCATCCGGCATTACCTTGCGCACTTTTTCAATTCGCTCCAGATACAATTTAGTCAGATAGCGGCGTTTCATTTTTTTCAGAATTTCATCGCTTCCCGATTGCAGCGGAATATGGAAATGAGGAACAAATCTCTCGGATTTTGATACAAATTCAATGATTTCATTTCGAAGTAAATTGGGTTCGATAGAAGAAATGCGAATTCGTTCTATGTTTTCGACTTTGTCCAGTTCCTCCACCAATTCCAAAAAGGTATGCTCATGTTTTTTGTTTCCAAACTCACCTTTCCCGTAATCTCCAATGTTGACGCCGGTCAAAACAATTTCCCTGATTCCTTTATCAGCGATTTCTGTTGCGTTTTTAATGACGTTCTCCATCGTGTCCGAACGGGAAATGCCACGTGCAAGCGGAATCGTGCAATAAGTACATTTGTAATCACACCCGTCCTGGACTTTTAGAAAAGCGCGTGTCCGGTCACCAATTGAATAGGAGCCCACATAGAAATCAGCCTCACTGATTTCGCAGGAATGAATTAAAGTATCTTTTTGCTTGTTTAAATCTTCGAGATAATCTATTATATTGAATTTTTCAGTAGCCCCCAAAACCAAATCCACACCTTCCATTTCCGCAATTTCCTGCGGTTTCAATTGAGCATAACATCCAACCACAACAACAAATCCATTTGGATTGGCTTTCATTGCATTTTTCACAATCGTCCGACATTCCTTGTCTGCATTGGCAGTAACAGAACAGGTGTTAATCACATAGACATCAGAAGGTTCTGAAAATCCCACACGCTGATAACCATTGTCCAAGAGATTTCGGGCGATGGTAGAAGTTTCGGCAAAATTTAACTTACAGCCGAGTGTATGAAAGGCAACGGTTTTGTTTGAAGAAAACATTTTGCAAAAATAAACATATTTTATGGATTGAAAAGTGGATTTGTAAGCCGATTCTCAATCGAATTATTATCATACATAAACTGAGAAGATAAAAGTTATAGATAAACCTATGGGAGTGATAAATAGAAAAAACGAAACATAATTATCTGATTTTGGAAAAAATATGTTTTGTTGTTTTAAATGCACATCGGGTTTATTCAAATAATTTATTATTTAAACCCGTAGTGCATTATCAATTGAATTTTAAAGTATTGAATTTAAGAAATTTAGACAATACCATACCCCGAAGGGGTTATATATTTGTAACCCCGGATGCAATCCGGGGTAAGAAATTATCGACGTAGAATATTTTGGCACATATTTTTGAACAAAAATTGTGACAAAATAGAGGATTTCGATAATGCACATCGGGTTATTTAAATAAAAACCTGTTATGCTAACTAACAAATTTTAAAAATTACCAATTTCCGTCCAACCTTTTTGAAAACGATTGCATCAATATCTATAGAACCCAAATTTTATAAGATATGAAGACTTTAATATTTGCATTAGGAACGGTCATTTTGTTTTCAGGCGGAATTTCCAAGGAAAAACAAATTGAAAACCGTGAAACTCCAATCGGAAACATAAAATCAGAAGAAAATTTCACACAGGAAAAAATCCAGGTAGCTTTGTTGCTGGATACTTCCAGTAGCATGGACGGATTGATTGATCAGGCAAAATCCCGGCTTTGGAATATTGTCAACACATTAACCACACTGCGTTATGAAGGGAAGAAACCAAGTATTGAAATAAGTCTTTATGAATACGGAAACGATGGTTTGTCGGCCGATGGCGGATTCATTCGTCAGGTAACACCTTTGACTTCCGATCTGGATTTGCTGTCTGAGAAATTGTTCGCTTTGAGAACAAATGGTGGTTTAGAATATTGCGGACAAGTTATTCAAACATCCACAAATGAGTTAAAATGGGACGATAATAAAAACAGTATGAAGCTGATCTATATTGCCGGAAATGAGCCATTTAATCAAGGGAAGATTAATTATATTGAAGCAATCTCCGATGCCGTTAAAAAAGGAATTTATGTCAATACCATTCATTGCGGAGATGATTATTCCGGGAGAAACGGAATGTGGAAAGACGGAGCCGATAAAGGAAATGGTGAATATTTCTTCATCGACCACAATCAAAAAGTAATTTATATTCCAACGCCTTATGATGTGAGAATTGACGATTGCAACACCCGGTTGAACAATACTTACATTTATTATGGTGCCCAAGGCGGAAAAATGAAGGAGCGTCAAATGGAACAGGATATGATGGCGGCCGAAGTGAGTTCCGAAAACAAAGTGACACGAGCCGCAGCCAAAGCCAATTACGGATACTCTAATGCCAGCTGGGATTTGGTAGATGCGATTGAAATGGATGGAGCAAATTTGAAGGATATTGATAAATCAACTTTGCCTGAAAAATACCGAAAGATGAACGATGCCCAATTGAAAAAGGAAATCGAGAATATGACCAGCGAACGTAAAAAAATTCAGAAAGAGATCTTGGAATTAAATACGGAACGTGAGAAATTCATCCAAACCGAATTGGCCAAAAGAGGAGAAGGTGATACCGATTTAGGTACAGCCATTACCAATGCTGTTTTGAGGTTTGCCAAAGAAAAAGGATACATTCAAGAAAAATAAGTTTGAAGTTGAAGATTCAACGTTTAAAGTTCCATGAATTCGGAATGGGAATTCCCTTGACCAAAAATTATAAAATTAAAAGAAAAAAGCAATATGAGAAATTTAGTGTTTGCATTGTTAATAGCGTCGGGCTGGACGTTTGGCCAAAAACCGATATTTACTTCAGCCAAAATGAAAACCGCCACCGTTTATTTCAATTCGGCGGAATTAAACCAGACAGCTACTGCTGTTTTGATGAAAGGGCCTAACGAAATCGTAGTGAAAAATGTAGCTGATTATCTGGACGAAAATACGTTGAAAATCGGGATGCCCTCTCATGTGACGGTTTTGTCCGCCCAGTTTACGCAAAATTATATTTCAGAATATGAAATTGATGAAACGTCTTCAGAAACCAAAAAAGTGCGTGATAGTATTCAATTGGTTCAAAAGTCGATTCTAAATCTTCAAACTGAAAAAACAACGCTTCAGATGACCGTTCAGCTTTTGGATAAAAACCAACAGGTTTCGGGTGCTGATACGGGATTGAAAGTAGATGAACTGATGAAACTGGTCGAATTCTACAAAAAGAAAAGAAACGAATTGAGTTCGGAAATAAATAGTTTGAATGAAAAAGAAAAAAATCTGAACGAAACCTTGACAAAATTGAATTCCCGTTTGCAGATCAATACGTCGAAAGATGAAAAAATGTCCAAAGGAAAACTGGTTTTGCAGGTAATGAGCGAAACAGCAGGAAATGTGAATTTCGATATTAATTATTTGACGGGTGGAGCGACCTGGCAACCGTTTTATGATTTACGTGCGGAAAGCGTGAAAGAACCGATCAATATGCTTTATAAAGCTCAAATTGTTCAGAATACGGGCGTGGATTGGAAGCAGGTAAAACTGACTTTATCAAGTGGTAATCCCAATCAGAACAGCCAGGCGCCATTGTTGCATTCGTGGTTTCTAACCTATGACCAGCTCAAAAATTATATTCCTGCTCCGACTTACGATATGCGAAATACGATTCAATCGACCGCTTCAGGTATGGTCGTACAAAAAGAAGATTTACAGGAATCCACTATTTCAAATTATACAACGGTCATTGAGAATCAACTAAATGTTTCGTTTGAAATCGATTTGTTGTATGACATTCTTTCCAATGGAAAACAGCACAGCGTTTCGATGAAAGAAATCAAACTTCCGGCAAATTATAAATATTACACGGTACCGAGAATGGAAAGTGAAGCCTATCTGCTGGCAGAATTGAGTGATTATTCCAAGTACAATATGCTGCCGGGCGAAGCGAATATCGTATTTGAAGGAATGTATGTAGGAAAAACATTTATCAATCCCAATCAAACGGTTGATACACTTAACCTGAGCATGGGGCGTGACAAAAGGGTTTCTGTGAAACGTGAAAAAATAATCGACAAATCGAGCACAAAATTCTTATCGAATTACAAAGAGCAGGTCTTTACGTACGATATTACAGTTCGCAACAACAAAAAAGATGCAATAACCATCATCGTGAAAGATCAATATCCGTTGAGTACCGATAAAGACATCGAAATCGAATTACTTGAAAGCAGCAAAGCAAAAATTAACAAAGAAACCGGTATTATGACCTGGATCGTGGATTTGAAAGCCAACGAAACCCAGAAATTCAGAATCAGTTATCGGGTGAAATATCCGAAAGACAAAACCATATCAAATCTTTAGGAAAAGATTTTAAAAATTCCACTTTTTTCTTTATACCTCGATTGGACGCAAGTCCATCGGGGTATTTTTTTGATGTTGGGTGTTGGAAGATGGAGGATGGAAGTTGGAAGATTTCTATAATTCTTTGTACTCCTTCTTTGTGGTCTTTGTGGTGAATTAAAAGCCAACCCCAATCCGGATTTCTAATTACGAATATAGAATATCGAATTTCGTCCTAATCCACCCGAAACTTAAACCCGATTCCATGCAGATTCTCAATCGTTACGGAATCATCTTCGGCAAATATTTTACGCAATCTTGAAATGAAGACATCCAGACTTCTTCCCATAAAATAATCATCATCGCCCCAAAGGGCTTTCAGTATTTCCTCGCGTTTCAGGACGGTATTTTTGTGGCCAATGAAAAAGCTGAGGAGCTCGGCTTCTCTTTGGGTGAGTGAAACCGTATTGTTTTGGCAGGTAACTGTGTAATTTTTTGAATCAAAATCGCAGTTCCCGACTTTTTTGATAACGTCTTGGGACATTGTGTTTTTCTGCGAACGTTTCAGAAAAATCTCTATTTTCAGTATCAGTTCTTCAATGCTAAAAGGTTTCACCAAATAATCATCAGCGCCTATTTTCAGTCCTTTGATACGATCCTCTTTTAACGTTTTGGCAGAAATGAAAATAATGGGAATTTCCGAATTCAGTTTCCGGATTTCCGTTGCCAATTCAAATCCGTCCATTTTGGGCATCATAATATCCAGCAGGCAAATGTCAAAATCCCCCTGTTGGAAAGCTTCCAGCGCCGATTTCCCATTTTTGTAGTGAGCCACTTCATATTCAGGCTCCAAGCTGTCTTGTGTCAGAAAAGCAATCGTATCATCATCTTCCGCATATAAAATCCTGCATTTTGCCATTTATTATTTTTTGGGAATAAAAATAGAAATTGTCATTCCATTTTCCTCATTATTTTTGGCTGAAATTTTCCAATTATGTTGTTGGACAATTTTTTTCACATAGTACAATCCAAGCCCGAAACCGTTTACTTCATTGGCTTTGTTTCCTGAAACCCGATAAAATTTATCAAATATAAAAGAAAGATTTTCAGAAGGAATTCCGATTCCGTTATCGATAAAATTTAAATCTACTCCTTTTGGTGTTTTAATTGCTCTGATGTCTATCTTCGGCTGGTTTTCACTGTATTTAATCGAATTGTCCAACAAATTTTGAACAACGTTTGTAAAATGAAATTCATCGGCCAAAATGAATATTTCCGAATCAGCGCTTACTGAAATTTTCAATTCCGGGTATTTCACAAGCATTGATTCGCTCACATACTCTAAAGTTTTCTTTAAATTTATTTTAACCGGATTCAGCGCCATGGAAAATTCGTCGTTTCGGGCAACATTCAGAATTTTTTCTATTTGATGATTCAGTTTTTTTCCTTGATTTGTAATGATTTCAGCGTAAGTATTTAACTTATTATTTTCCTGAATTGTCTTTTGATTGCTGAGAGAATTAGCGGCGAGTAAAATAGAGGAGAGGGGGGTTTTGAATTCATGTGTCATATTGTTTATGAAATCTCTTTGTAGTTCCGAGTATTTTTTTTGCTGGATTAAAGTATAAATAGAATACACATAAATGACCAGAATTACTATAAGCGCAATAGACAAGATAAGCCAAAACTTAAGGGAGCTAAGCAAATAGGATTTTTCCTGCGGGAACCGTACAGCGAAATAATAGACAAAGTCTTCGTATTTCTCAAATTTAATTTCCTTTTTAGAATCGGCATTATCATGGATTGATATATATTTTCCATACATCATCTCATCGCTTTCGCAATTGTAGATTGCATATTCAAAATCGGTAACAATGTTGAATTTTGTAAATTCAGTTTTCAGGAAATGCTCGAGAACCGCCGGTTCAATGTCGTCATTTACATTCACTACATAATAATCATCAGATACTTTTTGAATTAAATCTTTGGTAGAAAGTTCGTGGCTATTGTTTGCATAAATTTCGCGGGCGACTTCCAGCAGGGCGATATGCACTTTTTGAGAGAATTTTTTTTCTTCCAGGGTAAAGGCTTTGTACGTCCAAAATAATTGAGCAATCAGAATGCCGATTGTGGCAACTAAACCTAAAATAATTAGAATATTTAATTTACTGTTTCTCAATTCGGTTTCTGGTTATTTGTTACAGACAATATTAATTAAAAAAAGCCCTATACAATCTGTATTAACAATTCGTTAACATTTCGTTAATGACGGTTAATAATAATCTTCATCTTTCCAAATTTACATTTAGCGGAATCACGATTATATCCATAAAAAACGGACGCTAAATTAAGCGTCCGTTTTTTATATTCTTGAAAATATTTTTAATCTTCCACCAAAACCCATTCACCCTTTTCAATTAGGGGCTGCGCTTGTTTGAATTTCATTTCCTGTTTTTCTCCCGTTGTAACATTTCTGATGGCAACTTTGTCATTTCTTCCAATTTTTGTTACCGTTCTTGGTGCCGTTACTTCTGGTCTTGAGCTTGGAGAATTTGTCGATGTAGAAGTGGAGTTATTGAAATAATCATTTCCATTGTTTCTTGGTGCTTCTTCTGCTCCCCGGTTGGTTTCCACTTTTTCCTGACGTACTTGTTTTGCTTGTTGGATTTGTTCCGGATCAGGCGTTGGTAATTCACCTTTGAACAAAAATGAGATAATTTCTTTATTTACCCTGTCTAACATTCTTTGGAAAACATAGAATGACTCTTGTTTGTAAATTACAAGCGGATCTTTTTGCTCATAAACTGCATTCTGAACAGAGCGGCGCAAATCATCCACATCACGTAAATGCTCTTTCCAGTGTTCGTCAATCAAACTTAACACAATTCCTTTTTCGAAATCTTTTACCAGCTTTTTACCTTGTGTTTCGTAAGATTCTTTCAAGTCTGTAACAACCATCAATGTTCTTAAACCGTCTGTAAAAGGAACCTGAATTCTGCTGAAATGATTGGAGGGATTTTCGTAAACGCTTGCAATAATCGGATAAGCTTTTTCTGCCTGGTATTCAATGTGTTTCTGATAATCTTCTAATGCTGCCTTATATACTTTTTCTGTTAAGTCACGCGTTGAAGTTGATTTAAATTCACTTTCAGAAACCGGAGTGTCCATGGTGAAGTATTTGATTAAATCAAATTCAAATTGTTTATATGCTTCATTATTTTTGGCTTCTGCCACAATTGACGCTGCCGTGTCGTATATCATATTGGCAATATCCACATCCAGGCGTTCGCCGAACAAAGCATTTTTTCTTCTACGGTAAATTACTTCACGCTGTTTGTTCATCACATCATCATATTCCAACAATCTTTTTCGTACACCAAAGTTGTTTTCCTCTACTTTTTTCTGTGCACGTTCAATAGACCTGGAAATCATGGAATGCTGAATCATATCACCATCTTTATGTCCCATTCGGTCCATTAGTTTTGAAATTCTTTCAGAACCGAATAAACGCATCAGATTGTCTTCCAATGAAACATAGAAAAGCGAACTTCCCGGGTCTCCCTGACGGCCTGCACGGCCCCGTAACTGGCGGTCTACACGGCGTGAATCATGGCGTTCTGTACCAATGATGGCCAAGCCACCCGCTTCTTTTACTTCAGGTGTAATTTTAATGTCGGTTCCACGTCCTGCCATATTGGTGGCAATTGTTACAATTCCCGCCCGACCGGCTTCGGTTACAATATCCGCTTCTTTTTTATGTAATTTAGCATTCAATACATTGTGCTGTATTTTTCTTAATTGAAGTGCGCGGCTCAGTAACTCAGAAGTCTCTACGTTGGTGGTACCCACAAGAACCGGACGTTTTTGATTTTGGGATAAATCGACAATTTCTTCAATTACCGCATTGAATTTTTCACGATTGGTTTTGTAAACTTTATCCTGCAAGTCAAATCTGGCAACCGGGCGGTTGGTTGGAATGACCACGACGTCCAGTTTATAGATTTCCCAAAATTCACCTGCTTCTGTTTCTGCTGTACCGGTCATACCGGCCAGTTTATTGTACATACGGAAATAATTCTGTAATGTAACCGTGGCAAAGGTTTGTGTTGCTGCTTCTACTTTTACATTTTCTTTTGCTTCTATGGCTTGGTGCAACCCGTCTGAATAACGGCGCCCGTCCATGATTCGCCCTGTCTGCTCATCTACAATTTTCACCTGCCCTTCCATTACTACGTATTCCACATCTTTTTCAAATAATGTGTATGCTTTTAATAATTGGGTAAGGGTATGGATTCTTTCGGATTTAATGGAGAACTCACGGAAAAATTCTTCTTTCGCCTGGTGTTCTTCTTCTTTGGGTAAATTTTTTGATTCAATATTAGCTAATTCTGTAGCAACATCCGGTAATACAAAGAAATTAGAGTCTTCCATCCCTTGAGAAAGGTATTCAATTCCTTTATCAGATAGATCGACCTGGTTGTTTTTTTCGTCAATTACAAAATACAAATGCTGGTCAACTTCCGGCATTTCTCGGTTGTTATCAGCAATATAATGTGCCTCTGTTTTTTGTAATTGTGTCCGGATACCTTCCTGACTCAGAAATTTAATCAAAGGCTTGTACTTGGGTAAACCTCGGAAAACCTGATAAAGGTTAAATCCACCTTCTTTTTTATTTCCTTCGTCAAATAATTTTTTGGCGTTATTAAGTGTTTTACCCAATTCTTCACGCTGAACATTGAATAATTTTTCAACTTTAGGTTTTAACGCATCAAATTCCTGACGGTCTCCCTGGGGAACCGGCCCCGAAATAATCAACGGAGTCCTTGCATCATCTACCAAAACGGAGTCAACTTCATCAACAATAGCAAAATTCAATTCTCTTTGAACCAGATTATCTGGAGAATTTGCCATATTGTCACGTAAATAATCAAAACCGAACTCATTATTGGTACCATACACAATATCTGATTTATAGGCCTGCCTTCTTCCTTCTGAATTGGGTTGGTGGTTGTCAATACATTCCACTCTTAATCCATGAAATTCAAAAACCGGAGCCATCCAGGCAGAGTCACGTTTTGCCAAGTAATCATTCACAGTCACAAGATGTACACCACGCCCGGTAAGTGCATTCAAATAAACCGGAAGTGTGGCTACCAAAGTTTTACCTTCACCTGTCTGCATTTCTGCAATTTTCCCTTGATGAAGCGCGGTACCTCCGATAAGCTGAACATCATAATGCACCATATCCCAGGTTACTTCTTTTCCGGCGGCATCCCATGAATTTTTCCAAACAGCTTTGTCTTCTCCAATCAGTTCCACATAGGACTTTGTAGCCGATAATTCACGGTCAAAAGGTGTTACAGAAACTTCAATTCTTTCATTGGCAACAAATCTCTTTGCCGTTTCCTTCATTACAGCAAAAGCTTCTGGGAGGATTTCGAGAAGTATCTTTTCTTCTATTTCATAAGCGTCTTTATTGAGCTTGTCAATTTGATCATAAATCCCTTCTTTTTCGTCAAAATTCTCAATGGTATCAGCTTTTGCTTTCAGTTCCGCGATTTCATTTTTCTGATTTTGAGTGCCTTCAGCGAGTTTTAATTTGAATTCATTTGTTTTTTCCCGTAATTCATCTATAGTAAGCTGTGAAATTTGTTTTTCTGCCTCCAGCGCCTTGTCGGCATATTTTTGTAATTCTTTTACGTCTTTCTGATTTTTGTCTCCTAAAAAACCTTTTAATACTTTTTCAATAATACTCATGACTCATTTTTTTCTTCATTGCCATATAATTAACTACAAATATAGGTCAATGAAAAGGTTTGTTTTATATATAATTAAAAAAAGCCCGTTTGGGGCTTTTGTGCTTATTAATATTCATCTTCATTCCAAAGGAAATCATCGTCTGTCGGATAATCAGACCAAATTTCTTCAATACTCTCGTAAGAATCACCCTCATCTTCTATTGACTGAAGGTTTTCAACCACTTCCAACGGAGCTCCGGTACGAATTGCATAATCAATCAATTCGTCTTTTGTCGCCGGCCAGGGTGCATCGCTTAAATATGATGCCAATTCTAAAGTCCAATACATATTTTAAAAACTTTAATTAGGTTTGTTAATTCATTTAACTATTTACCATTACCCGTGTGATCGGGTGGCTTTTCCGCAATCAAAAAATCTGCCAAAAAAAGTTCTGTCAGTATTTGATTTCAAATTTTATAATTTTGGGCAAATGTATCGAAAAAAATGACAAATAAAATAACGAATTTATTCAAAGTTAAGTATCCTGTAATTCAGGCGGGAATGATTTGGAATAGTGGCTGGAAACTGGCTTCGGCAGTAAGCAATTGTGGCGGGCTTGGATTATTGGGTGCAGGAAGCATGTACCCGGAGGTGTTAAAAGAACACATTGTGAAATGCAAACAAGCGACTGCCAAGCCCTTTGGTGTCAATCTGCCTATGCTTTATCCGGATATTGAAAAGCACATACAAACAATTGTAGAAGAAAGAATCCCGGTGGTTTTTACTTCTGCCGGCAATCCGAAAACCTGGACTGAAATCCTGAAAAAAGAAGGGATAACGGTGGTACATGTAGTAAGCAGTGCCAAATTTGCGTTAAAGGCCCAAGATGCGGGGGTGGATGCAGTGGTGGCAGAAGGTTTTGAGGCAGGCGGACATAATGGCAGAGATGAAACTACGACTTTTTGTCTGATTCCTGATGTGAAACGAAAAATTGACATTCCTTTGATTGCCGCAGGAGGAATAGCTACGGGAAGGCAAATTCTGGCAGCAATGATTTTGGGAGCAGACGGAGTCCAGATAGGTTCCCGGTTTGCAGCGACTTTTGAATCTTCTTCCCATGGATCATTTAAGGATGTGATTGTGAAAGCACAAGAAGGAGATACTTTATTGACTTTAAAAGAACTTGCCCCGGTTAGATTAATTAAAAATCAATTCTATGAAGAAGTTCAACACGCTTATACAAATTGTGCTACAAAAGAAGAATTGATAACCTTACTCGGAAGAGCCAGAGCCAAAAAAGGAATGTTTGAAGGTGATCTTGTAAGCGGTGAACTGGAAATAGGGCAGGTTGCCTCTTTGATTGATGAAGTAAAATCTGTGAAAGAAATTTTTGAAGATTTGTTTGAGGAAATGAAGGGTTTGGAAATAGATTTTAAGGGTTTATTTACGCAGCAATAGGAGGTTAAAGAAGAATTAGTTTTAAATAATCCTTTGTTAAAATTTAAAAATGTTTACTTTTGCGGTGAATTTTTAAAAACTTATAAATTAATTAACTATGAAAAAATTTATTTTTGTTCTTACAGTAGCTGCCTCATCTTTGGCATTTGTGAATTGTTCAAGTGATGATGATGGAGGTTCAGAGGATTGTGCTTCATGCGGATTCATGGGTATAGAAACTAAAATTTGTTACACAGAAGGTAACAGCTATTATACCTTGAGCGTGACAGGTGGAAATTCTCAAAATATTGAATTTGAAGAAGGCGAAACTTGGGCAGAAGTTAAATCTAGCTTTGAAGAAGGTTGTGATATGAGTGGCCTATAAAAAACTCACAATATAAAAAAGCCGGAATTAATTTCCGGCTTTTTTGTTTTAAATCAACTCGACTCAACCACTCAATAACTCACTCACTCAACTATTTAATAGAAACCCGAATTCCCTCGCTATGGGCGCTGAGTTCCGGCGCATACATATTCTGAAGCGAAGTAATTCCATTGGAGAAATTTCCTGCGTTGTTGGCTCTTACATCGTATTCGAATACATAAGTTCCTTTTGGCATATAGTCGATGAAGAAATTCGTCGCGGCGTCACGGGTACTTTCGTAATAACCTAATCTTCCCTGGCGTTTGTAAGTCGAAAGGACATTCACCGGCTCAAAACCGCTGGCACGCATATCTTTGATATGGATGAATTCCATTTCCCTGTCGGTTTGGATTTCCAGTCGAACCGTTACCAAATCGCCAATCTGAATCGGTGTATTTTCCGTGATCTTGGTCAAAACCGGGCCTGAATCCGAATTCTTTTTCAGGAACAATTCCTTTCTGAATTTCACGCCGGTTTCAGCCGAAGTAATTTTATCCAGATTCTCAAAATACTGCCAGTACATCGCGCCCCAGGCAACACCCGGAGAAGTTTTCTGAACATTTACGGTTGCCATTTCGGATTTTATTTCTTCTTTGTTCCAACTGGTTTTTACATAACCCGTTCCACTTTGCGGTGCCTTTTCAAGCGATTTTAAATCCAAAATTTCGTTGCCGATTTTCACGGATATCCCTTCTTCTGAATTCGTCCAGTCTTTTCCGGTACTCATCAAGGCAAAAACGGCTTCGGTAGTGGATTTGGTAGAACTCCATTGATTGGTTTGACGGTTTTTTAACAACCAAACTTTCATGCTTTCTACCGCTGCTACGTCGTTCAAAACTTCGTCAAATGCTTCAATCAGCATCGCTTGTGTCTCAATCGGTGCCTGGTACCAGTACCATCCGGCCACGTTGGATTTCCAGTACATGCCCATTTCGTCACTTTCCACCGCATTGTCTTTGATGGATTTTAATAATTTTTCCGCATTGTCTTTCTGTCCGAAACGGTTGAAAATCAATGCCAGCATTGCCTGTGTTTGTAAGCTTTGATCAAATTTATCTTTGTCGAATTCTTTCAGGAAATAATCTTTTGCCTGAATGCCTTTTTTATCCAACGGATGTTCATCCAGGAAATAACTTCTGGCATACAAATACTGGATTCCATCATAAGTGGAAGGTTTCAGTTTGTCATTTTTTAAATATTTATCAAACTCTTTCTGCATTTCGGCATCGATGAACTGAATAGCCCCGTCAAGGATTTCATCGGTATTTACATTCAGTTTTTCTTCGGAATTGATGCCCATCGCTTTCAGATGCCCGAAACCGGAAACGATGTGTGTCGTGATATAACGACTGTCGTCACCTCCTTCAAACCAAGGAAATCCACCGCCGGACGATTGTTTGTTTTTCAATTTGTTAAACGCCGAAGTTAATTCGTTGCGCATTTGGTTCAAATCAAATAAAACTGCGATTCGTTTCATTTGTTCTTCTTCACTTTGTGCATCACGAACCCAGGGCGTTTCTTCCAATAGAAGTGATTTCAGTTCCTCATTTTGTTCAAGTTTTGAAACCAATTCTCCTTTGGCATTCCAGTCATCAAAAACCGCTTTGATCTTCGGATTGGAATTGATGATATGCTGCGAAATCATATTTCCGTACAATCTCGAAAAAACCTGTTCCGAACATTCGTAAGGATATTCACGAAGATAAGGCAAAGAGAAAATCGCATACCAGATCGGATTGGTCGTCATTTCAAAAGTCAGCTTGAAATTATCTAAACTTTCGGACGTATTATTTTTCAATTTGTCTAAAGTGAAAGTTTTGTTTTGTCCTTCACGTACGTGGATCGGTAAAGTTTCTGTCACCATCATGCGGTTCGATAAAATGGGCAAAGCCGATTCCTCTCCGTCCGAGAAATCACCTGCCGAAGCGACCACCTGGTAAACAATCGCCTGATGCGTAGTCGGAACCTTTAAAGTCCAGGAAACATTGGCACTGTTTCCTTTGGCAACTTTGATGTTTTGTGTGGCATTTTGGATGCCAAATTCCGCATCGACCGGCTGCATGGTAAAGGCATCAAACAACAGTAGTTTGGCTTGTCCGCTCAGTTCTTTTTCAGATAAATTCGTCACTTTGGCTGAGAATGTAATCTGGTCGCCCTCGCGCAAAAATCTCGGCGGATTGGGCACGACCATCAGGTCTTTCTGTGTTCTGACCGTGGTTTCAAAATAGCCGGTTCTCAAATCCGGTGTGTGAGCCGTTGCCATAAATTTCCAGGAAGTCAGACTTTCCGGTGTGGTAAACTGAATTTTTACATTTCCTTTTTCGTCAGTGCGTAAATTTGGATAGAAGAAGGCGGTTTCTTGTAATGCGCGACGGGCAACAATATTGTCGAGATTTAAATTTTTTCTTTCAATAATATTTCCATCTTTATCAATGTCAAATTCATATTGAATTGTATCAATTCGATTACTGTAATTTGCCATTTCTTCGAGTTTAGGGATAGCGTCTTTCATTGCGGCAGCTTCCATTTCAATTCCTCCAGATAATCTAATTCCCGCAACTTCTCCAGCTAAAGCATCAGCTACCTCAACATTTGCAACCGGAGCCGGGGTTTTCATCCTCATATATTGTCTTTGCGCATATTGATTCCACCCAAATCCAAACCAGTTCAGTTCATCAAACGCCAGATAGTTAGTCGGATAATAATATTTAAAAGGATTTTCAATCAGTTTCTGGAACGGATTGATTCCAAAACTTTGATAGGTATTCCAGGAACGCAGCGAGGAATAATTATAATTTGTTCCCATCGGGAAACGGATAGAATTGGATTTGAACTGATCCAAAGAAGCATCGTACATGGTAGCCAGCATTTCGGCTAAGAATTTATCTTTTCCCTCACCGCTTACGGTTAGCTCCCAGGTTTCGTCTTGTCCGGGCTGAAGCTTGTCACGAAGCGTTCCGGCTGTAATTTTTAGCGAAGTATCCACATAAGGAACATTCACGGTCAGCGTTCCGGTTTTTGTCGTGTTGAATTTCCCGAAATAATAATGTACAAATACATTTCCACGGTATTTTTCATCGATCGGGAAGGAGAAAGTTTTCACATTGTCATTGAGCTTTATTTTCTCGCTTTTGATGATTTTTCCATCGGCTTCCAATTGAACCAGGACTTCGGAATTTTCTGTAGCCGATGCAAGGTTTAGCTGGGCAGTTTCACCGGGTTTGAATTCCTGTTGGTTCAAAGTCGCGGTAAACAGTTCATTGTCCACCGGATTTTTCTTTTCGGTTCGGTACAGGTAAACCAGCTTTTCATGTGGAATGCTGTCTTTACCGTCCAATATAAATCCTTTCAGAATGTAATATCCTTCTTTCCAGTTTCTCGGATTGATTTTGATGGTTTTTGATTTTTCCGTATCAAAGGATTCATTCAAAACCGGATTTTCCTTTTGCCAGTTTTCTTTCTCGTTTTCATAGCCATAAGCTTCATGTGGGAAATAATTGACAAATTCATTTTTCGGATACAATTCATAATCCGTTTTCGGAAGCGGTGAATCACGCAAGATCCTTTCCGGCGGATTGATTTTGGTCAAAGTAATTTTACCTTTGGCAGCCGCGAATTGCCCGTTCAGGTTTTCAGTCACAACGGGAATGGAGTCAAATTGGGAAATTTCAATTCGTTCCGAAACCGGAATGTTTAACATATAACGTAAATCGCCTACCGTGATGGATTGTTCGGAAGAACGGGTTTCACCATTGATATCGGTGACGTCGGCAACAATCCTATAATTATAGGTTTGGACATTTCGACTCCGCTCAATGTCCGAACCGATCGCTGAGCGGAGTCGAAGCGCTGGTTTTGCTTCAAATTTTATCTCAAATTTCCCATCGGAATCAGTCGTGGTTTCACCATGCGCAATTTCTTCTGCAGGTTCATTTTGTGGAATATAACCTCGTTTCCACCATGGCCAATATGGGTAAATTGCTTGTCTGTAAACCCGGTAAACCACTTTGGCATTGTCAATGTTTGCACCCGAATAAGCAGTCGCGTTTCCATTTGCGGTGATTTCTTCTTCTAATTTGAAAGTGTCTTTTACATCGTCAAATTTGACTTCAAAACGTGGACGTTTGTATTCTTCCACGCTGAAATAATGCATTCCTCCATCATCCGAAAAATCATCTTCCAGATAAAATTCTCCGGTCAGTCCGGAAGTTGGCAAAATAAATTCTCCCGAAACCGAACCGAATTCATTGGATTTTAATTCTAACGTAGCAATTTCTTCATCATTTACATCGTACAAATAAATCCCGACTTCTTCATTTGGAATAATTTTTCTTTTCTGGTCATCGTCTTCCTGGTAAAGAATGCCTTTGAAATAGACCGTTTGTCCGGGTCGGTAAATGGCACGGTCGGTAAAGAATTTGATATGATTTTCGGGTTCTCTTTTATTGTCAGGATTATTACGATAATAATAATTCTGATAAGAAACATCTTCGCCGTCTACTTTAAAAGTAAGGTTACGGTAATTGTTATTGGAGTAATTTACCTGCGCCAACCCCAATTCATTGGTGGTCAATGTCTGGGTTTTGGTTTCTTTGTTGTTTTTGCTTTCGTAAACATTTACTTTTTTATTGGCAGCCGGAATCCCGCTTTCTCGTTCCGTCACCAGGATTTCTTCATTTCTGAAAACGATGGAATAAGCCGAAACATCTACAATTTGGTATTGCAGAACAAAACCTTCGGAACCGAATTGAAAATCGGCGTTACTGGAAGCCAAAACCAGGTATTGTCCTGATTTTAGCGGATCCAATTTGACCAAAGTGGAATGCTCCTGGTAATCATCAAAAGATTTTAAGTTCAACTGGAATTCTTTTTCCTGTGGATAAACCCGAAAGATTTCGTTTAATTTTTGCTGTTTGTCCTTATCGGCTGCATTTCGGAATTCATTTATTTTTTTTGAATCTCCATCATATTTCAATACCTTAAAATAGAGTTTGTCCAGGTTTTTGTGCGTAACGGCAAAAGGCGTATTCTGTTCCGGTACAATATATTTTTCAATTTGAATGCTGAAATCCGGTGCCAGAATTTGTTTTTCCAGTGATTGTGCATCTTTTAGAATAGCTGATTTCGGATATTGGGTTTGGATTTCTTTTAAAACCGACAAAGCTTTTTCGGTTTGTTCTTTCTTCTTGACAAAAGCCTTGGGTTCTTCGTTGGCGGATTTATTCAAATGAAAATTGGCAATTTCAAACAGAATATAAGAAGTATAATTTGCAGACGGATATTTTTCTGATAATTGATTTAATTCCGTCAAATATTCATTGGAAAAAACATCATTAGTTTCAGCTTTCAACAACTCCAAAGCATTGTATAAATAAGCATCCGGATTATTTTTTTGAAGATGTAACGCAGTTAAATCTTTTAGTATTTGAATAATTTTTTCTTTCTTTTCCTGATTGGTATTCTCATCATAATTCCTTCTGTAATAATAATTATTTTCTGATTGGAAAAAGTTGATTGCCCGGTGCGCCAGCAAATCATACAGAGTAGGGCGGAGACTTTGGGTTTCTTTGACTTTGTTCAGGATATAATCCCATTTTTCAATCGGCTCGTTTTCTAAATCTTTTTGATTTTCAATAGATTTTAAATACAAATCCGAGGATTTTTGCCGGAAAATATTTTCGGTCCAGAATCGGAAGTCTTCACCGGTATTTTCAGAAGTTTCCGTACGTTCATTAATTTCCCATTGGTGCTGTTGGTAATACTGAAAATACAATTCCGCCAGCATGGATTGTAAAACCGCTTTTTCATTTCCTTTGGCTTCATTAATTTCCTTTTCAAAATTCTGAACGATTTGAATTTCTGTGTCGTCATCGTCCGAAGTTCCGATTGCTATTTTGGATTGATAAAGCAATGCGCGAATGATTTGCTGCGAATTCTTATCCTTTTTTGCCTGGCTGTAAATTTCATTGACCGTAGGTAAAGTGCTTTTTAACAAGCCGTCAGCTTCCTGTTTTTCGATTGCTTTCCATTTGGATTCGTAGTCGTATTTTTTTTGTGCCATTGAAAATGAGAAGGTTAAAATTATAATGAACGAAAGGAGATTTTTCATAAATAATGTTTTTTTATTAGATGCAATTAAGCTAAGTGAGGTTGGTTAATCAATTAAAAATTCTCTTAAAATAGATTTGAGAGTTTCAATTTCAATCGCCGAAAGTTTACTGATTTTTTTTGTCAGACGGGATTTATCAATACAACGAATCTGATCGAGACAGACATTGCCTTTTTTCCGGTTAATTCTGACATCAAACCGCATTGGTAAATTTCGAATGGTTGATGTGACAGGAGCAATCAAGATCGTATTTAAATGCTTGTTGGAAACATCTGGAGAAATGATGATACAGGGTCTTGTTTTTTTGATTTCACTACCGATGGTAGGATCCAAATTTACCCAGTAAATTTCATATTGCTTTATTACCATTCCTCAAAATTTTCGTCTTCAAAAACATCGGGAAATTCTATCTCTGGAAGCCCATTTTTTTCAATATCTTCTAGAATCATCTGCTCCCAACCTTCCCGTGGGTTTTTAATTGGTTCTATAAAAATTCTGTCATTTTGTACTTCAATATTGGCCTTGGATGTCAAACCAATGAGCTTGAGAAACTTTGCTGGAATAATGATTCCTTTCGAATTCCCTACTTTTATAATATTGGTTTCCATAAAATTTTAATTAAGTTAATACATTGTTCTAACAAATGTAATGAAATTATTTAGAAAAATCCTATCCATCTTCCATCATTTAGAATTCTTCTCCTCAATCCACAAACTCATATATTTTAAAGTATTTACTGAATTTGATTTAAGGATTTGTCCTACAAAATTCCGGTTGCGGTGAACGGTTAATTCAGATTGCAGATTTATGATTTTTTGATTGAATTCTTTTTCAAATAGTTTTTTATCGAATTTTGCGCGCAGGATTTTAAGTCCTGTGTTTTGGGCTTTGACCCAAATCTCCTTGTTTTGATATAATTCAATTGTTTTTTTGATAAACTCATTTTCGTCGTTTTCCGAGATTCCGGGCATTTCATCGTCAAACATGGATTCGGCACCAACCAAAGTTGTGGCAATCGGGGTTCCCACAGTCATTGCGTCGATGAATTTGCCTTTTTGTCCGGCACCAAACAAAATCGGTGCTAATAAAATTCTTGCATCTGAAATCACTCTCAAAGCATCATCTGCTTTTCCGTGAACCATAAATCCTTCTTTTTCATTGTGGAGATCCCAAACTTTTTGACTGGGATAAGCACCGTAAATATGCAAATTGGCTTTGGGAAGCCGGGATTTTATTTTCTTCCAAATATTTTTCTTCAAATGCAAAACCGTTTGCCAGTTCGGTTCGTGTAAGAAATTTCCGATGAATACGAAATCTTTTCGCTCTTCATAAGTTTTAAGTTGTTTTGTTGAATTGGTTTGTAATTTGTCTGAAACAATACCCTTTGTCATTTCGACCGAAACGGAGTGGAGTGGAGAAATCTCATTTGATTGGTGATTTGAGATTCCTCGTACCTCGGAATGACAAACATTTTCCAGAAAAGGCAAATAATGGAGCAGGGAAGGCGCAATATTAAATTCGTTCTGCAATAAATTCATTTCAAATTCAGCAATAATCAAGCTCAAATCACAACGTAAAATCGAAGCGATTTCCCGAATGGCTGTTTCATTGTACAAATGAATTTCTTCTTTCTTTTTAAATGCTTTTTCCCTTGCTGAACGTAAAAAATGCAAATCTTCGGTGTCGAGTATTTGAAGTGCATTCGGACATTCCTGCGTAACCCGCCAACCGAATTGTTCTTCGGTCACAAACCGGTCAAAAACGACAATTTCTGGATTTAATTTTTTGACGAATTCATTGAAAGATGAATCGTTTAGTTTGATGGGAATTTCCTTTATAAAGATTCCTCCTTCGTCGGAATGACAATTATGAAAAGAATCGTTTGTCATTCCGAGGTACGAGGAATCTAAAGATTCTTCACCTTCATTGCATTTTGGTTCAGAATGACAAAATGTAGAAAAATCAAAACTCGCTTCCGATTTTGAAGCTGCCGAGCTGAAAATAACTTCATCACCGCGATTCAGAAAGAATTCCACCAATTGCAAGATCCGTTT
>PJTQ01000397.1_pt1 | contig 26846 bp, 23 predicted proteins | sample 1512231 | NCBI WGS metagenome assembly PJTQ01 (sample SAMN08177688, study PRJNA422409) | Soil metagenome, whole genome shotgun sequencing project. | isolation source: Soil (3) enriched on wood chips | place: USA: Madison | collected 2015-01-15 | reverse complement strand
CTGCCGGAGGTGGAGAAGTCGCGTGCCGGGCCGTGCGGATCCAGCGCGTCCATGTTCAGTACCGCGACCGTCTTGCCGAGCGGGTACAGCGGCGCGGATGCGTAGTACTCGGAGCCGAGCAGGCCCTTCTCCTCGGCGGTGACGTTGAGGAACACGATCGAGCGTGTCGGCCTGGTGTCCGCCTGCGCGAAGGCGCGGCCCATCTCGACCAGCGCCGCGGTGCCGGTGGCGTTGTCGACCGCACCGTTGTAGATGCGGTCGCCGTTGGCGTCGGGGGCGCCGACGCCCAGGTGGTCCCAGTGCGCGCTGTAGATCACGGTCTCGTCGGGACGCTCGCTGCCCTCGATGCGGCCGACGATGTTGTACGAGGTGATGACTTCGGAATCGACCGCGTACTTCGCCGAGAACGTCTCGCCTTCCAGCTCGACCGGCTTGAAGTCGCGCGTCTGCGCCTGCTTCTTCAGCGCCTCGAAATCAAGCCCGGCGTTCTCGAACAGCTCGACCGCGAAGTCGCGCTGGACCCAGCCCTCCAGCTGCGGGTGCGTGTCCGACGGGTTCTCGCGCACCACGTCGAACATGGTGTTGGTGTTGGAGTTCTTCACCGTTGCCCAGCCGTAGGACGCCGGCTCGGTTTCGTGGATCACCAGGATGCCGGTCGCACCCTGGCGCGCGGCCTCCTCGTACTTGTAGGTCCAGCGGCCGTAGTAGGTCATCGCCTTGCCGCCGAAGTCGCCTTCGCCGATTTCGTAATCGGGGTCGTTGACCAGCACCAGCGCGATCTTGCCCTTGAGGTCAACGCCCTTGAAGTCGTCCCAGTCGCGCTCGGGCGCGGTGACGCCGTAGCCGACGAAGACGATCGGCGCGTCGGTGATCTCCACCGATGTCGAACCGTCCATCGCCGCGCGTACCGCGATCTGATCGCCCTGGGTCAATGCGCGCGGCTTGCCATCGACGCTGACCGACAACACCGGGCTGCCGGCGATGTCCGAACGCAGCAGCGGCACCGCCTGGGTCCACGCGCGGGTGCCGTCCGGCTGCACGTCGCCACCGGGCTGCAGGCCCGCGGCCTGCATCTGCGCGACCACGTAGTCGATGGTCTTCTTCTCGCCGGCCGTGGCCGGGCCGCGGCCCTCGAAGGCATCGGACGACAGCGTTTTCACCATCTCCGACAGGCGCTGCGGGTCGAAGGTGGGTGCGTCGGCCGGGGGCGCGGCGAAGGCCGGCGACAGCGCCAGCGTGATCGAGAGGGACAGCAGCGAGGCGGCAAAGCGTGTCATGACGTACCCGTGGAAACAGCCCGTTCGGCTGCCGGGGATGGTAGCAGCGGCTGCCGGGCAGGGTGTGCGCGTGGCGTTGGGCTTGCCTGGGTGTGGGGTGATGGCGCCGAAAGCGAAGAACGAAAAGCAAAAGCCAAAAGCCAAAAGCCAAAAGCCAAAAGCCAAAAGCCAAAAGCCAAAAGCCAAAAGCCAAAAGCAGATCCCCCGCTGCGCTTCGCTTCGCCGCCCCCTTTTCAAAGGGGCTCAAAGGTCGGTCCTTTCGACCGTTCGGTTGCGGCGTCAGCGGGGCCTTTTTTTCAAAGGGGACTCGAAGGTGTGGGTCCATTCCGGTCGTCCGGCCCCGGCACCGGAGGGTCTCGCAAGCCCCCTTTGGAAAAGGGGGCGGGCCGGCGAAGCCGGACGGGGGATTTGCTTTTGAGCCATGGCGCCGGACGGATGCGTCGCATCCGCCCGGCACCGTCGACTCAGTAGCGCGCCTGCAGCGTCACCCGGTCGAACGCTTTCACGCCGAGGACCTTGATGTAGTACGTCCCGGCCGCCGGATTGGCGACGCGGATCGTTTCGCTGTTGCCTTGGCGCTCGGAGTGGCCGTCGGCGTTGCCGGGCGAGGGTTCGGCATCGCGGCTGGCGTACAGGCTGATGTCGCCGCTGCCGCCGTAGGCCAGCACGTTGAGCATCGCCGCGCCGTCCGGCACTTCGATCGAGAACAGCAGCGCGTCGCCCGCCTCGCCGGCGAGGCCGCCGACCGGCACCTTGTTCTCCAGCGGCGTGGCGTCCGGGCCGGAATCGCCGTCCGCCGACAGCACGTGCACGCCGGTGTTGCCGCCCAGCGCGAGCACGCGGCCGTCGTCCAGCGCCGCCAGGCGCTGCACGCCCTGGTGGCCGGTGGCCGTGAGGCCGACCTGCGCCGGCTGGGTCGGGTCGGAGATGTCGAGCTCGTGCACGCCGGCAACGTCGGCGAACCACGCGCGGTCGCCGCGGATCACGACCTTGTTGAAGTCGCTGCCTTCGCCGGCGAAGCTGCCGACCACTGCCGGCGCGGCCGGATTGGCGATGTCGATCACCTGCATGCCGTCTCTGCAGGCCAGGTAGAGCAGCGAGACGTCGCTGTCGATCGCCAGGTCGGTCGCGGTGCCGCAGCTGTCGTCCAGGTGCGCCACGACGACGGGGCTCGCCGGGTCGGCGAGGTCGTACACGCGCAGGCCCCCGTACTGAGGATCGTTGTTTTCCTTGACCTCTGCCGTGTAGGCGTGCGTGCCGTCGACCTTCAATTGCCAGGGCTGCGCGTTGACCGGTCCCTGCCACACCAGTTGCGGCGCGGACGGGTCCGACAGGTCGACCACGCCGAACACACCGCCGTTGGTCCACCTCGTGATGTACGCGTACTGGCCGGCGATGTCGATCAGGTGGGCGAACGGGAACGACAGGCGCCCGGCTTCCGCCGGCGCGGCCGGGTCGGACAGGTCGACGCCGATCAGGCCGTAGCCCCAGGCGGTCAACCACGCGACGTCGCCGGACATCGCCACGCGCTCGAAGCTGCGTTCCTCCAGGCTCTTGGGCAGCTCGGCTTCGAAGCGCGCGGTCGGCGCCAGCGTCTGCGCGTCGTTGAGCGTCAGGCCGTAGTTCTGCTGCACCAGCACCAGTTGGCCGCCGTGCACGGCGACGTCCTGCGCCGCGCCGCCGACCGGCAGCCACGAGGTCGAGACGCGGGCCGGCGTGTCCGGCGCCGAAACATCCACCGCCTGCAGCAGGTCGGTGTCGGTGGGGATCAGCAACAGGCCGCCGGCCTGCACCACGCGGCGCCCGGCAAAGGCGTCGATATCGAAATGCCCGGCCTCGGCGGGCGCGTCGATGTCGGCGATGTTCCAGGCGTCCAGGCCCGCGCCCCAGCCGAAGGTGTAGGCGTGGTCGCCCACGCGCACGCCGGTGATCGCCGGCGGGATGTCGAGCCAGCCGCGCTTGGTGAGCTGGCCGGTGGCGTTCAGGTCGTACAGCGTGAGCTCGTTGCCGGTGCCGAGCACGAAGCCCGGTTCCGGCGCGAGGCTGAAGTTGTCCAGGCCGTCGACCGCGTTGGCGGCGACCTTCACCGGCAGTTCCGGCGTGCTGGCGTCGTAGATGTCGAGCACGGTGCTGCCGATCCAGTTGCGGCCGGTGGCGAAGATGGTGTCGCCGTCGGCGACGATTCGCGAGTACAGCGTCGCCACGGCGACGTCGGGGTCGGTGAATTGCGGCGCAGTGGGGTCGGCCAGGTCGGAGACGAACACGCCGTGGTTGTTGTCGAACAGGTACAGGTGGTCGTTGGCGACCGCCAGGCCGAGCAGGGTCTTGTTTTCGGCGTCGACGTAGTCCTCGACCTGGCCCACCAGTTCGGGGTGGTCGGGATCGGCCAGCGACCAGACCGCGACACCGGCGCTGCCATCGTAACCGCGCCAGCTGGCGTAGAGGTGGTCGCCGTGGCGGGCCAGGCCGTTGATCGCGCCGTCGGCGGGCACGCTGGTGGCCACGCGCACGGGGGCAGCCGGGTCGGCATAGTCCCAGGTCGCGACCACGCGGCCGGTGGGAATGTACACGCGGTCGCCGGAGACCACCGGGTCGGCGGCCACCGCGCCGCCGCGTACCAGGGACAGCGACAGCGGCGCGTCGTCCGCGGCCTGCGCGTGGGTGGGGGCGGCCAGGGCGAGGGCGGCGGCGAGTGCGCTGGCGAGCAGCTTGATTGCCATGTTGCTTGCTCCTTGAGAGGAAGGACGGACGACGGGCGTCACGGTTTTCGGCGGGATCGCATGGCCCGTGCGGGGGAACGGGGGCGCGATGGTTCGGGAGCGGCGCTCCCGGCAGCGCGGCACCGGGGGTGGTGCGCAGGCAGCCCCCGGAACTTGGACGGGGGATGGCCGGTGGTCATTCCAACCGGGTAACGATCGCTTGACGAACGCATGACCGCGGCAAGCCCCCGGTCGCGCCTGCCAAGGATCGTGTGCCGGCTACGGGGAAGGTGCGACGGACGTCGCGCTTTCGGGTTCGGCGGCGTGTTCACGTTCGCCGGCCAGCGCTTGCGCGCGCGCCTGTGCGGCCCGTGCCTGCGCGCCGTCGCCCAGGCTGTGCAGCAGCCGTGCCTGCAGCGCGGCCAGGCCGAAATCCTGCGTCGCCCAGGGCGCGACGCGGCCGACCAGCGCGCTGGCCTCGTCGCTGCGGCCGCGTTCGAGCAGCCAGCCGGCGTGGTCGACCACCACCTCGGCGATGTCTGACGGGATGCCGCCCTGTTCGGCCAGTGCAAGCGCCGCGCGGTAGCCGGCGTCGGCGCCGGCCACGTCGCCGCGCGCGCGCCGGGCGATGGCGCGGGTAAGCAGCGTGGGCAGCGAATCGCCCAGTGCGGTGTCCGCGCCGGCCGAGACCGGCAGGTCGGCGGCGAGCGCGGCCTGCTCGCGGCGCAGCCGCAGCCAGGCCTTGCGTCGCGCGTCGCGCTGCGGCGGCCAGGCACGCAGGGCGGCATCGGCGATGGCGACGGCCCGCGCCGCCTCGCCGCCTGCCAGCGCCAGTTCGGCCTGCAGCAGGTCCCGGTTGCCCTGTTCGGCCGGCTGCGACTGCCCGGCCTCGGGCATCGCCAGCAGGCGGGCGGCTTCGCGCAGCCGGCCGGCCTCGAGCAGCGCGCGGGCGCGGGTCAGGACCACGTCCGCGCGCTGGGTCGGCGCGCGCAGCTTCGGCAGCAGCGCCCAGGCGCGTTCGCTCTCGGCCATGGCTTCGTCGTGGCGCAGCAGCTGCAGCAGCGCGATGACCCGGGTGTTGCGGAAGGTCGAGAGCTCGTTGATCGCCCCCATCGCGCCGAAGTCGCGCGCCGCGCGATCCAGGTGCGGCAGCGCCTGCGCCGGATGGCCGCGGTCGACCTCGAGCACGCCGAGGTTGGCGTCCACCCGGGCCACGGCCAGGGCGTCGCCGGCACTGGCCAGCTGGATGCGCGCCTGGCCGAAGTCCGCCAGGGCCTGGTCGAAGCGCTGCTGCATTGCGTTCGCCACCGCGCGGCCGCTCAACGCCACGCCGCGTTCGGTCGGCCACGCCCGGTCGCCGATGGTGGCGATGGCCTCGTCGTAGGTGCGCTGCGCCTGGTCGGTGCGGTCGAGGCGGATCAGCATCGCGCCGCGTGCGTTGAGCAGGCGCACGCGGAAGCGCGCGTCGTCCCGGGTGCCGTCGTCGGCCAGCAGCGCATCGAGCGTGTCCAGCCCGCGCGCGTATTCGCCGGCGCGGAAGTCCACGCGCGCCAGCTGGTAGCGCAGGCGCGGCTGCGCGCGCTGCAGTTCGGGGGCGGCGAGCAGGATGGCGCGCGCGGTTTCGATCTGGTTGGCGAGCATCGCCGCGCGTGCGCGCTGCAGGCGTTCGGCCAGGGCGGGCGGATCGTCGCCGCCGGCGATGGCGTGCCCGCCCAGCGCCGCCGCCAGCCGTCCCGTGGCCAGGCGCGCGGCCTGCAGCAGGTCGGCGTCGCGCGCGTTGGCGTGGTGGCGGGTGCCGGTGTCGTCGTCGGCCTGCAGCCGCACCTCCCAGCCGTCGCCACCGCGGGCGGCGCGGCTGCTGACGATCCAGGCCGCGCGCGTTGCCCGGCGCAGGCGCTGCGGGTCGTCGGCAGGCTGCTGGTGCAGGACCCCCAGCGTGGTTTCGCTGGACAGCACCGGCAGGCCGCTGCGGTGCAGGCGGTCGCCGATGTAGTCCATCAGGCCCAGGCGCGCCCAGCTCGCCTCGCCGGGATCGCGCACCTGCGTCGGCAGCACCATCAGTGCGCGTGGCGCGGCCGCCGTCGCCGCGGTGGCGACGGGATTGTCGGGGCGTTCGCGCGCGCGCTGCGACCAGGCCAGCAGCCCCAGCGCCGCGAGTACGAGCACGAGTGCGGCCGCGGTGGTCCACCGGCGCATCGGTCGCGGGGCCAGGGATGGCGATCGCGCCGCAGGCAGTGCGACCGCGGCGCGCGGACTGACGGCAGGCACCGGCGGGTGGGCTGGTGTGGGCCGTCCGGTCGCGGCCGCGGCTGGCGACGCGATTTCAAGCGGCTGCGCACCGGGTCCTGGTTCGGCTGCGGCAGGGGCCTGTCCCGCTTCGGCCGCGACCGTTTCGACCGTGACCGGTGCCAGCCAGCGGAAGCCGAAACGCGGCACGGTGCGGATCGTGTGCTGCGCCTGGCCGTCGTCGCCCACCGCGCGCCGGCTGCGCAGCACCACCTGCGCCAGCTGCGCATCGGAGACGTTGGGGCGGCCGAACACCGCCTGCACCAGTTCATCGCGGCTGACCGCGCGGTCGCGGTGCGCGACCAGGCAGCACAGGCACTCGAACACGCGTGCCGGCAGGGCGACGGCAGCGCCGCGATGGCGCAGTTCGTGTTTGGGCAGGTCGAGGACGTATTCGCCGAAGCGATAGCGTGCGATCGTCATGGACATCGGGGACGGGGGATGCCCGCATGATCGCGTATCCCGCGGGCGGGTGCGAAATGCGCCGCGGCCCTGCGCGGGCCGTGGGAGCGGCCATGGCCGCGATCGCCCGCAGTATCGCGGCCATGGCCGCTCCCACAACCGCATTCACCGCATTCATCCCCGGGCGTCTCGTCGCCGGCCGCGCATTCAGCGCGGGTCCGGCGGCGGCAATTCGTGGCGCACGTGCAGGAAGCGCGCGAAGCGCGGCACGCCCTTCGCCGACAGGCCGTTGTAGCGATAGGTGACCACGCTGCCGACCGGTGGCGGTGCCGTGCGCTGGGCATCGCTGAAGCCCGAGCCGATGCGGAACCGCAGCCCGTCCGCGCGCTCGACCACCAGTGCGCCGAGCATGCCGCGATACTTGCCCCGGCCCGGCGTGTGCGCGACCACGCGTGCTTCGGCGTCGTCGTACGGCTTGTACTTGAGCAGGACGTCGCTGCGGCCGACGCGGTAGTGCGAATCCTCGTGGTGCAGCATCAGGCCTTCGCCGCCGGCCGCGACGACGGTGGCCAGCAGCGCGTCGAGCTCCGCGCCGTCGCGCACGCGGTACTGCGCCACCGGGCGCAGCCAGGCGACCGCGGCCGCGTCGAGCAGCGTGCGCATGCGCTGCACGCGGTCGGTGAAGCGCCCGGGAGCGCCTGGCAGGTCGAACACCATGAAGCGCATCTCGCGCCAAGCCCGGTCGTCCGCGTCGCCGGCACGCACGTTGCCGCTGGTCTCCTCGAAGCGGCCGCGGCCCAGCCACAGCTCGCCATCCATCGGCACGGCCGGCCAGCCGGCGGTGAACCAGGCCGGCGCCTGCACGGGCAGGCCGCCGCGCGTCCACAGCGCGCGTCCGTCCCAGCGGCCGCGCACGCCGTCGAGTTTCTCGCTGACCCAGTACCGCGATACGTCGATGCCGTGGTGGTAGCCGGTGGCGAGCATCAGCGGCGGCGGCCCCGCCGCGGTCGCCGGCAGCGATGGCGGCAACGCGAGCAGCAGCAACAGCGGCAGCAGCAGTCTGGCCAGTCGTGGTGTCATGCACCCCTCCATGGGTTGCGATCGGGCAGGCCGTCCATGCGCATGCAAGCGCGTCGGGCCGGACCCCATGCTGCCGCGGCCACCGCGGCGGGTCAGTCGTCCACCGCCGCACGGCCGCGTCGGGAAATGCCGCGGTCGCGACGAGGGAAATCCGGACGTGCGGCGCGCCAGGGCACCGATGGCGATGCCGGCGTTCGCCAGGCGGCCGTGGTGACGCGCCGTGCACCTTCCGCAACGCGCGATGACCGCAGCCGCGCCGCTTCATCGGCGGTTCCCCCGCGGCGGCCAAGACTGTCGGCTCCCCACACGGAGTCGACACCATGAACCATGCATCGCTGCTCGGGATCGCGCTGGTGCTGGCCGCCGGCTATGCACTGGCCCAGGACGGCATGACCGAAGCCCAGGTGCGGGCAAAGCTCGAAGCGCAGGGGTACGAGAAGGTCAACGACGTCAAGTTCGAGGACGGAGTCTGGAAGGCCGACGCGCGCAGCGCCGACGGCAACCGCGTCGGCGTGCGCATCGATCCGGAGACCGGCACCGTCCGCCCGGACGAACTGGTCGCGAACCTGTCCGAGGCCGACGTGCGCGCCAGGCTTGCGGCGGCCGGCTACACCAACGTCCATGACGTCGATTTCGAGGACGGCATCTGGAACGCCGAGGCCGACGACCCGTCCGGGCAGGACGTGGAACTGAAGATCGATCCGGACACCGGCAAGGTGATGGGCAAGGAAAAGGACTGATCGGGCGCGCCGGCTGCCGCGCCCGCGACGGGCACGCAGCTGCTGCCGCGGGTGCGGCGCACCCGGCGTGCGGTCTCAGCGCTGCAGCGCGGTCGTCGCCTCGTAGGGCAGCTGCCGCGCGCCGGCGCCGCGCAGCGCGGCTTCGACTTCCGCCATCGCTTCGGGCGTCTCGTCGACGACGATGAGCACGCGCCCGGCGCGGATTTCGGATTCGAACCGCCGGTGCACCTCGTCCGGCACCATCGAGCCGACCAGGGCCGAAACCCAGGTGCCGACCGCGGCGCCGACCAGCGTCGTGGCCGCCACGCCGGCAATGGTCAGCCCGATCGGCGGCACCGCCACGCCGATCAGTCCGCCGATCAGCCCCGCCGATCCTCCCGCCAGCGCGCCGCGCGCGGCGGCGGGCACGACGTCGCTTTCGGCGTTGCGCAGGTCGTCGGGGATTTCCTGCATCTCGATCGACGAATCGGCGATCAGCGAGATGTCGTTCTCGCCGACGCCCGCGCGCCGGGCCGCGGCGATGGCGGTCGTGGCCTCGGGGACCGAATCGGTCAGGAATACGTGCCGGGTCTTCATGAGTTCCTCCTGGCCTGGGCTGGGCGGGACGTGCATGACGGGGTTGCCACAGCAGGCTAGAGGCGTACGGGGAAAGGGCGCGTGATGCGCGCAGCACGCGAAACCGGGCGCCGGCGTGCGCGGGCCGGGCGCCAGCCTGCGTTCATGTTGCGGCGACCCGATGCCATTCCGGTCCTGCGCCGCGGCCCGGCGGCCGCACCGGTGGGCGCGGCCATCCTGATGCGCTCAGGCGCCGACCCGCCGCCGCACCGCGTCCACGTCGCGCACCGGGCGCACCTCGATGCAGCCGGTGCGCGCCCACGGGAATTGCGAAGCGATCCGCACCGCCTCGTCCATGTCGGCCGCCTCGATCAGGTTGAAGCCGCCCAGGATTTCCTTGGTCTCGGCGAACGGGCCGTCGACGACGCTGGTGCGGCCCTTGCGGATGCGCACCGACTTCGCGGTCGTCGCGTCCTCCAGCTGCTGGAAGCCGACCAGCTTGCCGTCGGCCTTCAGTTCGTCGGCATGGTGCAGGCAGGTGCGCATCATTGCGTCCGGTTCGCCCTCGGGCAGGGCCTGGATCAGTTCGTTGTCGATGTAGACCAGGGCCAGGAACTGCATGGCGGTGCTCCGCGGCGATGGGGGAGGGGCATTATGCCCCCCGGCGCCGGCCGCACGCGTCGGCCCGGATATTCCCGGATATGGGACAGTCGGGCGGCAATCGCTCCGGTACGATGCCCGTCCTCCCCGACTGTCGGCACCCGCATGCAGCCCGTCATCTCGATCGAGAAACTCGGCAAGACCTATGCCTCCGGTTTCCAGGCGCTCAAGTCGATCGACCTGGACATCCGCCGCGGCGAGATCTTCGCCCTGCTCGGGCCCAACGGCGCCGGCAAAACCACGCTGATCAGCATCATCTGCGGCATCGTCATGCCCAGCAGCGGACGGGTGCTGGCGGACGGCCACGACATCGTCCGCGAGTACCGCGCCGCGCGCGCGAAGATCGGGCTGGTGCCGCAGGAGCTGTCCACCGACGCCTTCGAGAGCGTGTGGGCCACGGTGCGCTTCTCGCGCGGCCTGTACGGCAAGCCGCACGACGACGCCTACCTGGAGAAGGTGCTGCGCGACCTGTCGCTGTGGGACAAGCGCGACAGCAAGATCCTGGCGCTGTCGGGCGGCATGAAGCGACGGGTGCTGATCGCCAAGGCGCTGGCGCACGAGCCGTCGATCCTGTTCCTCGACGAGCCCACCGCCGGCGTGGACGTCGAACTACGCCACGACATGTGGCAGATGGTGCGCGGCCTGCGCGAGCGCGGCGTCACCATCATCCTGACCACGCACTACATCGAGGAGGCCGAGGACATGGCCGACCGCATCGGCGTGATCAACAACGGCGAACTGGTGGTGGTCGAGGACAAGGCCACGCTGATGCGCAAGCTCGGCAGGAAGCAGCTGACGCTGGCGCTGCAGGCGCCGCTCGAACGCATCCCGGCCGAGCTGTCGGGCCTGCCGCTCGAGCTGTCCGACGACAACCAGTCGCTGGTCTACACCTTCGACACCCAGAGCGAGGAGACCGGCATCACCGACCTGCTGCGCAGGCTGGGCGCGCAGGGCATCGACTTCAAGGACCTGCATTCGAGCGAGAGTTCGCTGGAGGAGATCTTCGTCAGCCTGGTGCACGGGAACCGACCAGGCGCGGTGACTTCGAAACCCGCCCCTTCAAGGGAAAAGTTGGAAGGGGATGGGTTCCCAGCGGCGCAAGGCGAACTCCACCCCGGCCTGCCCGATCCGGCGCAGCGCGCCGTGCGCGGCGGTGCCGCGCAGGCAGGCCCTCCCCGCCCCCTGGAAGGGGAAGGAAACAGGCGCAAGCCCGGCGCGGAAGGAGACGGGCAATGAGCATGAACTGGTACGCCATCCGCGCGATCTACAAGTTCGAGATGGCGCGCACCTTCCGCACCATTACCCAGTCGATCGCCTCCCCGGTGCTGTCGACCTCGCTGTACTTCGTGGTGTTCGGCGCGGCGATCGGCTCGCGCATGGGCGACATCGACGGCGTCGGCTACGGCGCCTTCATCATCCCCGGCCTGATCATGCTGTCGCTGCTCAACGAGAGCATCTCCAACGCCTCGTTCGGCATCTACATGCCCAAGTGGTCGGGCACGATCTACGAACTGCTGTCGGCGCCGGTGTCGTTCGTCGAGGTGGTGCTGGGTTACGTCGGCGCGGCGACCACCAAGTCGGTGATCCTGGGCGTGCTGATCCTGGTCACCGCGCGCATCTTCGTGCCCTACGAGATCGCGCACCCGCTGTGGATGGTGGCGTTCCTGGTGCTCACCGCGGTCAGCTTCAGCCTGTTCGGCTTCATCATCGGGCTGTGGGCGGACGACTTCCAGAAGCTGCAGGTGATCCCGCTGATGGTGGTCACGCCGCTGACCTTCCTGGGCGGGGCGTTCTATTCGATCAGCATGCTGCCGCCGGTGTGGCAGAAGATCACCCTGTTCAACCCGGTGGTCTACCTGATCAGCGGCTTCCGCTGGAGCTTCTACGGCGTGTCGGACGTCAACGTGGCGATCAGCGTGGCCGCGATCCTCGGCTTCCTGGCGTTGTGCCTGCTCGCGGTGTGGTGGATCTTCCGCACCGGCTGGAAACTCAAGTCGTAGGCGGATCGGCGGCGGCGTCCTTGAACCAGGGCTCCACCGTCCCCTTGACCTTGACCGTCATCGGGTTGCCGCGGCGGTCCAGCGACTTGCCGAACGGCAGCCGCACCCAGCCCTCGCTGACGCAGTATTCCTCGACGTTGGTCTTCTCTTCGCCGTTGAAGCGCACGCCGATGCCGCGCTCGAGCGCGGCGGCGTCGTGGAACCGGCTGCGCGGATCGCTGGAGAGGCGGTCGGGAGGGGTGTCGCTCATGTCGGTTGCTCCATGCGGCGCGGAAACGGGGACGAAGGGGACAGGATAAACGCTGCCGTGGCGCAAGCCACGCGGGTGCCGGATGGCGCCGCCGCCGCGCCCGCGATCCTGCCGTGCCGAAGGTTGGCTGACCCATGGCACGCGCCGTCCGGGCCGACGTGGCGCAGGCTGTCATCGCGCCGTCCCCCCACCGGAGCCCGAGCCATGAAAGCGCGCCAATCCTTCCCGAAGAAGTCCGTTTCCGGGCACCGCCGGGCCGGACAGGAGCCGCAGCGGATGCCGGCGGACGAACCGCCGCGCCATGTGCACCGCGAACGCGACTTCGGCATCGGCTACGGCAACAGCAGCGGCTACGGCAGCGACCGTCACTACGTCGACGGGCATGCCGATCCGATCTTTCGCGTGCTCTGATCCGCCAGCGGGCAGGCGCCGGGGAGCGGCCGCGGCCGCGATTGGCTGGCGGCGATCCATCGTGGCGATGGCCGGTCCACCGCCTGTCGCCATCGGAGGTCCTCAGGGCACCTCGCGCCGCCCCTGCGCGCGGGCGTTGGCAATCACGCGCCGCATCTGTTGACGGTCGTGATGGCGCGAGATCGGAACGGCGCCCAGCGCGACCGCCCGTTCGCGCAGTTGCGCGGTGACGTCGTAGTGGGCGCCGCTGGTCTTGTCCTGGAACGCCCGCCGCGGGATCCCCAGGCGCGCGGCGAAATCGTGCAGTTCGTCGAGCGTGTCCGCCATCAGGTGCGCCCAGCGCTGCCCGCGCCACAGCGTGACCGCGTCGTCGACGTACACCGTCATCGCAGGGCTGGCCCGGTGCTCAATGCGAGTGCCCGCGCGGTTCGACGTGGATGGTGATCGACGACTCCGGGAACTCGCGCCGCAGCGCGGCCTCCAGGTCGTCGCAAACCGCGTGCGAATCGTCGACGCTCATCGTGCCCGGCACGCGCAGGTTGAAATCGATGAACGTCAGGCGCCCGGCGTGGCGGGTGCGCAGCGTGTGGATGTCGCTGGTGGGGCCGCGCGTGGCCGCGATGGCCGCTTCGATGCGGGCGACGTCCTCCGGCGGCAGCGCCGTGTCCATCAGCCCGGCGACGCTGTCCTGCATGATCTTCCAGCCGGCCCACAGGATGTTGAGCGCGACCAGCGCGGCGATCGCCGGATCGAGCCGGGTCCAGCCGGTCACCGCGACCAGCGCGACGCCGCCAATCACGCCGACCGAGGTCCACACGTCGGTCATCAGGTGCTGGCCGTCGGCGACCAGCGCCGGGGAACGCAGCCGCTTGCCGCGGCGGATCAGCAGCATGCCCCAGGCCAGGTTGATGAACATGGCCACCCCGCTGATCGCCAGGCCCAGCACCGGTGCGTCGATCGGCTGGGGCGTGATGAAGCCTTGCCAGGCCTCTCGCAGGATCGCCAGTGCGGCGAGGATGATCAGCACGCCCTCGAGCACCGCGGAGAGGTATTCGGCCTTGGTGTGCCCGTAGGGATGGTTGTCGTCGGCCGGTATCGCACTGACCCGGATCGCGACGAACGCGGCGATCGCGGTGGCGACATTGATGATGCTTTCCAGCGCGTCCGAGTACAGCGCCACGCTGCCGGTCAGCTTCCAGGCGAGGAATTTCAGCCCGAGCACCACCAGGCCGATGGCAATGCTGCCAAGGGCCAGGCGGTAGAGCGTCGAATGCGATGCTGGGCGATTGCGGCCGCGCGTCATGGGTGTGGGCGGAGGAAAGACCGCGCCACTTTAAGCGAACCGCGTTGCCCGTGCCTTGCCGCAGGTCAACCGGTCGGCCTGTTGCCGAACTCCTTGCGCAGCCAGTCATCGATCAGCTGCTTCTCGTAGCGCAGCGGGTCGGTGTCGAGCGCGCGCGGGGCGCCTTGCAGGTAACCGATGTCCGACAGCTTGCGCGAGCCGCGGGCGATCACGCCGCCGTCCGCGCCGGTCAGGGTGAAGTCCAGCGCGATGCGTGGCGGATAGATGTCGCGCATGTAGCGGATGTCGGTGCCGCGCGCGCCGGGCTCGTAGTCGCCGGCGCGCTCGATGTCGGTGATGGTCACGTCCAGCCGCTCGCCGGCCGGCAGGCGGGCGGCGGCGCGCTTGCGCAGGTACGCGGCCAGGTCGTGTACCCAGTTGCCGCGCCGCGCTTCCCAGCGGTTGCGGCTCTGGCGGATCTCGCTGAACTGCGCCGGGTCCGTCCACTGCACGCTGACCGGGCCCTCGGCGGGCAGGCTGCGCGGCGCGTCCGGATCGGTGACGTCGGCCGATCTTGCCCAGGCACCGGTGGCGGCGAGCGCGCAGGCGAGCACCAGCGCAAACATCCGGGCGGTTGATGTGATGGCGTTCATGGCGCACCTCCTGGCGGCGGCTGCCGCTGATTTTCTTCCCGGCCCGCGGCGATTTCAAACCCTGGCGGGCAAACCATTCATGTGGCGGCCGGGCGCGATCGCATTGCGTGGCCTAGTGCGTCGACGCCTCGCGCATGCGGTCGACCAGCGGCTGCAGCGCGGCCAGTCGTGGCTCGATGAGCGCGGCGTGGCGGCGCCACTTGTCCGCGTCCGGCGGCGTCAGGGTGTAACGCGACAGCGGCAGTTCCCCGCCCAGCGTGCGGTCCCACTCGAAGCCGGCCCATTGGCACAGGCGGATGATCTCGCCCTGCGGGTCGTGCACGAAACGCCCGTAGTCCACGCCGGTCCAGTCCGCGGCCGGCAGGACGTCCAGATCGTCGAGCAGCGTCTGGCTGGTTCGCTCCCACTGGGCGGCGACGATGTCCGCGAGCGGCCTGCCGGACAGGTCGCGCCACCCCGGCACCAGCAGGAACGACCAATCCGGGCCCTGCCATCCGGGCAGCCCTTGATAGGTGCGGAAGCCGCCCGATTGCCAGCCGTCCAGCATGCTGCCCAGGACCTGGCGCGGATCGCGGTGCAGGCAGATGAAGCGCGCGTCGGGAAAGACCTGGCGCAGGAGCGGGATGCGCAGTGCGTTCTTCGGCGTCTTTTCCAGCATGCGCACCGATGTCCCCGCCAACGGGGCCCGCCGTTCGCGGTCGCGCAGCCCGGCCATGAAGCGCCGGCGCAGCTGCAGCGCGACGTCGCCGTCGGCGTCGCTCGCCTGCAGGCGGTTGGAATCGAAGCCGCGCCGGATCGGGTCGAGCGCGGGGATGCCTTCGATCAGGCCGTGGCTTTCGTCGCCGATGGTGAACACGCCGGGCGCTGCGGCCAGGGTTTCGAACAGCAGCGTCGAGCCCGAGCGCGGCGGGCTGACGATGAAGACGGGGCGATCGAATTGGCTTCCGGTGTCGGCCCCGGCGTCGCGCGGCGCTGCGGGCGTGGCCGCATCGGCCTGCGCGAGGCTGCCGTGGTGGTCGCGGCGTCCCCCGCCCTGTCCGTCCACGCCGTCGGCCAGCGCCGTTTCGAACAGGCAGGCGGTCAGTGCGTGCATCAGGCCGGTTTCGTTGCGCAGGCCGATCTGGTCGATGCCCAGCGCCCGCAGTTCCTCGCGCAGCGATCGCAGCAGCGCGCGATAGCGCGGCCAGCCGGCCGCATCTTCGCCATGGCAGGCCCACGCCGCCTGCCAGGCGCGGGTGAACGTCGACAGCGCGCGCTGGATGGGCGCCAGCCGTGGGTCGGGAACGGCTTCGCGCAGCAGGAAGGAGACATGCTCGCGGATTTCCCACGGCGTCATCACCGTCGGGACGTTGGTCGATTCGAAATCCAGCACGGGCGTGCCGGCATCCGGGGCGTAGGCGATCGGGCGCGGGTTCCACGGTTGCGCGGGTGCGCCGGGCACGCCCATGGGCCGCGCGCCCGCGGCGTGTTTCCAGAACCCGTCGCCGCCCACGGTGTCCATCACCAGGTGGATGCGGTCGACGTCGCCGGTATTGACCACGCCGTGGCGGCGCCAGGTGTCGAAGATCCAGCACTCGCCGGCGCCCATGTGCAATTCGGCGTCGCCGCAGTGGAACCGCACCGCGGGCGTGGTCACGATCGGCACGTGCACGCGCATGCGCTCCTGCCAGTAGTAGTTGGTGTCCACGTGCGCGGCCAGGTGCGAGCGGCCCGACAGGCGCATCAGCCGCGAACGGCCCCAGGTCGCGCCGAGCGCCTCCATGACCTGCATGATGTACGGGCAGCGCTGCAGCCACGGCGTGGGGCGCATGTCGCCGCCGAGATCGTCGCTCTCGACCGCGCCGCCGGTGGTGACCAGGGGCAGGGCACTGTTGCCGGCCACGCCCCCCATGCGGGCGCGCCAGCAAGAGTCATCGAGCGCCAGCACCTCGCGCGCGAGTGCGTCGGCATCGAATTGGACCGGCAATTGCATGAACGGGAACTGCAGTTTCATCGCGTCGTGGACTCGCCGGCAGGAGGCCCGCGGAAAGGCGCAATCTTAGCCGACCGCCCGCAATCCCCCGTGCGATCGCCTGCAGGACGGGCGCGCGGCGCAGGCGCGCAGTCCGACTGCGCACCTGCGAGTGAGCGGTCGCGATCAGGCCGCGCGCGGCAGCATGGTCTCGTCCTGGCCCTGCAGGCGCCGCACGGCGTCGCGCAGCGCGTCGCCGAACTCGCCGGCGCTCTCCAGGATGCGGACCACGTCGCGCTCGTCCAGCGCGCGGCCCAGGTCGAAGCCGCCCTCGATCAGGCGGCTGCCGTGCATGCGCACGTCCTCGCCCCAACCGGCGCCCAGTCCGCCGCCGATGTCGATGCCCAGTTCCAGGCCACCCAGCGCCGCGCCTTCATGGTCGCGCGTGGCGACCTGGCGGCTGATGCGCCAGGCCTCGGCGCCGCGGCCGCTCCACACGCTGATGTCCTGCAGCACGCGTGCGGCCCTGGAATCCGGCGGCGCCAGTTCGGACGCCACCTGCGCCGCCAGCACCGCGGTGTTGTCGAGCGCGGTGTCGATGCGTCCGCCGGCGACGTCGCGCCCGACCTGCACCGCCTGCCCGGCGTAGTCGATCACGTGCCGCGCGGTCGCGGCCCAGTCGGCATCGGCGTTGCCGGCGATGTCCGCGCCCAGCGCCACCGCGCCGCGCGCGGCATCGGCGTACGCACCGTCGCGCACCTGGCCGGCGATCTCCCAGGCGTGCTCGCCGCGACGGCTCCAGGTCTCGATCTGGCGGCCGATCGCCCAGTCGTCGTGCGTGGCGCCGGCGTCCGGCGCGCGCACCAGGCCGGAATTGGCAAAGTCCCAGGCGATGTCGTTGATCACGCCGGGCGCGACGTCGAACAGCTGTTCGATCCTGCCTGCGCGGATATCGTCGACCAGGCCGGCCACCTTCGCACCGTTGTCCAGCCAGCGCTGCACGGTCGAAGGCCACGCAGCAGGATCGATGCGCGCGCCGTCGAACGCCTGCGAGACCACGGTATCGACCAGCCCGGACGCCTGCCCGAACGCGGCCTGGTACTCGCCGCGGCCGACGTGCGTGCCGACCTCCACCGCGGTGGCGGCGTACTGCAGGTAGCGCGCGACGTCGCCCTCGCGGCCGTCGGCAGACCCCGTCCCGAACGCGGTGTCGAGCGTGGTGTACAGTCGCGCGCCGCCGTTGAGCGCGGCGACGATGTCGCCGCGGCGCAGGTCGCCGACCACCTGGGCCGCGTCGTCGACGTGTCCGGCGTACGTCTGCACCTGCCGGGCCACGTCCGCGACCTTGTCGCCGCCGTTGACGTCGCCCGCCACGTCCGCGACCAGGCGGGCGGCCTTGCTTGCGGCGCTGACGAACTCGCCGTTCTTGATGCTGACGTAGACCTGCTCGCCCACCAGCACCCGGTTCGACCAGTCCTTGACGGCGTTGGCGGTGTTGGCCACCGCGTCGGCGGCGCCGCCGACGACATTGGCCACAGCGCCCACGGCCGAGGCGGCGGCGGACACGATGCCCATCACGTTGCCGGACTTGACCGCCTGCACGCCGGCCTGCACGCCCTGCGCGGCCTTGTTCACGACGCCCGCCACCTTGGCCACGCCCGCGGCGACGCCCGACACCGCCTTGCCCGCGAGCGCGCCCGCACCGCCGGCGACCGCGCCGGCCACGCCGACCACGGCCTGCAGGATGTTCTTGTTCTTCACCCCTTCGACCACCGCGATCACGCCGCTGATGATGCGCGCCGGGATCGCGATCCACGGGATCGGGATGAAGCTGCACACGCCCAGGATCGCCTTGCCGAACTTGCCGAAGAAGTTGCCGATCCCCGAGAACAGGCTGCCGAAGAAGCCCCTCTTCTTGACCTTGCAATGGGTGAGGTTGCCGTTGCCGTCGACGCTGAACTCGACCTTGTACTTGCCGACCTTGGTCTTGTGGGTGCCGGCCGGGCCGGCCATCGCCGCCATCAGTTCGTCGTACTTCGCCCGGATCTCGCCTTCGCCCATCTTCTTGAAGGCCTTGTCCGGGATCTTCAGCGCCATCCACAGCTGGTCCTTCATCTCCTGCACGGTGAGCCGTGGCGGCTGCGGTGCGGACATGGCCTGCAGCGTGTCCAATGCCTGCGCGATGCGCTGCTGCTGCTGGACCGTGTCGGCCGAGGTGTTGACGAAGTGCGTGGCGCCGGCCAGCAGCGACGGCGGCAGGGTCGAGGCGGGATTGCCGGCGAGCGAGGCCAGCGCGCCGAGTCCGGAGGGCGACAGCGACAGCAGTCCCGGCGTCGGCGCCGCGTGCGTGAGCACGCTGGCGATCTGCCCGTGCAGCTGCGACTGCGCCGGATCCAGCACGCCCTGGCGCTGCGCGGCGCCGTGGGTGACGAAGACCGAATAATCGCTCCACAGCATCGGCGCCGCGGTGCGCGTGGCCACGACGTCGGCGCGCGGATGCGCGGCCGGTGCGGCGTGCAGGGGCAGGTGCGTGCCGCGCGCGTCGGCGCGGATGCGGCTGTCCAGTTGCTGGCGCGCGAGCGCGCCGTCCCCGGTCAACGGCCGTCCGGATTCGGCCCCGGCCCGGTCCTGCGGCTGCGGCTGCGATGTGGCAACAGTCGTGTCGCCGTCGTCGGCAGGCGCAGTCCCGGCGGAATCCTGCCGGCCGACTTCGCCATAGCGTGCGGCCAGGTCGCTGGCCTGTGCATCGACGCGAAAGCTCATGGTGCCCTCCCCGGACCGGGACTGTGTCACTGAACAGATACCGGGGCGTATGGAGGTGGCACAACCCGGGGCCGTCCCTAGCCAAGGGTTTTCCCCAGGGTGCGCGTCGGCGGGGCCCACGGCGCTTGATTCGCGGGGTTTCAGGCGCATCTGGTAGGGAAAGCCCCCCCGGAAACCGCCATGACCGCGTCCCCCGCACCGCCGCCGATCCGCATCGATTTCGTCTCCGACGTGTCCTGCCCCTGGTGCGCGATCGGCCTGCAGGCGCTGGAGCAGGCGATCGGCCGCGCCGGCGTGCCGGTGGAACTGCACTTCCAGCCGTTCGAGCTCAATCCGCAGATGCCGGCCGGGGGCGAGGACGCGGTCGAGCACCTCACCGCCAAGTACGGCATCAGCCAGGCGCAGGCCAGGGACAACGGCGAGGCGATCCGCGCGCGCGGCGCGGAGCTGGGGTTCACCTTCGACATGGACCGCCGCCGCCACGTCTGGAACACCTTCGATGCCCATCGCCTGCTGCACTGGGCGGAGCTGGAAAGCCTGGACCGGCAGCGCGCGCTCAAGCACGCGCTGCTGCGCGCGTACTTCACCGACGGCGAGAACGTCTCCGACCACGGCGTGCTGGTGCGGCTGGCCGCATCGGCCGGCCTCGACGCCGCGCGCGCCCGGGAGGTTCTCGCCTCGAACGCCTACGCCGACGCAGTGCGCGAGCGCGAGCGTCACTACACCGGCCAGGGTATCCGCGCGGTGCCGTCGGTCATCTTCAACGACCGCCACCTGGTGCAGGGCGGGCAGCCGGTGGAAGCGTTCGAACGCGCGCTGCGGCAGCTGGCGGCCGGACCGTGACGGGTGATTGGTGATTGGAAGCAGCGAAGCCGCCACTTCTGCGAATCACCAATCACCAATCACGGCGCCTGCAGCAGCGGCGCCAGCGCCTTCCACACGTGGTCGCGCAGCGCCGGCTGGGCTTCGGCCACCGGGTGCAGGTTGTCGTCCTGGAAATTGCCGCGGTCGGCGGCGACCGGTTCGAGCAGGAACGGCAGCAGCGCGACGTCGAAGTGCGCGGCCAGGTCGCGGTAGACCTGCTCGAAGCCATCGGCGTAGTCGGCGCCGTAGTTGGGTGGGATGCGCATGCCGACCAGCAGCACCTTTGCGCCCACATGCTGCGAGGCGCCGATCATGCGCGCCAGGTTGCGGCGCGTCTCGCGCAGCGGCAGGCCGCGCAGGCCGTCGTTGGCGCCCAGTTCGATCACCACCACCGCCGGGCGCACGCGCAGCACCTCGCGCACGACCCGCGCCGAACCGCCGGCGGTGGTCTCGCCGCTGATGCTGGCGTTGACCACGCGCCAACCGGGCTTGTCGCGCCCGACCTGCCGCGCCAGCAGCGCCACCCAGCCCTGTTCGGCCGCCAGCCCGTAGCCGGCGGACAGCGAATCGCCCATCACCAGCACCGTCGGCGGCGTGCCGGGCGTGGGTGCGGGCACGTCCTGCGCGCTTGCCGGCAGTGCCAGCAGCAGGGCGAGCAAACCGGCGGCCCATTGAAACCGCAGCCGCGACACCGTGTTGAAATACCTCATCGATTGCCTCCGGATCGGCGGTAGCGCAATACATGACGCTGTCATCCCGAGCGCAGCGAGGGATCTGCTTCTCCCGGGCGTCCACGAAGCAGATCCCTCGCTGCGCTCGGGATGACAGCGTACATGGGCATGTGGAGATGGTGAGCGATGCGGAAGATCGCATCACATCGTGGCCGTGACGGCATCCGGTCATGGCCGCTTCAAGCCCGCGCCGGGGCACAATGCGTGCCGGCGCAAGGACGCGACCACTTCCCCCTGTTCCTGTCCGCCCATTCCGGATCCCCCATGCCCGAAGCCGCTTCCCCCGAAACCGAACTCCGCCCGGCCCTCGAAGTCACTGGCCTGGGCAAGCGCGTGCCGCTGCCCTCGGGCGAGCTGACCATCCTCGAAGACATCGGCTTCACCATCGCCGCCGGCGACAGCGTGGCCATCGTCGGGGCCTCGGGCTCGGGCAAGAGCACGCTGCTGTCGCTGATGGCCGGGCTCGACACGCCCAGCAGCGGCGAGGTGCGGCTCGACGGCGCGCCGATGTCGGCGCTCGGCGAGGACGGCCGCGCAAAAGTGCGCGCGGACAAGGTGGGCTTCGTGTTCCAGAGCTTCCAGCTGCTGCCGTCGCTGACCGCGCTGGAAAACGTGATGCTGCCGCTGGAGCTGCGCGGCGACGGCGATGCCGAAGGCCCGGCGCGCGCGACCCTGGCCAAGGTCGGGCTGGCCGAGCGCCTGGCGCACTATCCGCGCCAGCTGTCCGGCGGCGAACAGCAGCGCGTGGCGCTGGCGCGCGCGTTCGTCACCGGCCCCTCGCTGCTGCTGGCCGACGAGCCCACCGGCAACCTCGACACCCATACCGGCGAGGCGGTGATCGAGCTGCTGTTCGCGATGAACATGGAGGCCGGCACTACGCTGGTGCTGGTGACCCATGACGAGCATCTCGCGTCGCGCTGCAGCCGGACGCTGCGGCTCGACGGCGGCCGGCTGGTGGACGCATGAAGCTGCCGCGGCTGGCGTGGCGGCAGCTGCGCCGCGACCTGGCGTCCGGCGACATCCGCATCCTGATCGCCGCGCTGACGCTGGCGGTGGTGGCGGTGACCGCGATCGGCTTCGTCACCGACCGCGCCGACCGCGCGCTGGCGATCGAGGCCAACCGCCTGCTCGGCGGCGACGCGGTGGTGCGCGGCGACCAGCCGATTTCCGGCGCGCTGCGCGAGGCGGCGGCCGCGCCCGGCCTGGCACGCACCGAAACGGTCGAGTTCCAGAGCATGATCCGCGTCGGCGAGGGGCCCGATGCAAATCTTCGCCTCGGCGACCTGCGCGCGCTGGGCGAGGGCTTCCCGCTGCGCGGCCGGTTCGTGGTCGACGATGCGCGCGGTGAGCACGATGCGGGCGGCATTCCCGGGCCCGGCACGCTGTGGATGACCCGCGCCGGCGCCGACCTGCTCGGTGCACGGCTCGGCGGCACCGTCGCCATCGGCCAGTCGCGCCTGCGGCTGGCCGCGCTGGTGGTGCAGGAGCCGGACGCGGCGATGGACTACTTCAACGTCGCGCCCAAGGTCTTCCTCAACCTCGCCGACCTGCCGGCCACGCAGCTGGTGCAGGAAGGCAGCCGCATCCGCTACCGGCTGGTGGTGGCCGGCGACGCGGCGGCGGTGGAACGCTTTACCGGCATCGCGAAAGCCTCGCTCGGGCGCGGCCAGCGGCTGGAAACCATCGCCGACGCGCGCCCGGAGATCCGCTCCGCGCTCGACCGTGCCGGCCGCTTCCTCGGCCTGGCCGCGCTGGTGTCGGTGGTGCTGGCCGCGGTCGCGGTGGCGATGGCCGCGCGTCGCCACGGCGAGCGCCACCTGTCCGGTGCGGCGGTGATGCGCTGCCTGGGCGCCAGCCAGCGCACGCTGGTGGGCATCCACGTCGGCGAGATGCTGCTGCTGGGCTTGCTGGCGTCGGCACTGGGCGTGGCGATCGCGTTCGCGCTGCAGTGGGCGGTGGGCGCGTGGCTGCAGCGCGCGCTGGGGCTGTCGATCCCGCCCGCAGGCTGGCTGCCGGCGCTGCAGGGGCTGGCGGTGGGGCTGGTCGTGCTGCTCGCCTTCGCCGCGCCGCCGGTGCTGGCGCTGCGCCGGGTGTCGGCGCTGCGCGTGCTGCGGCGCGACCTGGACCGTGCCGAGCCCGCGGCCTGGGCCGTGCTGCTGTCGGGCTTTGCCGGACTCGCGGCGCTGGTGTGGTGGAAGGCGGGCTCGGCCACGCTCGGCGGCGCGATGCTGCTGGGCATCGCTGCCACCTTCGGCGTGCTGGCGCTCATGGCGTGGGGCATGATCGCGCTGGTGCGGCGGATGCGCTCGCGCCTGCGCGGCGCGCTGCGCTACGGGCTGGCCAACGTCAGCCGCCGCGCCGGCACGTCGGTCGCGCAGGTGACGGCGCTGGGACTGGGACTGATGGCGCTGCTGCTGCTGACCTTCGTGCGCACCGACCTGCTCGACCGCTGGCAGCTGTCGCTGGCGCAGGACGCGCCCAACCGCTTCATCATCAACGTGCAGTCAGACCAGGTGCAGCCGGTGCGCGACTTCGTCGCCGCGCAAGGGTTGGACGCGCCGGCGCTGGTGCCGATGATTCGTGCGCGCCTGGTCGAACGCAACGGCCAGCCGGCGCGCGGCGACATCGTGGCCGAACGCGTCGAGGCCGAGGGTGGCGACGCGCGGCAGGCCCAGCGCCGGGCCGAGCGCGAGTTCAACCTGTCGTTCGCCGATGCGCTGCGCGACGACAACAAGGTGGTCGCCGGGACGTTCTGGGGCGCGGCGGTGCCGGCGCAGCCGGAGCTGTCGGTCGAGGAGAAATTCGCCCAGTCGCTGGGTTGGGCGCTTGGCGACCGCATCGCCTTCGACATCGCCGGCCGGCGCTTCGAGGGCCGAATCACCAGCCTGCGCAGCATCGACTGGGAAAGCTTCCGGCCGAACTTCTTCGTGCTCGCCTCGCCCGGTGCGCTCGACGGCTATCCGGCCAGCTACATCACCGCCGTCAGCGTTCCCGAGTCCCGGCCGCGCTTCACCGCGGAGCTGGTGCAGCGCTTCCCCAACCTGTCGGTGATCGACATCGACGCGGTGCTCAAGCAGGTGCGTTCGATCGGCGACCAGGTGTCGACGGTGGTGCAGGTGGTGTTCTGGTTCGCGTTCGGCGCCGGCGTGCTGGTGTTGCTGGCCGCGGTCGGCGCCAGCCAGGACGAGCGCCTGCAGGAGGGCGGGGTGATGCGCGTGCTCGGCGGCAGCCGCCGCCAGCTGCGGCTCGCGCAGGCCTCGGAGTTCGCGGCGATCGGGCTGCTGGCCGGACTGGTCGCGGCGATCGCGGCCTCGGTGCTGTCGGGCGTGGTGGCGAGGCAGGTGTTCGACCTGCCGTGGCAGCCGAACTGGGCGATGGCCGCGGCCGGCGGTGCGCTGGGCATGGTCGCCGCGCTGGCCGCGGGCCTGTTCGCCACCCGCCACGTGGTCAACGCGCCGCCGTCGGTGACCCTGCGCGGGATCGACGGCTGACGCTCCCGCTACATGGCCGCGTCGGCCGCTACTTCAAGCGGCGGCTGGCGAGGTAGTAGGCGAGGTTGCCCAGCCCCACTGCGCCGAGCAGCACCGCGAACGCGCCGGCGTTGGGTTCGGTCCAGCCGCTGCCCTGGATGATGGCGAAACCGCCGGCCAGCGCCAGCAGCACGATGCCCCAGCGCAGCGAGCCGTGGCGGCGGCGCAGTTCCTCGCCTTCGAGGATCGACCGCACCAGGGCCTCGGAGCCGTTGGATTCGACCATCTGCCGGCGCACGCGGGCGTCGACGACGGCCTTGATCGCGTAGGCGATGCAGACGAACAGGGTGATGGGCATCAGGATGTCGAGGTTCATGGCGGGTTCTTCGTCCGGGTTGGTGGGCGGGCTTGCACGGACCTTGGATACGGCCATGCCGCCCGCGGTTGCGGGCCGGGCGCTTGCAACCGCGGGGGAGGTCGGCGTATCCCCTTCGACATGCAGGCAGCCCGACTCATCGACCCGGTCGTGGACGTCGCGACGGAAACGCGCGCGCGGGTCGCCTGCGTGCTTGCCGGCGAGCCGGGCGCATTCGAGCAGCTGGTGCGCGACCACCAGGGCCTGTGCTGGCACGTGATCCAGCGCATGGTCCGGCATCCGGAGGACACCCGCGAGCTGTGCCAGGAGACCTTCCTGCGCGTGCATCGCCATCTGCACCAGTACCGTTTCGATGCGCCGCTGAAGTCGTGGATCGCGCAGGTGGCGTATTCCGTGGCCAAACGGCATCTCGAACGCAAGCGCATTCCGCTCGCCGAGGCGGTCGACGCCGACGGCCTGTCGCTGGCCGAGGCGGTGGGCGGCGACCATGATGTCGAGGCGGCCGTGGCCGACGACCAGGTCAACCGCCATTTGCACGCGGCGATCGAAGCGCTGCCGCCGCTGCAGCGCACGCTGCTGACGCTGTACCACCTGGAGGAGCTGTCGATCCCGGAGATTTCACGCATCACCGGGATCGCCGAAGGCACCATCAAGAGCCACCTGTTCCGCAGCCGCAGGCAACTGCGCGCGATGCTGGAATCGAACCTCGGAGCCACCGCATGAAGACTTTCGACCCAGACCGGGACGCACGCGCCCGGGAAGCGCGGGAATGGGCGGCGCAGGAACGCGCACGCCGGCAGGCAAGCGGCGCCCCCGCGGCATCGCCGGACCCGGACGACGAGGGTGGAAGCTTCAGCCGCGAGAGTTTCCGGACGACCGAGGCGCCACCGACGACCCCGCACCTCTCCGCCGACGCGTCGTACCAGCGCATCGCCGAAGCCCTGCGCCGCCCGCCGTCGGTCGACCTCCCCGCCGGTTTTGCCGCCCGCGTCGCGCGCCTGGCCGACGCGCAGGCGACGACGCCCGCGACCGCCGCGTCCATCGAGCCCGCCTTCGAACGTGGCCTGGTGCGCGCCCTGGTGGCGACGTTCGCGCTGTGCGCGGTGGCGGCGGGCGCGGTCTACGGCACGCGCGTGCTCACGCAGCTGCAGGCCGCGATCGGTACCGAGGGGCTGCAGTGGACGGCGCTGCTCGCCGCCTGCCTGGGCGCATCGTGGGCGTTCGACTGGCTGCGTCGCCGGGTCGGCCACGACGACGCCATGCACACTGCGTGACCCGCCGTCGACGGCCGCCCCGGGAAGAAGCCGGGTCTGTGCCGTCATCCCCGCGCAGAGCCTGCCCCCGCATGCTTTAGCGGGGGGCGGGACTCCCAACACGTCATCGTCTGGCCCTGCGCGAAAATCACGGGCAGCAGCGCATTGCCCGGAACGCCGCTAAGACACGGTCTCCACGCTTCCGACGCCGAAGCGGCGCGCATAGCCGCGCTCCTCGCTGATGCGGCGGACTTCCGCGTCGGCCAGGTCCGGCGCGCCGTACACCGCGTAGACCACGCTGTCGCCCTGCTTGCCGACATGGTGCAGTCGATAGCGCGACTGCCCGCTGCCGGTGCTGGGCGGATAGTTCAACGGCGGCTCGTTGCCGTCGATGTCCAGTTCGCTGTTGTCCACGGTGCCGCCGACGAAAAGTGCGCGCATCGCTGTCTCCGGTGCGTTTGGGGATGCAGCCATCGTGCCGTCCGCGGCGTTCGCTGTCGATGAAGCCGGCATTCGGATTCCGCCGCCGCCTTGGATGCCGGCGGCAGGCACTAGAATTGCGGCCCTGTTCCCGCCCGGTCGCGCACCAACGCCATGACTGCCACGCAAGCCGATCCCGCCCTGCAGGCGCTGCTGCTCCCCATCGCCGACGGCGCGCTGGCGTGGCCGGACGGCGGCGCGCTGTTCCTGCGCGCGCGCGACGGCTGGCCGCTGCATGAACGGCCGCTGCCGGGACTGGCGTGCGAGCAGGGGTTCAAGCCGGATGCGGACGCGCTGCAGCGTTCCGGACTCGACGTGCGCGAACCCGGCGATGCGACGTACCCGCTGGTGCTGGTGCTGCCGCCGCGCCAGCGCGACGAGGCGCGTGCCTTGTTCGCCGCTGCGCTCGATCGCCTGCAGCCGGGCGGCGTCATCGTCGCCAGTGCCGCCAACGATGCCGGCGCGAAATCGCACGAGGCCGACCTGGCACGCATCGCCGGGCCGCTGGCGTCGCGCTCCAAGCACAAGTGCCGGGTGTTCTGGACGCAGCCCGGTGCGACGGGAGGCGATGCCGCGCTCGCTGCGCAGTGGCGCACGCTGGACGCGCCGCGCGCGATCGCGGATGGCCGCTTCCGCAGCCGTCCGGGCGTGTTCGCCTGGGAT
>PJTQ01000389.1_pt1 | contig 27630 bp, 24 predicted proteins | sample 1512231 | NCBI WGS metagenome assembly PJTQ01 (sample SAMN08177688, study PRJNA422409) | Soil metagenome, whole genome shotgun sequencing project. | isolation source: Soil (3) enriched on wood chips | place: USA: Madison | collected 2015-01-15 | reverse complement strand
ATATCCATAGTAGCCACCCCATCCCCACCAAGGGTCATTCCATCCCCAGTTGTTGACTGTTATGTCAATTCCATCATACCTGCCCCAATCTGTAGAGGCTCCGGAGTCAACATAAATATTATTGCTTCCGGTATAAATATTGACGTCCTGAGATTGGGCGGGCTCTTCGTAATAGAAGTCTTCGGCACCATTGCCTTCTGCATCGAAATAAGGGCTCCCTACTTGTATATCATAATTTTGCGTCGAATCTTCATTTGAAGCATACTCAACCTGCCCGTCTTTTGAAGGGCTGTAATAAACACCGTCTGTTTCTCCGCTTGAAGCCGCAGTTGTTTGCGAACTTGCGCAAGAAATCACTCCAAATACGACTACGAGTGAAGCAAGGTATTTGAAGATTTTTTGAGGGTATATGTAAACTTTGCTCATTTTTATACTTTTAACTTGTTGGATTCTTTAAATTTGCTCTCTAAAATTAAAGATTATTTATTAAACGGCAATTACTATGCCAATCAATTATATGTTAAACCTCATAAATGTTAAAATCAAAGCATGGCAAAATTAACGTCCAGAAAGGAAGATTACTCAAAGTGGTACAATGAGTTAGTGACTCAAACAGGCATGGCTGAAAACTCTAAAGTAAGGGGTTGTATGGTAATTAAGCCTTACGGATATGCAATATGGGAAAAAATGCAGGCGGAATTGGACCGAATGTTCAAAGAAACAGGCCACCAAAACGCTTACTTTCCCCTGTTTGTTCCCAAAAGCTTATTTGAAGCTGAAGAGAAAAATGCCGAAGGTTTTGCAAAAGAATGCGCAGTGGTCACTCATTATCGTTTAAAAAGCGACCCGGAAAGAGAAGGAAAACTAATCGTAGATCCTGAGGCCAAATTAGAAGAAGAATTGATTGTAAGGCCAACATCGGAAGCCATCATTTGGAGCACATACAAAAATTGGATCCAGTCTTACCGTGATTTACCGATTCTCATTAACCAATGGGCCAATGTTGTAAGATGGGAAATGCGTACTAGGTTATTTTTAAGAACCGCTGAATTCCTATGGCAGGAAGGACATACCGCTCATGCTACAAAAGAGGAAGCTTTGGAAGAGACTACAAAGATGCTGGATGTTTATGCGGAATTCGCGGAAGGTTTTATGGGAATTCCTGTAATAAAAGGAGTTAAAACGCCTAATGAACGTTTTGCCGGTGCAGAAGATACCTTTTGTATAGAAGCGTTGATGCAGGACGGAAAAGCATTGCAGGCTGGAACCTCACATTTTCTGGGACAAAATTTCGCCAAAGCTTTTGATGTGAAATTTGCATCAAAAGAAGGTACTTTGGATTATGTTTGGGCCACTTCCTGGGGAGTTTCGACCCGATTAATCGGAGCGTTGATTATGACACATTCGGATGACAACGGTTTAGTCCTGCCACCAAAGCTGGCGCCTATACAAGTGGTGATTGTGCCAATTTACAGGGATGACAACCAAAAAAGAACCATAGAAGACGTCGCTTTAAAATTAGTATCCGAATTAAAAGACAAAGGAATTTCCGTAAAATTTGATGACGATGACAATTCAAAACCCGGATGGAAGTTCAATGAATATGAACTAAAAGGGGTCCCAATCCGAATTGCCATTGGACCAAGAGACTTAGAAAACGGACAAGTGGAAATGGCCAGAAGGGATACTCTGGAAAAATCATTCGAAAAATTAGACGGACTTGCCAACCTAATTGAAAATAAACTCGAAGAAATTCAACAAAACATTTTTAATAAAGCGGCAAAATTCAGAGAAGAAAACACCACTGAGGTTTCTACTTATGAAGAATTCAAAACAGTGCTTGATGACAAAGGCGGATTTATTTCAACGTATTGGGACGGAGAATCTGAAACAGAGGAAAAAATCAAAGGAGAAACCAAAGCGACCATACGCTGCATTCCTTTTGGTAATGTAAATTTAGAAGGCAAAACAGATATGTATTCGGGTAAACCTGCAAAATTCAAAGTTCTTTTTGCAAAGGCTTATTAAGTTTAACAAAATATTATTATCTTGGTCATCCAATTTGGCTTAATATTGGTTACGTTTAAAACAATTAAAATTTAAATTACAATGAAAAAATTATTTATGTTCACGTTGATATTTGCATTCGTTGGATTTGCAAATGCGCAGGAAAAAACTCACAATGGTAAAAATGCCGTTAAGGTGGAAAAGAAAAAGAACAACTTCGAAGAATGGAGTACTTTTCTTGGATTAACTGAAGCTCAAAAAGCCGAAATTAAAACTATTGAAGCTACATACGAAGAGAAAAGGGCTTCTATGAGACAAACCGGAACAGCAAAAGATTTTAAAGAGTTAAATGATCAAAGACAAGCTGAAGTTGATAAAATTTTAACTCCTGATCAACACAAATTAGCCGAAGCTTATAAACAAAAAAAAATTGAAGAAAAAGAAAAGAAAGCCGCGTTAAAATCACCTAGCAAATAATTATTTAATTATACAATTTAACAAAATGCCTTCTATTGATTTGGAGGCATTTTTCTTGAAATAAAAAACACGTCCAATGTTAGCCAAACATTTTTTATTACCGATTTTCGGTTTAATATCTTTTAACCTTTTTGCTCAGGACTTCAATGTTTCCGGAAAAGTAACTGATAATGTAGATTTACCTCTGGAATACGCTACGGTTTCCCTTCAGGATCCTGAAACTTTTGAAGAACTTTTTGCAGGAATCACAAATGACAAAGGGGAATTTTCTGTAGAAGCCACAGCCGGAAATTATCTTTTATACATAGAAACTTTCACGGGAAACACCTATGAGCAACCAATTTCAGTCACAAAAAGCCAAGATTATGGAACCTTTAAATTAGGAAGTTCCTCTGTCGTAGCGTTGGAAGGTGCTACCATTGTCGGAAATAACCAAACTTACAGGATGGAATTGGACAAAAAGATTTATGACGTCTCTAAAGATCCCTTATCCAAAGGGAGCTCATTATCAGACGCCTTACAAAACGTCCCTTCAGTTCAAGTAGATACCGATGGTACTGTGAGTTTGAGAGGAAATGAAAATGTACGAATCCTAATTGATGGAAAGCCTTCTGCCATGGTGGGAATCTCTGATCCGGCTCAGGCTCTTCAAAGCCTTCCTGCTGATATAGTAGACAGAATTGAAGTTGTAACAAATCCTTCTGCACGATATGAAGCCGAAGGTACCGCAGGAATCATCAACATCATTTTGAAAAAAGGAAAACTGCAAGGATTCAACGGTTCGGTAAATGTTCATGGCGGCATCCCTGCCGCAGCAGGAGCTTCGGCGAATTTAAACTATAGGACAGGAAAGTGGAACATCTTTACGAATTTAGGGTACAGATACAGGGAACGGGAACGTAATAACACCTCTTATACCACAAGATTTGATTCTATTGGAATCCCGCGCTATGAAGACATGGATAGCGAATCAACAAGGACCAACAATGGATATAACCTTACTTTGGGTACCGAATATTATTTAGACAACAATAACACATTCGGGGTGTCGGGAAATTACCGAAATGGGAAAAATAAGAACAATGCTGACATCGTTTATAAAGATTTTGATGAGGCTTTAAATCTTACCAATACTTCCCTTCGTACAGAAAGAGAAAAAGAAGATGATTGGAGTGCTGAACTCAACTTTAATTTTAAACATGAATTCAATGAGCCCGGCCATGAATTTACCGTAGATGCAAGGGCTTCTTATCAAAAAGAAATAGAAAATGCCAATTTGAATGAATCAGGTGATTTATATAATTCTACTGAGCGTTCTTATAATTTCGAACGGCAACGCAGAGTACTCATTTCGGCAGATTATGTCTATCCATTTGGTGATAAAGGAAAATTTGAATTGGGAGCAAGAGGAGATATGAATGGAACTTTTACCCGGTTTAGCGTAGACAGCCTTGCAGGAAGCGGCTGGGTATCTAATCCGGATTTTTCAAATGTAACCGATTACCAACAAAATGTTTATGCAGCCTATGCACAATATGGAACAGCATTTGGACAATTCTCATTTTTTGCCGGATTGAGGATGGAAAATTCAGACATCACCGTAAAATCAATTCTTAATAACAGTACAACCAGAAAAAATTACGTTGATTTCTTTCCCAGCTTGTTCTTAAATTATGAACTGGAAAATGAAGATCAATTTCAAATCAGTTACAGCCGTAGGATTAGACGGCCAAGAGGCTGGGATTTGATTCCGTTCACATCTTATTCAAACAACAGAAACTTGTTTATGGGTAATCCCAATTTAGATCCTCAATACACGGATTCATATGAACTTTCTTACATAGCCAATGCCGGGAAGCTCATGATTACTCCTAACCTATACTATTCGTATACAAAAGACAATATACAACGCTTCCAGTCCATAGCAGAAAATGGCGCTCTGGTTACAAGACCTATCAACGTAGGAACAGAAGAACGTTATGGAGGTGACCTAACTTTTACCTACAAACCATGGAAATGGTGGAATATTATGGGAAATCTAAATGTTTTTGGCTATAAGACAGAGGGTCAATACACAGAATCTTTAACTATAAATGGCGGAGATACCGTTACGCGTACCACCAATTTTGACGGTGACGGATTAAGCTGGTTTGGAAGATTGAGCAATTCTTTCAATTTACCTGCTAATTTTTCAGCTCAATTAAGCGGGTTTTACAGAGGCGGACAAAAAACCGCTCAAAGTGAAAGGAAACCAATGTATGGACTTGACTTATCTCTAAGTAAAGATTTATTTAATGACAATGCAACCATTACCATGAACATAAGGGATCTACTGAATTCCAGAGCATTTGAATATACTTCTTTTGGAGAAGATTTTATGGTTGAAAGCCGCAATCGCTGGAGTACAAGATCCATTAATGTAACGTTTACTTACCGTTTTAATCAGTCAAAAAGAGACCAGAAAAGACAGGAAGGAAACCAAATGGATACTAATGGGGAAGATGGAATGAGCGGAGCAGAAATTTAATTAGGTCTGTATATAAATTATAAATAGGTAAAAAAATTGAGTGTCCGCTTTTAATAATAATTTGCCATTGTACTCATTATGAATATTTTAGATTAAAATACCATAAGAATATTGCCAATAATATTGGCAAGTAGTGAACATTCATAAAAGAAAAAAGGGATTCAGTAACTGAATCCCCTTTTTTCTGAATACAAATATATTTTGAATGTTATTTCAATTTAATTTCATACGGTAACCTCAGCTGAATTCCTTTATTTTCCCTGATTGATTTTAAATTCTGGTAGATTTGGTAATATTCTGTTCCCAATTCCTGTTGAATGTACTCCTCTGATTTGACACCTTGGAATTGTTGCATAAATTCTTCCACTCCACCTTTTCTGAATGGGTAATTCACTATTGAATATTTATCCAATTCTGCCTTTTGGGCAGCAGCCTCAATCGCATCTTCCAGTGTTCCAAATTTGTCAACCAACCCAAGCTTTTTCCCTTGAATCCCAGACCATACACGCCCTCCTCCAATGGAATCAACCTGCTCAAAAGTCATACCCCTTGCATTCATTACATGGTTTACAAAGCTTTTGTAAGTGGCTTCGGTCATATCAGTCATCGTTTGGGTTCCTCGTTCACTCATAGGTTTAAAAGGAGTTTTAAGAAAATCGGAATTATCATTTGTATTAACATAATCTGTGGTAATCCCCAAATTATTGGCGAGCTTCTGAACATTCGGAATCATACCAAGCACTCCAATCGACCCCGTAATGGTATTGGGACTTGCATAAATAGCATCAGATTCCATTGCAATATAATAACCACCTGATGCCGCAACATCACCAAAAGAAACAATAATCGGTTTTTTCTTGTGTAATTCCTTCAGTTCATAAAGAATTTCTTCAGAAGCGTCTGCACTACCACCGGGCGAATTAATTCTCAGCACAACGGCTTTTACATTATCATCCATTTTCAAATCCCGAATTGTCTTCTTATAAACTTCGGATTGAATACCGACAAAACCCTCTCCCGGCATAATAGTTCCGGAAGCATACAAAATGGCAATTTGATCTTTACCCGATTTGGCATCAAGCGTAGCAGCGTAATCTTTTAGCCCAATAGTGTATTTTTCAAGCGCTTCCTGAACCGTCTCATCATCTTTTACTTCAATCTCCAAACGCTTGGCAATAGCGCGGTCATATTCATCTTCCTGTGCCAGCTTGTCTACAATTTTGTATTGTAATGCTTTGTATGGATTGAATGCATATAGACTGTCAACTATATTTTTCCAGTTCTCATCTGAAAATTTTCTGGATTTTTTTACCGGCTCTGAAATATTATCCCAAACATCGTTCAATAGTAAAGTCAGCTGTTCACGATTTTCAGGTGAAAGATCGTCTCTTAAATAAGGTTCAACAGCTGATTTATAGGCTCCGTGACGTATTACCTGAAAATCAATTCCGAATTTATCTCCTAAATTTTTATAAAACATAATTTCGGCACTCAACCCCTGCAAGAAAACCATTCCCATAGGATTCTGAAAAATGGAATCCGCTGTAGAATTAATTATATAACCCGCTTGGTTTGAATTATGAGAATAGGCATAAATAAATTTTCCGCTCTTTTTAAAATCGACTAATGCATTCCGGATATCTGACATTTGTGATGCTCCACCAGAAAAGTTTTTTGTCTTTAAGCTAATTCCTTTGATCTTGTCATCATCTTTTGCGGCTTCTATGGAACGTATAATGTCTCTCAAATAAATTTCTGAACCGGGCGGAGGACCGAAAAGTGAAACTTCCTCATCCATGCTGCTTTCCTTAATCGGCGAACTGAATGTGATTTCCAAAACCGAACCGTCTTTTGGCGTTTTGCTTTGAAACCAGCTACCCGCCATAGAAAATAATACCACGGCACCTATCAATACTCCTAAGATTGCAAACGTTAAAAAGTTACCTATAATTACGGCAAAAACATTCCCAAAAAATTTTTTCATTTCCCTATATTCATTTAATATTGTTACATATGTCGTACAATCATATCATTTTGTTACTCGGATCCAATTCTGGCGATAGAGAATTTCAACTTGAAACAGCTCAGTTCTTTCTCCAAAAGGAAGTTGGCGAAATTAAAAAAAAATCAAAAATCTTAGAAACTGACCCGGTTGGGTTTAGTTCGCCAAATAAATTTCTTAACCAAACTATATATCTAGAAACCTCGCATTCCCCTATTTCATTATTAAAGATTGTCAAAAATATAGAGAAAAAAATGGGAAGGGTTTACTTACCGACAACCCAAAAATATCAAGACAGGATTATTGATATTGATATATTAAAATTTAATGAAATTTCTTTTAGAAGTGCAAACCTTACCATCCCTCACCATCAGATTTTTACAAGAAGTTTTATAAAAGACTTAATTTAAGAATATTTTTTTTACTTTTGCCTTAACAAACCAAAAAACGAAAAATAACCATTTCCTAAATTATAATCTATGAAAAAGAATCTAAGTGCATTAAGCATTTTGTTATTGCTTTTCTTATGTCACGGCAATGCATATGCTCAAGATGACACACTTTCACAAGGCAATTCGACACAATCTGTTGAATTTAATTCAAACAACACAAAAAAATTTACCAACGCCGACAAAATGTTCAATGATTGGTCTGCAGCAGTTTACTTCGGAGGAAACCTTCTTCAAGGTGCAGATTTTATAAGTTGGGGTGCTGGAAGATTTACACCCGGTTATGATGTCCAAGTTCAGCTGACGAAACAGATGACCCATGCAGTAGGCATCAGCCTTCAGTACCAAATGGGTAGAACCAATCAGTTTATTGAAGGAATGCAACATTATGACAGCTATTATGCATGGGAAGGAAAAACCGAATATCAAGCTATCTCCATTTTAGGAGATATTAACCTAAGTTCACTCTTTAGAAGAATCGATAATAATTCTCCCTATAGATGGGCACTCCATCTCTATGGTGGTGTGGGAACCTTGGGATATGAAAGTAGTAGGATAGCCACAAATTCACCGGAAGGTTTTAAATATCATGATTGGAGGGTTGTGACAGACCAAAAGTTATCTTCTTTTTCAATTTTCTGGCAATTCGGCACAGGTCTTATGTATAAGCTAAGCCCACGTTTCGACCTAGAATTAAGAGGAATGTATGTATTAACAGGTGATGAAGAATTCGATGCCTCGGGTCGACCATCTATTGGATCGGTAACACTTGCTGACTATGAAGAAGGACGAGACGATAATATGATTACTTTTTCGTTGGGTATCCATTACAAATTCGGAAAGCATAAAGAACATTTAAGATGGCACGATCCTTTGAAGACACCAATGATTCCTGCTGCCCCCACCATTGCTCCTTGTGTTGATGACGATAATGACGGGGTATGTAACCTTCAAGATAAATGCCCTGATACACCGGAAGGAATTAAGGTAGATGGAGCCGGTTGTCCTTTGGACACTGACAAAGACGGTGTTTACGATACTGTAGACGAATGTCCTACAATTCCTGGCCCTCCGACCAATAACGGATGTCCTCTTCCTGTGGTTGAAGTAAGTGTGGGTTCAATTGCTCAGACTTTGACAGGATTGATTGAAGGAATTGAATTTGATTATGACAAAGCAACTATCAGAGAAATTTCCTATTCGAAATTAAATGCAGCTTTTGATGTACTTCAAGCTCATCCTACTTATAAGTTTATAGTAGAAGGACATACAGACGCCGCGGGAAGTGTTCAGTACAACCAAGGCCTCTCTGAAAGAAGAGCTGCATCTGTTATAAGATATTTAGTAAACAAAGGAATTCCTAGCGATCAACTTGTACCTGTAGGAAAAGGTGAGTCAGATCTTAAACATCCGGAATGTGATCCAACTTCTAATTGTCCACCATGGAAAAACCTTGAAAACAGAAGGGTTGTATTTAAACCATATGAACAAGCTGTAGAGAATCTGGAATACAAGCAATAAAATAATAATTTAATCCAACATAAAAAGAGATGCATAATGCATCTCTTTTTTTTTACTTCTTCTGAAATAAGAAACTTCTTATTTTTGAATTAATTTATTTTATAAAACCCATAGTGCATTATCAATTGAATTTTAAAATATTGGATTTAAGAAATTTAGACAATACCATACCCCGAAGGGGTTACATATTTGTAGCCCCGGATGTAATCCGGGGTAGGAAATTATGGACATAGAACATTTTGGCACATATTTTTGAACAAAAATTGTGACAAAATAGGATTTCGATAATGCACTACGGGTTTTATAAAGTAAAGACCTATTGAACTAGTACAATCTATCTTCAAATTATTCAACTAAAAAAGACTGATTAAAAAATCAGCCTTTTGATAAGTTCCTTTAAAATACCTTTGGTAACCATTCTTATTTATTTTTCAATAAATCTCTGATTTCAGTCAATAACGCTTCTTCTGCTGATGGATCAGCCGGTGCCGGCTCCTCTTCTTGTTTTCGCTTCAGTGAATTAATTCCTTTAATTACCAGAAAAATACAGAAAGCAATGATGATAAACTGAATAATAATATTTATAAAATTCCCATAATTAACAGACACTTCCGCAGTACCCGCCGCCTCATCGGCTGCCGTCAGCACATATTTCATCTGACTAAAGTCCATTCCACCGGTCATAAAACCTATGGGCGGCATTATAATATCGTCTACTAAAGATGTTACAATTTTCCCGAAAGCACCGCCGATAACTACTCCGACTGCGAGGTCTAGTACGCTTCCACGCATTGCGAACTCTTTGAATTCTTTTAACATTCCCATATTTAGTTATTTTAATTAATACTCAAAGATATAAAAATATCAATTTCGACTCCATTTGATTTTCGTTACGCCTTCTTTAAGCCCCCAACTGTCTGCCAATCCGCCATTAATCTCCACTACAAATTTAGAATCGGCTGCTGCTCCGTCAACGGTACCTCCGCCCATTTTGGCATCTTCCCCCGGCTGGGCGTTACGTGCAATATTGATTAAAACAGAGTCAGGTGAAAAATACATAATGTCCAATGGAATCCTAGTGTTTTTCATATAAAATGTATGTTTCCTGACTTCATTGTCGTTAAAAATAAAGAGCATTCCTTTATCATCATCCATTTTTGAACGATCCATCAAACCACGCGCTCGTTCATTTTCGGTTTCGGCAACTTCAATGTCGATTTTTTTAAACGGCTCATTTTTCTCGTTTAAGAATTGTAATTCTCCTTCTTTTTTGAAAGGAATCTCTACAACCTCATCTGCACCTTCGGTAACAGCAGGCTGTTCTTTATTTTCGCTACATGAAATCATAAAGGCTAGAATTCCCGTGGTCAAAACAATTTTCTTCATTTTTAATTAATTAATCTTTATATACTCTGTTTTTTGATGTTATCATTACAATGATTCCTAAAATGATAAATGGAATGCTTAAAATTTGTCCGTTATTTAATCCAATATTTAAAGCTTGTGCTACAAATTCATCTCCCTGATTTTCTTTGAAGAATTCCACAAAAAAGCGAACACACCACAACATGATAAAGAACAAACCAAATATATACCCCATTTGGTATTTCTTATTGGTTTTTTTGTAAATATGCCAAATCACAAAAAAGATAATGACATAACAAACCGCTTCATATAGTTGTGCAGGATGCCGGGGAACTATGGCACCGTATCCATAGCTTTGATTGAGGAACTTTACTGCCCATGGTAAATCAGAAGGGCTTCCCACAATTTCTGAATTGATAAAGTTTCCAATGCGAATTGCAGCGCCTCCCAATGGCACCGTAATGGCTACCCTGTCCAAAATCCAGAAATAATTTCGTTTAAAATATTTCCTGTTGATTAAATACGATGATATTAAAAACCCTATGGTTGCTCCGTGACTCGCCAAACCTCTGAATCCCGAAAATTCGTATCCTTGTAATAATCCAAAAAAGGCGGTAGAATTCTGATTCTTCTGAATAGGTAAGAATATTTCTAACATGGCTTGAGAAAATGGCATGCTCTGATAGGTATCTATATTATAAAACAATTCTCCCAACCGCGCTCCAACAATTACCCCAATAAAAGAGTAAAGAAACAACGGATCCAAATATTTTATATCGACTTTGTCTGTTTTGAAAATTTCCTTCATCACATACCACCCCATTACAAATGCCAGAATCCAACATAAGCTATAATAATGGATTTTGATAAATCCCAAATCAAATAAAACAGGATCAATATCCCAGGTAATGTAAAGCAATAAATTTGTCATAATTTTCTATTTTTCGGCACAGGGTCATACCCGCTTCCACCCCAAGGATGGCATCTTAAAATTCTTTTCGTCCCCAAATATAATCCTTTTATCAATCCGTGCGTACGCAAAGCCCCCAGCATATACTGGGAACAAGTTGGCGAATAACGGCAATTGCTCCCCAACCATGGCGAAATAGCCAACTGGTAAAACCTTACCAAACCCACAAATGGCAAAATGATGATTTTTTGGAAATAGTTCATTCAAAACAAATGTAAATATATATTGGAAAAAATTCTAAATTCTAAATTCTAAATTCTTAAACATTTCCCAGAGTACAATCCCCGCACAAACACTCACATTCAGCGAATGCTTGGTTCCGCCTTGGGGAATTTCTATACAAAAATCACTTTGATTGATTACTTCCTGCTGCACGCCTTCCACTTCATTTCCAAAAATAACTGCATATTTTTCATCTGGATTTAATTCTAAATCAGATAATTGTTTGCTTCCTTCGGTTTGTTCAATCGAAAGAATTTTAAATCCTTCCGATTTTAGATTTTCCATTAATGCTGAAATCTCTTTCACATACGCCCACTCTACGCTTTCTGTAGCCCCAAGTGCTGTTTTGCGAATTTCCTTATTTGGCGGTGTCGCCGTAATGCCGCAAAGATAAATTTTCTCAATCAGGAAAGCATCGGCCGTTCTAAAAACCGATCCTATATTGTACATACTTCGTATATTATCCAAAACGACCACAACCGGTATTTTATCGGTCTCCTTAAATTCTTCTACCGAAATCCTGCCCAATTCCTCCAGTTTTAATTTTCTCATATGGCAAAAATCGGGATTTCAATAACAATACACAATCAATTCTTTCCTACACTTCTCAACCTACAAATCCACAATCTTTACGTTCGATTTCGAAATACAATGAAGCGAAAAATATTAAATATCTTGTATTCACCCAAATTTCCTTTTCGTCGAAATGACAAATAAACTCTACAAAAAGAGCCATACTAACTTTTCAACATTCAATGTTAAAACAGACAATTTCCCTAACTTAGCAACCCTTAATTAAAAATCAGTGGCAAAGAAAGAAACACCCCTTATGCAGCAGTATAACAGCATCAAAGCTAAATATCCCGATGCTTTGCTGCTCTTCAGGGTAGGTGATTTTTATGAAACTTTTGGAAAGGACGCCATCCGTTGTTCCAGAATTCTGGACATCGTGTTAACCAAACGTGCCAACGGCTCGGCTTCGCATATTGAGTTAGCCGGATTTCCGCATCACGCCTTGGATACATATTTACCAAAATTGGTTCGGGCCGGATTGCGTGTGGCCATCTGCGATCAATTGGAAGACCCAAAAATGACCAAAACAATTGTCAAACGAGGGGTTACCGAACTGGTAACGCCCGGTGTCGCGCTCAACGATGAAGTTCTTTCTGCCAAAACCAATAATTTCCTGATGGCCGTTCATGAAGATACGGGGCAATATGGAATTTCACTTTTGGATATTTCAACCGGAGAATTTTTAATTTCAGAAGGAAACGAAGAGCACTTACATAAGCTCATCCAGAGTTTCCGCCCGAGTGAAGTCATTTATCAGAAACGGAAAAAACTGGATTTACCTGAACTGAAAAGTTCGTTTCAAATCGATGACTGGGCCTTTCAATATGATTATGCATTTGATAAACTCACCCAACATTTCAAAGTTAAATCGCTTAAAGGTTTTGGAATTGAAAATCTAGCGTTGGGAACCATTGCTGCCGGAGCAATTTTTTCTTATTTAGATGAAACTCATCATTTTGATATTCAGCACATCACCCAAATACAGCGTTTAGATGAAAATAGTTTTGTGTGGATGGATCCCTTTACTATCCGGAATTTGGAATTAATTTACTCCCCTCATCCACAAGCGGTTACTTTACTTGATATTTTGGACAAAACGCGCTCGGCAATGGGAGCTCGTTTGTTGAACAGGTGGATTGTGATGGTTTTAAAAGACCCCGATCAAATTAAAGATCGACAAAAGATCGTCGAATACTTCCTGAAAAATGACGATAATCGCTTTTTTTTACGGGAAAAATTAGAAAGCCTGACTGATTTAGAAAGAATGGCGGGAAAGATTTCAACCGGAAAAATTACGCCCAAACAATTACTTTCTGTTGCCCAAAGTTTGCAGGTAATTACGGAAGTCAAAGATAAATTAGCACAAAATAAGTCCATTGAATTTTTGGTGAAAGAATTAAATGACTGGACAGAAGTTTTTTCCAATTTAATTCAAACACTTTCTGAAGAACCTCCACATCAACTCGTCAAAGGAAATGTAATTGCAGAAGGAGTTTCTGAGGAATTAGACCGGTTGAGAGGGCTTCAAACCAAAGGAAAGGATTATCTGGAAGAATTACGCGTCCGTGAAACCGAACGAACCGGAATTCCAAGTATTAAAGTTTCGTTCAACAATGTGTTCGGCTATTACATAGAAGTTAGAAATACGCACAAAGATAAAGTGCCCGATGATTGGATTCGGAAACAAACACTGGTTAACGCTGAACGGTATATTACAGAAGAACTAAAAGAATATGAAAATCAGATTCTGGGCGCAGAAGAACGAATTCTCGCCTTGGAAACCGAACTGTTTGGTGATTTATTAAAAAACTTAATGAAACACCTGAATGAAATTCAAAAATCAGCACGGGTTGTTGCTCAATTAGACGTTTTGTCCACTTTTGCGGAATTAGCGCAATCACATCATTATGTGAAACCCAAAATTACCGGTCATCAAGATTTAATCATAGAAGATGGCCGTCATCCGGTCATTGAAAAGCAATTAAAGCCGGGCGAAATTTACATTGCCAATAGCGTTTCTTTGGTTCCGAAAGAACAACAAATCATTATGATTACCGGACCCAATATGTCAGGAAAATCGGCTTTGCTACGCCAAACAGCTCTGATTGTTTTGATGGCACAAATAGGAAGCTTTGTTCCTGCCAAAAGTGCAGAAATCGGAATTGTGGATAAGATTTTTACACGAGTAGGTGCTTCAGACAATATTTCTTCGGGTGAATCGACCTTTATGGTGGAAATGAATGAAACCGCCAGTATTTTAAACAACCTGTCGGAAAGAAGCTTAATCCTTTTGGATGAAATCGGGCGGGGAACCAGTACCTATGATGGAATTTCCATCGCTTGGGCAATCTCTGAATTTATTCATGAACATAAATTTCGTCCTAAAACATTATTTGCCACGCATTATCACGAATTAAATGAAATGACTCATTCATTTACCCGGATTAAAAATTACAATGTCAGCGTAAAAGAAGCCAATGACACTATTTTGTTTATGCGTAAGCTGGTACCGGGCGGTAGCGAACATAGCTTTGGTATTCATGTGGCCAAGATGGCCGGGATGCCACCCCGGGTTTTGAAACGTGCCAATGAAGTACTTAAAACATTGGAAAGTTCGCATGTAAATGAAAAAATTTCGGACAAAACAAAAAAGATTACAGAAGAAAACTTACAATTGAGCTTCTTTCAATTAGACGACCCTATTCTGGAAGCGATTCGGGAAGAATTACTCGGGATAGATATCAACACTTTGACACCGGTAGAGGCTTTGATGAAATTAAATGAAATTAAACGAACACTCGGAAAATAATTTTGGAATAATAGTTGTAAATTTAACCTAATAAATACCTAATAAAATGAAAAAAATTATTGCATTACCCTTTGTGGTTCTTTTGTTTTGGTCCTGTGCTACCAATCCTTTAACCGGCAGGCAGTCTTTGGCTCTTGTTTCAAATGCACAGCTTTTCCCTCAGGCATTTGCGCAATATGATCAAGTTTTGGGAGAAAGTAAAGTAGATAAAACTTCTGCCGATGCTAAAATGATCAATAACGTTGGCCAAAGAATTAAATACGCCGCTGAAAAATTCTATACAGAAAAAGGAAAGGCAAACGCCTTACAGGGTTATGAATGGGAATTCAGTTTAATTCAAAATGACCAATTAAATGCTTGGTGTATGCCAGGTGGCAAAGTGGCTTTCTACTCCGGAATTTTACCGGTTTGTAAAAATGAAACCGGTGTTGCGGTGGTGATGGGACATGAAGTTTCTCATGCTTTGGCCGGGCACAGCGCGGAACAAGTAAGTAACGCAATGGTCGCTCAGGGGATTATGGTAGGCGGTAATATGGCAATCTCCAATGACCAATGGAAAAATGTATTCAATCAATTGTACCCGGTTGGAGCCCAATTAGGAATGCTTAAATACGGAAGGAGTATGGAGCTTGATGCCGATGAATCGGGATTGTATTTAATGGCAATGGCAGGTTACAACCCGCAGGAAGCAATCTCATTCTGGGAAAGAATGCAGCAAGCGTCTGCCGGGCAGCAAGCCCCTCCCGAATTTTTGAGCACACACCCCAACCCGGGTAACAGAATTGCTCAGATTCAATCCATTATGTCCAAAGCTCTACAATACTATAATGCCAGTCCATATAAAGGAAAGTAGTATTTGAAGAAAATAAAACACATAAGGCAGAAAGGCTCTCAAAACGAAAGTCTTTTTTTATTGCCAAAAATAAACTTGAAAAAGTTTAATCAATGAACTAATTTTATTGAGTTCAAAAAAGATATTATGATACATTCTTACATAATCATCTCCATTACCGTTTTATTTTGTGTAATGATGCTGGTCATGCTTGGCCAGAAACTAAGAATAGCCTATCCGATTTTTTTGGTCATTTCGGGATTGATCATCAGTTTAATTCCCGGAATGCCTCATTTAAAAATAGAACCCGATTTGGTCTTTCTTATTTTTCTTCCGCCTATTTTATTTGAAGCCGCTTGGTTTACTTCCTGGCAAGATTTTCATAAATGGCGAAAACAGATTTTTTCGATGGCATTCGGGCTGGTTTTTCTTACCTCCATAGTAGTAGCCTATGTTTCATCTTCTATTATTCCGGGATTGACCCTGGCAATGGGTTTTTTGCTCGGAGGAGTTAATTCCCCACCCGATGCGGTTGCCGCGACTTCTGTTTTGAAGCACATTAAAGTTCCTAAAAAAATAACCAGTGTACTGGAAGGAGAAAGTCTAATCAATGACGCGTCCAGTTTAATCGTTTTCAAATTCGCACTCGCAGCAGTTATTTCAGGGCAGTTCATTTTTAAAGATGCTTTACAAGATTTTTTCATCATGGCAATTGGAGGAACGGTAATTGGACTTGTTATGGGATTCCTGTTTGGCTATTTGCTACGTATTATTCCTTCCAACTCAAATATTGATACTATTATTACCCTCATTGTGCCTTACACTATGTACATTGCCGCAGAGCATTTCCATTTTTCGGGTGTTTTGGCAGTTGTCGCAGGGGGCTTATTGATGTCCTATAACTCACATTGTTACCTGAGCCATACCACCAGGATTCAAACGGGTTCGGTTTGGAGCGTCCTGATTTTTCTGATGAACACAATTATTTTCATCCTTATTGGACTTGAGCTCCCGGTTGTAGTAGAAGGACTAAAAGAATATACTATTTCGCAAGGGATTTACTACAGTGTAATTATTGGAAGCTGTATTATTTTAACACGTATTTTATATAGTTACGCAATTGTTTATATCCCAAGATTGTTCTCCCAAAAGAAACGAAATGAACCAAAGCCTGGCTGGAAAGAACCATTCATTATCAGTTTTGCTGCCATGAGAGGGGTCGTATCATTGGCCGCTGCTTTGTCAATCCCTGCATTTTTGCCCAACGGAGAAGCTTTTCCACACCGGAATATCATCTTGTTTGTCACCTTCGTCATCATTCTGATTACGCTGGTCGGACAAGGATTATTATTAAGTCCTATTCTTAAATTTTTAAACCTAACAGAGCCAGACAACGAAATGCCGGAAGAAAAACAAGAAATGCTATTGATGAGGAAACTGAAAGAAATTGCGTTGGAAAAATTGAAAAATGATTATGCTGAGCAAATTGAAAAAAACAGTTTAATCCGTCATCAAAAACATAAACTGGAAAATGAATTGATGCTGATGATGGACAAAGTACAATGTATGGAAGATTCTGAAAATTTCAATTTTGCAATCACCGAAAACAAAGAAATCCTACGGCAAATTATTCAATCTCAGAGAAACGAAATCCACAAAGTAAAAAGAAATAAAATGTTTGATGATCATGTTTTGAGAACCATTGAAATGCAATTGGATTTTGAAGAAGCGAAAATTACCGGGTTCAAAACAGATTAAAAACTTACCTTAATCTTTTCCTGTTAAATTTCCTTTTGTCATTATTATTTAATCGTTTAAATTTGCAACATAATTCAAAATCATGGAAATAATAGCTTTTGGATTCTTTGCGTAAGAATCTTCATTTCGGAAAACAACTCAATTATTTTTCAATCAAAGCTATTTTTTTATGACATTTCAAGCCTACACAAATAAATTATCTTATTATTTAAAAATCATCATTCAATCCATAAAAGGAGAAAATGAATATGATTATACATCTGGCAATCTGAAAAAAGCGGTCATTCTTTTGGCCATTCCTATGATGTTGGAAATGGTATTGGAATCTGTTTTCGCATTGGTAGATCTCTATCTGGTTGGCCATTTGGAGCACAGCAGTTTTGCTGTTCAAACCGTTGGGTTGACAGAATCGGTTTTAACGGTGGTTTATTCTGTCTGCATTGGATTAAGCATGGCTGCAACGGCCATTGTTGCCAGACGAATCGGAGAGAAAAAACCGGAAGGAGCAGCCAAAGCTGCTGCTCAATCCATTATGCTTGCTATTTCATTAAATGTAGTGATGAGCATTTTCGGGGTCATATACGCGAAAGAAATTTTGCTTCTGATGGGTTCTTCTGAAGCTTCAGCCGAGTACGGAAAAACATTTGTCCGGATTATGATGGGCGGAAGTATGAGCATTGTCCTGTTGTTCATTATCAATGGTATTTTTAGAGGAGCAGGGAATGCGGCCATTGCAATGAAAAGCCTTTGGATTGCCAATATCTGCAATATTATTCTCGCTCCTATATTAATCAACGGATTGGGTATTTTCGAAGGTTTAGGATTAACCGGAGCGGCGATTGCCACAACAACCGGTCGAAGCATAGGCGTATTATATCAATGTTACCATTTGTTTTCAAACAAAAGCTCTTTGAAAATAACCTTGGCAAAATTTCTTCCCGACTTCGGACAAATTAAAGCCATTGTGAAAGTTGCGGCTCCCGGTATAATGCAATTTGTCATTGCTTCGTGCAGCTGGATTTTTCTGGCAAAGCTGGTCGCTGAATCAGGAGGCGACGAAGCTTCTGCAGGTTACCAAACGGCACTTCGTATCATGATGTTCTTCATGCTTCCGGCCTGGGGGTTCAGCAATGCGGCCGCGACTCTGGTCGGGCAGAACCTCGGGGCAAAAGAAATCAGTCGGGCTTCAAAATCGGTATTTCTAACAGCAAGATACAATGCCACTTATATGGGAATCATCATGATCCTGACTTTCCTGTTTGCCGGATTCATTATGCAGTTTTTCACCAATGATCCCGAAGTTCTACGAATCTCCAAACAGGCAATCTACATCATGAGCGCGGGGTATGTTTTTTATGGCATCGGGATGGTGATGGTCAATGCATTTAATGGCGCCGGCGACACCTGGACACCTACCTGGATTAATTTCTTCGGATTTTGGTTGTTCCAGATCCCGTTGGCTTATGTGCTCGCCACCGTTTTTAAAATGGAGGAAACAGGGGTGTTCATTGCCATTCCGGTTGCTGAAACGGCTATTTCCATCGCCGGAATTATCTTATTCAGAAAAGGCAAATGGAAAAAAGTGAAGGTATAGGAAAGCACAAAAACGATAGATTTGGGAACTATAAAAGAAAAATTATTTTTAATATTGTAATCAATTAATCGCTAAATATCAACGATAACATAGAATTAAAGAATGAAAACTACCGACAAACATAATGAACGGATTGCCAAAATGGTTTTTGCTTCCGTTTACCCTATGTACATTGCTAAAGTTGAGAGCAAGGGTAGAACAAAAGAAGAATTACATCAAGTCATAGAATGGCTGACGGGTTTTGACCACAAAAAACTTCAGGAACTGATAAATGAAAAAGTAACTTTTGAAACATTTTTTGAACAAGCTTCACTCAATCCTAATGCGCATTTGATTACCGGCGTAATCTGCGGATACCGTGTGGAAGAAATTGAAAATCCCCTGACACAGAAAGCCCGCTATCTGGATAAGCTGGTGGATGAACTGGCTAAAGGAAAAAAAATGGAAAAGATTTTGCGAAGCTCATGAAGCTTTACGTGAATTTCCTTATTTTTCTAAAATACTCTTCAAATCTGCAGGTGAATAATTAACCGACTTCAAGGTTTTATCGTCTTCCTTTCTGAAGACGAGATACAGTCCGTCTACTTCGCGGTAGTAGCTCTGAGTTCCATCCTTTTCCAGATAGTGTTTCATGGTTGCCTGTGCTTCTTCAATCGTTTTACAGGCCTTGCTCATATTGGAACGTTGAACCTCATCAAATAATTCTGAGAATTTATCTTTCATGCCAAATTCCAAAATAGCTCCGGATAATACATATTGGATATCACACAAAGCATCTGCAATTTCCACTATATCCTTATCTTGAATAGCTTCTTCCAGTTCTTTTAATTCTTCTGCAATAAGAGCAACACGCAATTTACAGCGCGCTTCCGAAGGAATCTGTGGAGAGTCCAAAATCGGATGTTGAAAGGTTTTATGGAATTCGGCTACGGACGTTAAACTTTTTGGGTCTTGCATTTTTATATTTTTAATGAATTATTCTTTAGGTTCTTCAGAGTCTTCTTCAACCGGAGGAGGAAGTGGCAAAATCGGTTTGTCTGTTGAATTATTGCTGTTCTCTTTAATTTCTTCTTCCGGTTTTCCTTTGAGATAATCAGGAAGATTCAGGCCGGCCATATTGAACAAATCATTCAGCGGTGGAACGGTTTTCATCATACCGGAAACGAAATTGGCAGTCGAAGTATTTCCTTCGGGATTATTGCCGCTGTCCCAAACGGTAATCTTGTCAATCTTTATGTTTTTCACTGCTTCCACTTGTGTTTTTACCAATTCAGGTAGTTTTTCAATCAACAATAATTGGAATGCATTGTTTGCATCTCCTCCGGCAGCTTTTACAACCTGATCATAACCTTCTGCTTGTTTGGTCAATATTTCATAAAGTCCTTTTGCTTCGGCTTCCATTTTCGCGAAAATAGCATCAGCTTCCCCTTTTGCCTGTAACCTGATTTTTTCAGCTTCTGCCTGGGCATCTATAATTGCTTTTTGTTTGGCAATTTCTGCAGGAATTACAATGTTGGCATTTTGAGTAGACCGCTCCCTTTCTGCTCTTGCCGTTTCTGCCTTTTGCTCTGCCAAATAAGATTCTTCCAATGCTTTTGCGGTCTGTACTTTTTCTGCTGCAATGGCCAGTCTCAGGGCTTCTGCCTCTTTTTCTCTTCTTTCCGCATCAGAGTTGGCTATCGTAATTTTGGCTTCGTTTTCTCCTTTTACGGCAATGGAATTGGCTAAAGAAGTAGCAATTCTGGATTCCTTTTCTGCTTCTGCTTTCCCTATGCTTTCATCTTTAACAGCAGATGCAATGCTGATTTCTCGGTCTTTTTGGGTGATTGCAATTTTCACATCGCGGTCACGCATGGTTTCTGCAATTACCACATCTTTTTCCCTGTCCGCGCTTGCTTTACCCGTTTCACCGATTTTTTCCTGCTCGGCAACCGAAATCTTTGCCTCGTTAATTGCTTTTGCTGCAGCTTCTTTCCCCAATGCTTCAATATAACCTGACTCATCTTTGATATCGGTAACATTAACATTGATTAATTTTAAACCTATTTTCTTCAATTCCGTATCAACATTCTTAGAAATATTTTCTAAAAACTTATCGCGGTCAGAATTAATTTCTTCAATGGTCATGGTGGCGATTACCAAACGCAGCTGACCAAAAAGGATGTCTTTTGAAAGCTCCTGAATTTGATCCGGAGTTAAACCCAATAATCTCTCGGCAGCATTCCCCATTGTATCGGATTCCGTAGAAATCGCAATTGTAAAACGACAGGGGACATCTACCCGAATATTTTGCCTGGAAAGGGCATTGGTCAGGTTTGCTTCAATGGAAATCGGTTTGAGGTCAAGATAGGCATAGTCCTGAATAACCGGCCATACAAATGCTCCTCCACCATGAATACATTTCGCCGAGCTTCCTCCGGTCTTACCATAAATGACCAAAATTTTATCAGACGGACATCTTTTATATCTTGAAATTAAGGCAAGAAAGGTTACAAAAAACACCAGTACTGCAACGAAAATTAAAATAAGGGTTCCTGATAATGCCATAGTTGTCTTAAGTTTATTTAATTAAATTTTGGAAACAATTAGAATTTTATCTTCTATTTCTTCTACCCTGACCAAGCTCCCGGAATAGATTTTCTCTTCTGAACGTGTCATGGCAGAAAGTTCATGATTACTACCGTTGAGTGAAATCTGAACCTTTCCTTTCCCTGACATTTTTTCCGGGATGTGAATATAAACTTCTCCTGTTTTTCCTTTTAAGTTCTCAATTTTAAATGTATTGTCTTCGGTCAGTTTTAGTATTTCACGAATCAGCAGAAAAAATAAGGCGATGAAAATGAATCCTATCAACAATGCCAAAGCGATGAGCAAATATTTATTTTGAATGGAATCATAAAAAGCAACACCTGTCCAGCCGAATCCGAGCAGAAAATTGATGAGATTCCTCAAGGAAAATAATTGAAAAGGCGCGTCTGCGTGATCGAGGTTTCCATCGAAATCCGCGTTAATACCGTCGGAGGAATCACTTCCCAAAAAAGTAAGAATCGTCTGTACAAGAAAAATTGCGCTTGAAGCCAAAGCTATGTACCAGAAAATCCGGTGCATCGAGTCAAGGTTTTCGAGAAAATTCATCATGACATAAGGTTAAGTTTTCATTTCTATATTGAGCCCGAATATACATAAATTTTGTTTTTTTATAAACTAAGCTCAGAGGATTTTATAAAAAAAGGAACCTAAAAGGCTCCTTTATATTTATACTTTATACAATTGTTCATTTTATAAATTTACGCCACCACTTCTTTTACGCGATCCGCTGCTTCCTGCAATGTAATCGCAGAAAGGACTTTTAGTCCTGAATCGTCAATCATTTGTTTAGCGATTTCAGCATTGGTTCCCTGTAAACGAACGATGATGGGAACTTTTATTGCATCGCCCATGTTTTGATATGCATCCAGAATTCCTTGTGCTACACGGTCACAGCGAACAATTCCTCCAAAGATATTGACCAAAATAGCTTTTACATTCGGGTCTTTTAAAATGATGCGGAATGCTTTTTCCACACGTTCCGCATCGGCCGTTCCTCCAACATCCAAAAAGTTAGCAGGATTTCCGCCCGACAATTTGATGATGTCCATGGTAGCCATTGCCAGTCCGGCACCGTTTACCATACAACCTACATTTCCGTCAAGTTTCACAAAATTCAATCCCGCAGCATCAGCTTCTACCTCAGTAGGGTCTTCTTCTCTTGTATCGCGAAGTGCAGCCAAATCGGGATGGCGAAACAATGAGTTATCATCCAATGTTACTTTCGCGTCAACTGCCATGATTTGGTTATCGGATGTTTTTAAAACCGGATTGATTTCAAAAAGCGATGCGTCGATTCCTACAAATGCTTTGTAAAGCGCATCAATGAATTTCACAAAATCTTTAAAGGCCGCTCCGCTCAATCCAAGGTTGAAAGCGATTTTCCGAGCCTGGAACCCCTGTAAACCAACTCCAGGGTCTACTTCTTCCAAAAAGATTTTGTCTGGTGTTTCTTCTGCAACGGCTTCAATGTCCATACCCCCTTCGGTTGAATACATGATCATATTCACTCCTTTTGCACGATTCAGCAAAATGGAAACATAGAACTCTTCGGTTTCGGTTTCACCCGGATAATAAACATCTTCCGCAATCATCACCTGGTGAACGGTTTTACCTTCGGCAGAGGTCTGCGGTGTCACCAATTGCATCCCAATGATGTTCTCTGCGTTTTCTTTTAATTTTTCAATAGTGGGGGAAAATTTAACTCCACCTCCTTTTCCGCGTCCTCCGGCATGAACCTGGGCTTTTACCACCCAGCCTTCATTTCCATTAAGCTCGGTAAGCTTTTTGGCAGCTTCCACAGCTTCTTCAGGTGTTGTGGCTATAATCCCTCTTTGAATTTTTACGCCGTATTTATTTAAGATTTCCTTTCCTTGGTATTCGTGAAGATTCATTTGAAATAATTTTGTGTTGGCAAAAGTAAGAATTCTATTGGATTTTAACTATTGAATGAGGATTGATTTTGGTCAGTTAAAATAAGTTACGGAAGCAAGCTTAATATTTCTTTTAAACTTTCTAATTGAAAAAACATTGCGCCGCCATATAAGTTGACAATTTCTCCTTTTTTATTTAATAGAAATGTCATGGGATATGATCTTATTTTTAATTTATTGATGGGTTCTTGTGCATCTGTAACATGATGGAAATCAAAAAACGGTCTTTTTTTCAGGAATTTGTCCACTCTCTTTTTTCCATCAAACGTGACGGCTATAAAATTCACTGAATCTCCAAACTCCTTTTTTAGTTTATACAAATCGGGGATTTCCTGAATACAGGGAGGGCAATTTGTAAACCAAAAATTGATAACCGAGGGTTTCCCCCTTAGGTAATCAGATGAAAAATTATTCCCTGACTCGTCTTTAAATGCTTCGATGGGAAAATGGCTGCCAATCAATTTTCTTTGCTCAGAATAACGGTCATATTGTTTTCCATTTTCACCTTTCGCCATTATGATTCTTTCAAATTTTATGGTTTTGATGAGAGTGTCATTCCGGTTTTCTGTTTCTATGAAAATCTCCTGGTATTGTCCTGCAAAATCTTCCCGTTCGCTCATTTCTTTTTTGATCTGATGGTAATTTTCCTCTGTCATCAAAATACCGTCGGTGGTTTTGTAGAAAATTGTTTGGGCAAACGCTGAGTTGATAAATACAAAAGGGAAAGTAAGGATAAGTAGGGTTTTTAACTGCATTGATTTTAGGTTTTCATTATTCTAAGATAAAAAAAGATTCGAGCTGAAAAACCCGAATCTTATCTGTTATTTGCTCATGAGCTTTTTATAGATTTTGTACACCATATAAATAAGGGCAATCAAGCCAATTAGATACAGTATTTGATAAAATAAAATCCACCAATTGTAGTCGATAATTTCTTTTCCCATAATTAAATATCACTTTAATCTTCTTCTAATTTCTTTTTTAAATATTTAATATTTAGATTTAAAAGCGTATTTAACTTAAGTAAAAAATAAATAACAACCAATGTAATTAAAATCGTCAATGCCATAAAAAAAATTTCATAATATGGTTCCATAAATAATATCTTAGTCATATATTAATCTATATTCCACCAAAAAGGATAAGAAATATTGCCCAACTTATCAATTATAAATTGTATTTTATATTCTGTGTTCACAAAAAAACCATGACCACTATATTCAAAGCCAGTTGTTTTTGAACCGTAAATAGTAATCCGTTTACTATCCGAAATTCCGGGTAAATCTTCTATATCATAACCTTCATGCTGCTCCCAGTTGTTATAAAAAGACCCTCCATACCATTGAGAAGTGATAGAAATTATAACGGGTTTTGGATTTTCATTTTCATCACCTCTTGTTTGAGTAACATATATACGTACTCCTCTTTCTCCTACAACATTCCAAAATATCACCTTGTAATGTGTTACCCTTTGGTTATTTGGGTTGGAAATATTGACAAGCTGGCCCTGATTCCCTTGAAAAGCATCTCCATACACATAATTGTACGCATCGTTTAAATTATTAAAGGATGGCAAATCTGTTGGCGGATTATCAATTTCCAACCAGTTACCCACGCCAAAATAATTATTCATTTGCTGAAACAACGTGCCCTGTCCACCTGAAGTTCCTCCTCCGGGATTATCAGGATCCCCGAAACCACCACCAGAAATAGGTCCTGTTGGCCATCCACTTCCTGGGTTTGGCTCATTTGGATTGTCATTCCAGCCTCCGCCGCCACAATCTATAATCAATATATAACCAACAATTACATTACCATCGTGGCATCCGCAAGGATTCTCTGTTACCGGAGCAAAATAATATTCACATTGTTGTACCACTTTTCCTTCTTGATTTTCTTCAGTTTGAATTAGATTATTACCACTTGTATCAGTAACATTTATGTAACCGCCATATTCTATATATTCTCCATTTTCATAAGCATCCTGCCAAATATTTCTAGGAACATAATGCAGAATCAATTCCTCCGGTTCTTGACCATTACGCAAAATAATCATCAAATTTGAAAAAGAATAATTCTCATCATCCAGCGTGCTGACTCGCAACGTGAAAGTAGTCAACGAATCATTACTATACTGGATAATGTATGTACTATCAATAGACCGGATATAATCATCACCATCTTTAGCAGACCAATCGGAAAATATAGTCAATGAATTATTAGGATTTACGGAAAGCTTTGCTTTCATGTTCTCAAAGCTTATAATGCTTTTTTTAAATGTATTTTCAACTGTATTTTGATTTATACCATTCTGAATTCCTTCATCTTCCGAACAGGAAAACAATAAGCCTGCTATACAAATCATTAAAAAATAAACTGTCTTTTTCATAGTTGATTAGATTTTAAAATTAAACTTATTTTTTCATTTTAACAAACTTATAACAAAGAAAAACAGGTTCTTATCTGAAAATCGGGTAATTCCACCCCTTTTTCGGGTAAAAGGATTTCTTCATTTTTGTAAAAATTTTATTTAAGTTTGTGAAAAGATTTGCCATGAACAAAACCATCGGGAAACGCATACGCGAGATACGCAAAAACAAAGGAATGTCACAGGAAGAACTGGCTGACTTGCTGAATATTTCACAATCTGCTTATCAGCGTATTGAAAATGGCGATACCAATTCATGGGCAGCGCATCTGGAAAAGCTTTCCGCAGTTTTGGAAGTTAAGCCGGAGGAATTACTTTCTGATGAAAATCCAAATTTCACAAACGAAGGACAGCAAGGTGGAATGGCATTTCAATATATTGGCACAATAAATACCGTGAATGCTCTTTCTGAAAAGTTAATAGAACAATACGAAAAACGCATAGAGGAATTAACTAAAAGATTACAGGAATTCGAAGGCGAAAAATAATCACTCCGTCAAAAACCGGAACCCTACTCCCCTTATGCTTTCAATCTGAACAGAAGCGTCTTCTGAAAGATACTTCCGTAAGCGGCTGATGAATACATCCAGACTTCTTCCTGAAAAGAAATCCGCTTCCTGCCACAGATGATTCAGAACATCTTCACGGCGGATGACTTGCTCTTTGTTCAGAACCAGGTATTCCAGCAGTTGCGCTTCTTTTTCGGTCAGGATTCGTTTCCGGTTTTCTGTTTTCAGCAATAAATTATGTATATCAAATGTAAATTTCCCTATGGAATAAATTTCTGCTTTAGGCGCCATTATTTTGGATTTTCTTTTCAAAATGTTCTGAATCCGGAGGATCAGTTCATCTGCATCAAAAGGTTTGGTGATGTAATCATCCGCTCCGAGTTTGAGTCCAGTCAGGATATCTTCTTTCATTTTACGCGCGGTGACAAACAAAAATGGCAAGTCAGGATAAGATTTCTGTAACTTTTGTGCCAGCGTAAATCCGTCTTCTTTGGGCATCATGACATCGAGAATCAAAATATCATACTCATGTTGTTTTAACTCTTCACGTGCTTCTACCCCGTTAAAAACACGCTGAACGCTGAATTTATTCAGCTCGAGGTATTGTCTGAGCAAGTTGCCCAGATCCGGGTCATCTTCTACTATCAGAATCTTTGTCATTTTTATTTCGTTTGTCTAAATTCGAAGTTCGAGTTTTGCCTCTCGCGTCACATCGGAATTTTTAAGATGAATGTACTTCCTTTTTTCAATGTGCTTTGTACATAAATGTTTCCACCCAGGCTTTCCATGATCTGTTTACAAAGATACAATCCCAGTCCAAGTCCTTTCGTTTCATGCAAATTCCCTTCGGGAATACGGTAAAATTTTTCAAATATTTTCTTTTGTTCCTGAACGGGAATTCCTTTTCCTTCATCGTGGATTTCAATTATATAATCTGAGTCTTTCTGATAAGACCTGAACTCAATTATACTTCCTGGCGGACTGTACTTTTCCGCATTTTGAAACAGATTCTGAATTACTCTTCCCAACTGATAAGAATCGGTTTTCAGGGTCAATTCGGCAGGCTT
>PJTQ01000384.1_pt1 | contig 27923 bp, 29 predicted proteins | sample 1512231 | NCBI WGS metagenome assembly PJTQ01 (sample SAMN08177688, study PRJNA422409) | Soil metagenome, whole genome shotgun sequencing project. | isolation source: Soil (3) enriched on wood chips | place: USA: Madison | collected 2015-01-15 | reverse complement strand
TTATCCATTTCCTTTACCTCTGGAACAGTTTCTTCCTTTTTAGGCTCGGGTTTAGGTTCCGGCATTACTACTTTTACAGTAGCAACTTCCGGCTCCGGCTCCGGCTCTTCAGGTTCCGGTGGTGGTGGTGGCTCGTCTTCTATAATTTCTTCAGGCTGCTCAACATCTGTAAGGGTGATGTCTACCACGGTTTCAACATCTTCTTGTTTTTGAAAGATGGTGTTATAAGACAAAGCAAATCCCACTATAACCAAACAAGATATGGTTCCGATTAAAAAAGCTTTTAACAAGGTGGAATTTTCCTTCATCCTCAAGTCATAAGCACCGTATTCTTTATTTCTGTTCTCGAATACGAGGTCATCCATAGATTTGTACTTCTGTTCTGACATAACTTTAAATTTTAAGGGTTACTGGATTCTGTTATCCCACTTTTTTCTCTATACACTTTCACTTCATCGTCTGAAACATCTACAATTCCGTATTTACCGGACTCTGTAATTTCCATTTCATCCAATGTATTAACCAGGTTTTCATACGTTGAATCATCTGTAGGTTTGATGATAACGGTAAAAAGTTCCGGTTTTCTAGCTCTATCTTTTGCTAATAAGATTTCTTTTCTTAAACCATCTTTTGAATAATCAGTTTCTTTCAACTGATCGGGAGTAAGAGTTGTTTTGTCCTGCTGATGCCAAAATATTCTGTCATCTCCTCCCAATATAATGGATATTGAGTTAGTTAAATCAATTTCAGGAGTTTCTACTTTCACATCCTTATCAATTTTCGGAGGCATATTCAAACTCATAGTATTGGGTTTACTAAATGTAGTAGTAAACATAAAGAAAGTAATCAGCAAGAAACCTAAATCCACCATGGGTGCCATATCCACCCGGGTGGAGGCTTTTTTCACGCGGACTTTGCCGCCGTCATTACTCTGTTTTTCTTCTATCTGTGCCATGATTATTTTGGTTTTGCTTCTGAATTAGTAATTAACTGAAATTTGTTAATGTCCTTTTCTACCAATTGTTTGATCAGCTCTTTGAACTCAGGATATTGTGCTTTCACATCTCCTCTAATCGCCAATTTTACTCTATCATCATAATCCAGTGTTGTAGTCACCCAGTCTATCAATTGAAAGTTGGTGCTATCTAACGGAACCCCTGTTATATTTCTCTCCTGGTTTGCTTTATCTAAATTTAGGTATTGCTTCAAGGATAAAATAGAAACAGGCACATCGGACAATCCTAAAAATGTACTTTTTTCTTTGTCAGTAAAAGTAATGCCATATTTCTGTCCCATTCTTTCCAATACAGGAATTTTATTTCTGTCATCCACAATGCTAAACAAATAACGACCGTCATTACTAATGGTGATTCTCATCAAATCCCCGTCTTGTAATTTTGTTTCCGCAATAGAGCTTGGCGTTTTGATTTCAATAATGTCGGGTTTTTTGAACTGGGTAGTCAGGATGAAGAATGTAAGCAATAACCAAGCCACATCACTCATCGCTGTCAGGTCAAAATGGACCCCTTGTCTTTTTGGTTTAACTTTTGCCATTTTTCATTTTTATTATAATTATACTTTTTTAAAATACGGAGCTTCTCCGTAAGTAAATCAAAAAAATGAATTAATGGTGAGCGCCAAACGATTGTTGGATGCTCATTCCTACTTCTTCAATTTTGAATACAATATCATCAATTTTACTTGTAATGAAGTTGTATGCAATGATCGCCAAAGCAGAAGAACCAATACCCAACGCTGTATTAATCAAAGCCTCTGCAATACCTTTTGATAACTGAGCAGCATCTGGAGCACCTCCACCGGCACCTAAAGCAAAGAATGCTTTGATCATCCCGATTACGGTTCCCATCAACGCTACCAATGTACCAACAGATGCAATGGTTGAAAGAATTGCCGTGTTTTTCTCCAAAGTAGGCATTTCAAGTGTAGAAGCTTCTTCCAAAGTTTTATTTAACTCAATTAACTTCTGCTCTTTGTTCATAGTGCTGTCGCTTTCTAAGGCTTTATAAGTTGTCAAACCTTCTTTTACCACATTTCCTACAGAACCTTTTTGTTGGTCACATAATTCTAATGCTTCGTTGATTTTGTTTCTGTCCACCAATTCGCGGATGTTATCAACAAATTTAGAAACATTTCCTTTTCCGGCTGCTTTACTTAACGCGATTATACGGTCAATTGTAAACACAATCACCATTAAGAAGAATGAAATTAGGATAGGAACGATGATTCCTCCCATGTAGATAATACCCATAAAATTACCTTCCTTTGGTTCATGTTTTTCTGCATCTATAAAGTTGTTTGGATTACCCAAAACAAACATATATATACAAATACCAATCGCGATTAAGACTAAAATTGTAATCGGCGCATTAAGACCTCCTCTCTTTGAAGACTTTCTTGACTCAATAACAGTTTCGTTTGTTTCCATTTCCATTTTTAATTTTTAATTATCACTAATTTTTATTTACAAGTTTGCGAATCTATAATTTTCTATTAAATAATCCGACTGTTAACCTGAATTTTTTTTCAAGATTAATCATTATTTAATAATAAACCAATATAACTCGCGTAAAATTTTTTGCTGTTTCGGTAAGGCAAAAAAATTATTTTATCTCATTAACAAAAATTAAACCAATTTTTTCATTATATGTTATAAATGATATAAAAACAATAGTCCACTGATTAAAAATTTATGTAGAAATTTAAATATCTTTGAAAAATTAAGAAAAAAAATGAAAGTATATACCAAAACAGGGGATAAGGGGATTACCTCTTTATATGGCGGAGTTAAAGTTTCAAAAGACAACATTAGAATAGATGCCTATGGAACGGTTGACGAGTTAAATTCGGCAATCGGGCTGATTAGAAGTTCTCAAATTGAATCTATTTATAATGTGCAATTGATTCAGGTTCAGAAGAATTTGTTTCATGTAGGGGCGGAGCTTGCCACCCCGGCAGAAAAACTATTTTTGGCCAATGGTAAGTCAAGATTACCCAAAGTAGTTGAAACGGCCGATATAGAATTGCTTGAAAATTGGATTGATGAAATGGAGGATAGTCTTCCACCGTTGACACATTTTATTTTGCCAGGAGGAAATATGGGAGCTTCTCATGCGCATTTGTGCAGATGTATCTGCAGGAGAGCAGAAAGAATAACGGTTTCATTAAAATCTGTTGAAGAAACCAGAGATGATTTGCTCATATATTTGAACCGGCTCTCTGATTATTTATTTGTTTTGGCAAGAAAAATAGCGCATAATGCAGGGCATGAGGAAATAAAATGGCTTCCAAATGAGTAAGGTTGCACTTTTTTTAAATGGTCAGGCGCCCGAAAAAATACCTGATTTAATGCAATTTGAAAAAATATTTTGTACAGATGGAGCTTATAGGTATTTAAAAAAGCACAATATTGTTCCAGATGTTGTAAGCGGTGATTTTGATTCCATTTCTACTGAAGAAATTCCTGAAGGCATTGAAATTATGATCACCCCGGATCAAAATTTCACGGATTTTGAAAAAGCTTTGATGATTATTCAAGAACGCAATCATAAAGAAGTATATGTATATGGAAGCAGCGGAATGGAACATGATCATTTTTTGGGAAATCTTACTACCGGAATTAAGTATAAAGATAAATTAATGCTAATGTTTTTTGATGATTTTAGCTATTATTTTTTTGCAGAGAAAAAGACCGTGCTTGAAGATTATAAAGACAGAATTATTTCGTTGTATCCGTTTCCGGTAGCCAAAGGGATTACGACACAAGGACTAAAGTATGCATTGCATGATGAAGATTTGGATTTAAAACATCGTGTGGGAACCAGAAACAAAGGAACCAGTAATTTGATAGAAATTCAATACAGGGAGGGGGATTTATTGATATTCATTAAAAATGAATAAGGGGTTTAAATAATTCTATTTAACATAATATAAATTATAGGAAAAATATATTACTTAATTTTACTATATCAATTTTTCTGTAATTTTTCCCAGCCTTCACGTAAATGTAATTCCAGTTGTGGGAAATCCATTTTTATATTCGCTTCCCGGAAAGCCTTGTCAACACCAAAATGTAAATCACTGCGAACTCTTGGTTCTAAACGCGCATCATCTAACCAGCCCATTAAACGGAAATTAAGAACCGACTCACCGTATTTTTCAAAAAAGACAATCGGAGCCGGTTTTTCCAGAATGTCCGGGTGGGCTTTGGCAACACTTATCAAAGTATCTCTTACCAATTCAGTATCAGAGCCATATGCAACACCTACGTTAATCCTAATCCGGTAAAATTTTTGTTTATAAATCCGGTTTACTACTACACTGTTAATGAGTTTTCCATTGGGAATCAAAATTTCCACATCATCGTACGTATTAATCACGGTTGCCCGTAAATTTATATCCTGAACGGTACCTTGAACGCCTTCTACTTCAATATAATCTCCTTTTCTTACGGGGCGTTCTAAAAGCAAAATCACACCGCTGATGAAGTTTTTAGCCAAATCTTGTAATCCAAATCCAATTCCGACCAGCAATACGCCTCCCACAGCAGCAAGCGCTGTCAGAGAGACACCGAGATTATCAACGGCCAGAAAGACGCCTAACCCTACAATTATATAGTGCAATAAACGATTGAGTGCGTGTTGGGTTCCTACTTCAATATTTCTTTGTTGGTAGACCTCTTGGTCAGAATCTTTCTTAAAAATATAGAAATAATGATGGAAATAATGATAAGCCCAATACAGGTAAGAATGGATGCAAAAGTAATTGGGGTTTTGCCAATTATAAACAATGGGTCTCCCATTTTCTCAAGGAGCTCCACTAATTTACTGAATGCAGATTCGGGATTTGTGGTTAATGTCGGATTCATTTAAATTATTTGAATTTACTAAATATTAAATTTGAGAAAAAAGTTTCTCTCGTTATCCTAAATTTAACATATATTCTAACATTCTTTCATTTGTTTTCTTAAGGTTCAATCAATTCATAGAAATGATTTATAGTATGGTTTTCAGCACTTTCTGTGATTTCTCCAAATCCATAATTGCAGAAAATAAAATCAAGATTATTTTTTACAGCTGAATCATAATCTGTTTGTGTATCCCCCACATAAACGGTTTCTGCCGGATTCAATTTATTCCGGTTTAAAATCAGCCGGATGTTATCTGCCTTATCCTTTTTTGTTCTACCATGCGACTCAAAGTCTTTGAACAAATTATGAAATCCATAATAATCAAGAAATGCTTCAATATATCCGTTCTGAGCGTTGCTTACTATATATAATTCATGATTTTGGGAAAGGTTTGTCAATGTTTCCTGTACCTTTTCATACAAGATTCCACCATGTCTTCGAATTAACTTTGCTTCATTTTTTACTATTTCATTCAAAACTTCGTTTAAGGTTTCTTCAGAAATTCCTGGGCATAATTCTTTGAGCACATCGGTTGCCAGTAATCCCATATAAGGAATCATATTGTCTGGCAGCAAAGGTTTTTCCAAAAGATTATATCGACGCATAACTTCATTCCAGTTTTCTATAATAGAAGCTCTTGAATCCCACAAAGTTCCGTCCAAATCAAAAATTATATTTTTGTATTTTAATTCTATATAGCTAATTATTAAATATTTATAAAGATTATTTAAAGTTTAATTGTAAATCAAATATTTACTTCTTACTTGTTTGAATTTCTCCAAATCGGACTGCCAGCTTTCTTTGATTTCGTCGGCCGGTAATCCTTTTTCAATTTGCTTTCTTAACTCATCTGTCCCGGCTAATTTATCAATCCAGAATTCCCCGGAATTCTTTATAAAAAACGCTTCTTTTCCTTCATAATTTTGATAAGCATTGATCAGCCATTCGAGATTAATTTCAGACAAAAACGGGGTATTTGTCAAGTCTTCACCATAACAAACCTGTCCTTTGAATCTCGGATTTTTTGCTCCGACATTGGGTTCCGGTATAAATTCATACGGCATATTTTTTAAATATGGAGAACCGTAAACCTGGAACGGTTTATCTGTACCACGGCCTTCGCTCCCATTAAAGGCTTCAAAAAAACAGGTACTTGGATACAGGTTTATTGATTTATCATTAGGTAAATTAGGAGAAGGTTTAATGGGTAAAACATAATGCCGCCGGTGGGTATAATTTTTTAAAGGAATTACGGTTAAATCACATTTCATACTATTTTTTAACCAGCCTTCTCCATTGATCATCTTGGCATATTCACCTATTGTCATTCCATGTACAACAGGAACAGGATGCATTCCCACAAAAGATTCAAATCCCTTTTTTAAAACGGGTCCGTCAACATAATGTCCGTTTGGATTAGGCCTGTCCAGCAGAATTACTTTCTTTCCATTTTCGGCTGCGGCTTCCATTATATAATGAAGTGTGGAAATGTATGTGTAAAATCTGGCGCCCACATCCTGAATATCAAATAAAATCACGTCAATGTCAGACAATTGCTCTTTTGTTGGTTTTTTATTATTTCCGTACAAGGAAATAATGGGCAGTCCTGTTTTTACATCTTTCCCGGATTTCACCGTTTCACCTGCATCTGCCTCGCCCCGAAAACCGTGCTCTGGAGAAAATATTTTTTTTACATCAATTTTCTTTTCAACCAGAAAATCTACAAGGTGTACGTCTTTTTCAAGTTTTTTGGAACTGGTGGAAAATAGTTGTGTTCCTTTAAATATCATAGCAGTTTGATTGGTAACCACCCCTACTCTTTTGTTAAAAATCAGGGTAAGGTACAATTCAGGATTTTCAGCCCCCATATATATTCTGTCGTAATCATCATTTTGCGCAAATGAAATTTGATTTGAAACCAGAAATAGGGTAATTAGTGTATATTTGAAAAGTTTTTGAATCATAGCTTAAAATTTAATTTATTTTGAATTTCACCTGGTGGTTTGCTAAAAAAATAGCGTTCGGTAAAAGTAATAAAAATAACCTTTCTACTACCATTATACGGATTGGGCAAATGGCCGTAGCCATTGGGATTATGGTTGCATTGATTACGCTTTCAACCGGAATTGGAGCCAGAAAAGGTATTAAGCAAAAATTAGCCGATTTTAACGGGCATATTACCGTAAAGCCATATAACAGTAATCTTTCTTTCAATTCTGATTCTGTGGCCCTGAACCAATCATTTTATCCAAAATTTAAAACCGTCCCGGAAATAATCCATGTTCAGGCGATTGCTACCAAAAGTTGCATCATAAGGACGGCGGACAATTTTAGCGGTGTTGTATTGAAAGGGGTTGGAACTGATTATGATATAGAGAGATTTCAACCGTATATTCTAAAAGGTAATTTCCCAAAAATTTTAGAACAAAAGCTTTCGAATGAAGTTGCCATTCCGCAAAAAATCGCAAATGAACTTCATTTAGATATAGACAGCAGTTTTGTTGCTTATTTTATACAAGACTCGGGCAAGCCGATTTACAGAAGGTTCAAAATTTCGGGACTTTTCAGTACAGACATCAAGGATTTTGACGACATATATATTATTGGTGACATTAAACAGGTTCAAAGATTGAACAAGTGGGACAAGGAAACCGTTGGCGGTTTTGAGTTATTTACTAATGATATAGAAAAACTGGATGAAATTACCAATAAAGTAAATGACAACATTGGTTTTCAGCTTTATGCCCAGTCGGCCACAACCTCTTTTAGCCAAATTAATGATTGGATTGCGATTTTTGATACCAATATTTTTGTGGTATTATTTATTATGATGGTTGTAGTGATCATCAATATGATCATGGTTTTGCTTATTTTGATTTTAGAACGAACACATTCAATTGGATTGTTAAAAATACTGGGCGCTACAAATTGGAAAATACGGCGGATCTTTATCAATTATGCCATATTTATCATGATTCCGGGGCTAATTATAGGAAACTCATTGGGACTCGGGTTGCTCTTAGTTCAGAAGTATTTTAAAGTCATCAAACTCCCGGCGGAAAATTATTATTTGTCTGTTGCACCGGTTTACTTAGATTTTGTACAAATTTTGATTTTAAATGTTTCAGCTGTTCTTGTTTCAGCTGTCGTTTTACTTCTTCCCTCCTATCTTATTGCCAAGATCACCCCCAATCAGGCTATGAAAATCAACCAATCTTAAAAAAAGACAGTTTTTTAGGAAAATAATTCAATAAAATTTTTTTGAAAATAAATTTTATTATATCTTTGGCTCGGAAATAGCAAAAATACTATTTTCATTAGGTTTAAGTTGGTTAGGGGGAATACCCTCGTTCTTTATGGACGAGGGTTTCTTCATTTTTAGGGATATTTGATTAATAACCCTTACTTTTTTGCTGAAAATTGTAACAACTCCACTATTTTTGTTTACTCATACTGTAGTAGCAATTGTGAAATCCAAAGAATCAGAATTTACTCACTTAATAGAAACCAATCAGGGGATAATCCATAAGGTTTGCCGTATTTATTGTGATACGCCGGAAGCACATGAAGATTTGTTCCAGGAAATAGTGCTGCAGTTATGGAAATCCTTTGATTCCTTTAAAGGTGAATCAAAATTTAGCACTTGGATGTACAGAGTTGGACTCAATACGGCCATTACATTGATTAGGAAAAAAGATAAGTCCATCAATACAACCTCAATGGACAATGGCAATTTTTTTAACCTGAGGGCAAACGATTCTGACGAGGAACATGAAGAAAAATTAAAGTTACTATACATATGCGTAAAAAAATTAAATGATGTTGAAAGGGCTTTGGTCCTACTATATCTGGAAGATTTACCCTATAAAGAAATTGCAGAAACATTGGGGATCTCTGAAGTAAATGCTCGTGTAAAAATGAACCGGGCCAAAACTAAACTAAAAGAAATGATGAATCCTGACTCATAATGAATAACGAAACTGACAAAACAAACGAGCTGGACGACTTTAAATCTCTTTGGAAATTCCAAAAAGATGAAAAATCTTATGACAGCAGCCAGATTTTTAATATGATTCACAAGAAATCTATTAATTCGGTACAATGGCTATTTATCATTAGTATAATTGAACTCTTACTAGGCGTTTTCTTTTCATTATGGACCCTTATTTCGGGGAAGCACCTATACTCCAAAGACGCACTAGAATTGATAGGAAAAGAGACGCTCGGGCGTTTTGAAAATGCCTCACAGATTGGCTTGATAGGTTCTCTTATATTTATAGTAATCATCTATTTCTTTTATAGGAGAATTTCATCTGACCTTTCTGTAAAAGAACTCATCAACAATATCATTAAGTTTAGGAAAACAGTCATTTGGTTCTTGGTTACCTGGTTTATTATTGCTGTTTCGCTGCTCTCGCCTATTTATTACCAAATGGGGAAAAATGCTTATTTAAATAAAGCTACAGGCAAACAAATCCCTATAGAAGAACTAGAAAGTACCGCCAACGGAGTTGGCTGGGGTTTTACAATTGCCCTCATTCTCATTATTTTGATTTGTTGCGGCTTGTATTACCTAATTATTTATGGATTCTTTTTAAGAAGGTTGAATAAAAACTTAAAAGAATTAAAGAAAATAGAAGCATAATTTCTAAATTTGCTTTTGATTGATGAACAATTCAAAGTCAATATTGCGCATACTTACAGCAAACCTGTTTTTGCTTGCATTATTGACGCAATCTATTCACCAGGTTGAACATTTCACGCATAGGCACATAGAAGAACAACAGTTTCATGAGCACGAAAATTGTCACCACGCCGGCCATATAACCACCACCAACCACTGTGAATTTTGTGATTATACGCACTCTCCTACTGTTGAATTGACAATTGAATTCTTAGATGTACCGGTTTTATTAAGTAAAATTAATGACACGATTAATGTTGAACTTCATCAACATTTTGTTTCTCAATACATAATCCATAAAAAATTAAGGGGACCACCATTGTATGCATAATTTTTAGATAGGGTTCTGCCCGCTGAATTTATTTATTCAATCAAAAATCATATAAATGCATAAATTTTTGTTGGTGGGAATCTCCATGCTGTTGGGGATTTTCGCCGGTGCGCAATTTAAAATTACGGGAAACATTGCCGACGAATTCCAAAATGGACTCCCCGACGTTCATATTCAATTAAATAAAGCCGAATATTATTCAGGTGTAAATGGAGATTATCTAATTACATCCCTGCCCGAAGGATCATATACAATTATTTTTGATGTAACAGGTTACGAAACCTTTGACACCATTGTAAATGTTTCGCAGGATTTGGTTTTGAACATTTCAATGAAACCGCAAATCACATATCTTCAGGAAGCCAGAATTGAACATTCGGTGGCAGACAAGGAAAAAACGATTGCTGCACATACACTGGACGAAAAAACCATTGAACAGTTCAGTGGAAAATCATTGGGGGACGCTTTGCAGGAAATTGAAGGGGTTAGCGCGTTGAAAACAGGAAGCGCAATTGTGAAACCCATCATCAATGGCCTGCATAGCAGCCGGGTTCCGGTCATTACCAATAATACCCGTCTGGAAGATCAGGAATGGGGAAGTGAGCATGCACCGAATATAGATGTGAATTCTGCTTCCAATATTCAGGTAATCAAAGGAGCAAACGCTTTGCAGTATGGAGGTGATGCCGTAGGTGGAATCGTATTGATCAATTCCGAATCGGTACCAAAAAAGGACACCTTGTACGGAAAGTCACTGCTGACCTTAAATTCAAATGGACGCGGAGGTTCTATAAGCACGTCACTTACAAAAGGATATTCAAGCGGCTGGTTTTGGGACACCACCCTGACGGGTAAATTTATGGGAGATTTGGAAAGCGCCGATTATGTCTTGTCCAATACCGGAAACCGCGAACAAAATGCTTTTGTTCAGGGCGGCTTTAAAAATTTAAATAATGGCATTTGGATAACTTATTCCTTATTCAATGCGCAGACCGGGATTTTAAGAGCTTCACATATTGGAAATACAAAAAATCTGGTAAATGCCATCAATAGTCATGAGCCTAATTATATAGCGGATTTTACATACGATTTGGATCACCCAAAACAGGAAGTCACGCATCATCTGGCACAGTTGAATGCTTATCATAAATTTTCAGGTTGGGGCAAACTGAATTTTCAGTATGCTTTCCAGTTCAATGACCGCAAGGAATTTGACATCCGACGTGGTAAATATAAAAATACGCCCGCATTGGATTTGGATTTAACGACCCATTCCGCCAATCTGGATTTTGAAAGCGAAAAATGGAATTCGTGGAAATTCAGGTCGGGAATCAGTTCGCTTTATCAGGTCAATCAACCTGATCCTCGGACAAATGTAAGACCGTTAATTCCTGATTATGACCGTTTTGATTTGGGTGCGTATGCCATTGCTGATTTTGAATCAAGCCCGAAATTCAAGTTTAATTTTGGTGCAAGATATGATTTCAGCCATGTGGATGCTAAGAAATATTATATCACTAGCCGTTGGGTAGAAAGAGGTTATGACGAAATCTTTCCGTACTTTGTAGTGGAAGAATTCGAGAACCAAATCCTAACCCATCCGGTTTATGATTTTCATAATTTCTCTGCTTCATTTGGATTAAATTTTCATCCGCGGCATGACTATGATTTTTATTTAAATGCGAGTTATGTTATCCGGAACCCGAATCCTTCTGAGCTTTTCAGCGACGGGCTCCACCACTCTATCGCAACGGTTGAGCTGGGTGATTTGAGTCTGAATCAAGAAAAGGCATTGAAGTTTTCGGTAACGGCAAAACATGAATCTCAAAATTTCAGTTGGGACATTTCGCCTTACATCAATTATATCCATGATTTCATTCAGTTGGTGCCTTACGGACTGGAATATACCGTCCGTGGCGCATTTCCCGTTTGGGATTATATACAAAGCAATGCCGTAATTTGGGGAATTGATGCCGGAGCCGAATGGAATTATACCCGGAATTTTAAACATCATTTGACAGCTGCTTATTTATATGGAAAGGATTTGGAGAATGATATTCCACTAATTGATATGCCGCCGTTTAATTTTTCAAATACCATTTCATACCGGAATGAAAAATGGTACGGGCTGCAACTGGCATTGAAAAATCAGACTTATTTAACACAAAAGAAATACCCTGATAATAACTTCACGGTAAATCTAAATGTAAATGGTGAAATGGTGCCGACTTATGTGGACATCAGTACGCCGCCTAAAGGTTACAGTTTGTTTGATTTTAACGCTTCAGCGGACTTAGGTTCTATGTTGGGCTGGCAAAAGTCCGGATTCACTTTAGGCTTTTCTGTTGAAAATATTTTCAACACCTCTTACCGGAATTATCTTAATCATCAAAGATTTTATGCAGACGAGACCGGCAGGAATTTTATTATTCAATTAAAAATTAATTATTAATTCAAATTTTATAAATCATGACAAAAACTAAATATTTATTCCTTCTTGGAATTATAAGCACAATGACATTGACCTCTTGTTCAAATGATGACGAAAATCCGCCGCTCATCAACGAAGAAGAAGTCATAACGACCGTAATTGCAACTTTTACAAATGGAGACAACATAGTGACGATGACCTCATATGATGAAGATGGCGACGGGCCGGTCGCACCGGAAGTAACGGTAAGCGGGAATTTTGTGGCTGGTGAAACTTATACGGGAACAATACGTTTTGTAAATCAATCAGTCGCACCAGAAGAAGAGATTACCGAAGAAATCCATGAAGAAAGTGATGAACACCAGATTTTCTTCCAGCAAAATGGTTTGGGAACATTTTCTTATACGGACCAGGATGAGAACGGAAATCCGGTTGGGCTGAGTTTTAGCTTTACCGCTTCACCAAATTCGGTAACCGGTAATTTGACCATTACTTTGATCCATGAACCCGATAAATTTGCCGAAGGCGTTGCAAACGGAAATATTGCCAATGCCGGAGGTAGCACGGATGCCGAAGTTGTTTTTCCGGTTGTGATAGAATAACAGAATTAACATACTTTTTCTCCCGGTAGATGTTTATTGTTTACCGGGATTTTTGTATAATTTTAATTAGAATTGCATAGTTTTAAAGGCTTAATCTTTGGCGTATTAATAAAACGGAATTATGGGAAAAATAATAATTAGAGAAGACATTGTGGAAGTTGAAAACAAACTTTTTTCGGCACAACTCATAAGCGATGTAGAAATACTTGACCAGCTTTTACATGACGACCTGGTTGCGGTTTCTCCTGTGGGTCAAATTCTAACCAAAGAAATGGATTTAGATTCGCATAGGTCAAAAACTGTGGTGATCGAAGAAGCGTCCATTGAAATAAACAACATCAGAATTATGGGCGACACCGCACTTTCTGTTGTAACAATGACGGCCAAAGGGAAAGCCATGGGCAATCCATTGGAAGGGCTATTCCGTTATTTTCGGGTTTGGAAAAATACAGACAGCGGGTTGAAAATAGTGGGAGCGAGTTTTATGCAGTTGCCTGATGTTTAAGCAAAGCCATAGTTCCTTAAAAGAACATTCTCCTGTACTTTTATTTTCAAAACTTGTTTTTTTTCATAAACTTGCAACTGCATTTTAAAAACACGAACCAAACTTTTTAAAAAGATCATACATGATAGCAATTGCAGACAGCGGCTCCACCAAAACAGATTGGGTAATATTAAACGAAGATCATACTGAAAATTTCAGAACCAATACCATTGGTTTTAATCCGTATCATATTGACGCAAAATCCATTGAAGCGGAAATGGTTAAAAACGAGGAACTCAGAGTCATATCCGACAAAATCACCCGGGTTTATTTTTACGGTGCCGGTTGCTCGGCCGATTTCCTGAAAGAAATCGTTAGAAATGGATTCAAAAACTTTTTCTCAAAAGCCGATATTTTGGTAGACCATGATTTGCTTGCGGCCTGTTATGCAGTTTACAGAGGAACACCGGCAATCGTCTGCATTTTGGGAACAGGTTCCAATGCCTGCTATTTTGACGGAAAAGACCTGAAAGAAGCCACCCCTTCCCTCGCCTATATTTTGGGTGATGAAGGAAGCGGGAGTTACATGGGGAAAAAATTATTGCATGCCTACTTTTCTAAAAAAATGCCGCAATATATTGCCGACAAATTTCACGAAACCTATCATTTAACCATTAGTGTATTAAATATAAATGTCTATCAGAAACCTCTGGCCAATGCCTATCTGGCGTCGTTCAGTAAGTTTGTTCATGAGTATAAAGATGAACCTTTTATTCAAAACCTGATTTATTCAGCGATGAGTGACTTCTTTGAAAATCAGGTTTTGCCCAATCCGGAAGCAAGGTTTTCTGAAGTGAATTTCATCGGTTCGGTAGCACATTATTACGAAGACATTATCTGCGCGGTCGCTGCGTCCTACCATTTGGAAGTCGGACATATTGTTAGAAAACCAATTGATAATTTGGTGGATTACCACAAAAAATATATTCTTTCCTAATGAACCAGCAAGAAATCGTTGTAATTTCCTACGACACACCGCACAGAAAAACACAAGATGTCTTATTTCAATTGAAAGCCAAAGGCTATCAAAATGTTACGGTTTTGGCTTTGCCATTTGTCATGCGGGAAAATCCCTTTAAACCGATTTATGCGCACCGCCCTTCCACTGCCATAGATGTAATGCCGGTAGTTTTGTGTGAACGGCTTCTGTACCGATTCAAAACGGTTAATGCCAACGAAATAAATGCATATTTAAATCAACATCCTGCCAATTTCATATTGATTGCCGGAGCAGGATTATTGCCCGATGATTTAGTCGAAAATCATAAACTGATCAATTCACATCCGGGTTGGCTGCCAAAAGTACGTGGACTGGATTCGCTGAAATGGGCGATTCACAACAAACAGCCGCTTGGCGTTACCTGTCATTTTGTGGACTCGGAAGCCGATGCCGGTTTTCTGATCGAACAACGGGAAGTTCCGGTTTATGGAAATGATACGTTTCATTCAGTCGCTTTCAGACAATATGAAATGGAAATCGATATGCTGGTGAGTTCTATTGAAGTGATTCCTTCCCGGACGGAATTTACTTCGCTCAGCACAACCGAATTTGAGGCGACACGCAGAATGCCGAAAGCCATTGAGGAAAATCTGATGGAGGATTTTGAGGTGTATAAAAAGAGTCTGCTATAAATTAATTTCTTCTTGATACAAAACTTGTCCGTATTCGGTCAAAACAAAAAGTTTGTATTTTCCGTTTTCGGGTAAATAAAATGAATTGTCCTGCCCGTAAACGATTTCCTGGACAGCCACCGGAACAGGATTTCTAAAAACATTATCCGTTGATTTGTAGATATGAACGGTATTTTCTCCAAATTTTTTATTGAATTTAAAAGTATATGGGACTCTTGTCAAGTCATACCAGTCAGTGGAATGAGGAAATATAACCTGAACATCATAAAAGCCTTTTTGTCCTACCCAGACTTCTTTTTCATCGTTCACAAAAACTGAAGGAACAACTATTTTCTCCGTTTCTGAATTATTAAAAGACGCATCCGCAAAATTGGAAAAAGCAGCTTGTTCTATCGTATAAGGGTCAACATTCGTTATTTCATAAAAACGTTGTGCCCTCTTTTTCCATCCGTTAGATTCCTTTTCTTCTATATGTCCATGACCCGCATAAACCAATAGCTTTTTGTGTTTTTTATAAATATCGGTCAAATTTTTTGCCTGAACAGAATCTCTGAAATTTGCTTGTTCAATACCATTTAGGTTGTTTTTGGTTGTGTCTTCATAAGCCAATATTTCATAACCCAATTCCTTTGCTTTGCGAATTAAATTTCCAAATTCGGGCTCACACGTATAGAAACCTGAATTTAATGTTGGGGTTTCATTAATTATAGCCAAGGAATCATACATGAGCGCTTCCAAAGCCAAAACATTAAAATCTTGTTCTTTTAAATCTTTTAACATTGAAGCTAAAAAAATTCTGTTTTCCGGATTCATATGATGTTCATTAAACATCACAACAGATTTATCTTTGGTTTGCTTTAAAATAAATTCTTTCGCATCAATAGCTTTATATTCTTTTGGAACTTCAATTTGCTGGCGGTTGTTGTATTGAAATAACCTTTTAATTACCATATTTCGTGTATCGTAATCATGAATAAAACTCAGTGCCGTTGCTTTGATTTGACCACCAAAAGAAGTTGTATCGTTTTGAGAATTGATGAATTTTAAATAATTCCCGTATGGAGTACTTGTTATTAGATCAAAATCTTCCAAATTACCCCATAAATGCTCGTTTGCTTCAAAAAGCAAATGATTAATTTCTTTGTAATAATAATCCTTGTATAAGTCTTTATTAAAATCAGGATTATTAAGTGTTATAAACCTGATAGTTCCTGAGTCCTTTTTAATAAAAGTATCTGAAACCTTAAAATCTTTGTAATTATAAAAATAACTGATTCCGTTTTTACCTTTATAATGATCAGTATTCCTGTAATTTTTTTTTATGGAGTCTAATTTCAAATCATCATAATAGAACCCAAATAAATTATTATATTCTGAAATATTGGTAAATGTAAAAAGAATTTGCTGAGCTGATTTTGATGGAAATTTGTAATCCAATAATTTTTTAAATTCTTTATTTTCTATCCATATAAATTCTTTGTTTTTATGAAATCTTTGGTAATCTCCATGTAGATAAAATCCAATCGTATCAAGCGGTTCCCCTAATTGAACTTTCTGGTACAAAGGTTTATCGCTCTGAACTTTCGTCTGCGCTGAATTGAAATAATTGGTGCAGGAAATTAAAACATAAATAAAATAAAAAAAGATTAAAATTTTTTTCATTTAATCATTTTATCGCATTTCAAGTACCTCACGTACTACCATTCTTTGGTTTTCAATTAAATTTCCTCGGAAGCCGACATTCTCCCCTACTTTAAATTGTCGGTATTGCGCAGCGTTTTCACCCAGATTGGGGATACTGATGACTGCAGTATATTCAATCCCTTTGTTGTTGGTCAGCACAATGGTTTGTCCGTCTTTTTCCGGGGTTACACTGGAAATCGTACCGGTGATGGTCGTGATTCCTTCAGCCCAAACTTCGCCGGTTGCTTCTGCTGTGGCTTGGGGAGTTTTGTTTGTGTTACATGAGCTTAAGGCCAAAATAACACTCGTTATTAAAATTGTAAATCCTGTATTTTTCATAATTAAAGATTAAATTGTTTGACTAATTTAATCATTCCAATCAAAAATTTTTCCAAAAACTGTAACAATCTCTAAATTGCTTTCGTCTTTATAATGAAAATCGGTTCAAAGCTTTGAAAATATTTCAGTTAAATAGTGAACAAGAATTATTAAAACAATGTCAGAAAGGCGATAGCAAGGCTCAGATGACTTTGTACAAAAAATATTCAAAATCTATGTATCAGGTAAGCAGAAATATTATCCACGAAGAAATGAAAGCCGAAGAAGCAATGCAGGATGCATTTCTTTCGGCATTTGAAAAACTGGATGAATTCAAAGGAGAAGTAACGTTTGGAGCTTGGCTGAAAAAGATTGTTGTCAATAAATCACTTGATTATCTGAAGAAAGACAAAATGTACCAAAAAGCCGAATCGGCCGATGATTTACAGTTATTGGACAGCGAAGAGGAATTGGATTTGTCTGAGAAAATTGAAGCCGTCAAAAAAGCGATGAACGAACTGCCGGAAAATTACCGGATCATCCTTTCACTCTATTACCTAGAAGGTTATGACCACGAAGAAATTTCTGAAATAATGGAAATGAGCTACGCTAACTCAAGAACCATGTTGAACAGAGCCAAAAATAAATTAATAGCCATACTAAATTAATGAAGATGGAAGATAAATGGAAAGACATATTTAAAAAGAACAGGGAATTACTCCGTGACGAATTCCCGCTGCCATCCGGGCATGAAGAAAGGTTCTTGGTTAAATTAAATGAATATCATCGGGTTGCACCAAAATCCAGGTTCAACTACTGGAAAGTAGCTGCCATATTTGTTCCGCTTTTAATGCTTTCGGCTTACTTTTTCTTTGAATTCAATCCTTCAGAAAATGCGGTACAGGAAGTCAATTTGTCTGAATATTCCCCCGAATTAGGTGAAGCTGAAAATTACCTGGCTTACGTGGTCAAAGAAAAGACAAAACAAGTGGAATCATTGAAAAATAAAGAAAATAAGACCATTATCAATCATTCTTTAAGTGAGTTAGACTCCCTTCAAATGAATTATAATCAATTGTTGGTTGATTTAAAGGAAAGTGGAGGAAATCCACAAGTAATCAAATCCATAGTAACCAACCTTCAGCTGCAGGTAGAGGTTTTGGAATCTGTCATGAATCAATTAGAAATAAAACACGAAATAAAACAAAACTATAATGAGAATACTATATAATTTATTTATTTTCATTTGCTTAAGCGGATTGCTGAAAGCAAACGGCCCTTTGGCCATAGAAACCAAAGTTATTGATAAGTCTTTTAATGTTAACTCCAACGCGGACTTAAAAATAAACAACCGCTATGGAAATATTACAATGACCACTTGGGATAAAAATGTGGTGGAAATACACGTCGAAATTAAAGTAGACGGGAACAACCAGGAAGCCGTAAAAAAACGAATCAACAGCATTACGGTAGATTTTGAAGCCAATCCCTCTCTTGTTTCTGCCGTAACCAAAATTTCAGATGCAAAAAGAAACAATAAAACCAATATCACAATCCATTATACCGTGAAACTTCCTAAAACCAATAGTATAGGGATCGTAAACCGCTATGGAAATGTATTTCTTGATGAATTAACAGGTAGCTCAAATATTCATTTAGAATATGGAAGCATGAGTTTAGGTAAATTACATAATTCATTAAATTCTTGGGATTTAAACTATATATCTGATGCTAAAGTTGATTTTGTAAAGTCAGCTAATATAAATGCCGGCTACAGTAAATTAGAAATAGGCAAATCTGAAATTTTAAATCTTAAAGTAGATTATACAGATGTTAAATTGGGTTCTGTAAAAGACCTTATCAATGTAATGGATTATGGAAATCTCATAGTATCTTCTGTTGAAAGAGTTTCCAATACAGCAGATTATACAAATGTAAAAATCGGAGTTCTATCTAACTCGTTTGTTTCCAATGGAAATTACGGTGGAATTTCAATTGAAAATGTAAAAAAAGGATTTGAGAAAGTTTCAGTGGTGGCGGATTATTCCAGCTTAAATATGGGGATTGATTCCGGTGCCGGATATACCATAAAAGGAGAATTCAGATACGCCAATATGAAATATCCATCCAATCTAAATATGACCAAAGTAATCGAAAAAAATTCTTCTGCCAGCTATGAAGGTAAAGCAGGAAACGGTTCCGGCCGAATTGAAATTCAGATGGAATACGGCGGAGCTAAAATCAAGTTAAATTAAATCATAAAAATCAATCAGATGAAAACAATTCTTTTTACAATGCTTTCCCTTATTTTTCTTACTTCCTGTGCACAGGAAACCGTTAAAGGGAACGGAAAAATGACTACAGAAATTCGTGAGGTAGCCAAAAACTTTAATGCAGTTGAATCAGCAGGATCTTTTGAGGTAACTATCAAAGACGGTGCCCAGGATGGCAAAATCAAATTGGAAGGAGAATCTAATATTTTAGATAAAATTGAAGTGAAAGTAGAGAGGGGTACACTTATACTAAAACAAAAACCAGGTTTTAATTTCAGAACCAATAAAAAAGTGACAATTACTTTCAATGCAAAAAATCTAAAAGGAGTCGGACTTAGCGGCTCAGGAAACATTACCACGGAAGGCATGCATAAGGTAGAAAGCTTTAAAGCCGGATTAAGTGGTTCAGGTGATTTAGATCTAAAAGTTTCGGCAAGTGATGTAAACGCAGGTATTTCAGGCTCTGGTAATATTCAACTTTCTGGTAGTACAAGAAAATTAACTATTGGAATTTCCGGTTCCGGCGATGTAAAGGCTTTTGATTTAAATACCACTGATGTAGAAATTGGTGTGTCGGGTTCAGGTGATGTCGAAGTAAAAGTGAGTGGCAGCTTAAAAGCTTCGATAGCCGGTTCCGGTGATGTTTATTACAAAGGACAACCAGACAAAGTAAATGTAAAAGCAGGTGGCTCGGGTGATGTGATTGACGCCAATTAATATAAAAAAATATACCTCAAATATTTTGTTTCATAAAAAATTCCTCATTTCAATTTTGATTTGGGGAATTTTAATCTAACGATCAAAAGCAAATACTTCTGCTCTATCATCTTTTCTTCCGGAAAGCTGATTGGCAATAATCTGCGCGGCAATCATGCTAAAAGTAATGCCGTTTCCGCCATAACCCAATGCAAAATACATCCGTTTTTTTCCGGGCCAGATTCCAATATAAGGTAAACCATCTTCGGTAGAACTAAAAGTTCCACACCATGCCATATCCACTTCAAAGGGGATTTCCGGATATATTTTTTTGAATTGTTTTTCCAGCCTTTTAATTTTTTCGCGGAGCAAATCATCACGCTTTACCGGGTTCTGAAAATCTTCATCTTCCCCTCCTATCATCATTCGGTTGTCAATAGTGGTGCGCATATAGAAATAGGGTTCTTTGGTTTCCCAAATCAGACTTCGTTCCGGCCACAAATCCTTTTCATTTACAGGGTTGGAAACCAAAGCATAAGTAGAAAGAAGTTTCATTACGTTTTTCGGAAGAAATTGTCCAGCTTCGAACCCCGCTGCAATAACCACATATTTGCAAGAAATTTTATGCCCCTCTTTTGTAAGAAGTTCATACCCGTTTTTGGTTTCTTTCCATTTGACAATTTCGGTATGAGAAAACAAATCGAGTTCTTTTTTCTTCAAATGGTATTTCAGAAGGCCGGTTGCAGCAGCATAAGAATCCATCATCGCCGATTCTTTATTTTTCAAAGCGGCCGGACCTTTTATATTGTGCTCTTTGAGTAAAGTTTTTTCATCCAAAAATTCAACCGGTAAACCATGCTTTTGACGGATTGCATATTCATCTTCCAATAGCTTCACATCTTTTTTATAAGAAGCCAGCCAAATGCTGGAAAGATTTTTGAAATCGGCATCGATTTTGGTTTCTTTCAAAACTTTTTCAATGTCTTTGATGGACTCTAAACTGGCCAGATATGCCCTCGCAGCAAAGTCCTCTCCTACTTTATCAATCATCTTGCAAAGCGGAACATCAATTTCGTATTGCAATTGAGCTGTGCTTGCGGCTGTGCTCCCGGTCGCAATGGTTCGCTTGTCAAAAACCGAACATTTAATGCCGGCTTTACAAAGTTCATGCGCTACCAAAGAACCCGTAATTCCCGAGCCTATGATAACCACCTCTGTTTTGTGATCTTTTTGTAACGGATGAAAATAATTAAAAAGTTCGTTTTTAATGATCCAATAAGGCAAGCCCGAATGTAAGTCCATACAATAATTTATTGTTTAAACTTACGTAAAAACCGTGAATAAAAAACCTCACAAACCCGATATAAATTTGTGAGGAATTGTTTTATTTTTTCGAATTTATTCTTTTGAAATTACAATGGTTTTAATATTAACGAATTCCCTGATTCCTTCTTCAGAAAGTTCTCTTCCAAATCCGGATTTTTTTACTCCCCCAAAAGGCAGCTTGGGATCTGAACGAACCAACTCGTTAAAAAATACAGCTCCTTCTTCAAACAAATGAACCTTATCGGTATAATTTTCAACGTTTTCAGAACATATAGAAACGCCTAATCCAAAGGTAGTTAGGTTACTTAATTCAACTACTTCTTCAAATGATTTAAATTTCATCACTACGGCGACCGGCCCAAAAGTTTCTTCTTTAAAAACGGGCATTTCTGTTGAAATCTCAGTGATTACAGTAGGATCATAAAAAGCATCTTTTCGGTTTCCTCCTAATAAGATTTTTGCGCCCATTTCTACCGATTTATTGATTTGTTGCTCCAATTCTTCCGCCAAATCGACTCTTGCCATTGGCCCGATTGTGGTTTCAGGGTCAAAAGGATCACCCATTTTTAGCTCTTTTACTTTGGGAATGAATTTTTCAAGGAACTCATCGTAAATTCCTTCTTGAACCAGAAAACGTTTGGCAGCAATACAACTTTGTCCGGCATTTCGGTAACGGGCATTGATAGCTTTGTCAAGTATTTTGTCCAAATCCGCATCATCCATAATTATGAAAGCATTGCTCCCACCCAGTTCCAATACCGATTTTTTAATTTCTTTCCCGGCAACAGACGCCACAGATGAGCCTGCTTTCTCACTTCCTGTTAATGATACGGCTTTGATATAAGGATGTTCAATTACGGTTTGAATATGTTTGCTTTCCAAAGATAAATTTAAATAAAATCCAGCTTCAAACCCTGCTTCCAAAAAGATTTCTTCAATCAGTTGTGCAGATCTGGGAACATTGCTTGCGTGTTTCAGGACGATGGTATTTCCTGCCAAAATGGTAGGAATCGCAAAACGGAATGCCTGCCAAAAAGGAAAATTCCAGGGCATCACACCCAAAATTACACCTAAAGGTTCGTAACGTACAAGGGCATCATAACGATCGGTGGAATATTTTCTGTCTTTGAGGAATTCTTCACAATTGTCTGCATAAAATTGGCAATTCAAGGCAGATTTTTCAATTTCCGCGATTGATTCAAAAACAGGTTTTCCCATTTCTTCTGAAATTACTCTTGCGAATTCCTGCTTTTTTTTCAAAAGAATCTCACCTACTTTCCGGATTTTTTCAATCGGTCGTGTTTGATAATGGTCTTTATTTTGAGAAAACACATTCTGAGCCAATTCTATTTTTTGAATGGCCTGATCTATTGTGATATATTGATTTGACATAACTATATGGGTGCGTGATCTTTAACTTTATTCAAATAAGAGCCTACCGGGATTTCCGGATAAAGCTCGTCGTAACGCATGACTTTATTGATTTCAGTTCTTAGGTTGATGTAGCTTCTGTCTATTTCGCTATGATGGACAAGCCCCGCGGCCGAAATCAATTCGGCAAAGCTTTTCATGGTATTTTTATGAAAATTATAAGTTCTCACAGCTTTATCGTCTACATCTAAACCTTTCATCAATTCAGGATCTTGCGTTGCAACACCCGTTGGACAAGTATTTACATTACATTGTAGTGCCTGGATACAACCTACGGCGAGCATCATTGCACGTGCGCTGTTACATAAATCGGCTCCGATTGCGAGTGCTCTGGCAATATGAAAACTGCTGATTATTTTTCCGGAAGCAATGACTTTAATGTCTCTCTTTAAATCATATCCCCTCAAGGTGTCGATTGCAAATGCAAGCCCGTCTAGCATAGGCATCCCAAGTGAGTTGGAAAATTCAACAGGCGCGGCTCCCGTTCCTCCTTCTCCTCCGTCAATGGTAATAAAATCCGGTTTTAGTCCTGTTCTGACCATCGCTTCACAAATATCAATGAATTCATCTTTTCTCCCGATACATAATTTAAATCCGACTGGTTTTCCACCCGAAAGTTCACGCATATGATGGATAAATTTTAATAATCCCTCAGAATCTTTGAATGCAGAATGCGAGGGAGGAGAGTCTACTTCTGTGTGAGGTAAAACTCCACGGATGGCTGCAATTTCAGGTGTATTTTTACTTGCCGGTAAAATCCCCCCATGGCCGGGTTTGGCTCCCTGGGAAATTTTGAGCTCAATCATTTTTATGTTTTCAACTCTAGAAGTCTTTTCAAATTTTTCGGGAGAAAATTTTCCATTTTCAGCACGGCAACCAAAGTATCCGGTTCCTACCTGCCAAATCAAATCACCACCATGTTCCAGATGATATGGACTGACTCCCCCCTCTCCTGTATTATGTGCAAATTCTCCCATTTTCGCGCCTTTGTTCATAGCCATTACAGCGTTTTTGCTCAAAGAACCGAAGCTCATGGCAGAAATGTTTAACAGACTTGCAGAATAAGGTTGCGTACAATATTCTCCTCCAATCATAATTCTGGGATCATGGTCTACTTTTGCTTTTCCCGCATACATGGAGTGATTCATCCATTCGTACCCGGCGTCATAAATATCCATTTGTGTTCCAAAAGGAACAGTATCGTTTACATTTTTGGCGCGCTGGTAGACCATACTCCTCATCACCCTGTCTAACGGGCGTCCGTCTCGGTCATTTTCAACAAAATACTGCATGATTTCTGGGCGGATGCTTTCAAGGAAATAACGAAGTCGCCCGATTACGGGAAAATTACGCCTGATGGCGTGTTTCTTTTGTAGGATATCAAAGATCCCTAACAATATGAGTGGAGCTATAATAATGAATAACCACAAAACAGGTTTCCAAAAAAATGAAATAACAATTAGTAAGAGGGAGATACTAATAGATAACAATATAAATAATGGTCTAACTTTCATTTTGAAATACATTGAATTCGAAAACAAAATTAAACATTAAACCCAAACTTGCCAACTTGCCAATGATTGTCATGAAAAAATCAAATTAAGAAAAAATGAATAAATTGTAATATTTTTGAATTTAATTCCATAAAGTCAAATGAAAATTATCTGTATCGCAAGAAACTACTCCGAACACGCAAAAGAATTGAATAATAAAATTCCTGAAAAACCTGTTTTTTTTATGAAACCCGACACAGCTCTCTTGCAAAGAGGCAGGAATTTCTATTTACCTGAATTTAGTGAAAATGTACATTTCGAGGTAGAAATCATTTTGAAAATTTCAAAGGTGGGAAAATATATACAACCCGAATTTGCACATCATTATTTTGATCAAATCTCACTCGGTATTGATTTTACGGCTCGCGATGTTCAGTTAGAATTAAAATCTAAAGGCTATCCTTGGGAGATTGCCAAAGCATTTGACGGTTCTGCCGTAGTCGGAGACTTTTTTAATAAAGATGAATTCGAATTAGAAAATCTTAATTTTAAATTGGAAAAGAATCAAGAAATAGTACAGCAGGGAAATACCCAACAAATGATTTTTGGTTTTGCTGATATTATTTCTGAAGCATCTAAATTTTTTACATTAAAAAAGGGAGATTTAATTTTTACAGGCACGCCGGCGGGTGTTGGAGAAATCAAGGAAGATGATTTCTTGGAAGGTTGGATTGAAAATACTAAAATTTTTGAGATTTCGGTCAAATGACGTAACTTTATAAAAAATCAATTATATGTCAACAATTCTCGTTCCAATCGACTTTTCTGACTTCAACCGCAAAGTAATTAACCGGGCCATGGAACATGCACGGCTGGTTAATGGCAAAATTTACCTGATCCATGTCGCCACTTTGGATTTGGGTGTAATTGTAAGTGAAACAGGGTTTACCTATTTACCCGAACTTGAACAAACAGCGCTCAATGATGAAGCCGAACAAATGAAAATTTTAAAAGATGATGTTGAAAAACAAGGTATCTTATGTGAAACTATTGTAAGACAAGGAATCCCTGCCGATGTAATTGTACAGGAAGCAAAAGATTTAAATGCCGATTTGATTGTGATAGGTTCATTGGGACACAATTCATTATACAACATATTAATTGGAAGTGTGGCAAGTGATGTGATTAAGCATTCGACAGTTCCTTTATTGGTAATCCCAAAAGGAAAAGAAGAAAAAGAATGAAATCCGAAATATTTTCGTTTTAATTCAAGACAAAATATATTGACCTATAAAAACTAAACAAAATCATCCCATACAAGTTTTTTTAAACGTATTAAAAACTATAAATTTGTAGGCTAATTCTCATAAGAGACCAAAACTAATGGAAAGATTTTCATTTTTAAATGCCGTACATTCAGAATATATCAGTGATTTGTATGAGCAATACCAAAAATACCCCGATAGTATAGAACCAAGCTGGAGAGCCTTCTTTCAAGGTTTTGATTTTGCAAGCACCTCCTATAACGGCCATTCTCTAAATGGAGAAGTGGCTCCTGAAGTAATTGCAGAAATTCCTGAAAAAGTCAAGAAAGAATTTAAAGTTCTTAACCTCATAGAGGCCTACAGAGTTCGCGGGCATTTGTTCACCAAGACCAATCCGGTTAGAGAAAGAAGACAGTACTCTCCTACTTTGGAATTACAAAACTTCGGGCTTTCAGAAAGCGATTTAGATGAAACCTTTGATGCAAGTGAAATTACGAGCATTGGAGGTTCGGCCACCCTTCGTAAAATCATTTCCCATTTAGAAAATTTATACTGTGACTCCATAGGTGTTGAGTATATGTACATTCGCGATCCGGAAAAAATCAATTGGATCCAAAACTGGTTAAATTCCAGTTTAAATCATCCACAGTTAAGCGTAAGTGAAAAAGAAAGAATACTATTAAAATTAAACGAAGCTGTAGCTTTTGAAAACTTTCTGCATACAAAGTTTGTGGGTCAGAAACGTTTTTCGTTGGAGGGGAACGAAACATTGATTCCCGCTTTGGATGCTGTTATTAACCGTGCTTCAGAAGCCGGAGTAAAAGAATTCATCATCGGCATGGCTCACCGCGGCCGTTTAAATGTTTTGGCCAATGTATTCAAAAAATCATATTCACAGATTTTCAGTGAATTCGAAGGAAAAGAATTCATGGATGAAGATCTTTTTGCAGGTGATGTAAAATACCATTTAGGATCCACTACCCAAATAGAAACAACCACCGGAAAAGAAGTTAAAATCAACCTCGCGCCCAACCCTTCTCATCTCGAAACCGTTGACGCTGTTGTAGAAGGAATTACAAGAGCCAAAATAGATAATGACTATGCCGGAGATTTTAATAAAGTTTTTCCGATTTTAATTCATGGGGATGCTGCTATAGCCGGACAAGGAATTGTCTATGAAGTTGTACAGATGATGAATCTGGATGGTTATAAAACGGGAGGAACCATTCACATTGTCGTTAACAACCAGGTCGGATTTACAACGAATTACCTGGACGGCCGTTCAAGTACATATTGTACAGATGTTGCCAAAACAACGCTTTCGCCGGTTTTACATGTAAATGCAGACGATGCCGAAGCCGTTGTCCACGCCCTGCATTTTGCCGTAGATTACAGAATGCGCTTTGGGAAAGATGTATTCATTGATTTACTGGGTTACAGAAAATATGGGCATAATGAAGGTGACGAACCTCGCTTTACCCAACCAAAATTATACAGCATCATAGCCAAGCACCCGAATCCGAGAGAAATATACAAACAACACCTTATAAAAGAAGGCGTCATTGGAGATGAAATTCTGGCTGAGAAAGAAAAAGAGTTCAAACAATTGCTGGATGAAAATTTTGATGCATCAAAAGAAATTGAAAAAAATAAATTAGATCCCTTTATGCCGGATGAATGGGAGGGGTATAATATTGCCACAGAATCAGAAATCCTAAAACCGGTTGATACTACATATCCTAAAGAAAAACTAAAACAAATTACCCATACGCTCACAACCATTCCCGAAGGGAAAAAATTCATCAAGAAAATCCAACGTTTGCTCGACCAAAGAAAACAAATGGTGGAAAATGGTAAAATTGACTGGGGAATGGCCGAATTGCTTGCATATGGCTCCATTTTAGAAGAAGGTAGAAACGTACGTTTATCTGGAGAGGACGTAGAAAGAGGCACTTTTTCTCACCGCCATGCCGTTATTAAAACTGAAGATGCAGAAGAAGAAGTTATCTTATTGAACCACATCTCTAAAGACCAGGGAGAATATACCGTTTATAATTCATTGCTTTCCGAATATGCTGTCTTAGGATTTGATTATGGTTTTGCAATGGCTTCTCCCGAAGCTTTGACCCTTTGGGAAGCCCAATTTGGAGATTTTGCCAACGGAGCCCAGATTGTCATTGACCAATATATTTCCGCAGCAGAAGATAAATGGAAAATCCAAAATGGTTTGGTTATGCTGCTGCCGCATGGGTACGAAGGACAAGGCGCAGAACACTCTTCTGCACGT
>PJTQ01000380.1_pt1 | contig 29051 bp, 22 predicted proteins | sample 1512231 | NCBI WGS metagenome assembly PJTQ01 (sample SAMN08177688, study PRJNA422409) | Soil metagenome, whole genome shotgun sequencing project. | isolation source: Soil (3) enriched on wood chips | place: USA: Madison | collected 2015-01-15 | reverse complement strand
TGAGATCTGCTTCAGATGATGAGATCACAATTCAACTACCTGAAATTAAGGTTGATGAGAGAATTTTAATTTATCAGGGTGTGATCAATTTCAGCCGGGGGATTGACAAAATGATTGAGGCCATGCAATTTGTGGGAAACGCGCAACTATGGATTATAGGAATCGGACCCAAAAAAGCTGAATTTGAAGAGTTAGCTTCTCAATTAAATTTAAAAGAGAAAGTAAAATTCATCGGGCAAGTAACCCCTTCTCAATTAAAATTAATTACGCCCAAAGCGGATTTGGGACTAAGTCTGGAAGAAGATTACGGCATCAGTTATCGTTATGCTTTGCCCAATAAGATTTTTGATTATACACACGCCGGAATTCCGATTTTGGGAACCAATTTACCGGAAATTCAAAACACGATAGAATCATATGGAATCGGGAAAACGATTCAAAACCACGAAGCAAAACATATTGCGGAAATGATCAGGAAAATGCTGGAAGAGGGCAAAACGCCTTATGCTGAAAATTTGAAAAAGGCTGCTGAGGCTTTCAATTGGGGAAATGAAGAAAAGAAATTGGAAAAAATCTATTCCTCTTTCAGCGTGCAGATATAACCCAATTTATACAATTGGAATACAAATAAAGACGGATTTTTTGAATGAAGATTTCGAAGCATCCTATTTTCAAATCCTTTGAAAAACAAACCAATCGGTTTTTTCAATCCCAAACTTTTTACTTTTTTGTACGATTGGACCAGACGAAGATTGTCCGCCATATCAGGGTGATGGTGATGTAACCAGAAAGCATTCCGAACGGATTTCCGGTACTTTTTCACAAAGAATTCATTGGTCTCCAACCCCAGATGGTAACAAGGATTGTCAACGATTCTTACTTTCGCATTTACTTGTTTTAATTTCAGCCCAAAATGGGTGTCGACATAACCGTAACTTTCCGGCAACCCGCCAAACGGACTTTGCAGGAAGATTTCTTTTCGCACCAAAAAATTATTCCCTCGTATCTCAAGATAAGGATCTTTTTCCCCTCCCTGTTCTTCAGTCAGGCTTCCATGAAGCCATTTTAATTTAAATTCAGGTGCAACTTCAGTTTTGTACAAAATTCCTCCGCTCATAATCTCAAAATCATGATTTTGAATTTGTTCCAAATAGAGTTGAACAAAGTTATCATGAGCAGGAATCATATCGGCATCCAAAAAAAGTAACCAGTCAAATTTCGCTGTTCTGGCCAGAATATTTCGTGCCTCTGCATTTCCTACATTTTGATCTAATTCTATCAATCGGAAATGATTTAATTTGATTGTAGAATTAATTTCTTTAGTTAAGGTATCAGTTGAACAATCATCAAGCGCCAAAATTTCATACTCGATATTTTGTGCAGAACATTGCCTGTGAAGTTCTCTCACTAAGTCCGTAATATTCCAGTTGTAAACGGGAATTAATACTGAAAGCATTTAACCTAAAAATAAAGATTCAGATTCAGCCACACTTACCTTCCCGTCCTGGCAACGAAAGGTTTTGGCGGGAAATTTTTGAATGATGTTGTAATCATGTGTTGCCATAAGTACAGCCACATTTTTTTCTTTGGACAGATTAAGGATTAGATTCATGATTTCCACGGAAGTTTCCGGGTCAAGGTTCCCGGTGGGCTCATCGGCCAGAATTAATTCCGGGTGGTTAAGCAATGCCCGCGCAATTGAGATTCTTTGCTGCTCGCCTCCCGAAAGACGGAATGGCATCATCTTCTTTTTGGAAATCATACCTACACTTTCCAGAACTTCATCGATCCTATCATTTATCAGTTTCCTATCTTTCCAGCCGGTAGCTTTCAAAACAAAGGAAAGATTTTTCTCCACATTTCGATCCAATAAAAGCTGAAAATCCTGAAAGACAATTCCCAAATGACGTCGTAATGTGGGGATTTTGCTGGTTTTCATGCCATTCAACTCAATTCCACCTACTTTACCATAACCTTCATTTAACGGTAAATCGCCATACAATACTTTCAGCAGACTGGATTTTCCACTTCCGGTTTTTCCAATTAGATAGGCAAATTCACCTTCATTTAATTCAAAATCTATGTTGCTTAACACCAAATAACTTCTTTGGTAAACAAATGCTCTTTCTAACTGAATTACCTTCTCTGACATTCTTAATTTAATTTTAACTAAGCAAATATAAAAAAAAGCCCGAAAGAAACTTCCGGACTTGGTCTTTTTAATATAATATTAGCGATTATCGTTTAGCTCTAACTTCGCTAACCGTCAATTGCTTTCTGCCCCTTTTTCTACGAGCTGCCAATACTTTGCGCCCGTTTTTTGTAGCCATTCTTTCACGGAATCCGTGTTTATTTCTTTTTCTTCTGTTGCTGGGTTGAAACGTTCTTTTCATCTTATCTAAGCTTTTCTACATTTTCTCAAATGGAGTGCAAATATAAATCTATTTTTTGAATACAAATAATCATTTTAAAAAATTTTATTTCAAACTTCAATTTTTTTACATTTGATGATTATCTACCATTATGCATCCAAACAGAAAGGAATTATCAGTACAAATTTTAAAAAAATTATCTGATAACAAAGCAATTTTGAAAGAACAATATAAAAAAAAACACCTTATACCTTATTTTTATATTGATGATGTACTTGATGAGTCTGTTGCTTTAGAAATCTACAACGCTTTTCCAGAGAGCAAAGATATGATGCCCAAAAAATCGATGCGTGAAAATAAATTGGTTTCTGCACAAATGAATCATCATCATCCACTTTTGGAAGAAATTATTTATGCCTTTCAGGAGCCGGAAATCGTAAAAATTATTGAAGAAATTACAGATTTTGATGAATTGCTTCCTGATTCTAATTTATATGCCGGTGGAATCAGCATGATGGAAAAAGGAAATTTTCTGAAACCTCATTTGGATAATTCTCATGATATGGAGCGAAACAATTACAGGGTGATGAATTTACTTTATTACGTTTCACCAGACTGGAAGATTGAAAATGGCGGGAATTTAGAACTTTGGCATAACGGGATAGATGCACCTCAAGATACGATTTTAAGCAAATTTAACCGGCTTGTTGTGATGATTACCCATGACAAATCATTACATTCAGTCAGTGAGGTGACACTAAACAGAAACAGATGTTGCGTATCTAATTATTATTTCAGGGAAAAACCGATAACCAATCACCCTTATTTTCATGTCACCTCTTTTTACGATACAAAGGAACACTTGGTCAATCGTACTATCTTGGGGTTTGACAGAAAACTTAGAAATTTTATCAGAAAACTATTTCCCAAAGGCATTGTGAAAAACCCTCATTATTACGATAAGGACAATAAAAAATAACTTGTTGAAAACTCATCACCCCAAACACTTCCTATCCGCTCTAAAAATCGTATTTTAGCACGTTAAATTTAGTTTCAGGTTTAAATTTCAAAAGTATCAGGATTTGAATTCACCTCATCTGAAGCTCAAAACTTAAAACGTTAAACAAAAACAATAGTTTAAATGAATAATGACGGAGAAAGATTAATCCCGATTAATATCGAGGATGAAATGAAATCGGCCTACATTGACTATTCAATGTCGGTTATCGTATCACGTGCTTTGCCTGATGTCCGGGACGGAATGAAACCTGTTCACAGACGTGTTCTTTTTGGAATGTATGAGCTGGGCGTTATGTCCAACCGGGCATACAAGAAATCAGCACGTATCGTTGGGGAAGTTTTAGGTAAATATCACCCACACGGTGACTCATCTGTTTATGACACCATGGTTCGTATGGCACAGCCGTGGTCACTTCGATATATGATGGTAGATGGGCAGGGGAACTTCGGTTCTGTGGATGGTGACCCGCCGGCAGCCATGCGTTATACCGAGGCACGCCTTCAGAAAATTTCAGAAGAAATGCTTTCTGACATTGACAAAGAAACTGTTGATTTTCAACTCAACTTTGACGATACCTTACAGGAACCAAAAGTACTGCCCACGCGAATTCCAAACTTATTGGTAAACGGTGCTGCCGGAATTGCGGTGGGAATGGCTACCAATATGGCACCACATAATTTAACTGAAGTAATAGAAGGAACCGTAGCCTATATTGATAATAATGATGTTACAATAGAGGAGTTAATTCAATCCATAAAAGCCCCAGATTTTCCTACGGGAGGAATTATTTACGGGTACAGCGGTGTGAAAGATGCATTTGAAACCGGGCGAGGCCGGATTGTGATTCGTGCAAAAACAAATTTCGAAACCGTTCAGGGGCGAGACTGCATTATCGTAACAGAAATCCCATATCAGGTAAATAAAGCCGATATGATTGCCAAAACAGCAGATTTGGTAAAAGAAGGAAAGCTGGAGGGGATTTCAGAGATCCGGGACGAATCAGACAGAAAAGGAATGCGTATTGTGTATGTTTTGAAAAATGATGCTGTTCCCAACATTGTTTTAAATTTATTGTACAAACATACATCTTTGCAATCTTCGTTCAGTGTAAACAACATTGCGTTGGTGAACGGAAGGCCGGAACAATTAAATCTTAAAGAATTAATCAAATATTTTGTTGAGCATCGTCATGATGTAGTAGTGCGCAGGACAGAATACGAATTAAAGAAAGCCCAAGAACGTGCACACATTTTGGAAGGTTACATGAAGGTGGTCGGAACACAGGACGATCTCGACAGAGCCATCAAAATTATCCGTGAAAGTGCTACACCAGATGATGCCCGTGTCGGGTTGATGGAAGCTTTCGATTTATCAGAAATTCAGGCAAGAGCCATTTTGGAACTTCGATTGAGAACCCTTACCGGACTTGAAATTGACAAAATCAGAGCGGAATATGAAGAATTGATGAAAACCATCGATTACTTGAAAGAGATTTTAGCGAGCAAAGAGCTTCGAATGAAAATCATCAAAGATGAATTAATTGAAATCAAAGAAAAATACGGAGACGAAAGGCGTTCTGAAATTGATTACGCCGGTGGTGATATGAACATTGAAGATTTGATTCCGGATGAAGAAATGGTTTTGACCATCTCTCATTTAGGCTACATCAAACGTACGCCACTTACTGAATACAGAAAGCAATCCCGTGGCGGAGTTGGAAACCGTGGAGCCACCACACGTGATGCAGATTTCCTTGAATACATGGTTGTTGCAACCAATCACCAATATATGCTGTTCTTTACAGAAAAAGGAAAATGTTTCTGGATGCGTGTTTTTGAAATTCCTGAAGGATCCAAGACTTCAAAAGGACGCGCCATCCAAAATCTGATTAACATAGAACCGGACGATAAGGTTCGTGCCTATATCCGAACACGTGATTTAATGGATCCCGAATACGTAAATAACAATTACGTAATTATGGTCACCAAAAAGGGAATAGTGAAAAAGACGTCATTAGAAGCTTATTCTCGTCCGCGTGTAAATGGTATTAACGCCATTACCATACGAGAAGGCGATCAATTATTGGAAGCAAAATTAACAAATGGCCAAAGCGAAATTATGATAGCCTCACTGAGTGGAAAAGCCATCAGGTTTGAAGATGAAAAAGTCCGACCGATGGGAAGAACAGCTTCTGGTGTGCGAGGGATTAATTTAGGTTCTGATGCCAATGAAGTGATTGGTATGATTGTGATTTCTGACAAAGAGAACGAAACTGTTTTGGTTGTTTCAGAAAAAGGCTATGGAAAGAGAAGCTCCATTGAAGATTATCGTATTACAAACCGTGGAGGGAAAGGTGTGACGACCTTGAATATCACAGATAAAACAGGGAAATTAATCGCCATTCAGTCTGTTACAGATAATGATGATTTGATGATCATAAACAAGTCGGGAGTTGCCATCCGCACAGGAGTGAAAGAAATGCGCGTAATGGGCCGTGCTACACAAGGAGTAAGACTCATAAATTTAAAGAAAAGCGACGAAATTGCAGCGGTAGCAAAAGTTGCGATGGAGGAGGAAGTGGAAGTAGACGAAGAAATAGAAGGTGAAAACCAATTGTTAAATGACGTTAACAATCCAACAAATGGCGCAGATATTGATAAAAATCCGGACGAAAATATTAATTTAGATTCAGAAACAAACGAATAAAGTGGAACGAACCATGCCTAAATATTTAAAAATGAATTGGTAAGTCAGGTGATAAGTTCCATCTGACCATTGCAAACAAAAAAATAATAACAGATGAAAAAAACAGTTTTAAGTATCTCAGTGCTGGTTCTTGCAACCGGTTTGTTCGCACAAGAAAAAGAAATAGATGCAGCATTGTCAGCTTATGAGTCAAAAAATATTACAGCTGCAAAATCAGAATTGACCAAAGTAGCCGGACAGATTGAGTCCAATACATTAAGCCCGGAATCAAAAGCCAAATATTATTATGTTTCGGGTCAACTGGCTCTGCAAAATGGAAATTCCATGGAAGCCGCGAAGCAATTTGGAGAGTTGGCAAAATATGAAAACGGAACGGTGTATTCTGCCAAGAATAAAGACACGAAGAAGACCGAGTATTATGCAACCAAAGCAGAGGCCGATGCGGCTGTAGCAAAAGGGGATTATGCTAAGGTAAAAGAAGAAAAACTTTCGCCTAAATATCTCATAGATGTTGAAGAAAATCTAAGAAACCTGGCACAAAAAACCATGGATGATGGGAATGCAGCATACAACTCGGGAGATAATGAAACGGCAGGTAGTAAATTTCTTGAAGCATCATATTTAATTAAAGCATTAGGGGGAGATTCGGGACTGTTCAAGTATAATGCGGCCTTAAGTTATCACAGAGCAGAGAATTATACGAAAGCGGTTGAAATCTATAAGGAATTAATTAACGAAGGGTATACCGGAGAAAACACTTCATGGGTGGGTAAAGGCCAAGATGGAAACGATGTGTCATTTAATTCTAAAAGTGATGCAGACACTCAAGCCAAATTGGGATTGGTTTCCGGAGTCAAAGAAGTTAAAAGTCCATCTATCGAAAAAGAAATCTACACAAATGCTCTGAAAGCACTGGCCGTATCAAAAAAATACGATGAGGTTGTAGAGAAAATTTCCACAAAATATCCGAATGATACAGAAATTCAAACTCTTGTGGGGAATATTTATCACTTTGCAGGGAACGATGAGCAGTTTCTCAATAAATTAATTGAGAACACAAAAATAGACCCTAAAAACCCTACAAATTATTTCAATATTGGTGTAATTTATATGAATCAGAACAAAGATGCCGAAGCCATACAGTATTTTGAAAAAGCAATTGCTGCCGACCCTAAATACAAAAGTGCTTATACCAATATCGCATTGACCAAAATCAAACCAGAAAAAGAATACGTTGAAACCATCAATGCAAATTTGGGAAATAATGCCAAAGAAAGAAAAATCTATCAGGAATACACCCAAAAAAGAAAAGATTTGTATATGGAAGTAATCCCTTATCTGGAAAAAGCTTTTGAATTAGACAAAACAGATTACGAAGCCGCGAAAGCACTTAGACAGGCATACCAAAATGTAGAAATGTTCGATAAAGAAGATGAGATGCGTGCCATTGAAAAATCATTGGAAAACAAATAATTCATATTAAATTAAATAATTAAGCCCGCTGGATTTTTAGCGGGTTTTTTATTTTTTTCAAATTGGGAAATAGCCTAATTTTGAACACCAAAATACAAAAAATGAAACCGCATTCCTATACGGAAAAACAATATTTAGAATTCTATAAAAAATTACTGCTCCCCCGAATGATTGAAGAGCGTATGCTCATAGGACTTCGGCAGGGGAAAATTTCCAAATGGTTTTCCTCCTGGGGCCAGGAAGGGATATCAGTGGGTACAGCACTTGCCATGAGTCCGGAAGAATACATTTTAACAATGCACCGGAATCTTGGCGTTTTTACCTCGCGAGAAATCCCTTTGAAAAGACTATTTGCACAATTTCAAGGAAAAGCCGAAGGCTTCACCAAAGGCCGCGACCGTTCTTTTCATTTTGGAACCAACCCATACAAAATTGTGGGAATGATTTCACATCTCGGCTCGCAAATGGGAGTGGCAGACGGAATCGCCTTGGCCAACAAATTACAAAAAAACAACGAAGCCGTTTTGGTTTTTACAGGAGATGGAGGTGCCAGTGAAGGCGATTTTCATGAAGCGGTAAATGTCGCGGCTGTTTGGCAGTTGCCTGTCATCATTATTGTGGAAAATAACCAATGGGGGCTTTCAACACCTTCTTCTGAACAATTCCGGATGAAATCTTTTGCAGACAAAGGCATTGGATATGGAATAGATGCGGTATCAATTGACGGAAATAATTTCCTGGAAGTCTACGAAACAGTAAAGTATTGGGCAGAAGAAATCCGCCAAAATCCGCGCCCTGTTTTGATTGAATGCAATACCTTCCGAATGCGTGGACACGAAGAAGCTTCGGGAACCGCTTATTATCCCGAAGGTTTGATTGATTCTTGGGAGTCAAAAGATCCTATACTACAATTTGAAAATTTATTGAAAGAGAAGGGAATTTTGACAGATGAAATGATTCGGGAAATGAGAAATGAATTGAGTGAATTTGTTTTAAAAGAATTGGAATATGCCGACAATCTGCCTAAAATAATCCCAAATAAAGAAACCGAATTGAATGATGTGTATGCACCGTTTTCTAATGAAGAATTCATCCCAAAATCCGTTTCCAATCGAGAAATCCGTTTCATTGACGCCATTTCGGAAGGATTGGATGAAGCAATGAAACGTTATCCGGAATTGATTTTGATGGGGCAGGACATTGCGAAATATGGCGGAGCCTTTAAGGTTACCGAAGGGTTTCTGGACAAATTCGGAGCAGACAGAGTGCGCAATACACCGCTTTGTGAAGCAGCTATTTTAGGAGCGAGTTTGGGGTTGTCCATCCGCGGACAAAAAAGTATGGTGGAAATGCAGTTTTCAGATTTTGTGACCGAGGGCTTCAACCAGATTGTCAATAATTTAGCCAAATCACATTACCGATGGAATCAAAATGCCGATGTTGTGGTAAGGATGCCTACGGGTGGAGGAGTAGCGGCAGGACCGTATCATTCACAATCTACCGAAGCATGGTTTACAAAGGTTCCTGGGTTGAAAGTTGTTTATCCGGCCACACCTGAAGATGCGAAAGGTCTGTTGCTGCAATCATTTGCCGACCCAAATCCAGTAATGTTTTTTGAGCATAAAAGGTTATACAGAAGCTTGAAAAGCGCGGTACCAGAAGGATATTACACTGTTCCATTCGGCAAAGCGAGAGTTCACCGAAAAGGAAAAGACTTAACCATTGTTACATATGGGTCCGGGGTTTATTTGGCATTGGATATTTTGAAAAATCATCCTGAAATTGATGCAGAAGTTATTGACTTACGGACTTTGATTCCATGGGATAGAAAAACAGTTTTAAATTCCGTTAGAAAAACCGGGAAAATTATTGTTTTACATGAAGATACTTTGGTAAGTGGTTTTGGTGGTGAAATTGCATCGGTAATTTCGGAAGAAGTTTTTGAAGAACTAGACGCACCCGTTTTCCGGGTAGGGAGCATGAACACGCCGGTTCCTTTCCAGGCAGATCTGGAAAAGCAATTTATGCCTGATACGGAATTTGAAGAGAAACTGATTAAATTATGGAATTATTAAGGCTTTTAAATCCACTCTCTGGGATTTTCCAATACTTTTAATAATTTTTCTTCCTCTGAATTGGGAGACGGTTTATAATCATAACGCCACTGAACGACAGGCGGTAGGCTCATTAAAATAGATTCAATTCTTCCATTGGTTTTGAGTCCGAACAAAGTACCTCGGTCATGAATCAAATTGAACTCTACATAGCGTCCACGACGGATTTCCTGCCAGGCCTTTTCAGTGTCGGTATAAATTTCATTTTTGTTTTTCTCTACAATCGGCACATAAGCTTCCAGAAATGAATCACCGATTTCTTTTACGAAGGCGTACCAACGTTCAACCGGCATTTTATCATTTGGTTTTAAATAATCAAAAAACAACCCACCGATTCCGCGCGCCTCATTCCGGTGCGAATTCCAGAAATATTTGTCACATTCTTTTTTGTATTTCATGTAAAATTCAGGAGAGAATTTATCACAAGCCTCTTTACAGGTTTTATGCCAGTGGACACAATCTTCTTCGTCTAGGTAATAAGGCGTTAAATCCTGCCCGCCGCCAAACCACTGATTTACTACATTTCCGTTCTCATCATACAGTTCAAAATAACGCCAATTGGCATGGGTTGTGGGTATAAAAGGATTTTTGGGATGAATGACCAAACTGAGTCCGCAAGCAAAAAATTCCCCGGCGGAAACATTCAGTGTTTTTTGCATAGCTTCAGGCAAAACTCCATGAACTTTTGAAATGTTGACACCCCCTTTTTCAAATACATCACCGTTTTCGATAACCATGGTGAGTCCGCCACCGCCGCCTTCGCGCGTCCATTCGTCTTTTCGGAATTTAGCTTTGCCGTCAACTCGTTCAAGTTCTTTTGTGACGGAAAGTTGAAGGGTTTGAATATAGTTGAAAAACAGGTCTTTCATTTTTTGCATGATTTGGTCTCAAATGTAAAAATGTTTAAACTAAAAACCACCAATTTATATTCAACATTTGACGGGTCGGGTCTATTTATAAATCTATTTTCAAAATTTCAAATCCTTAAATTCTCAAATCGAAAAAAAATGTTTAGTTTTGGGCTTCATTAAATTTTATGGACGAATCTTACCTTATGCACGAAATCAAAATTCACGATAAAGTATTTATTCCTTATATTACATTTGAAGAGATAGAGCACGCAATTAAACGGATGGCCAATACGATTTATGAGCAGCATAAAGAGGATGTGCCGGTTTTTGTTGGGGTTTTGAATGGTGTGGTGATGTTCATGAGTGATTTTCTGAAACAATATCCGGGGCAATGTGAAATTTCTTTTCTGAAGCTTGCTTCTTATGAGGGAACTAGTTCTACGGGAAAAGTGAAAATCCAAATGGATATTCCGATGGATTTGAATGGACGCCATGTAATCATCATGGAAGATATTGTAGATACAGGCAGTACACTGGAAGAGTTATACAGAATTTTAAGTACAAAAAAGGCAAAGAGCATCAAAATCGCTACACTGCTTTACAAGCCGGACGCTTATAAAAAAGATTTGAATATAGATTTGATTGCATTGACAATCCCCGATAAATTTGTTGTGGGCTATGGCCTTGACTATGACGGGTTGGGAAGAAATCTACCGGATATTTACCAAATTAAAACAGAAGAATGATCAACGTAGTATTGTTTGGCCCGCCGGGCAGTGGGAAAGGGACACAGGCCAAATTCTTGGAAGAAAAATTTAACCTGAAACAGCTTTCCACCGGAGATATGTTTCGTTACAATCTTAAAAATCAAACAGAATTGGGTAAGCTTGCTCAATCCTATATGGACAAAGGTCACTTGGTTCCGGACGAGGTGACGACCAATATGCTAAGGGAAGAACTAAAAATACACACGGGTTTTGCCGGATTTATTTTTGATGGGTACCCGCGTACCACTGCACAAGCGGAATCACTCGACAAAATTTTGTCGGAAGATTTGAATACGGAAGTATCGGTAACACTATCATTAAAAGTAGAAGATGAGATTTTGGTTCAACGTCTTCTGGAGCGTGGCAAGGAAAGTGGTCGTGTTGATGATGCCAATGAATCTGTAATTCGTGAAAGGATTATAGAATATTACAAAAAAACCGACGAAGTAGCAGAGCATTATAAAGCACAAGGGAAATATGTGGAAATAAACGGTGTTGGTGAAATTTCTGAGATTACCCATAAGCTATCTACAGAAATAGAAAGGGTAATTTAATCTACTTTCTTTAATTCTTCAATCAAAGTCTGTTTTTTGCAAATCTGGAAAACCAAATCGTAGGATTTTTCTTCACGGTATTCTGCCCGGTAAGTTCTGCAAGGGGTTTCCCGAACTTCATCAGTACCAAAATTGGTGATTTTACTTTTCTTAAGAAGTTGATTATAAATAAAAATACTGTCAATTCCTTCTGACTGAATGGTTTGTTTGGCTTGTTCAGAGAAATTCATCGGGTAGATTTTGGCTTCTTCCAAAGCTCTCGCGTTAGGGAAATAGGAACATTGAATTGCCCTTGGGCCAAAAAAAACGGCTATGAAACAAAGCCCCAATGTAAATCCGATTAAATAAAATCTAAGTCTTTTCCAGAAAGAGGTCATACGATTAATAAATTTATATCATGAAAAGGAATATCGAACCAGTCGCTGATTCTCTTTTTTGTCATTCGCCCGTGAAACAAATAAACGCCCGAACGTAGTCCGCGGTCACACTTTATTACGTGTTCAAATCCACCTTCTTTGGCGATTGACAATAGGTAGGGCAGAAAGAAATTACTTAATGCTTTGGTAGAAGTCCTTGCTACCCGGGAAGTGATATTGGTCACCCCATAATGGGTCACTCCATGTTTTATAATGACGGGTTTGTCATGAGTCGTTATTTCTGAAGTTTCAAAACATCCGCCATTATCAATGCTTAAATCTATGATGACGGCACCCTGTTTCATGTTTTCAACCATTTTTTCGGTAACCACACAAGGTGTCCGCGCATCTCCACGCAAAGCTCCTATAGCAACGTCACAACGCATCAATGCTTTTTCCAATTCTTTAGGGTCAAGCATGGAGGTAGAAACCCTGACGCCCAAATCGGTTTGTAATCGTCTTAATCTGCTCAATGAATTATCGAACACCCGGACATTGGCTCCTAATCCCAAAGCGGCACGTGATGCGTATTCGCCAACAGTTCCTCCGCCCAAAATGACAACCTCTGCCGGACGGACGCCGGCAATACCGCCCATCAGCACGCCATTCCCACCATTTGAATTGGCCATTAATTCTCCGGCAAGTAAAATAGAAGTCGTTCCGGCAATCTCGCTTAAAAGTCTGACAACGGGTAAATGCCCATGGGAATCTTTGATGAATTCAAATCCCAAGGCTGTGATTTTTTTTGCCGAAAGCTTTTCAAAATAACTTCTTGTCTGCATATTGAGCTGAACGGTGGAAACCAAGTAAGAATTGGGTGTCATCAGTTCAATTTCATCCATTTTCAGCGGGCTGACTTTTAGTACAATAGGTTTTGAAAATACTTCTTTGCTATCATAGGATATTTTTGCTCCGGCTTCTGAATATTCCTGATCGGCATAATTGGCGCTTTCTCCGGCTCCCGTTTCAATGGTAATATTATGACCATTGGCCACCAAAACCTGAACGGCATCGGGAGAAAGACAAACTCTTTTTTCCTGAAAATGAGTTTCTTTTGGAATTCCGATGCTGAGTTTTCCTTCTTTCAGTTTTACTTCAAGACGTTCTTCTTTGGGCATCAGCTCCTGACGGGAAAATGGTGTGTAAACTCCGCTGTGTTCCATCTTTTAAAATTATGCAAAAATAATGGTTCTTTGATTGTTTTCCACATTAATTTTTAAGATATGGTGAGGTTCGGGGATTAGGTTTTCAATTCTTTCAGGCCATTCTATGAAACAATAACCACCGGAATAAAGGTATTCTTCCACACCAAAGTCCAATGCTTCCTCTTCAGACTTAATTCTATACAAATCAAAATGAAAGACTTTGCCTATTTTGGTGTCGTATTCATTTACAATGGAAAAAGTAGGGCTGGAAGCTTCATCCTTGCTTCCCATTTGTGAAATGATTTCTTTGATGAGCGTAGTTTTCCCGGTACCCATTTCGCCTTCAAACAAAATGATTTTGTGTTGAAGGCCGGAAAGGATTTTTTTTGCAACAGGGATTAGCTCTTGTAGAGAATTAACCAAAAATTCCATTTAGATTTTTGGCGACAAAGTTACAAAAGGAATAATCATTTCTTCCATGGAAACGCCACCGTGCTGATAAGTTTCCTTGTAATAATTGACAAAATGGTTGTAATTTTTCGGATAAGCGAGAAAGATATCTTCTTTGGCGAAAATGTATTTTGAGGTCATATTGACTTTGGGCAGATAATAATCTTCTACATTATCAATAGCAAAAACATCATCTTCATCATATTGTAATTTGCGTCCCATTTTGTAACGGAGGTTGGTGCTTGTTTCTCGGTCTCCAATAACTTGTGAAGGTTTTCTGACAAATATGGTTCCGTGATCGGTGGTCAAAAGAATTTTCATTCCTTCTTCAGAAGCCTTTTTGACAATCTGCAATAAATAAGAATTCTGAAACCAGTTGCGGGTAATGGAACGATAAGTTTTATCGTCACGAATCATTTGGCTGACAATACGGTTGTCTGTTTTGGCATGAGAAAGGATGTCGATGAAATTATACACAATTACCGTCAGGTTTTTATTTTTGTATTGGTGGAAGTCGTCCATGATTTTTTTCTCAAAGTCTGAATTCAGGATTTTAAAATATTGTGTACTCAAATCAGAAAGACCGAGGCGCTTCATCTGATCCTCAAGGAATTCTTTTTCAAACTGGTTTTTATTTCCTTCGTCATTGTCATTGAGCCATTGCTGCGGAAAACGTTTTTCAATTTCTGATGGCATAAGCCCAGAAAAGAAAGCGTTTCTTGCATATTGTGTCGCCGAAGGCAGAATGCTGTAATACATTTGCTCTTTGTCTACATTATAGAAATTGGTAAATAAGGGCTCTATGGTTTTCCATTGGTCGTGGCGCAGATTATCTACCATAATAAGCAAAGTCTTTTTGTCTTTTCCCAAGTGAGGTTTTACAAGTTTTTTGAATAAGGTATGAGACATAGTCGGACCATCGTCATCATGCAGCCAGTCGCGGTAATTTTTTTCAACAAATTTAAAAAAGGCGGCGTTGGCATCTTGTTTTTGATTTTCAAGAATTTTCGCCATTTCATTGTCCTGAATGTTCTCCAACTCCAATTCCCAGAACACCAATTTTTTATATATATCACGCCAATCTTCATAATCCCGGGCATTCATCATATCCATTGCAATGCTGCGGAATTCCTGCTGGTAATTGACAACCGCTTTTTCTGTAATGATTTTGTTCGAATCCAAAATCTTTTTAAGTGAAAGTAAAATCTGATTCGGGTTAACGGGTTTGATGAGATAATCCGCGATATGAGAGCCAATGGCCTCTTCCATGATGTGCTCCTCTTCATTTTTGGTAATCATTACAATAGGAAGCTGGGGTTTGATTTCCTTGATTTTTTGAAGCGCTTCCAATCCGCCCATTCCCGGCATATTTTCATCAATTAAAACAGCGCCGAAATTTTCAGTAGGAATGAGTTCGAGCGCATCGGTTGCATTGTTGATCATGTGGGTTTCGTATCCTTTTTTTTCAAGGAACAAAGAATGTGGTTTTAACAACTCAATTTCGTCATCAATCCATAAAATTTTTATAGCCATAGTGTTTTTCTGTTAAATTTGTAATATTATTGATTTAAATCCAGAGAATTGGAGTATAAAAACAAACTCAAAGTATTTAACGATCCGGTACACGGATTTATTAGCATACCCAACGAATTAATTTTTGACATCATCCAGCATCCGTTCTTTCAAAGACTGCGAAGAATATGCCAAACTGGTATGACGGAGATGGTTTATCCGGGAGCCAAGCATACTCGTTTTCATCATGCATTGGGTGCCATGTATTTAACACAGAAAGCGATAGAAACACTTCGGATGAAAAATGTAGAAATTTCTGATGAGGAAGCCAATGGAGTTCTTTGCGCGATTTTGCTTCATGACATTGGGCATGGGCCGTTTTCTCATACTTTGGAAAAAACTTTGATTGAAGGATTAAATCATGAATGGATTTCACTTTATCTAATGGAAATACTGAATGCCGAATTTTCCGGTCAATTGGATTTGGCGATTAAAATTTTTAAAGGTGAATATGAACGAAATTTTCTTACCCAATTGGTGACCAGTCAGTTGGATATGGATAGGTTGGATTACCTGAAACGCGACAGTTTTTTTACAGGAGTAGTGGAAGGGAACATTAATCCGGACAGGATTATTTCGACATTAAATGTAAAAGATGACCAATTGGTAGTAGACTCAAAGGGAATTTATTCGATAGAAAAATACCTTGCCGCCCGAATGTTTATGTATTGGCAGGTATATAACCACCGGACTTCATTTTCTGCAGAAGTTTTTCTGACAGAAGTTTTGAGGCGAGCAAAAGAATTGAGTAATGCCGGAGAAAATCTTTTTGCAACAGATGCTTTGTCTTATTTTCTTCAAAACCACACCGAACAAGAAGAATTAAAGGCAAAGCTGAAATACTTTACAAGATTGGATGACAGCGATATTCTGACCTCTCTCAAACAATGGCAGTTTCATAATGATAAAATTTTATCCTATTTATCACGTTGTTTGATAAACAGGAATTTGCCCATATCAAAAATTTTAAATGAACCTTTTAAGCCGGAAAAATTAAACGAACTAAAAGAACAAGCGAAAAGGATTTTAGAGGTTGAAGACGGAAGTTATTTCGTGCACCAGTCCAGCATTCGTGTTATTCCTTATGACAAAGAAAATTCGGCTATATTTATATTAAACAAAGATCAATCGCTTCAGGAAATTTCAAATTCGCCATTGCAAATTTTGTCCCACCACTTATTGAACCCTATTGAAAAGTATCATTTATGTTATTTAGCTGTTAAGAAAAAATGATGATTAAAAGAGTAGATATATTCAAAATTTATATTTTTGCATACTATGGAGTTTAGTGCGTTAGAAATTGCTTCAGTTTTAGGTGGAGAAGTTGTTGGAAACAAAGAGACAAAAGTTTCGACTCTTTCAAAAATTGAAGAGGGAGCCCCGGGTTCGATATCTTTTTTATCTAATCTAAAATATGAAGCCTATTTATATACAACGCAGGCCTCTGTGGTAATTGTAAGTAATGGTTTTGAACCAGAAAAGGAAGTGAAAGCCACATTGATTTATGTTGAAAATGCTTACAAGGCTTTTGCCAAACTTCTTGATTACTACAATAGTTTAAAAAATAAGAAAGAAGGAATTGAGCCTAATGCCTTTCTTCACCCCACAGCAAAAATGGGTGAACGGGTATTTGTAGGGAATTTTACCCATATTTCTGAAAATGCACAGTTAGGTAATGATGTAATGGTGAATTCTAATTGTCATATTGGGGAAAATGTATCGATTGGAGAAGGAAGTATCATCCACTCGGGCGTTAAAATTTATGCTGACTGTAAAATCGGAAAAAATTGCATTCTTCATTCCAACACAGTCATCGGGGCAGATGGTTTTGGGTTTACTCCACGAGCAGACGGGACAATGGAAAAAGTACCTCAAATCGGAAATGTAGTAATTGAAGACAATGTAGAGATAGGAGCTTCATGTACTATTGACAGAGCGACTTTGGGTTCAACTATTATCCGGTCCGGCGTTAAGTTGGACAATCAGATTCAAATAGCCCACAATGTAGAAATCAAAGAAAATACAGTCATTGCTTCACAGACCGGGATTGCAGGTTCAACAAAAATTGGCAAAAACTGCATGATTGGTGGACAAGTAGGAATCGTCGGCCATCTTAAAATCGGTGATTTTGTTCAGATTCAGGCGCAAAGCGGGGTAAATAATGACCTTCCGGAAGGAGCCAAAGTTTATGGTTCTCCATCAATGGATTACCTCGATTTTCAAAGAGCCTATGTATATTTCAGGAAATTACCTACCGTAGTAAAACGCATTGAAGAATTAGAAAAAGAAATTAAGCAACAAACAATAAAAAATTGATGTCTGATAAACAAAAAACACTGGCCAGTGAACATGTGCTAAACGGCGTTGGGCTTCATACAGGAAGAGAAGTCACAATGAAGTTAAAACCGGCTCCGGTCAATACCGGATTCGTATTTGTCAGAACTGATTTAGAAGGCAGTCCGGTGGTAGAGGCTGATGCTAATTATGTTACAAGCACTGAACGCGGTACCACAATAGAGAAAAAGGGGGTGAAAATTCACACAACCGAACACCTTTTGGCAGCTTTGACCGGAATGGATTTGGACAATGTTATTATTGAGATCAACAATTCAGAAGTCCCTATTTTAGACGGTTCTTCCAAATATTTTGTCGAAGCAATTGAAAATGCGGGAATCGCCGAACAAGAGGAAGACCGTGAGTATTACATAGTAAGAGATATTGTCACTTATACCGATCCTGAAACGGGGTCAGAAATCACGGCAATTCCGGCTGACGAATACCAGGTTACCACCATGGTGGATTTTGGCACCAAAGTGTTGGGGACCCAGAATGCGTCTATCAAGAATTTATCTGAATTCAAATCAGAAATTTCCAATGCGCGAACCTTTAGTTTTCTACATGAAATCGAATACCTATTAGATGCCGGATTGATCAAAGGAGGAGATTTGGGAAATGCAATTGTGTATGTGGACAAAGAAATTACCCCGGAAACCAGGCAAAAACTGACAAAGGCATTTAACAAGGATGATGTTTCCATTCGCCCTAACGGGATTTTGGATAATATCAATTTACATTATCCCAATGAAGCCGCCAGACATAAATTGCTCGATGTAGTGGGGGATTTAGCCCTAATTGGAACGAAATTAAAAGCAAAAATCATTGCCAATAAGCCGGGCCATCAAATCAATACAAACTTCGCCAAAAAACTAAGTAAGCAAATTGGCATAGCCAAACGCAAAAATGTGCCGGAATTTGATTTGACTAAAACGATTTACGATATCAATGATATCATGAAAATCCTTCCGCACAGACCACCATTTTTATTACTTGACAAGGTAATTGAAAAATCAGAAGCTTCTTTGGTGGGAGTTAAAAATGTTACAATGAATGAACCCTTTTTCGTTGGACATTTCCCACAGGAACCGGTTATGCCCGGAGTTTTACAAGTAGAAGCCATGGCGCAATTAGGAGGAATTTTGGTTTTGGGTGAAATTGATGACCCGAAAGACTACTCTACTTATTTCATGAAAATTGAAAATGTGAAATTTAAAAGAAAAGTTATACCCGGCGATACCTTGGTGCTCAAAGTAGAATTATTACAGCCCATCAGAAGAGGGATTGTGCATATGCAGGGATATGGTTATGTAAATGATACCATTGCTGTAGAAGCAGAGATGATGGCGTTGGTAACAAAAGAAAAAATTTAAATTTGGAAACAATGAATCAAACTTTGGCATACATCCATCCGGGAGCAAAAATTGCCGATAATGTAAAAATAGAACCTTTTTCCACTATCTATGATAATGTGGAAATTGGAGAAGGAACCTGGATTGGCCCCAATGTGACCATTATGGAAGGTGCCAGGATTGGTAAAAATTGTAAAATATTTCCCGGAACTGTTATTTCGGCCGTTCCACAGGACTTAAAATACCAAGGAGAGAAAACCCTTACCTATATTGGTGATAACACAGTCATAAGAGAATGTGTTACGGTAAACAAAGGAACCAACGCATTGGGATTTACCAAAATTGGAGAAAATTGTCTGATTATGGCCACTGTTCATATTGCCCATGATTGTATAATCGGAAATAATGTAATATTGGTCAACGGAGTTGGATTAGCAGGTCATATTGAAATAGGAGACCATGCTTTTTTAGGTGGCATGAGCGCTGTTCATCAATTTACCAAAATTGGGGAGCATTCATTTATCGCCGGAGGATCACACGTTAGAAAAGATGTCCCTCCATTTGTGAAAGCGGCGAGAAACCCCCTTTCTTATGTAGGAATCAATTCAATAGGATTGCGTAGGAGAGGGTATTCTTCTGATAAAATCATGGAATTGCAAAGTATTTACCGGGTTTTATTTCAAAAAAGTAAAAATGTCACCCAGGCGATGGCTCTTCTGGAGGCTGAATTTGAAGCCACTCCTGAACGTGATCAGATTATCCAGTTTATTCAGGGAAGCCCAAGAGGTATCATGAAAGGATACAATTCAAGAGGAGAAATTTAACAAAACAATAAAGCTTAAATGGCAACAACAGCAGATATCAGAAAAGGACTTTGTATCAATTGGAATAATGATACTTGGAAAATCGTAGAATTTCAACATGTAAAACCGGGAAAAGGACCGGCTTTTGTAAGAACAAAATTAAAAAGTGTAACCAATGGAAAAGTATTGGACAATACATTTTCGGCAGGGCACAGAATTGATGAGGTTCGGGTAGAAACGCGCAAATACCAATATTTATATGAAGATGACAATGGCTTCCATTTCATGAATAACGAGGATTTCTCACAAGTATACTTAAATAAGGAGATGATTGAGAATGCCCAGTTTTTAAAAGCAGGCGACGAAGTCACGATTTTATTCAGAGCAGAAGACGAAGTTCCATTATCTGCCGAATTACCACAGTTTGTAATTATGGAGATTACCTATACCGAACCCGGGTTGAAAGGTGATACCGCAACCAATGCAACAAAACCCGCTACCACAGAAACCGGCGCAGAAATCCGTGTTCCGCTTTTCATCAATGAAGGCGATAAAGTGAAAATCAATACTGAAGATGGCTCTTATATGGAAAGAATCAAGGAATAAAATTTATAAATTATAAGATAAAGCTTCACAGAGATTAAATACTGTGAGGCTTTTTCATTTTAATAAATTTGAACAATGTAATTTGTCAATCATTTAAAATCCAATTGATAAAATCCCTTAAATTTGTCAGATTACTAATTTATGAGAAAATGAAAAAATCAATTATAACGGGGGTAGGACATTATGTTCCTGAAAATATTGTTACCAATGATGATCTTGCAAAAGTGATGGATACCAATGATGATTGGATTCAGGAGCGAACCGGAATCAAAGAGCGCAGACATTTGGGAAAACACTCAGGGGTGACCACTTCTGATTTAGGAACCAAAGCAGCTGAAATTGCGATTCAAAATGCGGGATTAACACCAGAAGACATAGATTTTATCATTTTTGCTACTTTGAGCCCTGATTATTATTTTCCTGGGTGTGGTGTCATTTTACAAAAGAATCTGGGTTGTGACACAATCGGCGCTTTGGATGTCCGCAACCAATGTTCAGGCTTTATTTATGCACTGGCAACCGCAGATGCTTATATCAAATCCGGCATGTACAAAAACGTTTTGGTCGTAGGAGCAGAAAATCATTCATTTGGATTGGATATGTCAACGCGTGGACGCAGTGTTTCCGTAATTTTTGGTGACGGAGCGGGAGCGGTGGTCGTTTCTGCCGGTGAAGAACAAAACCGTGGAATCCTAAACACCAATATGCATAGTGAAGGGAAATTTGCGGAAGAACTTGCCGTTCAGTTTCCAGGCACTAAATTAGGTTGGTCAGATGTGATGCTGGAAGAAGAAAATGGACTGACTCCGGAACAGATTTATCCATATATGAATGGGAATTTTGTATTTAAACATGCGGTAACCCGGTTTCCCGAATCTATCAAAGAAGCATTTGAAAAATCGGGAGAAAACATTCAGGATTTGAAATTATTTATTCCACACCAAGCCAACTTGCGCATCAGCCAATTCATTCAAAAACAATTAGGATTAAAGGATGAGCAGGTTTTTAATAATATTCAAAAATACGGCAATACGACGGCCGCTTCTATACCAATCGCATTAAGTGAAGCAGTTCAGGAAAGGAGAATCCAAAAAGGTGATTTAATCTGTATGACAGCTTTTGGAAGTGGGTTTACCTGGGGAAGCGTTTTGATGCGTTGGTAATAAATCATATTTATATCTTTTAATTTAATCTAAATTTGTGCTCAAATTAAAATGAATATGAAAAAGATTTTTCTGGCTTCGGCTTTATTTATTGGAGGATTAGCTTTTTTTTCCTGCAGTAGCGATGACGACTCTGGCACCGGGAGCAATAACCCTATGGTGGGAGAATGGACAGCAGTAAATATCACCTACGAAATACCGGGAATGGGTACTCATACTGTGCCTTTTAGTGCCATAACAGATGGATGCGATGTAGATGAACTGGAATTAAAAGCTGATAATTCTGCAGATTTGGAAACAGAAGCAAAAGTTGACGGAGTTTGTGTAGAATCACATTCAGCCGGAACCTGGAACGACAATTCGGTAACCATTACGGGAGAAGAAAACCCAAGATCGGTTGTTTCTGTGAGCAATTCAGAGCTTCAGTTGAAATATGTTATGACTTATGAAGGCTATGGCACAACGGAAGTTGTGGTAAGTTATTCGAAATGATGTTTGTTTTCAGCACAATAAAAAAATCCAGAATTTTACAGTTTTTAATCTAGCAAGATATTATTCTTATTTGGCGATAATAAGATTATCCGTAGTGCATTATCAATTGAATTTTAAAGTATTGAATTTAAGAAATTTAGACAATACCATACCCCGAAGGGGTTATATATTTGTAGCCCCTCATTAAAACAAACAGCCTTACATAAAGGCTGTTTGTAATTAACAAATGAGTTACAGCTATTGAACAGCAGTTACTTTAAATTTATAAGGGGTCATCCAGGTATCTCGCGGTGAGTCGCCACTATCAAAATCAGCCTTGTAATGTCCGGAGTGATAGGCATAGGTGCGTATATAATAAACACCGGGATTTAATACACTATCGGTTGTTTGTGTATATAGAGATCCGGGAATTGTATGATCTCCTGATACATAATTGGTAGTGGCAATTATGGTGGACTCGTCCTCTCTGTGAAACCGCATATAAATAAAATTGTCAGAAGGACTTTGTGAAAGTTCAAATTGTAGTTTTAAAGGTTCATTTATCACTACCTTATAAATGTCACTATAATTTTCAAAAGAACCATCTCCTTCATAATTCCAGTTGGCAAAAGCCTCTATGGTTTCTCCTTTTGGAATAAATTTAGCGTCGCCAAAAGTATCATTGGATTCATAACAGTCCATTATCCCCGTATATTCCCAAGAGATTGTGTAAGATCTAGGCCATTCACCACCTTCGTAAGTAAAGGGATGTAAGTATAAATCGTAACTAATGCCGGGTTCGGTACTGAATGCTACAGACCGGACGTTAGAGCCGCCACCATTACTTCCGTTGATTACCGTATTATCTGTTCCAGATTTTGATATATCAATCCAGGGATTGACACCTTCTGTTGTTATCGTAATGGTATAAAATCCTCCCGCCGGATCAGCAACGGCAGGCAATAACCCTATATATTCATCAACTTCGCTGCTGTCTGTCCAGTTTCCTGATATTACACCTGATGTGGACGAAGCGTCATAAGGTGTACATTCATTTATTTCCGGTTCGGTATAGGTTCTAACCCATTTTTGGGCATTTCCTACACTACTATGCCCAACATAAATCCGGAGTGTATCATCTTGCCCCAATTCCATAGAGGCTTCATAATAATTCCCATCCGTACCCAGTTCTTTATGTTCGAACTCATTTTGGGCAGTGGCGATTATGTCTTTCCATTTGACACTGTTTAACGTAAAACTGGAATTAGCTGGATTCGTAACCTTTCCCTGATCGTTTGTTACGGTCACCTCCATGCCGTCTGCACTCGGGTTGTTGCTATATGCCCTGTACCATTTGCCTTGCAAATCATCCAAATTGAATTGAGGTTCATCACCTGCGCCTGAATCGTCATCACTTGTACATCCGACAATAGCTGCTGCCAGAAAAAATACATACATAAACCTTGTAATTGTTTTCATCATTATAATTGTTTTTGTTTTATAGTTAGAATTTTATATGATATGACTCAATTTGTCCAATAGTATTTTGATTTGGTAAAATTAATTTTAGATTGATAGACAGGAAACTACATATGTTTCAAAAATGTAAACAAATGTTTTTTTTAAGAATTAATCGGGTTTTGGAAATATTTAGTTCCCTTGTGAAGTCATTATTTATAAAGAATCTTAAATATGGTTTTCTTGGAACTCAACGGGAGTACAACCAAAAGCCTCTTTAAAACATTTAGAGAAATAAGAAGGAGTATTAAAGCCAACCAAATACGAGATTTCCGACACATTGCGTTGGCTTTTGAGTAGTTTTTTTGCCATTTTCAAACGTTGAGAACGAATAAACTCAGAAGTGGAGACACCCAAAACAGCACGAAGTTTTTTGTGAAGTTGAGAACGGCTCATACCCATCAAGCGAGAAAATTCTTCGCTGGAGAGTGAAGGGTTGGTGAGATGCTCTTTAGTGATTTTCTCTAATCTTTCCAGAAATCCTTGTTCTGTTGAAGTCACGAATAATTCTGGAGAAAGGTTGAAGGTCTGTGAATAAAGTTTCTTTAGGTGTTCTCGGGACTGTAAAAGATTACGGATTTTCAGTTTCAGGATTTCTTTGTTAAATGGTTTGGTAACATAATCGTCTGCACCGGACCGAAGTCCTTCGATTTCATTTTTATCACCAACTTTGGCCGTAAGCAATATAATGGGAATGTGGCTTGTATGTTCATTAAATTTAAGCTCATTACACAGTTCAATTCCTGATTTTACAGGCATCATAACATCGCTTACGATCAAATCAGGTGATTCCTGAAGGGCTTTTTGAATTCCTTCCGAGCCATGTTCGGCTTCGCTGACTGCATAATTATTTTTCAATATCGACTTAATAAACAAACGCATGTCCCGATCATCTTCGACCAATAATAATTTTTGCTGTGTGTTCCTACTTTCTGCTATATATTCTGATTGATTTTCCGTGTCTGCATGTATGAGATTATTTTCGATTTGAACTCGACCTGTATCAGAAACATCAATTTCCTCAGTGCTGAAGAACTCTTTTGAAACCGGTAATTTCAGAAAAAAATTTATTTTGTCATCTCTGAGGGCTTTAACGTTTATATTTCCTTTGGCAAATGCGGTTAGTTCTTTAACCAATGAAAGTCCAATCCCAATACCGTCTTTTTGTTGTTTTCCTTTATAGAAACGGTCAAAAATGTGTTCCATTTCTTCTTTTGAAAGATGGTTGCCGTTGTTGGTAATTGAAAATTCAAATCTACCTTGTTTTTCAGCGGCATTAATTTCTATAAAACCATTTTTAGGCGTATATTTTATGGCATTTCCAATCAGATTGGTCATTACTTTTTCGGTTAATTCTTTGTCAAACCATACACTTTCGAGTCCTAAGACCTTAAAACTGAAATCAATTTGTTTTTCTTTGGCTTTGTATTCAAAATTACCAATGAGTTGGTGGAGGAAAGCATTCAAATTCCCTTGCGATACTTTCAGTTGGGCGTGGCCGGTTTCCAGTTTCGCCATATCCAGCATTTGATTGATAAGATTGAGCAGACGTTTGGAATTTCTTTTGATCAAATTCAGTTCCAGGTGATCCTTTTCTGAATTATTTGCTCTTTTGAGTTGGTTTTCCACAGGTCCCGAAATCAGTGTTAGTGGTGTACGGAATTCATGCGATATATTATTGAATAATCTGGTTTTGAGGAAATTAAGGTTTTCAAGACGTTCACGCTCCCGGTATTCCATTTCCAGTTGCATTTTCATTTGCCAACGCCATTTGAGATAACGGTAAACAAAATAAATCAGCAATCCCAATAAAATCAGATATACCGCCCATGCAAAATAAGAAAGATACCAGGGTTTGAGTATTCTGAAAGTCAGTACAGCAGGAATTTCGCCCCAAATTCCATCATAATTACTGGAAAGGACTTTGAAAGAATATTTGCCGGGTGGGAGGTTGGTATAATGAGCGGAATTAGTGTTTCCGGCATGAATCCAGAAATTGTCATAATTTTCCAGCATATATCGGTATTGGTTTCGTTCAGGTAATGAATAGTGAAGGCTTGAAAAAGAGAAAGATACTGTATTATCCTTGTAATTGAATTTCTGAAAATCATCCAGCGTCACAGGTTCATTGTGTATTTTGAATTGTGAAATGATGGTTTTTGGTTTTACGGAATTGAACGAAAGATTACTAGGGTTGAACCAGTTAATTCCCTCTAAACCACCAAAGTACAACGTGCCTTTATTGTCTTTGAAATAAGCTCCGGTATTAAATTCATTGGTTTGCAGACCATCATAACTGGTAAAGTTTTCAATATTGATAATAGAATCCCCTGTAATAGTAGCCATTGTCAAGCCTTTATTGGAGCTTAACCATAAATTACTTTTATCATCGGGTAAAATTCCATAAACCACATTATTAGCCAACCCTTGCTCAACAGTAAAATGTTTTGTTTTTTTTGAATGGATATTATAAGCTTTTAAACCATTGCCGTTGGTACCAACCCAAAGAATCCCATCTTGAAAATAGAGCGATTTTATACGGTCGCGGATTTCATTTATTTTGATGATTTTGTCCGTTTGTGTATTTAATAAATAAAGGCCTTCTGCCTCTGTGCCAATCCATAATTCATTTTTATTACCTGATTCTACTGTGCGTATTCCACTGGAAAATAAATCGTTGTTGTTTTTATTATAAATTTTTAAAATTCCCTTTGATTCGTTAAAAAGAATCAGGCCATTCAAGGTACATAACCACAAATTTCCGTTTTCTGCTTTGTAAATTTTCCAAATGGACATTTCCTCGGTAGATTCAAACGATTTGAAATTATCCTTTCCAACTAATTTTTGCAGACCGTGATTTTGGTGACCGATCCACAAACCCGTTGTGTCGCTGTACAAACTCATAATCCGGTTGCTGGCCAAAGTTGAGTTGGCTGTTGTGTACATTTGGTAAACCTCAGAATTTAAGTCAGCAACCATAAGTCCTTTATTTGATGTGCCTAACCAAACTTCTCCATCCTTTTTTTCAATGGTTCTTACAAAATCTATGTTGAAATTATTGGGTACCTGTTTATTAGTCAATACGTTGAATTTTATTAAATGTTCGTCATAATAACTTAGGCCCGAACCATCTGTCCCCAACCAGATAATCCCTGTAAAATCTTCATATAAACTCAACACATCGTTGTAGTGCAACGCATATGGATTGGTCTTGTTAGCTATAAAATGCTGAATGGTTTCTTTTTTAAAATCTACCAAATAAGCACCTTTCCCGTAGGTTGCAATCCATAATTTATTGCTGCTATCGATCAAAATATCTTGAATAATCAAATTATCGGGTAAAGTTGCTTCTTCAAAACCCGTAAACGGTTTAAAATCCATTTTGGATCCATTTGCAACAAACAAACCTTTGCCGTAACTCCCGATAAAAAGTTTGTTTAGAACAGTAGATTTTGTAAAGGAACTAAAATTAGTTTCCTTGGCAATCTCAATGAATCTATAGGAATTGTTCTTATTAATTTCAATGATTCCCTCTGATGTTGCAGCCAATATGCTGTTTTCATGCTGAAACAAATCAAAAGTTATCAAATCTTTATCCTTTGGCTTTAATAGCTGAACGGTGTCTTTGGTTTTATGTGAAATTGAAAAAAGCCCGGAACCATAGGTGCCAATAAAAATATTGTTGTTATCGGCTTGAAATATTGTACTCACATTTCTCAGATTTTTGACCAATTCAAATTCTTTGGAAATTTTATTTTGTTTATGAAGTATTCCGGAATTGGTAGTGATCCACATAACATCCTGATGATCTATATATATTACACCTAGTTTACTGTAAGTGCTTCGGGTAACGTCTTCAAACTGGAACGGAAAATGAATAAACTGTTTACCGTCATATTTGTTTAAACCGTCCTGAGTTGCAAACCACATAAAACCCGTTTGGTCCTGTGCTATACTTACAATGCTGTTTTGAGACAGACCGTTGTCCACATTGAGATTGCGAAAGGAAATTTGCTTTTCATTTTGGGAATAACCCACAAAACAGAATAGGAATATTAATATGACCGACGATATTAATTTCAAAACGGCTTTTTTCAAATTTAAGGAATTACTTATAAATAAGATATATTGACCTTTTATATACTACAATTTCTATGTGCAAGCAGGTCATGAACTGAAGCATCCCCCCCGCTGCCACACGATTAGCGGTAGCGTATCGTGTGGTAAGGTAAATTATGGAGGAGAAAGAAATGATTGAAAATTTGGTTGTATATGAAACTATTGAGTAATTTTAAAACCACACGAAAGGATTCGTGCGGTAGCGGGGGCACATTCTTTAAGTATGTATATTGGGGGCTTATTGCGGTGAGCATAATTTTGATAGTAAGCACCTTGTCATAGAGCGAAACGACTACCGTAGCTTCAAGTAAAGCCTAACAGTACCTGGAATACCACATCCATATCGTCATGATATAGCGCTTTTAAATTCACTTTCAAACATTAATTTTTCGCCAAATGCAGGGAGAAGACGATTTAAGAGGACTTGCCAACATTCCTGATAATACTTTTCTCCATGTCATTAAACTTTTATTGATAAATTAAGTTTGTTTTAGATGTTATTTATCTGTTAGTGGGTAATTTACAAATTGTAGTATAGTTGTAGTAGCTTGATTTTAGTTCAAAAAGACTTTTGTGTTTTTTATTTGCAACACGTAAAAAATTACAACTAATGCAAAAAGCGAAAACCAATCAAGGCATTAAAAGTAAAAAAAGAATCTCTCACAACTCTTTATGGGATGACATGAGAGAGGTTAGTTAGTTTAGTTAGGCTCCTCTCAGGAGGAGCTTTTTTCTAATAAACTAAAAAAACCATTTATTATTTGCCAAATATAAATTAACTCCCCGAATTCTATACATGACCTTAATACCAACCTATATATCAATGTTGCTTTGGCTTCTCTCCTTACGGGGGAAGTCATTCAGCAGCATATTGTTGATTTGTATTTTGTTGTTTGGGCCTGTCTTGGTTCAGGCTTTAGGAACTGGGGAAGAGAAGATTACAGAAGTGAAAGATACTCTTCTGTATGCAGAAAATCCCGGTAAGACGGAAATCACAATAAAAAATAATACGAAAATATACATTGTTGAGGGAACGGTAACAAGTAACCTCACTACAAATGCTTCTTTAGGAATAACTTATGTAAAGCCTTGTAAGAAGGAAAAAATATATGTTAAAAGATCTCATAATAAGACAAAAACAGGGCATAAATCTAGCACAACTAAGAAGATAAAAGATATACCCTTGTATGTCTTTTATTCTTCTTGCCCTGATGGTCAGTCTTATTCAATTTTTTCAGGAAAAC